>ERZ1739169.128-NODE-128-length-21868-cov-15.205749_pt1 | contig 21868 bp, 26 predicted proteins | sample MGYA00581756_ERZ1739169 | MGnify/ENA primary metagenome ERZ1739169 (study PRJEB40789, sample SAMEA7425667) | Salamandra salamandra | biome: salamander skin | place: Germany | collected 2020-03 | study: cvxcv | reverse complement strand
CCCAGAGGCGCATCGGGCTACCCGTGCCGGTCCGAGGCTTAAAGATACAAGGCGCCCTCCCCGTCCCCCGAAAAAATTGGGACGGGCGTCTCGCATTACAGCGAAGAAAGAGGTAAAAACTCGACTGCGCGCCGCGGGCTGCCAGCCCGCCGCCGCGCTTTCGGGAGTTGGCTCTGATTTCTCACCTGTTCGAACAAGCGCTGGAACCGATGCTCTGGGGCATGGTGGCGGTCGCCCTGCTGATGCTGCGGCTGGTGCCGCTGCAAGGCTGGAAGGCCGTCATCGTCGCCGGCATCACCGCCGGGCTGGTGTTCGACACCATCCAGTTCCGGGTCGGCCCGCCGCGCCTGTGGGATGCCCTGGTGCTCGGCTCGATCCTGGCCGCCTTGCTGGTGGCCGCGGTGCAGGAACTGCTGGTGCTGGTGGCGCGGCGCGTGCGCGCCGCCCTGGCGCGCGCCCGGGCCGGCGCCTGACCCCTCCCCGAGCCGCCGTTACATCCTGTCGGCGCCGCTCTACGTTTCTTCACACAGCTCGATCAAATGGCGCGAAGCCTGGCGCGCCGCTGGCGCCAGAATGGCACGTGCCCGGCCGGCCGGCGGCCCGCGACGCCTCCAGGAGATCGATCCATGAAAGTAGCCAGAGCAGCCATGCTCATGTCGATGGCGGCCCTGTGCGCCGGCTGCGCCGACGGCACCGCCATTCCCACCGGCAACCGCCATGCGCCATCGCTGGCGTCGGCGGTCAGGTTCTATTCTGATCCGCCGCATGCGCCGTATGAGGTGGTCGGCCTGGTCAAGGCCGAGAGCTCGGCCGGCCTCACCGCCCAGGAATCGATGGAATACGCCATCGAGGAACTGAAGAAGCAGGCCGCCAGCCTGGGCGCCAACGGCGTGCTGCTGACAGGCAACGGCGCGCGCACCACCGGCACCGACATCACCTACAACAAGGACTCGGGCCAGATCTCCAGCAACAGCACCACGGCGCAATTCGTCGAAGGCCGCGCCATCCTCGTCAAATAGGCATGGCATCCTCCGCGGCAACGCCGCCGCGCGCCGGCGCGCCGGCCCGGCTCGAGGTGCTGGACGCGCTGCGCGGCGCCGCGCTGCTGGGCGTCCTGCTGGCCAACCTGCGCGCCTTCTCGCTCCACGACTTCCTGCCGGCGGCGGCCGGCGCCGGCCCGGCCGACATCGCCGCACAATGGCTGATGGCGGCGCTGGTCGATGCCAAGGCCGCCACCCTGTTCGCGCTGCTGTTCGGCGTCGGCTTCGCGCTGCAGCTGGGTCCGGCGCCGCTGGCGCCAGGCCGCCGCCGGCGTCACGCGCTGCGCTTGCTGGCGCTGCTGGCCATCGGCCTGCTGCACGCGTGGCTGCTGTGGTGGGGCGACATCCTGCGCTATTACGCCTTGCTGGGCCTGCTGATGCTGCCTCTGGCCGGATGGTCCGCCCGGCGGCTGGCGATCGTCGGCGCGGCCCTGGCGCTGTTCGCCTGGCCCTTGCTGCTGCCGTGGGCGCGCCTGGCGCTGCCGCCGCAAGTGCCCTCGGCGCAGGCCACCGCCGCCGCGCTGTCGGCCTTCAGCGCGCCAGACCTGATGCGCGCCTGGGCCGCCAACCTGGACTACGACCTGCGCATGCGCATCGCCAACTGGAGCCTGCTCATCTTCGTGCTGGGCCGCCTGATGATCGGCGCGGCGCTGGGCCGCGCCGGCCTGTTCCTCGACCCGGCGGCGCATCTGGCCGCCTGGCGCCGGCTGGCGGGCGCCGCCTTGCTCGTCGGGGTGCCGGCCAGCGCCTTCGTGCTGCTGCGCGACGGCGCCATCCTGTTCGCCGATGGCTGGTGGTCCGGCGGGCCGGGGCGCGACCTGGCGCGCATCGTGCGCAGCGCGGCGTCTTTGGCGCTGGGGCTGGGCTATATGGCGGGTTTCGTGCTGCTGTTCCAGTGGCCTCGGGCGCGCCGCCTCCTGGCAGGCTTCGCGCCGGTCGGCCGCATGGCGCTGACCAACTACCTGGGCCAGAGCCTCCTGGCGATCAGCCTGTTCTACGGCGTCGGCCTGGGGCTGGGGCCCGTCGCCAGCCTGCCTCGCATCCTGGCGCTGGGCGTGCTGCTGTTCATCGTCCAGGCCCTGGCCAGCGCCTGGTGGCTGCGGCGCTACGCGCTCGGGCCCTGCGAATGGCTATGGCGCAGCGCCGCCGCCGGCCGTTGGCAGGCCATGCGCCTGCCCGCTTCGCAGCCCCGGCCGGCTCAGGCCGCGGGCAGCCCGGGCAACACCAGGTCGTCGACCTGATAGGTGTGGAATTCGCTGGTCGATACCGCATCGAGCTTGCGGAATTTCTCCAGGAACACCGGATCGGAAAAGAATTCGTCCACCTTGCCCGCCCCCGAGATCGCCTCGATGTTCACCACGGTCTTGCCGTCCGTGCTCTTGGCCAGGTTGCTCCACAGGAAACCCGGCTTGGTGCGCGCGACGTAATGCACCACGTCCTGGATCGCCTGGAAGGCGTCCTCCTGCCGGCCCGGATGGGCGTGGATCACATTGACGATGAATACCGTGCCATCCGGCGCGGGCTTGAAGGTGGCGGAAACGGGAAAGGCCATGTCGGCTCCTGCGGTGAAAAACAGGCAACACTATGGCCCGGCGCGACGCCGCGAAAAAGAGGCCGGCGGGCGCGAGAGTACGGACATGGCCGTCCGCAATCGCGCAGCGTCCTTGCCAGGCCTCCCGGCCCGGATCAGGCGTTCCCGTCGCGCTTGGCGCGGGCGTGCGGATCGCGGATCTCGTCTTCCAGTTGCGCGATCAGCCACGCGAACCAGCCGTTCTCGGTGCGGGCATACACCGCCGCGGCCGGCGTCTTGCCGTCGCGCCAGCCCGGCTGGTGCGCGTCCATCCAGGCCGACAGGCTCTTGTGCGGCGCCAGCAGGCCCGACAGCCACGACCAGACATAGTCGGGCACGGTCCGCCGGAAGCCCTTGGCGCTGGCGTAGATGGTCGGCTCCAGCGGCAGGCTGCCCGAACGGGCCAGCCTCGCCTGCACCCGGCGCAGCGTCTCGGCGGCCGCCTGCAATTGTTCGGTGCTGAGCTTTTTCACGTAACGACTCCTGGATTGGGTTTTGCCGGATTATCGCCGGAGCGTCCGGCCGTTGCCAGCGGCGCGCGCGCCTGCCTCAACGCCTGTCTCAACGCCTGCCTTGGCCCGCCTCAACGCGCGCCGCGCGGCGGCCGCAGCGCCAGCAGCAGCGTCGCGCTGAAACGCTCGCCCGGCGCCAGCACCTGCAGCCCGGTGCGGGTCTCGCCCGCCGCCGCCAGATTGAAGGCATCGGCCACGTTGGTCACCGGCTCCACGCACAGGAAATCCGAGCCCGGCGCGGTGTAGACCACCAGGTGCGCGAACGCCGCATCGGCGTGCAAGGCCAGTTCGTGCCCGTCCGGCCAGTGCAGCGTGGCGCGTCCGCCCCACTGCGATAGATAGGTATCGCAGCCTTCGGCCGACTGCCCCAGCTCGCGCACGTGCGTGGTCTGGCTGGCGCCGGGCAGGCCATCGGCGTCGGTCGGCCAGATGCGCCGCGCGTGCAGCGCCACGCGCGTGGCGGTGAAATACGGATGGATGCCGCAGCCGAACGGCATCGGCGTCTCGCCCTGGTTGATCATCAGCAGCGTGAGCGACAACCCGCGCGAATCCAGCCGGTAGCGCTGCACGCATTCATACGGCCAGGGCCAGCCCAGCACGCCGGCCGGCTGCTGCAGCACCAGGTCGACCGCGTCGTCGGCCGCGTGGCGCACCTGCCAGGCCTGGTACAGGCCGCCGCCATGGATCGCCTGCGGCCGGCCCGGCAACGATTGCAGCGCATGGCGCGCCCCCTCGAAGGCGAACACGCCGTCGCGCACCCGGTTCGAGTACGGCGTCAGCGGGTACGACCCGGCGCGCGGCCATTGCGCCGGCGGCCAGCCGGCCTCGGCCAGCGGCACGATCCAGTCATGCTCGCCAGTCGACAGCCGCGTCAGGCGTCCGCCCCCGCCCGGCGCGAACTCGGCGCGGTGGGAACCGTGGGCAATGGTCACGCGTTCGCTGGCATCCAGCGTGGCGGGAAAGGGCAAGTCAGGCATCGGGCGCTCCCGCGGCGCTGCAAACGGCCGCGTGGCGTCATTGTGCATGGCGCGGTCCGGCGCCAGCAAGCCGCGCGCGCCCGAACCCGCGTCAAGCCGTGGCGGGCATCGCCGGCAGCGCTTGCGGCAGGCACCCCAGTCCGCGCAGCGTCGCCTCCACCGCCACGTCGAGCGGCGTGTGCGGCTCGGCGCCCAGCACCCCGACCAGGCGCGCGTTGTCCATGCGCAGCGGCTGGCGCCACAGGTAGCGCATCTGCATCAGTTCGCGCAGCGTCTCCGAGAACGGCGCCGCCAGCCACAGCAGTCCCCACGGAAACGCGCCCACCCGCGGCGCGGCCCCATGGCGGCGCGCGACCCGCACGATCGCCTCGGCCATCCGCGTGCCGTCCGCATCCCAATGCCCCGCCATGTGGAACGTCGCGAACGGCGCCAGCGCCTCGCGCCGCCCCAGCAGTTCGACCAGCGTCCGGCCCACGTCCGGCAGGTAGCTCCATTGATGCCCCACGCCGGGCGCCCCCGGCACGCTCACCCGCCGCAGCGGCCGTCCCGGCTTGACCAGCCCTTGCGAGAACCAGTTGTTGCCGGCGCGCGGCCCGAAGAAATCACCCGCCCGCAACACCACGGCGCGCGCGCCCTGCGCGCTGGCCACCTGCAGGCGGCGTTCGAGCTCGACCCGGATCGCGCCCTTGCGCGTCAGCGGCTGCTGCGGCGAGGTCTCGCGCAGCAACGGAAAGGCGTCCGGCCCGTAGTTGTAGATCGTGCCCGGCAGCACGATCGTCGCGCCCTGCGCGGCCGCCACCGCGATGGTGTTGTCGATCATCGGCAGCACCAGCTCGCCCCAGCGGCGATAGCCCGGCGGATTGACGGCATGCACGATCACCTCGCACCCCAGCGCCGCCCGCGCCACGTCCTGGCGGTTCATGGCATCGCCGCGCAGCCACGTCATGCCGTCGCGCGCCGCCGTCTCGGTTTCCAGCCCGCGCGCCAGGGCGCGGATGCCCCAGCCCGCGTCACGCAGCTGGCGCGCCGCCTCGCCCCCCACGCCACCGGTGGCGCCCAGCACCAGCGCGGTGCCCGGCCGGCTCGATTCGATCGTCGTCATGGTCATCTCCCGTGAATCCATGACGCCCATTCTGGCGCTGCGGCCATACAAAATAAATTGCCGAACTCAGCCTCGCAGCTATACATTTATGCATGACCAAACCGATCGGCTGGGAACTCTACCGCAGCTTTCTCGCCGTGCTCGCCGAGGGCTCGCTGTCCGGCGCCGCGCGCGCGCTCGACATCACCCAGCCCACGGTGGGCCGCCACATCGCGGCGCTCGAACGCGCCCTGGGCCAGGTGCTGTTCACCCGCTCGCAGACCGGCCTGCTGGCCACCGACGCCGCCCAGTCGCTGCGCGGCTACGCCGAAGCCATGCACAGCCACGCCGCCGCCCTGGAACGCGCGGCCGCCGCGCAGGGCCCGGGCGTCGCCGGCACCGTGCGGGTCTCGGCCAGCGAAGTCATCGGCATCGAAGTGCTGCCCCCGGCGCTCGCGCGCCTGCGCCAGGAACACCCGCGCCTGACCATCGAGCTGGCGCCCACCAATCGCGTGCAGAACCTGCTGCTGCGCGAGGCCGACATCGCCGTGCGCATGGCCCCGCCCCGGCAGGAACAACTGATCGCGCGGTCGGTCGGCCAGGTCGAGATCGGCCTGTACGCCCGCAAGGACTACCTGCGCCGCTGCGGCACCCCCGCCACCCTGGCCGACCTGGCCAGCCACGCCCTGATCGGCTACGACACCGAGACGCCCTTTCTGCGCGGCGCCAGCAAGCGCTTTCCGATCCCCTGGGGCCGCGAACGCTTCGCCCTGCGCGCCGACAGCGACCTGGCGCAACTGGCCCTGATCCGCGCCGGCGCCGGCATCGGCGTCTGCCAGGTGGCGCTGGCCCGCCGCGACAGGCAGCTGGTGCGGGTGCTGCCGGACCAGGCCGCGTTCCAGCTGGACACCTGGATCACCATGCACGAAGACCTGCGCGCCAGCCCCCGCTGCAAGACGGTCTTCGACGCGCTGGTGGCCTGTCTGCTGGCCCATACCGGCGCGGCAGGCTAGCGTTCCCCCCAGACCCGCAACGATGCGACATTCCCGACGGGAATCGGTCCGACGTTCGGATATACTGTTCATCCATACAGTTATCCGACCGCAAGGGAACCCCGCCCCATGACCAGTCTGATCAATTCCCCGCCCAGCCGCAGCATCTGGCTCAGCGCCTTTCCGCGCCTGTCCGGCGTCAAGAACGGCGACTACCTGCCCCTGGACCGCCTGTGCGAAGCCACCGGCCTCGAAGGCGGCCAGAAGCTGCGCGAGGTCCTGGCCGCCGCCGAGCGCGAAGGCCTGCTGCTGATCGACCGCGGCGCCACGCCCGCCAGCTACCGGGCCACCTACGCGCTCGAGCGCCAGGTCACGCTGTTCGCGGCCGACTAGGGCCTGTTCAGGGACTGGCGCCCCGCCCCGGCTCCCGCGCCGAGCGAGTGCTAACGATCCCTTGCAATGCTGTTACATCTGGGGAAATAGAATTTCCCCGGAAATGCACGACACGGAGAAAAACATGCAAGAAGACACCGCCAAGCCCGAACCCACCCGCCGCCGCTGGCCCTTCGGCTACGGCCAGGAAGCGTAAGACCGGCGCCGCTGGCGCCCTTGCCGCCCCGGGGCACCGGAATTCCTCCCGTCCCCCGCCTGCCTCCCGCTCGTAGCAGACCCTGTCGAAGAACTTATGTCGGCTGCCGCGGGCCCCCCGCGATCAGGTGCAGGCGCAACAGGCCGTACAGGCCCTTCTGCTCCTGGCCCCACGGGTCATAACGCGTGGTCAGCGGCACATTCATGTCGGGATTCCAGGCATTGCGAGACGCGTGTGGCGGCGGCGGTTCCGCTACAGCATCTCGTCCCGCGCCTTTTCCGCGCGCGAAGCGCCAATGGCGGTTGCGACTTTTTTGACTTCCTCGGGCGGCGGCAGCACCGCCGGAAAGCCCAGTGCTTCGATCCACAACTCCCGCGTCCACCCTTTCGAGTGATACAGGTGGTGGTCTTCGTCCTGTTCCACCGCGTCGTGGGCCTTCTTCAGGATCTGCGCCACCTTTCCCGTCAGCTTTTCCGCCACCAGGCCGATCAGCTCCCAATTCTGGTGATCTTTGGTTTCGGCAAGCACGACGCATTCGCCCGCCGCGATCTGCGCGGCCGCGGGATCGCTCCCGCTTTTCGCCAGCGCGATGGCCGTGACCAGCGATTCCCCGTGGTGCCGGACCACGTGGCGGCTCGGCACGTACGCCATGGCGTCCAGGCCCAATTCTTCAAAAACGGTAAGCAGGACCTGCTTGTGGGTTTTGGTTTCCTCGAGATAGCCACGCCATTCCTTGGCCAGGTCCTCGTTGCTCGCGCAGGCGATTGCCGCGGTGTAGACATTGATGCCGCCTAGTTCGGTCTCCAGGGCCTGATACAGCAAGTCATGGATCATCTCCATGTTTCCCTTCGCGTTTGCAGCCATTTGTGGCTCCTCGGTGTGATGCGTGGGCGCGCGTCCAGGAACAGGACGCGCGCGCTGTCCCGGCGTCAATCCGTCCGCTGGTTGGCGGCCGGATCGCCGACAGGCTCCTCGGGCTCGAGGTCCTCCAGGTCCTGCTGCGCGTCTTCGTCCGCGTCGGGCGCGAGCGGCGTCGTGCCGGGTTGCTGTCCCGGCGGCTGGGTCGAATCGGACCGCGGGTCCGTGGGGGGCCGGTTGGTCTCCGGCAACGTGGATTGCGATTGCGATTGCGTCATGGCATCACCTTTAGACGGCCACCTGGCCGCCTCCCCCTACCGCAAGTGCCGCTCCCAAAACAGCGCCCGATCCAGGCACCGCGCGGCGTCCGCCCCGCGGCGGCGCGGCCGCGCCGGCAAGCAGCCTGCGGGGGGTGGCGGCGCACGGGTGCGCCTGGTATGGCCACACTATTGCGGCGCCCGCGCACGCGCCGCATACTGGTTCGACCAAAACCTTCCGGAGTCGCCATGCGAGAAGACCTGCGCAAACTCGGCGCCGACGCCGCCCGCCAGGGGCTCGGTCTGCTTGATTGCCCCTATTTCCGGGCAGGGGCCATGCCGGCACACACCGGTGAATCCATCTCAGAATGGTCGCGATGCGTCCAGGCCTGGGAAATGGGCTGGCGCGAAGCCACCGCCCAACGCCTGGCTCGCTGCGATCGCGCGGCAATGCTGGGCGCGCTGACACACAACCACTGACGTTCCGCCTGCATCCGTCGCGCCGATGGCGCCGACGCGACGGATGCCCCTTTGCCGCCCGCGCCATCGGCCCGCCGAAACCGTCCGGTCGTTCCCCGCCGGGCGCCCCGCCCCCGCCCCGGCCCGATACAATCACGGGCATGAATTCCGCAACACAGACCACCGCCGCCGAGGCCCACGCCGGCCATACCCCCATGATGCAGCAATACCTCCGCCTGAAGGCGGAGGCCGGCCCCTTGCTGCTGTTCTACCGCATGGGCGACTTCTATGAAATGTTCTATGAAGACGCGGAACGCGGCGCGCGGCTGCTCAACCTGACGCTGACCAAGCGCGGCTCGTCCAACGGCACGCCGATCCCGATGGCCGGGCTGCCGGTGCACGCGATGGAGCAGTACCTGGCGCGGCTGGTGGCGATGGGCGAGTCCGTCGCCATCTGCGAACAGATCGGCGATCCCGCGGCCTCCAAGGGCCCGGTCGAACGCCGCATCGTGCGCATCGTCACGCCCGGCACGCTGACCGACGACGCGCTGCTGCCGGCCAAGGCCGACCGCGCGCTGGCCGCCGTGTTCGTGTCCGGCAATGCGCGCGCGCCGCGCGCCGGGCTGGCCTGGCTGAACCTGGCCAGCGGCGACTTCCGCGTCACCGAATGCGCGCCGGCGCAGCTCGAATCCGAACTGCATCGCGTCGCGCCGGCCGAGATCGTCTGCGCCGACAGCGCCGAATTCGACTTCCCGTTCGAAGGCGCCCGTTCGCGCGTGCCGGACTGGCACTTCGAAAGCGACGGCGCCCGCGCGCACCTGCTGGCGCATTTCAAGACCGACACGCTGGCCGGCTTCGACATCGAAGACATGCCGGCCGGCATCTGCGCCGCCGGCGCGCTGCTGCGCTACGCCGCCCGCACCCAGTCGCAGGCGCTGGCGCACGTGCAGAGCCTGTCGGCCGAGCGTCCCGGCCAGTTCGTGCTGCTCGATCCCGTCACGCGCCGCAACCTCGAACTGACGCAGACGCTGTCGGGCGAGGATTCGCCCACGCTGTTCTCGCTGCTGGACGGCTGCCGCACGCCGATGGGCAGCCGCCTGCTGCGCCGCTGGCTGCACCATCCGCTGCGCGAGAACGAACAGGCCCACGCCCGCCAGCAGGCCATCTCGACGTTGCTGGCCGGCCGCATGGACGTCGAACAGACCTTCGGCTCCGCGGGCCTGCTGGAAACGCTGCGCGGCGCGCTCAACGCCTTCCCCGACATCGAACGCATCGCCGCGCGGCTGGCGCTGCGCTCGGTGCGTCCGCGCGAACTGGCCAGCCTGCGCGACGCGCTGGCCGCCCTGCCCGCGCTGCGCGACCTGGTCGCGCCGATGGCCGCCTCGCCGCGCCTGAACGACCTGATCTCGCACCTGTCGGTGGACCCGGCGCTGGCGGCCCTGCTGGTGCGCGCCATCGCCGCCGAGCCGGCCGTGGCGATCCGCGACGGCGGCGTGCTGGCCGCCGGCTTTGACGCCGAACTCGACGAACTGCGCGGCCTGGCCGCCGACGGCGGCGACTTCCTGGTGCAGCTGGAAGCGCGCGAACGCGAGCGCACCGGTATCAGCAACCTGCGCGTCGAATTCAACCGCGTGCACGGTTTCTACATCGAGGTCACCAAGGGCCAGACCGCCAAGGTGCCCGAAGACTACCGCCGCCGCCAGACGCTCAAGAACGCCGAACGCTACATCACCCCGGAACTCAAGACCTGGGAAGACAAGGTGCTGTCGGCGCAGGACCGCTCGCTGGCGCGCGAGAAGTGGCTGTTCGAGCAGTTGCTGGACGTGCTGGCCGAACACGTGCGCCCGCTGTCCGACTGCGCCGGCGCGCTGGCCGAACTCGACACGCTGGCGGCGTTGGCCGAACACGCGCGGCGCCACGACTGGATCGCCCCCGAACTGTCCGAGCAGGCCGACATCGATATCGACGCCGGCCGCCACCCGGTGGTCGAGCAGGCCATCGAACGCTTCACGCCCAACGGCTGCCGCCTCGATCCGGCGCGCCGCATGCTGCTCATCACCGGCCCCAACATGGGCGGTAAATCGACCTACATGCGGCAGGTGGCCTTGATCGTGCTGCTGGCGCGCATCGGCAGCTTCGTGCCGGCGGCGCGCGCCCGCATCGGCCGCATCGACCGCATCTTCACCCGCATCGGCGCCGCCGACGACCTGGCGGGCGGACGCTCGACCTTCATGATGGAGATGACCGAGGCCGCCGCCATTCTCGCGGCCAGCACGCCCAACAGCCTGGTGCTGATGGACGAGATCGGCCGCGGCACCTCCACCTACGACGGCCTGGCGCTGGCCTGGGCCATCGCCTGCCGCCTGCTGGCGCACAACCGCGCCCTGACGCTGTTCGCCACCCACTACTTCGAACTGACGCGCCTGCCGGCCGAGCAGCCCGCCTCGGCCAACGTGCACCTGGCCGCGGCTGAATCCGCCGGCGGCATCGTGTTCCTGCACGAAGTGCGCGAAGGCCCGGCCAGCCGCAGCTACGGGATCCAGGTGGCGCAGCGCGCCGGCGTGCCCGCCGCCGTCATCCGCCAGGCCACCCGCGAACTCGAACGGCTCGAAGCGCAAGGCGCGCCCACGCCGCAGCTGGGCCTGTTCTCGGCCGCGGCCGACGCCGACGCGCAGGCCTACGCCGCAGCCGATCGCGCCGACGCCATCGAGGCGCTGGACACGCTGCGCGAGGAACTCGCCGGCATCGACCCCGACAGCCTGACCCCGCGCGAAGCGCTGGACGCCCTCTACCGCCTGAAAAAGCACCTGCAATGAACCTCGACCATCCCCTGCCGCTGTTGGGCGACCAGAGCCCCAACGACTTCATGCGCCGCTACTGGCAGAAGAAGCCGCTGCTGATCCGCCAGGCCATCCCGAACTTCAAGCCGCCGGTGACCATCGCCGCGATCAAGAAGCTGGCGCGCCGCGACGACGTCGAATCACGCCTGATCTGGCGCGAGAACGGCGAATGGCAGATGGAGAACGGCCCCTTCGCCCGCCTGCCCAAGGACAACGAAGGCGACTGGACCCTGCTGGTGCAAAGCGTCGACCTGCACAGCGACGCCGCGGCCGAGCTGATGCAGCAGTTCCGCTTCATCCCCGACGCGCGCCTGGACGACGTGATGATCAGCATCGCCAGCCACGGCGGCGGCGTCGGCCCGCACTTCGACAGCTACGACGTGTTCCTGCTGCAGGCCGCCGGCGAGCGCGAATGGCGCTACGGCCGCCAGAAGGACCTGTCGCTCGAGCCCGGCCTGCCGCTCAAGATCCTCAGCCACTTCCAGCCCGAGGAACAGGCCGTGCTGGCGCCGGGCGACATGCTCTACCTGCCGCCGCAGGCCGCGCACGACGGCATCGCCGCGGGCGACGGCTGCATGACCATCTCCATCGGTTTCCGCGCCCCCACGCAGGCCACGCTGGCGCGCGGCCTGCTCGAAGCCGCCGCCGACCAGGTGATGGCGCGCGTCGGCCTGCTGGGCGGCCCCTATGGCGAACCGGCGCTGCCCGGCCCCAAGCTGTCGGCCGTCTACCGCGACCCCGCGCAGGCCGCCGTGGCCACGCCGGCGCAGGTGCCGGACGCGCTGGTCGAGGCCACGCTGGAGACGGTCAGCAAGCTGCGTTTCGACGACGCGCTGGCCTCGCGCTTCCTGGGCTGCTGGCTGACCGAGCCCAGCAACCTCAGCGTGTTCGACGGCCCTGAAGGCCTGGACGTGGACCTGGAAGAGGACTGGCCCGCCCACGGCAAGCTGGTACTGGACCGCCGCAGCCGCATGCTCTATCGCGGCAAGCAGCTCTTCATCAACGGCGAGACCGCCATGACGCCGGCCTCGCCCGCCCTGTGCAAGCTGGCCGACGCGCGCAGCCTGGACTGCGCCGATCCCGCCTGCGCGCGCCTGTCCGATGAGGCGCGCTCATGCCTGGCCGACTGGCTCGACTCCGGCTGGATCCATTACGTCGCCTCGTAGTATCCCGACACCTGCGCGTATCCAACTTGCACAGAACGCAATGAGGTCTATGCGCAGGGTCACATAAAGCAAGACATCACACCGCGCGGAAAGGTTTGTTGCCGTTGGGATGCGACCTTTTTAATTTCCACACTCGCATCGCTGACGGGTTCCTGTAGCCTGGGTTCTGGTTTCCCCTGAAGGGGTTTCAAGAGTCGTCATCTACAGGAGTCCAAAAATGATGAGCAAAACCTTGATTATTGCGTCGGTGCTGGCCGTCTCGCTCAGCGCCTGCAACAAGAAGGAAGATGCCCCGGCGCCCGCGAACAACCCCACGCCGGGCGCCAGCACGCCCGCGCCTTCGAGCACGCCGCCGGCCACCTCGCCGGCGCCCGCGCCCACCCCTGGCACCACGCCCGGCGGCGGTTCCACCACCCCCGGCGGTTCGACCACGCCCGCGTCCTGATCGTATCGTCATCAGCGAATCCCCCCGCCGCTGATCACGAAAAAAGCCCTGGCCTCGCGCCAGGGCTTTTTGTTTGCGCGCGTGCCGGCGCAAAAAGAAAAAGGCCCCGTGGGGCCTTTTCGTACTGTCGCGAAGCGCCGGGCGGTGCCTCGCGGCGGACACCTTACATCTTGTCCTTCAGCACGCTCAGCAGGCGCTGGGCGGTGGCGCTGTTGTCGCGCTCGCCCTTGGCGTCGAGCACCGTCACCGTGGTCTGCTCGCCGCTGGCGGTCAGGTGGATGCGGTACTGCGGCGCCTCGGCCTTCTTGTCGCCCGAGAACATGCGGCTGAAGAAGCCCGGCTGGTCGATCTTCTCGCCGGTGTCGGTGTCGACGTAGCGCACGAAGTAGTCGCCGGCCGAACGATCGCGATCGTCCACCGAGAAGCCGCCGCCGTCCAGCGCCACGCCGACACGGCGCCAGGCGCGGTCGAACGATTCGCTGACGATCAGGGCGGCGCCCTGTGCACGGACATCCTGCTGCACCGCGGGCTTCTGCGGCGCGGCTTCCGCCTGCTGCACCAGCTTGCGGGCGTTGTCGACGTCGGTGCCCAGATAGACCATCATGCGCGCCAGCATGGCGGCGTTCAGGCCCGGATCTTCCTTGCCGTTCTGCCACTGCACTTGCGAGCCGTCGCCGCCGACGCGCTTTTCGAGCATCTGGCGGTGGCTGACGTAGATTTCGGTGTGGCCGTTGACGCGTTCGACGCGGGTGCGGAATTTCTCGCGCTCACCGCTGTCCCAGGCCGATTCCAACACCGCGCCCAGGGCCTGGCGCAGCCAGCTTTCCGGGATCTTGGCGCGGTTTTCCGCCCAGTCGGTTTCGATCAGGCCGGCGCCGGGGTTGTTGCTGGCGACCGTGAAGCCGTTTTCGGTCCAGAAGTCGACCAGGCGCGGGAACACGTCCTCGGGCGCGCGGTCGACCACCAGCCAGCGCAGGTCGCCGTCGCGTTCGACGCGCATGTCCTGGCGGCCGGGCAGCACGTTGCTGGCCTTGGGCGCGGTGGCCTGGGCCTGGCCCTGCTGCTGGAATTGCGAATAGGTGGTCGAGCCCGACGCCGGCGCGCGGTAGCGCGGATCGCTGGCGGCCTGGGTCAGGTCGGGCGGAATGCTCAACGGCTCGCCACGTTGCGTGACGGCGCTCTTGTAATTGACGGATTCTTCATTGCCCAGGAATTGGTTGACCTCGCTGCAGCCGGCCAACAACACCAGAGACATCAATGCCGACAAACCGGCATGACGCTTGTTCATACGTATCCTCACGATATTTAGAGCAGGCCCGTTTCCTGGAGCACGCGACGCACCGTTTCGTGGTGCTGCGCGCCCAGTTCCACCAGCGGCAACCGGTAGCCCAGTGCGGTGCGGCCCATTTCGGCCAGCGCCCACTTGACGGGAATAGGATTGGCTTCAACGAACAAAGCCTTGTTCAGACGGGCCAGGTGCGCATTAAGTTCACGCACCTTCGGCACGTTGCCCGCCAGGGCGGCGGCACACAAGTCGCGCATCAGCTTGGGCGCGACGTTGGCGGTCACGGAGATGTTGCCGCGCGCGCCCAGCAGGATCAGGGCGGCCGCGGTGGGATCATCGCCGCTGAAGACCTGGAAGCTGGCCGGCGCTTCGCGCAGCAGCAGGCCGCCGCGCGCGATGTCGCCGGTGGCGTCCTTGATACCGATGATGCCCGGCACCTGCGCCAGGCGCAGCACCGTTTCGTTGCTCATGTCGGCCACGGTGCGGCCCGGCACGTTGTACAGGATGGTCGGCAGCTCGACGGCTTCCGCGATGGTGCGGAAGTGGCGATACAGGCCTTCCTGCGACGGCTTGTTGTAGTACGGCACCACCGACAGGCCAGCCTGCGCGCCCACCGCCTTGGCGTGGCGCGTGAGGTGGATGGCTTCGTCGGTGGAGTTGGCGCCCACGCCGGCGATGACCGGAATGCGGCCGGCGGCATGCTCGACCGCCACGCGGATCAGCTCCGCATGCTCTTCCATGGAGACCGTCGGCGATTCCCCGGTGGTGCCCACCACCACCAGTGCATCGGTTCCTTCCTGGATATGCCAGTCGATCAACGACCGGTAGGCAGCGTAGTCAAGGCTGCCATCGGGCTGCATCGGGGTGACGAGGGCCACCATGCTGCCCTGGAAATTAACGCCTGCGGCGGTTGCAGGGGATGCCATAAATGAGGGGCTCCAAAGCCCGGTGGCGGGATGCCTCAGGGCCAGAATCAGTGAAACCGCTGAGTTTAACGGATATTGGCCAAAATCCTACAGAAACCACTGAACGATTGCCGTTCCCAACGCCAATACCGGACGCATCAATATCCAGAGTACGTCGGTCACCAGCAGCACCACCACGATCACCAGGCCATACGGCTCGATTTTCGAGTATTGCCAGGCCAGGCGGTTGGGCAGCAGGCTGAAGAGGATGCGTCCCCCGTCCAGCGGCGGAATCGGCAGCAGGTTCAGCGCCATCAGCACCAGGTTGACCTGCACGCCGGCCATCGCCATTTCGAACCAGAAACTCTCCTGCATGCCGGTTTCGAGAAACAGGCGCAGGGAAAACACCCACAGGATCGCCATCAGCAGGTTGGCGGCGGGACCGGCCAGCGCCACCCACAGCATGTCCTTCTTGGGGCGGCGCAGCCGGCCGAAATCGACCGGCACCGGCTTGGCCCAGCCGAACAGCATGCCGGGGCTGCCCAGCAGCTTGGACATCAGCAGGATCACCGCCGGCACCAGCAGGGTGCCGACCGGGTCGATGTGGCGCGCCGGGTTCAGGCTGATGCGGCCCGCCTGGTACGCCGTCGGATCGCCGAACATGCGCGCGACATAGCCGTGCGCGGCCTCGTGCAGGGTGATGGCGAAGATAACCGGTATCGCGTAGACCGCGATCGTCTGGATGATGTCATTCATGGCGAAGCGGATTGTAGAGGAGCCGCGTGACGAACAGTGCGGCTAAATGAGGAGCGGCGCCATTGCGGCCATCGCGGCGGCCGCAATGGCGCCGCCGCGTGAACGGGCGCTCAGCCGCGTCAGGCCAGGCCCAGCGTGGCGGGATCGCCGCGCCCCACCCGCACCACGACAGGGTCGTCGCCGGTCAGGTCGATCACGGTGGTCGGCGAATGCGGGCAGGCGCCCGCGTCGATGATGGCCGCCAGCTCATGGTCGTAGCGCTCGCGGATGGCCTCGGCATCGTTCAGCGCGTCGGTCTCATCCTTCGGGATCAGCGTGGTCGACAGCAGCGGCGCGCCCATCTGTTCGAGCAGCCCCAGCATCACGGCATGGTCCGGCACGCGGATGCCGATGGTCTTGCGCGACGGATGCGACACGCGCCGCGGCACTTCCTTGGTGGCCTCCAGGATGAAGGTCCACGGCCCCGGCGTGGCGGCCTTGAGCAGGCGGTACTGGCGGTTGTCGACGCGCGCGAAGTGGCCGATCTCGGCCAGGTCGCGGCACAGCAGCGTGAGATGGTGGCGATCGTCCAGGCCGCGCAGTCGGCGCAGGCCGTCGGCGGCGTTCTTGTCGTCCAGGCGCGCGACCACCGCGTAGCTGGAATCGGTGGGCACCGCCACCAGGCCCCCGTCGTTCAGCCATTGGGCGGCCTGCTTGAGCAGGCGCGGTTGGGGATTCGCGGGGTGGATATCTAAATGAAGGGCCATGGGATTATCCTAACACTCTTGAAGGCCGCATCGTCAACCGCGGCCGACGCAACACATGGCGGCGCCAGCCGCCCGGAGACACAGTATGCGCCTGGACGATTCCCGCGAAAGCGACAACGTGGAAGACCGCCGCGCCAGCGGTCCGCGCATCGGCGGCCGAGGCACCATCGGCATCGGCACCATCGTGCTGGCCCTGGTGGCCATGTATTTCGGCGTCGACCCCAGCGTGGTGCTGCAGATGGCCGAGGGCCCCGCCACGCAGCAACAGCAGGCCCCCGCCAGCCGCCCGCCCGCCAACGACCCGCAGGCGCGCTTCGTCTCCAAGGTGCTGGGCGAGACCGAGGACACCTGGAGCGCCATCTTCCAGAAAGACCTGAACCGCCAGTACGTGCCGCCCAAGCTGGTGCTGTTCCGCGGCGCCACGCCCACCGCCTGCGGCACCGGCCAGGCGGCGATGGGGCCGTTCTACTGTCCCGGCGACAGCAAGGTCTACATCGACCTGGCGTTCTTCGACGAACTGCAGAACCGCTTCAAGGCCCCCGGCGATTTCGCCCAGGCCTACGTCATCGCGCACGAGGTCGGCCACCACGTCCAGCACCTGCTGGGCATCTCCGATCAGGTCGACAACCTGCGCCGGCGCAACCCGTCGCAGGCCAACGCGCTGTCGGTGCGCATGGAACTGCAGGCCGACTGCTTCGCCGGCCTGTGGGCGCAGCGCGCCAACGCCGCCCGCAACATCCTCGAAAGCGGCGACGTCGAGGAAGCGCTGGCCGCCGCCACCGCCATCGGCGACGACCGGCTGCAGAAGCAGAGCCAGGGCTACGTGGTGCCCGACGCGTTCACCCACGGCTCGTCGGCGCAGCGCGTGCGCTGGTTCAAGCGCGGCCTGGACAGCGGCGATCTCAAGCAATGCGATACTTTCGCCGCCAGCTCGCTGTAGGACGCTGGCCGCGACGCGATGACCGCTGTATATCCATACAGCCAAAAGCCGAGACCGTCTTCATCTTGTAAGATTACGCCCCCGCGCACTCCCGCTGCGCGGGCCAGAGCTCCCCAGCGAGGGGGCTTTTCCCGTTGGCCGGCCCGACGGGAAAAGCGTGCTCCCGCCCCGCGCGCCCTGCCGCGGCGACAGGGGTGGCACGGCGCATTTCCAGTTACTAGATCCGTTCCATGGCCAACAAGTTCGAACCGTTAATCACCGTTGATGAGGTGCAAGAGATCCTTGCGGAGCCCAAGGAAACGGTCAAGCAGATCACCTGGACCCCGAAGCCGGCCGCCACCAGCATCCAATGGATGGAGTTCGCCAGCCCGTGCCGCGTCAAGGGCGAGGTGCGCGACGACGTCATCTTCCGCGCCATCTACCGCGGCGCCCGCACCGTGGTGCACGGCCAGGCCACCATCTTCCTGGCCGAGGCCTTCTGCGCCAGCCTGTTCGTCGGCCCGCACCGCGTGTTCGGCGTCGATACCGACGACTCGTTCCACACCAGCCTGGTGGGCGAAGGCCGGCCGCAGTACCGCAGACCGCTGGCGGACCGCAGCCATGAACACATCTGGGTGGACGAAGGCGAAGGCTATGCCGAGCCCATCGTGCCCGCCCTGCACACGGTCGCCGAGCTGATGCAGTATTTCCTGCCGAGGGCCAACCTGGCCCTGACCGGCGGTTTCGCGCATCCCCTCAAGGGCCGTCAAATCGAACTGATCCTATGAGCAATTTCCTGGAAGCCTCCGGCTGGACCGTCCTGCCGGCGGGCGAACACGCCATCCGCGCCATCTCGCCGATGACGCTGGGCCTGGACGGCCAGCACGCCGCGTTCTTCATCGCCTACCCGGACGACGCCACGTTCTATCTCACCGACGCCTGTGAGACGTCGATGCATGCCTCCAGCTACGGCATCGAGCTGGCGCCCAAGCGCATCGACATCCTCAATGAAACGCCGGGCGTGAGCCTGGCGCACTTCGACAAGTCGGGCGCCATCGTCGCCACGGGCCCCAACGAGCAATTGCAGGAAGCCCTGTGGGACGCGGTCAAGCTGGCCATGGCGCTGTCGTTCCAGTGCGCCAAGTGGATGCCGCGCTTCAGCCAGCTGCGTTTTCGCGCCCAGGTGGGCCGGGCGCTGGCGGCCGGCGTCGGTCCCAACCGCATGGTCAAGGGCGCGCGCGCCAAGGGCAGCAGCGGCCACACCGCCGACTTCGCCTTCGCCGTGCGCGCCGCCGGCAGCACCGCGCTGACGTACATCGAACCGATCGCGCTCAAGGCCGGCAAGAAAATGGACTGGACCCAGGTCTACCAGACCCACGGCAAGATGTCGGACGTGAAAATGGCCGATGCGCGCAACTCGCGCATGGTGATCCTGGAAGACGGCGCGTCGGCCGAGGAACTCAAGAAGGCCGTGGCCATCCTGGAACAGTCGGCCAGCGTGCTGACGCTGGCCAAGACGCGCGACTGGAAGGCCGTGTTCGCGGCCGAGTGAATACGGCCGCCGCCGGGCGGCGCATCATGGCGACCGGCGCGCCGCGGCAGGGGCGCCGTGGAAATTCCCTCGCCGTCAGGCGTCAGGATGGCACGTGGGTCAGGCCGTCGACGATCTCGCGCCCGTGCAGGATGGCGGCATGCACCGCCTCGCGCGGGCTGTAGACGAAGCCGCCTTCGGCAAAGCGTGGCACGGGGTATTCGTCGCCGCCTTCCAGCACGGCGCCCGCCTGGACCACCATGATCGATGCGATGAAAACGGGGCCGCTGGGCAGCGTCTGAACCTCTTCGCCCGCGCCCCGGGACACCTTGGCCGTCAGCCGGTATCCCTTGTAGATCAAGTTGTTCTGATGCACTTCGGATGCCCTCTTTCTGCGAACCAGCATACCCCGCCTGTTCATGACAGTTCGGATAAGTTTTGTAACCTCGGCATTCGATAGAAACATTGTTGCAATGCACGAATTGCGTCCCCGTTTCCGCCGGACGCGGGGTACAGGCCGGACAGGCAGGCGGTGCGCGGCTGACAGCCAGATGACACTCGATGACACTGTCATCTGGCCGCCGCCGCGCTGATCCGTCCCGGGGATTTCCCCTATGACTGTTGCGAAAGCGCACTTTCGGGCGCCTGCATGCCGGTCGCCCGCAGGTAGTCGGGCCGGGTCCAGCCCCGTCCCAGCAGGAACATGCGGGTATGCAGGTCGCCCAGCACCGGCGGCGTCACCGTGGCGCCCAGATAGGTCAGGCGCTTGCGCCGCAGGTCGACGTAGCCCAGCTCGTAGTCTCGGGCCAGCCCCAGCCACAGGCGATGGGCGCCGGCCGACTGGCGCGCGCCGCTCATGATGCACAGGCCGGCCTCCAGCCCCCAGCGATAGACCGCGGTGGCCAGCCCCATGCCCTGGTAGGGCGCGGCGTACTTCGAGTGCGGCGCGCGCACGTAGGGATCGGCGCGCCGCCCCACCTCGATCAGCCGGTTGAACACCGTATAGCCCGCCAGCCGGCCGCGCCGCGCGTCCACCACATACACGTAATACTCGCCATCGGCTTCGCGGTAGCGAAGCACCATGCCAGGGATGTCGGTTTGAACCTCCGGCAATCCATACAAGCGGTCCGAAGGACGATTCATGCGGTCGTGGATGGCATCGAGTTCCGTCTCCACTTCATGCGGAGCATGGTTGACGTCGATGCGCAGTTCCGTCGCGATTGGCAGAGTGCGGCGGAAAGCGTGCAGGGCCAGCGTAGGCAAGGCCACCTCCTGTGCAGGGCAAATGCCCGATGAAAAAAGCGGTGCGTGCGCCGCCCCGGCCTGCCGGCCAAGGGGCGACGCGTGATGTCGATGGGGTCGTGCGGAAACCGCCGCGGCCTCTCGTCCGCGGCAAAGCGATTTCATGATGGGCTAGGCCGCGGCGTGGCCGCCGCTACGGCGCCAGTCCGCGCTATCGCCGGAGGCCTCGTCGGGCATGCCGAAGAACGCCGGAAACTGGCGCGCGCCCTTGCGCGTGACCGACAGCGCGCGCGAATCCAGGTCCTTGTCGATCCAGCCGCGCGCGAGCAGCGCCTCCAGCAACGCGGCGCCGAGCGCGCCGCCCAGATGCGAGCGGCGCTCGCTCCAGTCCAGGCACGGGCAGGCGAAGCGGCGGCGGCGCTGGCGCGCCTGCGCCACGTCGACCCCGACCTGCGCCAGCGAGGCCTCGCCCAGCGGCGTCAGCGCGTAGTCGCGGCCATCGGCCGCCAGCCACTGGCGCGCCAGCATCGCGTCGTGGATGCGCACGGCCAGCGTGCCAGCCATGTGGTCGTAGCAGGTGCGCGCCTCGCGCAGCGCCGACGGCGTGTTGGGCTTGAACGGCGTGCGCTCGGCGCCCGCCACCACCAGCAGCGCCTCCAGCGCGCGCGCGACTTCGGCATTGGCCAGCCGGTAATAGCGGTGCTTGCCCTGCGCCGCCTGCTCCACCAGCCCCTGCTCGCGCAGGCGCTGGAAATGGCTGCTGGCGGTGGAGGCGCCGATCTCGGCGGCCGCGGCCAGTTCGGTGGCGGTGCGGGCGCGGCCGTCCAGCAGCACGCACAGCATGCGCGCCCGCGCCGGATCGGCGATCGCGCCGGCGACGGCCGACAGGTTGATATCGGCGAACTCGGATTCCATGATTCGGTCCCGGCCAAAGTGTTGTCTACAGGGCCAAGCATACTGCGAGTCATCCCAACAAAACAGCCGGCGCCATCGCCAGCCGCTTGCCATGCACACCCCACTGCGTTTTTTCGGCCGGAAAGTCCTTTACGCCACCTTCGTGCTGGCCATCTTCGGCTGGGGCGTCGGCTTCTATGGCCCGCCCGTGTTCCTGCACGCGGTGGTGCAGCGCACCGGCTGGAGCGTGGCGCTGGTGTCGGCCGCGGTCACCCTGCACTTCCTGTGCGGCACGCTGATCGTGGCCAACCTGCCGCGCCTGTACCGGCGCTGGGGCGTGCCGGCGGTCACCCTGGCCGGCGCCATCGCGCTGGCGCTGGGCGTGTCGGGATGGGCCCGCGCGGCCGCGCCATGGCAGCTGTACGCGGCCGCGCTGTTCTCCGGCATGGGCTGGGTCACGCTGGGCGCGGCGGCGGTCAACGCGCTGATCTCGCCCTGGTTCGTCAAGCGCCGGCCGGCCGCGCTGGGCATGGCCTACAACGGCGCCAGCATCGGCGGCGTGGTGTTCTCGCCGCTGTGGGTGTTCCTGATCGCGGGCTACGGCTTCGCGCAGGCGGCCTGGTGGGTCGGCGCGGCGATGGTGCTGGTGATCGCGGTGCTGGCGCGCAAGGTGTTCGCCGTCACGCCGCAACAGCTCGGCCAGCATCCCGACGGCGTGCCGCCGGACGCGCCGGCGCAGGCCGCCGCCGCCGCAGATCGGAAGAGCGCGTGTAGGGAAAGAGTGTAGGCTATAGTGTAGATCTC
>ERZ1739169.127-NODE-127-length-21941-cov-13.889199_pt1 | contig 21941 bp, 17 predicted proteins | sample MGYA00581756_ERZ1739169 | MGnify/ENA primary metagenome ERZ1739169 (study PRJEB40789, sample SAMEA7425667) | Salamandra salamandra | biome: salamander skin | place: Germany | collected 2020-03 | study: cvxcv | reverse complement strand
CAGGCGGCCAGCGCCTCGGCGGCGGCGCCCTCGAACGGCTTGGCGGCGGCCAGCGCGGCCAGGTCGACGATCTGGTCGCCGATGGCCACGCCGGGCCGGAACGATTCCTGCGAGCCCTTGCGGCGGAACGCGGCGTAGGGCAGGTTCTGCACCGGGAAGTCCGACGCGCCGGTGTTGGCGCTGGCGACCCAGCTCTTCAGGGACGGGTCGTGGGTTTCGTTGATGGGAGTGGTCATGGCGGGAATGTCTCGTTCAGTGTTTGTAAGGGGCCGGCGGGCGCCGGGAAAATCCAAAGCCAAACGGCGATGCGCTTGCGCGCATCGCCGTGGGCGGGCGTGACAGCGGAAACGCCGGTCACGCCTTGCGGGGATCGAAGTGCTTCTTCAGGCCCTGCCAGCACCGGTAATAGTCGCCCTGCAATTCTACCGAGGCCAGCGCCTGCGCCGTCGGGCGGATCACGCGCCGCGTCTCGAACATGAAGGCCATGGTCTCGCGGATGTAGTGCGCGTGGCTGGTGTCGGCGTGCGAGGCCTTCTCGAAGGTCTCGGCGTCGGGGCCGTGGCCGCTCATGCAGTTGTGCAGGCTGGCGCCGCCGGGGGCGAAGCCGTCGGCCTTGGCGTCGTACACGCCCTGGATCAGGCCCATGAATTCGCTGGCGACGTTGCGGTGGAACCAGGGCGGACGGAAGGTGTTTTCCATCGCCAGGATGCGCGGCGGGAAGATGGCGAAGTCCATGTTGGCCGTGCCCGGGGTGTCGGACGGCGCGGTCAGCACCGTGAAGATCGACGGGTCCGGATGGTCGTAGCTGATCGAGCCGATGGTGTTGAAGTGGCGCAGGTCGTACTTGTACGGCGCGTGCGTGCCGTGCCAGGCCACCACGTCCAGCGGCGAGTGGCCGATCGCGGCGCGCCAGAAGCCGCCGGTGAACTTGGCGATCAGTTCGAAATCGCCTTCCACGTCTTCGTACCAGGCCACCGGCGTCTTGAAGTCGCGGGCGTTGGCCAGGCAGTTCGAGCCGATCGGGCCCAGTTCGGGCAGGCGCAGCGCGGCGCCGAAGTTCTCCAGCATATAGCCGCGGGCGGTGCCGTCCAGCAGTTGCACGCTGAAGCGCACGCCGCGCGGGATCACGGCGATCTCCAGCGGCTCCAGGTCGATCAGGCCCAGTTCGGTGGCCAGGCGCAGGCGGCCCTGCTGCGGCACCAGCAGCAGCTCGCCGTCGGCGTTGTAGAAATAGCGGCCCTGCATCGAGCGGTTGGCGGCATACAGGTGGATGCCGACGCCGCCCTGTTCATCGGGGCCGCCGTTGCCGCCCCAGGTCTTCACGCCCTCGACGAAGTCGGTGGGCGTGGCGGGGATGGGCAGGGGGCTCCAGCGCAGCTGGTTGGGCGTGACCGGGCCATGGCCGAACGCGCTTTCCCAGCCGGCGGCGCCGCCGAACGGCTCGAACGGCAGGTGCTGGGCGCCCGGGCGGATCCGATACAGCCACGAACGGCGGTTCTCGCTGCGCGGCGCGGTGAAGGCGGTGCCGGACAGCTGTTCGGCGTACAGGCCGTAGGGGCATTGCTGCGGCGAATTGCGGCCCAGCGGCAGCGCGCCGGGCAGGGCTTCGGTGGCACAGTCGTTGCCGAAGCCGGTCTGGTATTGCAGTTCCATGGAATCCTCCTGGGTGGCGCGCGATGCGTGGCCGCGCGGTCTTGGTCGTGGCGCGCCGGATGGGGCCGTGCGGCGTCGATACGTCATTGTCGGAAAAATCCCCCGCTACGGCTACGGGAATGCAAAAATAGCAACTATAAATTTTGTGAATAGTAGGGGTGCCTGATGGCGGACTTGCGCGACGTCGACCTGAACCTGCTGATCCTGTTCCAGCACCTGCTGGAGGACCGCAACCTGTCCGCCGTGGCGCGGCGGCTGGACCTGTCGCAGCCGGCGGTCAGCAATGCCCTGCGCCGGCTGCGGCTGGCCTTCGGCGACGAGCTGTTCGTGCGCACCGCGCAGGGCATGCTGCCGACGCCGCGCGCGCAGCGCCTGGCCGGCCCGGTGAGCGAGGCGCTGGCGATGCTGTCGCAGGCCCTGCAGGATCAGGATGCGTTCGACGTCACCGCCAGCACGCGGCGTTTCCGCGTGGCGATGACCGACGTCGGCGAGATCCATTTCATGCCGCGGCTGATGGAAGTCTGCGTGCAGGTCGCGCCGCAGGTGCGCATCGATTCGGTGCGGGTACAGGGGCCAGACCTGTCGCGCGAGATGGAGGCGGGCCGGATCGACCTGGCCATCGGCGCGTTCGACGAGATGGGGGCGGGGACCTTGCAGCGCATGCTGTTCCGGCAGGGCTACGCCACGCTGTTCCGCCAGGCGCATCCCACCGCCCATGCCGGCATGGGGCTGAAGGCATTCCGCGCCGAGCGCCACCTGATCGTGTCGCGCGCCGCGCCCTACGGCCAGGTGGTCCAGTCGATGGAGCGGGCCGGGGTGATGCTGGCCGAGCATTTCAGCGTGCCGCATTTCTCGGCCGTGCCGTACATCGTCAGCGCCACCGACCTGTTGGCCACGGTGCCCGAGAAACTGGCGGCCAGCGCCGCGCCGCCCTTCGGCCTGCGCTACATGACGCCGCCGGTGAAGGTGCCGGCGCTGCAGACCAATATGTACTGGCAGCGCCGCTACGACCGCGATGGCGGCAACCAGTGGCTGCGCGCCCTGATCGTCAATGCGTTTGCGGTGGGTTCGCCGCCGGCGTGACCGACGCGCGGGCCTGCGCCAGCGCTTCGCGCAGCACCGCCATGTCGCCCAGGTGATTGGCCAGCAGCAGGATCAGCGCCGCGTTCATTTCCTGGCTCTGCTCGTTGCTCAGGTCGCGATGGGCGTCGATCAGCGCTTCGTAGAAGTCGTCCGGCGCGGCCAGGTTGGTTTCGGTGTTCAGCATGGATAGGGCCTCCGGGTTCAGGCGCGGCCAATCGCGCGGTTGACGGCCGACGTCACCGCGTCGGGCTGGAAGGCGCGCCAGCGCGCGGCGATGTGCTGGTCGGGGCGGATCAGATAGGCGGTGCCGGATAACGCGTCGTAGCGCTGGGCCAGCAGGCCCTCGCTGTCGACGACGCGCGCCATGTCTTCCGGCCAGCCGGCGCTATCGCAGCCGGGGCCGGCCACCAGCACGGCTTTCACCGGCACGGCGGCCAGGCGCAGCGCGCGCAGGGCCTGCAAGGTGTCGATCGTGGGCGGCTGGTCGCCGCAGAACAGGGCCAGCGTGAAACCCGCGTCCAGTTGCGACAGCCACCACGGCGAATCGCCGGGTCCGCGCACCGGCGCGTCCAGCGCCACCGCGCCGGGCCGCATGCGGCCGGCGAACGTGTCGCGGTCGGGGCTGTTCAGCGGCGAATCGGCGTAGGTGGCGGGCAGCGACAGGCGGCCGCTGTTGACCAGCGTGCGCGCGAACGCATGGGTGCGGGCCAGGTTCAGCACCGCGTTGCGGAAGCTGCGGCTGATGTCGCTCTTGGGCGTGATGAAGTCGGTGGCGCGCGACGAATTCAGGATGTTTTCGTCGGCGGCGTGCTCGCGCTCGGCGGCGTAGCTGTCGATCAGCGCTTCGGGCGCCTGGCCGGCCAGCACCAGGCGCAGTTTCCAGGCCAGGTTCTCGGCGTCCTGCACGCCGCTGTTGGCGCCGCGCGCGCCGAACGGCGAGACGCGGTGCGCCGAGTCGCCGGCGAACACCACACGGCCGTGGCGGAACTTGTCCATGCGCTCGCAGGCGAAGGTGTAGACGCTGACCCATTCCAGGTCGAATTGCGCGTCCGGGCCGAGCAGGGCGCGGATGCGCGGCAGCACGTTCTCGGGCTTGACGGCCTCGACCGGGTCGGCGTTCCAGCCCAGCTGGAAGTCGATGCGCCAGACGTTGTCGGGCTGCATGTGCAGCAGCACCGATTGATTGGGATGGAAGGGCGGGTCGAACCAGAACCAGCGCTCGGCCGGGAAGTCGGCCTTCATCTTGACGTCGGCGATGAGGAAGCGGTCGCGGAAGATGCGGCCATGGCTTTCCTGGCCGATCAGCTTGCGCACCGGCGAACGGGCGCCATCACAGGCCACCAGCCAGTCGGCGTGCAACGTGTAGCCGCCTTCGGGCGTGTCGATCGACAGCACCACGCCGTCGCCGGCCTGTTCCAGGCCCACCACCTTGTTCTTCCAGCGCAGGTCGATGTTCGGTTCCTGGCGCGCCTGTTCGTACAGATAGCCTTCGGCGTAGTACTGCTGCAGGTTGATGAAGGCGGGGCGACGATGGCCGGGTTCCGGCAGCAGGTCGAAGCGCCAGACCTCCTGGTCGCGGAAGAACACCTTGCCCACGTTCCACGACACGCCCTTGTCGACCATGCGCTGGCCGACGCCGAGGCGGTCCCAGATTTCGAGGGTGCGCTTGGAAAAGCAGATGGCGCGCGAGCCGGTGGACAGGCGGTAGTCGTCGTCCAGCACCACCACCCGCACGCCCTGGCGCGCGAGATCCAGCGCTGTGGTCAGGCCGACCGGGCCGGCGCCCACCACCACCACCGGGTGGCGCGCCTGCGTCGCGGCGGCCTGGTCGGCGTGCTTCTCATAGGCGAATTCCATCGCCTGAAAGTCGATGTCTCCCACGGTTGTCTCCTGTGTGGGTCATTTTGTTTTTATGCGCGGCGCCGCGCGTCGCCCGCGGCGCATGGCCGGCGGGTCGTGCGGCGCCGTTTCAATCGGTGGAACCGCGGCCGGCGGAGCGGCCGCGCGGGATCAGCCCTCCAGCTGGGCCCACATTTCCAGGTCGCGCTTGTCGGTCCAGATGCGCGGGTGGACGTGGCCGCTGGCCTCGTCGTAGGCGCGCGACACGTCGAACGGCATGCAGTGATCGAAGATGACCCAGTCGCTGTAGCGCGGCTTCATGAAGTCGTAGACCTCGCGATAGATCGTCTTCAGGTCCTTGCCCTCGGCCACGCCGCGGTTGACCGCGCCGTACAGGTCGGTCAGGAAGGCGCGCGTGCCGGCCAGGCCCTGGCGCACTTCGGTGGCGTTCTTCAACGCGGGGCCGCGGCCGGGCACCATCTTTTCGGCCTCGAAGCCCGACAGCGCGTCCAGCGTGCTGGGCCAGTCGCGGAAGTAGGCGTCGCCGCAGTAGGGGGTGGACTGGTATTCGACCAGGTCGCCGGCGAACAGGATCTTCTGCTCGGGCAGCCAGGCGATGGTGTCGCCCTTGGTGTGGCCGCGGCCGACCTGCAGCAGCTTGACTTCCAGGTTGCCCAGGTTGACGGTCATCTCGCCCTTGAACGTCATGGTGGGCCAGACCAGGCCGGGGGGGATCGATTCGGCGTTGCGGAACAGGCGCGGGAAGCGGCCGATCTCGCTGGCCTTGTCCTGCTCGCCGCGTTCGGCGATCAGGTCGTAGGTGTCGCGGCTGGCCAGGATTTCCTGGGCGTTGTAGGCCGAGGCGCCGAACACGCGCACCGCGTGGTAGTGCGACAGCAGGATGTACTTGATCGGCTTGTCGGTGACTTCGCGGATGCGGCGGATGACGTCCTGCGCCATCACCGGCGTGGCCTGGGTGTCGACCACCATGACGGCCTCGTCGCCGATGATCACGCCCGTGTTGGGATCGCCTTCGGCGGTGTAGGCATAGGCGTTGTCGGACAGCTTTTCGAACGACACGACCTTGTCGGTCAGGTCGGCGTGCGAGGCGAATTGCTTGCTCATGGAGGCTCCTTCCACTTTTATAGGAATAGGGTGTGTGGAAGGACTATAGCTTGGCGTTAGTGGTTGTGCAATACGTTTGCTATAAACGAATAGGGCCTTTTTGGCAGGGATTTCCCTTGGATTTCCAGGGCTTGCCCAAATGCGTCCGGGCCGCGCAGGGCGGCCCGGACGGGAACCTTTCGGGCCGCGGGCGGCCCCAGGGGTCTGGATGTTTCAAGCGGCGCGCTCAGGTCTTCTGGCACTTCGGGCAGTAATAGGTGGCCCGCTGGCCCTGGACGATGCGCTTGATCGGCGTGCCGCAGACCCGGCAGGGCTGGCCGGCGCGCTCGTAGACCGCCGCGTGGATCTCGAAATACGCGCCCGGTTCGCCGGTGGCGCCGACGTAGTCGCGCAGGGTGCTGCCGCCGGAGGTCAGGGCGTCGGCCAGGGTGGCGCGCACCATGTCCGCCAGGCGGTCGCAGCGGGCGCGCGACAGTTTGTTGGCCGGGGTCTTGGGGTTGATGCGGGCGCGGAACAGGCTTTCGGAGGCGTAGATATTGCCCACGCCGACCACCGCCATGCCGGCCAGCAGCACCTGCTTGATCGCGGCGCCGTGGTTCTTGAAGTGGTGGTGCAGCCAGGCGCCGTCGAAGCGCGGATCGAACGGCTCGATGCCGAGCTTGGCCAGCAGGGGGTGGTTTTCGACCGGTCCGTCCGCATCGGGGTGCCACAGCACCGCGCCGAAGCGGCGCGGGTCGTGCAGCCGCAGCACGGCCTGGTCGAAGATCCATTCGACGTGGTCGTGCTTGCGCAGGAATTCGCCCGGGGCCACGCTGCGCAGCGACCCGGACATGCCGAGATGCACGATCTGGGTGCCGTGGTCGAAGCGCAGCAGCAGGTATTTGCCGCGGCGGCCGCATTCCAGCACGGTGCGGCCGCCCACCAGGGCGGGCAGGTCGGCCGGGATGGGCCAGCGCATCCGGGACTCGTGGACGACCAGCCGCGTGAGGGGGCGGCCGGTGATGACGGCGTCGATTCCGCGACGCGTGGTTTCAACTTCAGGCAGTTCCGGCATGAGCCAGTGTAAGATCATCAATTGCGTGTACGAAGATTGTGCCACCAACCGGACGGGCCGCGTGAAGTCGTCTTTCAAACAAATGAATATCGGGATTGCCGCGCTGGCGCTTGCGTTGGCCTCCGCCCTGGCCCCTCAGGCCCAGGCCGCCGACAGCCGGACGCGGGATGCGACCGGCCCCCGCATGGCGCCCCAGAACCGCCAGCCAGAAACCGAGGTGATCCGCCTGCGTCCGGGCCAGCTGCCCTACGTGTCGCTGACCGCCGACATCTTCTACCGTGTCCTGGCGTCGGAAATCGCCGCCCAGCGCGGCATGTACGGCACCGCCGCCAACACCATGGTCGGCCTGGCGCGCGACACCGGCGATCCCCGCCTGGCGCGCCGCGGCCTGGAATTCCAGCTGGCCGGCGGCAACCTGCCGGGCGCCCTGGACGCCGCCCGCGTCTGGGCCCGCCTGTCGCCCAACGATCTCGAGGCCAGCTCCACCGAATTGGCGCTGGCCGCCGCCAACGGCCAGACCAAGGGGCTGTCGCAGGCCCTGCGCAACCGCATCGAGGCCTCGCGCGACAAGCCGGCCGCCATCGGCCAGGCCCTGGCCGTGCTGAGCCGCCTGAACGACCGCCGCCTGGCGCTGCGCATCCTTGACGAAGCGCTGAGCGACAGCGTGCGCAAGCTGCCCGCCGCCCACCTGGCGCTGGCCGACGTGGCCTCCGCCGCCGGCGACTACCCGCGCGCCTCCCAGGAGGCCCATGCCGCCCTGGCCGCCGACCCCAAGTCCGAACCGGCCGCCCAGCGCGTCCTCGAGTATGGCGCCAAGGTCGACCCGCAGCGCGCGCAGGCCGATGCCCGCGCCTACATCAACCGCAATCCCAACGCCCGCAAGGTCCGGCTGATGCTGGCCGGCCAGATGGCCGACGCCGGCGACTACAACGGCGCCCTGGCTGAATTGCAGGCCATGTCGCGCCGCTCGCCGGAAGACTTCGACCTGCTCTTCATGCAGGCCCAGCTGGCCTACAAGGCTGGCCAGCTGCCGCAGGCCAAGACCTTGCTGCAGCAGTACCTGGACGTCCAGAACCAGCGCCAGCGCGCCATCGTGCCGGGCGCCACCGACGCCGGCGCCGCCGCGGCCGATGCCCACGTGCTGCTGTCGCGCATCGCCGAAGACCAGGGCCAGTACGACGAAGCCATCGCCGAACTGGGCCGCATCGACGATCCGTCGCTGCGTTTCTCGGCGCGCATGCGCCAGGCCGCCCTGCGCGCCAAGTCCGGCCGGGTCGACGACGCCATCAAGATGGTCGACGCCGCCGCGCCCCAGGACGAGGAAGAGCGCACCCTGGGCGTGCTGACCAAGGCCCAGATCCTGCGCGATGCCGACCGCATCGGCCAGGCCGTGTCGGTGCTGGAAGCGGCCGACCAGGCGCTGCCCGACACCGTCGAGATCAAGTACGAGCTGGCCATGCTGTACGAGCGCCAGGACCGCCTGGCCGACCTCGAACGCATGCTGCGCCAGGTCATCGCCCTCGATCCCGAGCACGCCCACGCCTACAACGCGCTGGGCTACACGCTGGCCGACCACAACCAGCGCCTGCCCGAAGCGCTGGACCTGATCACCCAGGCGCTGGAACTGTCGCCCAACGACCCGTTCATCCTGGACAGCATGGGCTGGGTCAAATTCCGCATGGGCGACCAGGTCGCCGCCGCCGACTACCTGCGCCGCGCCTACAGCGTGCGTCCGGAAGCCGACATCGCCGCCCACCTGGCCGAAGTGCTGTGGACCCAGGGCAAGCGCGACCAGGCGGTCGAACTGCTGCGCGCCGCCTTGGCCAAGGATCCCAAGAACAAGACCGTGCTCGAGGTCGTCAAGCGCCTCGGAGTCAGCCTGTGACGGCAGCGGTCGCGACGACGCCTCGCGGGTTGGCCGGCGGCATGGTCTGGATGCGCTGGGCCCTGCTGGCCCTGCTGGCCTTCGCGCTGGCGGCCTGCACCACCACGCCCAAGCCCATCGAGGGCGTCTCGGCCGACGCCTTCTCGCGCATCGGCCGTTTCGCCATCACCGTCAACGAGGAAAGCGGCAAGCAGAATGCCGTGCAGGGCGGCTTCTCCTGGTCGGACGACGGCCGCCGCTATGTGCTGGACCTGACCAACCCGCTCGGCTCGACCGAGGCGCGCGTCGAGGGCCAGCCCGGCGCGGCCAGCCTGACCAAGGCCGACGGCACCCGCCTGGTGGCCGACAACCCCGACGCCCTGGCCGAAGACGCCCTGGGCAGCAGCATGCCGGTGTCCGGCCTGCGCGACTGGCTGCGCGGCAGGCTGCCGGGCCAGCCCGAGGCCACCGACGTCTCCAACGACGAGCTGGGCCGCCCCGTGGCGTTCGAGCAGGGCGGCTGGCGCGCGCGGTTGTCGCGCTATGACACGCTCGGTCCGCAGATGCTGGTGCTCGAGCGCCAGGAGCCCGGCCGCCGCATCATGGTGCGGTTGGTCGTCAACAAGCCCTGATTGCTTCCGGTCTGTGACGTTCGCGACGGCCCTTCGGGGCCGTTGTGTCGTCTGCCGGTAGCACGTCCGTTTCGCCTCAATCGGCAAATAAGCGTTGCAAAAGCGACTCTGTTACTGATTGATAGATTCTGTTTAACCTGAATAATTCTTCCACACCCGCGCGCGCGACCCCTGCGCGCGGCATGCAAGGCCGGTGGTCGCGGATCGCACCGCCGCTTTTTTACGGAGAATGCCAATGTTCAGGAATACGCGGATCGCGACGATGCTCTTGGGGATCATCGCGGTGTTTTTCACTTTCCAGCTGCTGGTGGGCGGCATGGGTTTCGTCGCGCTGCGGCAGACCAATCAGGACGTCGGCCAGCTCTATCGCCTTTCTTCGCAACAGGTCAACGCCGTGAACACGGCCGCGCTGTCGCTGGTGGCGGCGCGCACCGACCTGAGCCGCTACGCCACGCGCGTGGCGCAGGGCAATGCCAGCGACACCACCGCGCTGCGCCTGGCGCGCCAGCGCATCGCCGCGGGCGACCGCGCCTTCCAGACCTTTGCCGGCGGCCTGTCGGCCGACGAGAAGGTCGTCTCCAAGGACCTGATCGAGGCCTACACCAACCTCAGCAACAACCTGCAGAGCGTCGGCAAGGTGCTCGAGGCCGGCGACATGGACGCCTATTTCAAGCAGGGCACGCAGCAGGTGCAGGAGCTGCTGGTGTCCGAGCGTGACGCCTTCATGAAGCGCGCCGAGACCACCGGCCAGGAGGTGATGGACGAGATCTCGCTGTTCCACATGATCTTCTCGTATCTGCTGGCCGGCATCCTGGTGCTGGGCCTGCTGATGGCGGTGGGCGCGCACGTGCTGATCCGCCGCATGATCGTGCGTCCGCTGCTGGAGGCCGGCGAGATCTTCCGCCGCATCGCCGAAGGCGACCTGACGCGCCGCGTGGCCGATCGCGGCCGCAACGAGATCGGCGCGCTGCTGAGCGCGCTGCGCGCGATGCAGGACAGCCTGGTGCGCACGGTGTCCACGGTGCGCCGTGGCGTCGATGAGATTAACGTCGGCGCGCGCGAAATCTCGTCCGGCAACGCCGACCTGTCCAGCCGCACCGAAGAGCAGGCCGCCTCGCTCGAGGAAACCGCGGCCAGCATGGAAGAGCTGGCCACCACGGTGAAGCAGAACGCCGACACCGCGCGCGAAGCCAACCGCATGGTCGCCGCCTCGGCCGCCGTGGCGCAACGCGGCGGCGAGGCCGTCTCCAGCGTGGTCGAGACCATGCGCGCCATCTCGGGCAGCTCGTCGCGCATTTCCGACATCGTCGGCGTGATCGACGGCATCGCCTTCCAGACCAACATCCTGGCGCTCAATGCGGCCGTGGAAGCCGCGCGCGCCGGCGAGCAGGGCAAGGGCTTTGCCGTGGTCGCCAGCGAGGTGCGCACGCTGGCCCAGCGCAGCGCCGCCGCCGCCAAGGAAATCAAGCAGCTCATCGAGGACTCGGCGCAGAAGGTCGGCGTCGGTTCCGAGCAGGTCGAAACCGCGGGCGCCACCATGCGCGAGATCGTCGATTCGGTGCAGCGCGTGACCAGCCTGATGGGCGAAATTTCCGCCGCGTCGGAAGAGCAGGCCACCGGCATCGACCAGGTCAACCGCGCCGTCACGCAGATGGATGGCGTGACGCAGCAGAACGCCGCGCTGGTGGAGCAGGCCGCCGCCGCGGCCGGCGCGCTCGAAGAGCAGGCGCGCCAGCTGGCGGGCGCCGTGGCCGTGTTCAAGCTGCCGGAGGGGCAGGTGATCGAGGCGCCGGCCGAGCGCCTGGCTGGCCGCGTCGCGCCGCAGATCGCCTGATCCGGGGCCGTGCCGACGGTCCTTCTTTGCCGCGCCCGGCGCCGCCGTGTCCGGCGGATCGCTAAAATCGACGCAATCGTCCTTTTTCCCGATCCGCCGTGACTCTCTACGACGTACCCGCGCCCGCCAAGGTGAACCTGTTCCTGCACGTGGTGGGCCGCCGTCCCGACGGCTACCACCTGCTGCAGACCGCTTTCCGCTTCATCGACCTGTGCGACACCCTGCATTTCGAGGCGCGCGCCGATGGCGTCATCAGCCGCGCCGCGGAATTGCCTGGCGTGTCCGAAGCGGACGATCTCACCCTGCGCGCCGCCCGCGCGCTGCAACAGGCCACCGGCACGCGCCAGGGCGCGCAGATCGCGCTGGAAAAGCGCATTCCGCAGGGCGGCGGACTGGGCGGCGGATCGAGCGACGCGGCCACCGTGCTGATCGCGTTGAATCGCCTGTGGGGCACCGGCCTGTCGCGGCGCGAGCTGATGGACCTGGCGCTGCCGCTGGGCGCGGACGTGCCGGTGTTCGTGTTCGGCCAGTCCGCTTTTGCCGAGGGCGTGGGCGAGAAACTGACGGCGCTGGACCTGCCGGCGCGGGCCTATCTGGTGGCGCAGCCGGACGCGAGCGTGCCGACCGTTGGAATTTTTTCCGCACCCGATTTGACAAGGGATTCTTCTTACATCACAATAGCGGACTTTCTTGCTTCGCCTACATTTTCCTTCGGGAAAAATGATTTGGAGCCGGTGGTCTACCGTCTTTATCCTGAGGTTCTCAGGGCATCGCGGTGGCTTGCAGAGCAGGGTGTGTTGAAAGACACGGGAACCCAAGTTCGCATGTCGGGATCTGGCGCGTGTTTGTACGCCGAGTTTTCCGAACTTTCGGAGGCCGTTTTGGCGAAAACGGAAATTACCGCTACAATGCGCGGCGCTGTTAAATTAAACAGCACAACGCATCCACGGTTCCGGTTAGTGCAGGCATGTCCTGGGTTGACTGAACATCCGTTGCGGAATTGGATTGCAAGATAGTTGGGGAGTCGCCAAGCTGGTTAAGGCACCGGATTTTGATTCCGGCATGCGAAGGTTCGAATCCTTCCTCCCCAGCCAACCGAATACATAACAAAGCTGTTGAACACGCCTGTAAGACACTGGCCCGGGTTCAGCAGCTTTTTTATTTTCCGGTTTCAGCAGGTTCTCGCATCACCTCGTTAGTGTCTCGAAACGACCATCGCATCATCCATCATGGCAAACGATAGCTTCATGATCTTCACGGGCACGGCCAATACTCGGCTGGCCGTGGACGTAGTCAACCACCTCGATATGTCCCTGGGCAAGATGACCGTCGGTCGCTTCTCCGACGGCGAGGTGATGGTCGAGATCAACGAAAACGTGCGCGGCAAGGACGTCTTCGTCCTGCAGCCCACCTGTGCGCCTACCAATGACAACCTGATGGAAATCATGGTGATGGTCGATGCCCTGCGCCGCGCTTCGGCCGGCCGCATCACCGCCGCGATTCCCTATTTCGGCTACGCCCGCCAGGACCGCCGCCCGCGTTCGGCGCGCGTCGCGATCTCGGCCAAGGTCGTGGCCAACATGCTGCAAGTGGCTGGCGTCGACCGCGTCCTGACGATGGACCTGCACGCCGACCAGATCCAGGGTTTCTTCGACATTCCCGTGGACAACATCTACGCGGGCCCGATCCTGCTGGGTGACATCTGGCGCCGCAATTTCTCGAACCTGGTCGTCGTGTCCCCGGACATCGGCGGCGTGGTGCGGGCCCGCGCGCTGGCCAAGCAGCTCGAAGCCGACCTGGCCATCATCGACAAGCGTCGTCCGCGCGCCAACGTGTCGGAAGTGATGAACATCATCGGTGAAGTCGACGGCCGCACCTGCATCATCATGGACGACATGGTCGACACCGCCGGCACGCTGTGCAAGGCGGCCCAGGCCCTGAAGGACCGCGGCGCCGGCGCCGTTTACGCCTATTGCACGCACCCCGTGCTGTCGGGCGGCGCCATCGACCGCATCGAGGCGTCGGAACTGGACGAACTGGTCGTCACCGACACCATTCCGCTCTCCGAGCAAGGCCAGGCCAGCGGCAAGATCCGCCAGCTGTCGTGCGCCGCGCTGCTGGGCGAGACCATCCTGCGTATCTCGAACGCGGAATCGGTCAGCTCGCTGTTCGTCGACTGACGCCAGCCTCCCCGTTTTTTGTGTCTTGCTGGTCGCGGCAAGACGCAAGCAACACGGCGCACCTGTTGTGCGCCGTGATCACAACCGGCGAAGTCCGCTTCGCCAATTTTTGTTTTTGGAGTTTTCCATGAAATTTACTGCCACTGCGCGTAGCGTCCAGGGTTCGAGTGCGAGCCGCCGCCTGCGCCGCGCGGGCCGCGTTCCCGCCATTGTCTATGGTGGTACGGCTGCCCCGTTGAACATCGAACTCGACCACAACGAGATCTACCACGCCCTGCGCAAGGAAGAATTCCACGCTTCGATCCTGCAAATGCAGCTCGAAGGCGCCAAGGACGAACAGGTCCTGCTGCGTTCGGTTCAATGGCACGCCTACAAGCCGCAAGTCCTGCACGTGGACTTCCAGCGCGTCGACGCCAACCAGGCGCTGCGCACCAAGGTGCCGCTGCACTTCGTGAACGCTGAAGTCTCGCCGGCCGTCAAGCTGAGCGGCGCGATCATCAGCCACGTCGCCACCGAACTGGAAATCACCTGCCTGCCGTCGGCGCTGCCCCAGTTCATCGAAGTCAACCTGGCCGACATCCTGGCCGGCGCTTCGATCCACCTGGCCGACATCAAGCTGCCGATGGGCGTGACCTACGTCCCGCACGGTGGTGAAGAGAACCCGCTGCTGGCCGCCGCTGTCGTCAAGGGTGGCGCTGCCGCCGACGACGCCGACGCCGCTCCGGCTGCTCCCGCCGCCTAAGTCCTGCCGGAAAGCTTCGGCTTTCCCGCGGCTTGCGCCCGAAACCCTGCGTGTGCATTTGCATGCGCAGGGTTTTTTGGTTTAAACACCCCCCATCATGTCTATTCCCATACGCCTCATCGTGGGATTGGGTAACCCCGGTCCCGACTACGAAACCACCCGCCACAACGCGGGCTTCTGGCTGGCCGACCACCTGGCGGACGACCTGCGCGCCTCGTTCGCGCTGGAGAAGTCGTTCTTCGGCATGGTGGCCAAATCCCGCCTGGGGGCCGACAACGTCCTGCTGCTCAAGCCCAACACCTACATGAACCGTTCCGGCCAGGCGGTCGGGGCGCTGGCGCGCTTCTACAAGCTGACGCCGGAGCAGGTGCTGGTGCTGCACGACGAACTCGACCTGATGCCGGGCCAGGTGAAACTCAAGCAGGGCGGCGGCCACGCCGGCCACAACGGCCTGAAGGACATCCAGGCCGCGCTGGGCAGCCCCAACTTCTGGCGCCTGCGCATCGGCATCGGCCATCCGCGCACGCTCGGCCTGGCGCAGCAGGTGGCGGACTTCGTGCTGCACCCGCCGCGCCGCGAAGAGCAGAAGGAAATCGAGGCGGTCATCGACCGCTGCCGCGCCGTGGTGCCGGCCATGCTGGCCGGCGACTTCGCGCTGGCCACCCGCCAGCTGCACAGCGGCAACGACGCCTGATGGACGGCGCTTCGGGTTCCGCCAGGCCGCGCAAGCTGCGTTTTCGCAGCGAGCTGGCGGACTTCTGGCGCTTCGTGCGCCATCCGCACCCGGCGCGCCGCCTGCCCGGACGCACGCCGGCGATCGGCTGGGTGTCGGACTGGTGGCCGGGCGTCGGCCCCGGACGCCTGCTGGCCTGGGCCGCGGTGCTGTGGCTGATCAACCTGTTCGCCCTGGGGCCGGTGGCGGTCGCCGCGGCCGGCGTCGGCGGTGTCACGCATCGGCTGGACCCGGCCAATATTCCCTGGCTGACGGCGGTGATCTGGGCCCCGCTGGTCGAGGAAATGCTGTTCCGCTACGGCCTGCGCCGGCCCAAGCAGGCGCTGTGGCTGTGCCCGGCGCTGCTGCCGGTGGTGCTGTACGGGCCGCGCATCTGGACCGGCCTGCTGCTGGCCGCCTTTGTGTTGCTGGCCTGCTGGTCGCTGCGCCCGCGTCCCGAACCGCTCAAGGGCTGGAACACCGCGTGGCGGCGCCATTACCTGAAGCACTTCGGCTGGGTCTTCCACCTGGTGGCGCTGACCTTCGCCGCGGTGCACCTGACCAACTTCGTCTTCAACCACACGCCGTACTGGCTGCTGCCGCTGCTGGTGCTGCCGCAGTGGCTCACCGGCCTGGTGCTGGGCTGGATCCGCATCCGCCGCGGCATCGGCGCGGCGATCGCGCTGCACGCCATGTTCAATGCCGGCCCCATTTTGCTGATCTGGGCCGTGATGCGCTGGGCCCCCACGGCGGCCGGTTGAGCCGTCCGTCCCCCTGGGCGCGGTCATCATGGCGCGCGGCCCGGCGGGGTAAACTAGAACGTTAACGATCAATACCGTACTTACACAGGATTCCCATGGCTCTGCAATGCGGCATCGTCGGCCTGCCCAACGTTGGCAAATCGACACTCTTCAATGCTCTGACCCGCGCCGGCATCGCCGCCGAGAACTATCCGTTCTGCACCATCGAGCCGAACGTCGGCGTGGTCGAGGTGCCGGATCCGCGTCTGCAGAAGCTGGCCGAGATCGTCAAGCCCGAGCGCATCCTGTCGGCCACGGTCGAATTCGTCGACATCGCCGGCCTGGTGGCCGGCGCCAGCAAGGGCGAAGGCCTGGGCAACCAGTTCCTCTCGCACATCCGCGAAACCGACGCCATCGTCAACGTGGTGCGCTGCTTCGAGGATCCCAACGTGATCCACGTGGCCGGCAAGGTCGACCCGATCGCCGACATCGAAGTCATCGAAACCGAACTGGCGCTGGCCGACCTGCAGACCGCCGAAAAGGCCCTGCAGCGCCACCAGAAGACCGCGCGTTCCGGGGACAAGGAATCGCAGCGCCTGGTCGCCGTGCTGGAAAAGTGCGTGGCCCAGCTGAACGAAGCCAAGCCGATCCGCGCGCTCGACCTGTCCACCGAGGAAAAGGCCGACATCGCCCAGCTCTGCTTCATCACCGCTAAGCGCGCGATGTACGTGGGCAACGTGGCCGACGACGGCTTCACCAACAACCCGCTGCTGGACCGCCTGACCGAATTCGCCGCCGCCCGCAACGCGCCGGTGGTCGCCATCTGCGCCGCCATCGAATCGGAAATCGTCGACCTGGACGACGCCGACCGCCAGGCCTTCCTGTCGGACATGGGCATGGAAGAACCGGGCCTGAACCGCCTGATCCGCGCCGCCTTCAAGCTGCTCGGCCTGCAGACCTACTTCACCGCCGGCGTGAAGGAAGTGCGCGCCTGGACCGTGCCGATCGGCGCCACCGCGCCCCAGGCCGCGGGCGTCATCCACACCGACTTCGAACGCGGCTTCATCCGCGCGCAGACTATCGCTTACGAAGACTACATCGCCTACAAGGGCGAGCAGGGGGCGAAGGAAGCGGGCAAGATGCGGGCGGAAGGCAAGGAATACATCGTGCAGGATGGCGATGTGATGAATTTCTTGTTCAACGTCTGACGCAGTCGATTGGCAGCTTGCTCATTGGACGGCTGTCGGAATGCTGCGGAGGAACGCGGCACGGTATAGAAGAGATTTGGCCGTGGGCCGCCGCAGCGAGAGGGCTGAGGCGGCCTTTCCTTTTCCTGGCTCGAGTATTGTCCTGGGTTGCCGTTCTCTTGTTGTTCGTGTTTGCTATGGTTTGAGTCAAGAAATAGGGTAAGTAAAGAGTAAATAGGGTAATTTCTGCTTTTATTGCCCATTTTGAGGCATATGTCGACTCCTTACTGCGGCTCTCCTGTCATGTCCGCTGTAGAAGATTCCTCGTGACTTATTCGCAGATGCTGGGACACAGCGTTTCCCAGACAAACTCTAGACTACATAGCGCCGGCGTCTAGCCCAACCGGCACCAACGATGGATATTGAAGTGACAAGTACCGAACAGAAGATCGAGCGATTTATCAGCACGCTCGAAGCCATGGGCGGTTCCGCCGGGAACCAGCGGTTGCGTGAGGCATTGGGATGGCAGGAATCCACCTATGACGGTATCAAGCAGCAACTGCTTGAGGAAAGCCGAATCATTTCGGGCCGAGGTCGCGGCGGCTCGATTGCCCTCTCCACGATAGCCTATGCCGCCCATAAAGAACTGGAGGCCTCGACGGAGGTCCACGAAGCCACCGTGTCGTACCTGAAAGCAAAGACGAAAGCAGATTCATTATCGCGAGATAAAGCGGCGGCAGCCCCTGCCGCGAAGACGCTTGCCCCACGCAACGGCGTCGTCAAAAAGTCGGACCTCTACAGCTCCATCTGGGCCTCCTGCGACGAACTGCGGGGCGGCATGGATGCCAGCCAGTACAAGGACTACGTCCTGTTCATGCTGTTCATCAAGTACATCAGCGACAAGTACGGCAACAGTAATGACTTTGCCCCGCCCGTGGTCATTCCTCCGGGTGCGTCATTCAAGGACATGGTGGCGCTCAAGGGCAAGGCCGACATTGGCGACAAGATCAATACTCAGGTTATCCAGAAGCTGATCGATGCCAACACCAAGCTGGCACGCAGCGACTTTCCGGACTTCAACGACCCCAACAAGCTCGGCGAAGGCCCAGCCATGGTCGAACGACTGGGTAACCTGATCGCCATCTTCGAAAAGCCCGAGCTGAACTTCGCCAACAACCGCGCTGACAACGACGACCTGCTCGGCGATGCCTACGAATACCTGATGCGCCACTTCGCGCAGGACTCCGGCAAGAGCAAGGGCCAGTTCTACACGCCGTCCGAAGTCAGCAGCGTCATCGCCCAGGTGATCGGCATCTCGCACACCAACACTCGGGCCTCCACCACCGCCTACGACCCAACCTGCGGGTCGGGCTCGCTGCTGCTGAAAGTGGCCGCCGAGGCAGGCCGACAGATCACCCTGGAAGGGCAGGAAAAGGACGTGACCACCGCCGGTCTGGCGCGGATGAACATGATCCTGCACGACTTCCCCAGCGCCACCATCCTCAGCGGCGACACGCTGGTGAACCCCAAGTTCAAGGATGTCGACCGCTCAGGCAAGGAACAGTTGCGCGCCTACGACTACGTGGTTGCCAATCCGCCGTTCTCCGACAAGAAGTGGTCCACCGGTCTGAACCCGACCAACGACCCCTACCAACGCTTCACCTGGGGCGAGCCGCCCGCCAAGCAAGGCGACTACGCCTATCTGTTGCACGTCATTCGCAGCATGAAGGCTACCACCGGCAAGGGCGCGGTCATTCTGCCGCACGGCGTGTTGTTCCGTGGCAATGCGGAGGCCCATATCCGCAGGCAACTGGTGCGCTCCGGCATGCTTAAGGGCATCATCGGCCTGCCCGCCAACCTGTTCTACGGCACCGGCATCCCCGCCTGCATCCTGGTGTTGGACAAGGAAAATGCCAGCGCCCGCAAGGGCATCTTCATGATCGACGCCAGCAAAGGCTTCATCAAGGACGGCCCCAAGAACCGCCTGCGCGAGCAGGACATCCACCGCATCGTCGATGCCTTCCGTCGCAGCGCGGACGAGCCGCGCTATGCCCGCATGGTGCCGCTGGACGAAATCGCCAGCGAAAAGAACGACTACAACCTCAATCTGCCTCGCTACATCGACAGTAGTGAGCCGGAAGACCTGCACGACATTGATGCCCACCTCAACGGCGGCATCCCCGAGCGCGACATAGACGCCTTCGCCGCAGATTGGCAGGAAATGCCCGCCCTGCGCGAGGCGCTGTTCGAGGCCGAGCGTCCCGGTTATGCGCGGCTGCGCCAGCCGATGACCGAAGTGCGTTCCATCATCCTCGCCCACCCGCAGTTCCAGCAATTCCGCGGCAAGGTGGAAACCCTGTTCGGCAAATGGCGGCAGGCCGTCATGCCGCTGCTCACCGGCATCCAACCCGGCAACAAACCCAAGGCGCTGATTGCACAGGTTTCCGAAACTCTGCTCACCACCTTCCACGCTGCACCGCTGCTCGACCCCTATGATATTTACCAGCACTTGATGGACTACTGGGCCGAGACCATGCAGGACGACGCCTATCTGATTGCCGCCGATGGATGGGTGGCGCTGCCCCGGCGCATTGTGGAAACCGACAAGAAGGGCAAGACCAAGGACAAAGGCTGGACTTGCGACCTGCTGCCCAAGCCCTACATCGTCGCCCGCCACTTCTCCTCCGAACAGGCCGAACTGGAGGCAAAGCAGGCTGAACTGGATGGCGTTACCAACCAGATTGCGGAACTGGAGGAAGAGCACGGTGGAGAAGACGGTGCCTTCGCAGGTTTCGACAAGATCAATGCTGCGCAGGTGAAAGATCGCCTCGCCGAAATTGTCGATGACGCCGACAGTACCGATGAACGCGCCGTGCTCAAGCAGTGGCAGCAACTCAGCGCTCTCGAAGCCGCGCTGAAGAAGGCGGTCAAAACGCTTGAGACGGAACTCGACAAGCAAGCCCATGATCACTACTTCACCCTCAGCGCAGCCGAGGTCAAAACGCTGGTGGTTGAAGACAAATGGCTGGCCCGCCTGCAAGCCGATGTGCAGCAGGAACTGGAGCGCATCTCGCAAACCCTCGCCCAGCGCATACGCGAACTGGCCGAACGTTACAACATCCCGCTACCGAAGTTGGAAGATGATTTGGCAATCCTGAGCGCGAAGGTGGAAGCGCACCTGAAGAAGATGGGGGCGATATGGAAGTGAGGCCGGGGTACAAGCAGACGGAAGTGGGGGTGATTCCGAGAGATTGGGATGTCGCAATGCTTGGAGAATGCCTAGCAGAACGCCCTAACTATGGTATTAATGCCCCTGCGGTTCCATATTCCCCTACGCTTCCCACCTATATTCGAATCACTGATATCGCCGATGATGGGAAATTCTCGCCGGCCCCTCTGGTATCAGTCAAATCGGAGGAGGCTCCGCACTATTACTTAATAGAAGGCGATATAGCTTTTGCAAGGACCGGAGCGAGCGTCGGTAAGTCGTATCGTTACAATCCAAAAGATGGCCCGTTAGTCTTTGCTGGATTCCTCATTCGTATACGGTTAAATCCGCAAAAACTAGCTTCAGCTTTCGCTGCCGCCTATGTAACCACTGATAGTTATTGGCAGTGGGTACGAATGATGTCAATGCGCAGTGGTCAACCGGGAATCAACGGACATGAGTATTGCCAGCTTCCTATTCCAGTGCCGTCACTCAAAGAGCAATGCGCCATCGCCAGCGCCCTCTGCGACATGGACGCGCTGCTGGACGGACTGGATCGTCTGATCGCCAAAAAGCGCGCCATCAAACAGGCTACCATGCAGCAACTCCTCACTGGCCAAACGCGCCTGCCTGGGTTTAGTGGGGAGTGGGATATGAAGCTGCTAGGCGATGTCGCAGAAGTGAAAACCGGTCCATTCGGCTCGTTGCTACATGAACGAGATTACGTTTCAGATGGGGTACCAATAATTACAGTTGAGCATCTTGGTGAATTTGGTGTTGAGCACGTAAATCTTCCTATGGTTTCGGAAGAAGATTGCAAACGCCTGAACGCCTATTCGCTGCGTGTAGGGGATATTGTTTTCAGTCGCGTTGGCTCCGTCGACCGAAATGCATTAATAAGAAAATCAGAAGATGGTTGGTTATTTTCTGGTCGATTGCTTCGTGTTAGGCCGAATGAAATCTGCATTAACGCGATGTTTCTTAGCTACCAGTTCCACAGTGAGAAATTTAAGCTGGCTGTTCGATCTGTGGCTGTCGGACAGACGATGGCATCTTTGAATACAAAAATTCTTAACGAAATTCAGATCAATCTCCCATCAATTTCTGAGCAAACTGCCATCGCCACCATTCTCAGTGACATGGATACCGAAATCACCGCCCTCGAAACCCGTCGCACCAAGACCCGCGCCCTCAAGCAGGCCATGATGCAGGAACTACTAACTGGCACAACGCGTCTGGTATGACTATGTTGCACGATGCCTATGCTGAGCGGGGAGTCTCGTGACAGACAAAAGGCGCATTGCAGATAACGAGTCGCTAGCCGAAATACATGGGCTCGTTCAAGGCGCCAGCGCCATTGAAAACCTATGGCCGGCCGTCCCATTGTTTCAGAAGATGTTTCCGGGTCTCTCCGATTTTTCGGAAAGACTCGCAGAGCTAAAAGAGCAATCCAAGATTATCCTGCTGCCGGATCGCTTCAACGAACGCTTTGCTTCGTCAGGGTGGATTGCGTATGAGTCCATGAGCTTGGAGGTGATGAAGAAGGCCATAGAAACGTTCGACGTCCACGGCCTGGAACCCGCGGAAAGTTATCTTGTCGGCACCTACGATGCCGATTGTTTGAAGTGGGGAATTTTGCGATTCAATGGGCATGATGAGTTCAGGAAAAGGATGCGTCTGGTTGAACTAGCAAAAGACGATTATCTGGCGGCGCGTTACCACGCCTGCACGCCGTTGTTGTTGAGTTTGATGGATGGCTTGGTCAATGATGTTTCCCGGCATGTGGGGCTCTTTGCTGATAATGCAGACTTGACTGCGTGGGATTGCATAGCGGCACACGAGTCAGGGCTTCAGGCTTTGGTGACGCTAATGACCAAGGGCAGGGGTAAGACAAACGAAGAATCCATTTCCGTTCCGTACCGCCACGGCATTCTTCACGGGCGGGAACTGGCATTCGACAACCGTATCGTGGCTGCGAAGGCGTGGGCGGCACTATTCGCAATACGGGATTGGGCGGAGGTACTGGCGGAAGGCAAGAAAATGCCGGCGCCAAAGCAAGAGTCAACTTGGAGTGAGCTGCTTCAGTCG
>ERZ1739169.126-NODE-126-length-21967-cov-15.356700_pt1 | contig 21967 bp, 24 predicted proteins | sample MGYA00581756_ERZ1739169 | MGnify/ENA primary metagenome ERZ1739169 (study PRJEB40789, sample SAMEA7425667) | Salamandra salamandra | biome: salamander skin | place: Germany | collected 2020-03 | study: cvxcv | reverse complement strand
CTGGGCGGCGCGCAGCGCCTTCGCCCAGGGCGCGGCTGCCGGCGGCCTGGCGGGCCAGCCCAACGCGGCATTCAGCGTCATGGACAAGCAGACGTCCTTCGCTGATATCACGTCCTACAACAACTACTACGAATTCGGCGTCGACAAGGGCGAGCCCGCGTCCAACGCCGGCAAGCTGCAGACCCGTCCGTGGACGGTCAGCGTCGAGGGCGAGGTCGGCAAGCCGCGCACCTTCGACATCGACGAGCTGCTCAAGCTGGCGCCCATGGAAGAGCGCGTGTACCGGCTGCGCTGCGTCGAGGGATGGTCCATGGTCATCCCGTGGGTCGGCTACTCGCTGTCGGCGCTGCTCAAGCAGGTCGAGCCCACCGGCAATGCCAAGTACGTGGAATTCGTGACCGCCGTGCAGCGCGAGAACATGCCGGGCGTGCGCGCCGCCATCCTCGACTGGCCCTATGTCGAGGGCCTGCGCATCGACGAGGCCATGCATCCGCTGGCCATGCTGGTGTTCGGCGTCTACGGCAAGGTGCTGCCCAACCAGAACGGCGCGCCGTTGCGGCTGGCCGTGCCCTGGAAGTACGGCTTCAAGTCGGGCAAGTCGCTGGTCAAGATCCGCCTGGTGGAAAAGCAGCCGGTGTCCTCGTGGGTCAAGGCCGCGCCGCAGGAATACGGCTTCTATGCCAACGTCAATCCGACCGTGCCGCATCCGCGCTGGAGCCAGGCGACCGAGCGCCGCATCGGCGAGGACGGCCTGTTCACGCCCAAGCGCAAGACCCTGATGTTCAACGGTTACGCCGATCAGGTCGCGTCGCTCTACCAGGGCATGGATCTGAAGGCCAACTATTGAAGCCGCCCGTGGCTGATGGCGCCGCCGTGGCCGCGCCGCGCAAGCCGCAGTGGTCGGCGCGCGCGGTGGGGCGCCTCAAGCCCTGGCTGTTCCTGTTGGGCCTGGCGCCGTTCGCGCGCTGGATCTGGCTGGGCTTCACCAATGGGCTGACCGCCAACCCGGTGGAATTCCTGACCCGCTCGTCGGGCACCTGGACGCTGGTATGCCTGCTTGTGACGCTGGCGATCACGCCGCTGCGGCGCCTGACCGGCCAGCCGGCCCTGGTGCGCCTGCGCCGCATGTGCGGCCTGTTCGCGTTCTTCTACGGCGCCATGCATTTCATGGCCTGGGTCTGGTGGGATCGCGGCTTCGATCCGGCGGCCATGCTGCAGGACATCGGCGAGCGGCCCTTCATTACCGTGGGGTTCGCCGCCTTCGTGCTGATGACGGCGCTGGCGGCCACCTCGACCCAATGGGCCATGCGCAAGCTGGGCAGGCGCTGGCAGCAGCTGCACCGCGCCATCTACCTGATCGGCCTGCTGGCGGTGCTGCACTACTGGTGGCACAAGGCCGGCAAGAACGACCTGTCGCAGCCGATCCTGTACGCCGCGGCGCTGGCGCTGCTGCTGGGCTGGCGGCTGGCCGCCTGGTGGCGCCGCCGCCCGGGTTGAGCGGCGCGCACCGTCCGGCTACAGCATGGCCAGCAGGATCGCCGCCGTCTCGGCGTCGGGCTGACCGTCGTGGAGGGCGGGGCGGTAGTGCATCTGGAAGGCCGCCAGCACATTGATGGTGGCGCGATCCAGTGTGCCGCTCTGCGGCGTGGTGTAGCCCAGCCGCTGCAACTGTTGCTGGAACCAGGCGACGTCGGGCGTGCCCTGCGCCTGCAGGCGCGCCAGGTGCGCGGCGGCGCCGGCTTCGTCGTACCAGCGGCCGATGCCGGCCGCGGCCAATTGCTTCCAGGGGAACAGCGGGCCCGGATCGACCTTGCGCTGGGGCGCGATGTCGCTGTGGCCCACCACGTTCTCGGGCGTGATGCCGTTGCGCTGGATGATGTCGCGCAACAGGATGGTCAGGGCGCGGATCTGGCGGTCGCCGTAGGCATGCCATTGCGGCTTGCCGTCGGTGCCGTCGGTCCACCCCGGGTTGACGATCTCGATGCCGATCGAGGTGCTGTTCATGGCGTTCAGGCCGTACCAGGCGCTTTCGCCGGCGTGCCAGGCGGCGCGGGTTTCATCGACCAGCCGGTGGGCGCGCCCGGAGGTATCGATCAGGTAGTGGGCGCTGACCTTGCCCTGCGACAGCAGCTTCATCGATACGGCGTCGTCGGTCGAGGTGTAGTGCACCACGACGAAACGCACCCGGCTGCTCTGGCTGACCGCGGTGACCGAGGTGTCCAGGTTCAGGCCGGCGGGGCCGCGCTGGGCGCAACCGGCCAGGGCCGCGAGGGCCAGGAATACGGCGGCAATTCGGATCATGGTCAGCGCGCCAGGTACAGGAACAGGGTGGGCATCTTGTCCAGCTGCGGGGCGGGCTGCTTTTTCCAGTCGGCGATGGTGCGCGTGGCGATCCATTCGTCGGCGGTGGTCAGCGCGCGGGCCACGCACAGCTTGGTGTCGCCCTTCAGGCTGGCCAGCAGCGTCGCGAACATGGCGGCGTTGCGGTAGGGGGTTTCGATCAGCAGTTGCGTCTGGTTGTGCCGGGCGGAGTGCTGTTCCCAGGCCTTGAGCTGTTTGGCGCGCTCGCTGGCGTCCACGGGGGCGTAGCCGTGGAAGGCGAAGCGCTGGCCGTCCAGGCCGCTGGCCATCAGGCCCAGCAGGATGGAGGAGGGGCCGACCCAGGGCTTGACGGTGATGCCCAGCCGGTGGGCGGCGTCCACCACCTTGGCGCCAGGGTCGGCGACCGCCGGGCAGCCGGCTTCGGACACCAGGCCGATGTCGGCGCCGCGGCGCACCGGCTCGAGCCAGGCGCCGATCTCGGCGGCGTCGGTCTTGTCGCTGAGCGTGTGGATGGTGATTTCCTGCAGCGGCCGGGTGGTGCCCACCAGCTTGAGGAAGGCGCGCGCCGTCTTGGCGTTCTCGGCGATGTAGGTGTCCAGGCTGCCGGCCCGGGCGCGCGCGTCGGCGGGCAGCCAGCTTTCCAGGGCGGCCTCGCCCAGCCCCACGGGGATCAGGTGCAGCGAGCCGCTCATGCGGGCGCTCCCGGCGCCGCCAGCGGGTCGAGCCCGAACCCGGCCAGCATGGTGGTCAGGGCGATTAGCGGCAGGCCGATGATGGCGGTCGGATCGTCGCTCTGGATGCTTTCCATCAGGGCGATGCCCAGGCTTTCCGCCTTGGCGCTGCCTGCGGTATCGTAGGGTTCCTCTGCGCGCAGATAGGCGTCGATGGCCTGGTCGGACAGGCGCCGGAAGCGGCAGCGCGTGACGATGTCGGCTTTTTCCACCCGTTGACCGTCCGTGACCGCCAACGCGCTGTGAAATTCCACCATCTGCCCGGAAAGTGCCCGCAATTGCGCCTGGGCGCGCGAAAAGTCGCCAGGCTTGCCGATGGGTTGGCCGTCCACGGTCGCCACCTGATCCGAGCCGATCACGATGCTGCCCGGATGCGCGGACGCCACCACCATGGCCTTGGCGACCGACAGGCGCAGCGCCAGCGCTTCGGGGGATTCGCCCGGTTGTGGCGTTTCGTCCACATCCGGCGAAATGGCGGTAAAGGGCAGGCGCAGGCGGCTGAGCAGTTCTTTGCGGTAGCGCGAGCTGGAAGCGAGGATCAGGCTGGGTTGTGAGGGCATGCGATATTTGACGCTGGGACGTAAGTCACAGTATTATCTAACGTTTTGCGGCATTTTTGCAGGGCAGCATGACTTTTGGGCGGGGCGCAACCCCGGCGCGAGTCATCGGTTTGGCGCCCTGGGATGGCCGCGAATGCACGGGATGAGCAGGTTGTGCGCGATGCGCATGCCCGGCGGTCTTGTGCGAAAGGACAGAACATCAAGCCCATCGACGCATTCGCATTCGCCCATTCGGGCAAGGAAGCGCAAGGCACCATACCTCTTGTGCGGTTGACGCGCGCGGTTGACGGACTTCCCGAGCAACCGGCGGGTGAGGCCGGCCTCGTGACGTGGTCCGTGCGCGGCGAGATGGGCAAGGCCGGGTTGCTGCAAGGTCAGCCGCTCCTGCACATTCATGTGCGGGCGAATCCGGTCGTGGTGTGCCAGCGGTGCAATGAGCCGTTCGCCTATCCGGTGGACAGCGAGGTCCTGCTGCAACTGGTCAAGTCCGAAGCCGACCTCGACGACGGCTTTGCCTCCGGCGGTCACGCCGCGGGTTTCGACGACGAGGATGAGGACGGCGAGGAAGCAGGAAACGCAGGAAAAGGTTTTGTGTCCAACCAGCCTGAAAAGGTGGTGGGTTCGCATCATTTCGATCTGTTGGCCCAGATCGAAGATGAGCTCATTCTGAGCGTTCCGTATGTGCCCAAGCATGATGTATGCCCGGGCGCGCAGGCCAAGGACAGCGAAGCTCCCCAAGAGCCCGTTGTCAAGCGTCCGTCGCCGTTTGCGGTGCTGGAACAACTGAAGCACAAAGATTGAGATCAACATCGGGCCGCATCGCGTACAATGCGCCCCGTTTCTAGGAGTCATCATGGCTGTTCAACAAAACAAGAAGTCCCCGTCCAAGCGCGGTATGCACCGCTCGCACGATTTTCTGGTGAATCCGTCGACGGCTATCGAACCGACCACGGGCGAAACGCACCTGCGTCACCACATCAGCCCCAACGGCTTCTACCGTGGCCGCAAGGTCCTGAAGACCAAGGCCGACGAATAAGGCCCCCGGGCCGAACTCGTACTCGGACCAATTCGGCTGAGCGCTGATACCTGGCACCCGTGATACGCATCGCCATAGACTGTATGGGCGGAGACTTCGGTCTGCCCGTCACGATTCCGGCTGCGATCGAGTTCGCCCGGCAATTTCCGGACACCCGGCTATTGCTGGTCGGGCTTCCCGACGCCATCGAAGCGGCGCTCTCCGAGCACCGCGGCGTCGAGCGTGATCGCTTCGAGATCGTGGCGGCTTCCGAAGTCGTCACCATGGACGACCCGGTCGAGGTCGCCCTGCGCCGCAAAAAAGACTCCTCCATGCGCCTGGCCGCCCAGTCCGTCAAGGACGGGAATGCCGACGCCTGCATTTCCGCCGGCAACACCGGCGCGTGGATGGCCATTTCACGCTATGTGCTCAAGACGCTGGACGGCATTGACCGGCCGGCGATCGCCACGTCCATTCCGAACCAGACGGGCCGCGCCACCACGGTGCTGGACCTGGGCGCGAATGTGGACTGCACGGCCGAGCACCTGCTGCAATTCGCCATCATGGGCGCCGCGCTGTCGCAGGCGGTGGACCATCGCGACAACCCCACCGTGGGCTTGCTCAACATCGGCGAAGAGGTCATCAAGGGCAACGAGGTCGTCAAGGAAGCCGCCGAGCTTCTGCGCGCCAGTCCCCTGAACTTCTACGGCAACGTGGAAGGCAATGACATTTTCAAGGGTACAGTCGACGTCGTCGTCTGCGACGGTTTCGTCGGCAACGTCGTGCTCAAGTCCGTGGAAGGCCTGGCCAAGATGTTGTCCAGCGTCATCCGCGAAGAGTTCAAACGCAACCTGATCACGCTGCTGGCCGGCGCCGTGGCCAAGCCGGTGCTGAACCGCTTGCGCAATCGCGTCGACAACCGCCGCTACAACGGCGCGGCGTTGCTGGGCCTGCGTGGCGTGGTCATCAAGAGCCACGGCTCGGCTGATGTCTACGCCTTCGGGTTCGCGCTGCAACGGGCGCGCGAAGCCGTCGTGAGTAAACTGCTGGAGCGCACCGCACAGACGGTCGCGCAGCTCAACCAGCGCGTCCAGTCTGCCTCGGGTGCTCCGGCGCTCGAGCCGGGCGCGGCTGGAGACACCGCTTGATGGATACCGCAATGAAATATTCCGTGATCGCGGGCACCGGCAGCTTCCTGCCGGAACGCGTGGTTTCGAATGACGCCCTGGCCGCGGAGCTGGCGACGCGCGATATCGCCACCTCCGACGAGTGGATCGTCGAGCGCACGGGCATCCGCCAGCGCCACCTCGCCGAACGCGGCGTCACCACCAGCCAGCTGGCGACCGAGGCCTCGCGCCGCGCGCTGGCCGATGCGGGTGTCGATGCCTCCGAGGTCGACCTGATCGTGCTGGCCACGTCCACGCCCGATTTCGTGTTTCCCAGCACCGCCTGCCTGGTGCAGGCCAACCTGGGCGCCAAGGGCTCGGCCGCCTTCGACGTGCAGGCCGTGTGCAGCGGCTTCGTCTATGCCCTGACCACCGCCGACAGCTTCATCCGCGCCGGCCGCGCGCGTTGCGCCCTGGTGATCGGCGCCGAAGTGTTCTCGCGCATCCTCGACTGGAACGACCGCAGCACCTGCGTGCTGTTCGGCGACGGCGCCGGCGCGGTGGTGCTCAAGGCTTCCGACAAGCCCGGCATCCTGGCCGCCCAGCTGCATGCCGACGGCAGCCAGATGAAGATCCTCAGCGCCGCGGGCAACGTGGCCTATGGCGACGTCACCGGCGATCCGTTCCTGCGCATGGACGGCCAGGCGGTGTTCAAGCAGGCCGTCACGGTGCTGGATCGCTCCGCCCGCGACACCTGCGCCGAAGCCGGCGTCGACATCAGTGAAGTCGATTGGCTGGTGCCGCATCAGGCCAACGTCCGCATCCTGAATTTCCTGGCGCGCAAGCTTGCCGTGCCGGTCGAGAAGGTTGTCATCACCGTCGACAGCCATGCCAATACCTCCGCTGCCAGCGTGCCGCTGGCGCTTGACGCCGCGCGCCGCGATGGCCGCGTCAAGCCGGGCCAGCTCGTGCTGATGCAGGGCGTGGGCGGCGGATTCACCTGGGGTTCGGTACTGGCCCGCATGTAAGGGCGTGTCCGGCCGGGACGCGGATTGCCGCGCCCGCCCGGATGCCGCGTCCGACATTCCACAGACTCAGAATCACTCCACACGGTCGAACATGAAAATCGCTTTTGTCTTTCCTGGCCAGGGTTCGCAGGCCGTCGGCATGCTGGATGCCTGGGCCGGCGTCGCCGCCGTGACCGATACCGTGGCGCGCGCCTCGCAGGCGCTGGGCCAGGACCTGGGCGCGCTGATCGCGCAGGGCCCCATCGAACAGCTCAACCTGACCACCAACACCCAGCCCGCCATGCTGACGGCCGGCGTCGCGTTCTTCGCGGCCTGGCGCGCGGCGGGTGGCCGCAATCCCGACGTCGTCGCCGGCCACAGCCTGGGCGAATACGCCGCGCTGACGGCCGCCGGCTCGTTGGCGCTGGAAGACGCCGTGCGCCTGGTGCGCGTGCGCGCCGACGCCATGCAGGCCGCAGTGCCTGTCGGCACGGGCGCCATGGCCGCCATTCTCGGCCTGGACGATGATGCCGTGCGCGCCGCGTGCGCCGGGGCAGCCCAGGGCGAAGTGGTCGAAGCCGTCAACTTCAACGCGCCGGCGCAGGTCGTGATCGCCGGCCACAAGGGCGCCGTCGAACGTGCCTGCGAACTGGCCAAGGCCGCGGGCGCCAAGCGCGCGCTGCTGCTGCCGGTGTCCGCGCCGTTCCACTCCAGCCTGCTCAAGCCCGCCGCCGACGTGCTGGCGGGCGCGCTGGCCGCGGTCAACGTGGCGGCGCCGCAGATCCCGGTCATCAACAACGTCGATGTCGCCTCGCCGACGGAACCCGGGGCAATCCGGGATGCGCTGGTGCGCCAGGCATGGCATCCTGTGCGTTGGGTCGAGACGCTGCGCGCCATGAAAGCGCAGGGCGTGACCCACGTCATCGAGTGCGGGCCGGGCAAGGTGCTGGCCGGCCTGACCAAACGCATCGACCCCGAGCTCACCGGCCTGGCCATCACGGATCCGGCCTCGCTTGAGGCCGCGCTGGCCGCGGTCAACGGAAATTAAGACCATGGAAAACACCTCGATCGAACTGCAGGGCAAGATCGCCCTGGTCACCGGCGCGACGCGCGGCATCGGCCGCGCCATCGCCCAGGAACTGGCCGCGCGCGGCGCGGTGGTCGTCGGCACCGCCACCTCCGAATCGGGCGCCGCCGCCATCACCGAGGCGCTGGCGCCGTTCGGCGGCCGCGGCGTGGTGCTGGACGTGACCAACGCCGAGGCCTGCGACGCGCTCATCGACGCGCTCGGCAAGGAAGGCGGCGGTCCGCACATCCTCGTCAATAATGCCGGCATCACCCGCGATACGCTGGCAATGCGCATGAAAGACGACGATTGGTCCGCGGTCATCGACACCAACCTGGCGTCGGTCTTCCGCCTGTCGCGCGCCGTGTTGCGCAACATGATGAAGGCCCGTTGGGGACGCATCATCAACGTCACCTCCGTGGTGGGTTCCAGCGGCAATGCCGGCCAGGCCAACTACGCCGCCGCCAAGGCCGGCGTCGCCGGTATGTCGCGCGCCCTGGCGCGCGAGCTGGGCAGCCGCAACATCACCGTCAATTGCGTCGCGCCGGGCTTCATCGACACCGACATGACGCGCGCGCTGGGCGAGAACCAGACCGCCGCGCTGCTGCAGCAGATTCCGCTGGGCCGGCTGGGTTCGCCCACGGACATCGCCCATGCGGTGGCCTTTTTGTCCGGGCCGCAGGCGGGTTACATTACCGGCACCACCCTGCACGTCAACGGCGGGATGTACATGCAATAAGTCACGAAACGCGCGGGCGGCCCAGGCCGCCGCGCCGGCGCCGCACAACCGGCACGGCAACGCGCGGTTCATCCGGAAACGCCGCACACCGGTTTTCCTGCGCCCGGCGGGCGACAGATCAAAGTGCGCGGTGTTATTTTTGTCACGGCCTGGCGTTTGCAGTACTCTGCGCTTGGCTATAATTCGCGGGATTTTTCCCATTTGGAGATCTGCATGGAAAGCATCGAACAGCGCGTCAAGAAGATCGTCGCTGAACAACTTGGCGTGAACGAAGCCGAGATCAAGAACGAATCCTCCTTCCTTGACGACCTCGGTGCCGATTCGCTCGACATGGTCGAACTGGTCATGGCGCTCGAAGACGAATTCGAGACCGAGATCCCCGACGAAGAGGCCGAAAAGATCACGACCGTGCAACAAGCGATTGATTACATCAATTCGAACGGTAAGCAGTAAGCTCAGCCTATATCCTTCCGGTTGCCCCATGTCCGGGGCCAGCCGGGAACCGGGGCGGTTTCAGGAATTTGCCGTGTGGTCCACGCGCGGGAAGGGCATTGATGCCCGACCCGCTATTGCGTGTTCCGCACGCGCAGTGCATCCCGAAAGCCGCCTTTCTTTTGTCTGTTTGAGGAGTCATCCGTGAAGCGACGTGTCGTCATCACTGGCCTTGGTATCGTTTCGCCCGTTGGCAACGACCTGACCACCGCTTGGGACAATATCGTCAACGGACGTTCTGGCATCAGCCGTATCTCCCGTTTCGATCCCTCGGCCATCACCACGCACATTGCCGGCGAAGTCAAAGACTTCGACATCAGCACCTATATCTCGAGCAAAGAAGCCCGCCAGATGGATACCTTCATCCATTACGGCCTGGCCGCCGGGATGCAGGCCTGGCGCGATTGCGGCCTGGAAGTCACCGAAGCCAACGCCGAACGCATCGGCGTGATCGTCGGCTCGGGCATCGGCGGTCTGCCGCGCATCGAGGAAACCCAGGTCGAATACATGGCCAAGGGTCCGCGCCGGATCTCGCCGTTCTTCGTGCCGGGTTCGCTGATCAACCTGATCTCCGGCCACCTGTCCATCGCCTTTGGCATGAAGGGCCCCAGCTACGCCGTCGTGTCGGCCTGCACCACGGGCCTGCACAGCATTGGTGACGCTGCCCGCCTGATCGAGTACGGCGATGCCGACGTCATGCTGGCCGGTGGCGCCGAGTCGACCGTATCGCCGCTGGGCATCGGCGGCTTTGCCGCGATGCGCGCGCTGTCGACCCGCAACGATGATCCTCAGACGGCTTCGCGTCCCTGGGACCGCGACCGCGACGGCTTCGTGCTGGGCGAGGGCGCCGGCGTGCTGGTGCTGGAAGAATACGAACACGCCAAGAAGCGCGGCGCGCGCATCTATGGCGAGTTCGCCGGCTACGGCATGAGCTCCGACGCGCATCACATCACGGCTCCCGACAAGGACGGCCCGCGCCGCGGCATTCTCAACGCGCTGCGCAACGGCGGCCTGAACCTGGAAGACGTCCAGTACGTCAACGCGCACGGCACCTCGACGCCCCTGGGCGACAAGAACGAGAGCGACGCGCTGAAGCTGGCGTTCGGCGACCACGCCAAGAAGCTGGTGGTGAATTCGACCAAGTCGATGACCGGCCACCTGCTGGGCGCGGCCGGCGGCATCGAGGCGGTGTTCACGACCCTGGCGGTCTACAACCAGGTTTCGCCTCCGACCATCAACATCTTCAACCAGGATCCGGAATGCGACCTGGACTACTGCGCCAACGAGGCACGGCAGATGAAGATCGACGTCGGCCTGTCCAACTCGTTCGGCTTCGGCGGCACCAACGGCTCGATGGCCGTTCGCCGGGTCTGATTTGGAAGGCCCAGGCCAGGGGCGCTGGACGTTTCGCGTGCCCGTTCTGCGGCCGCGCGGCGTGACGGCGTTGCCCGGCCTGGGGCTGGCCGCCGCCGCGGCCAGCCTTCTCACCGCCGCCTCGTGGCACGGCACGGCCTGGACGGCCGGCGCCGCGCTGATGTCATCGGCGTTGGCGGCGGGGCTGTTACACTTGACCCGTCGCAGCCTGTCCCCGGTATCGGCCCTGCGCACGGCGGCCGGTGGCGGCCGCTGGCAGGTGCGCCTGCCGAGCGGTTGGCGGGACGCGTCGCTGGTGCAACAGCGTCGCGGACCGGCGTGGCTTTCGCTCACCCTGCAGCCCTTGCCCTCCGGGAGTATGGCCTTTAACGACCACCATGTAACTTTCACCGTCTGGCAACCGACGTTGCGACCCGACGACTGGCGGCGCCTGTGCCTGCTGGCCGGCGCGGCGCGGCAGACGCCCCGGACGGTCCGCCTGCGGGAGGCCTCATGAGCGAGCGCGAAGTCGACGCTGAGCTTGTCGCGCGCGTCCAGCGGGGCGACAAGAAGGCCTTTGACCTGCTGGTGCTCAAGTACCAGCGCAAGATCCTCCGTCTGCTGGCCCGCATGATCCGCGATCCCGCCGAGATCGAGGACGTGGCCCAGGAAGCGTTCATCAAGGCCTACCGGGCCTTGCCCCAGTTCCGGGGGGAGAGCGCGTTCTACACCTGGTTGTATCGTATCGCCATCAATACGGCCCGAAATTGGCTCGCGTCCCAGGGACGGCGGCCGAGCGCGCCCAATGCGATAGAAACGGAAGACGGTGAAACTTTTAACGAAACCGACAACCTAACCGATATAAGCACGCCGGAGTCCATGGTGGCCAGCCGCGAGATCGCCGAAACGGTGAACGCGGCCATCGAGGAATTGCCCGAGGAATTGCGCACCGCAATCGTCCTGCGTGAAATCGAAGGTATGAGTTACGAAGACATCGCCCAGAGCATGGACTGCCCCATTGGTACGGTGCGCTCCCGCATTTTCCGTGCGCGAGAAGCCATTGCGACCAAGTTGCGCCCATTGCTTGGCACCGATGCCGAGCGTCGCTGGTAAGGAGTGGCAGTCATGCAGACTACAGCAGCCAAGTCCGTCGTTTCTTCCGAAGCCGCCTGGGAGGAATCCGTTTCCGCCTGGATGGACGGGGAAGAAACCGACGATATTCTCTCCGGCCTGTTGACCCGCGAAGGGCGACAGACCTGGGATACCTATCATCTGATCGGTGATGCCCTGCGCAACACCGACCTGGCGCTGACGCCCAGCGCGAACTTCCACGCCCGCCTGTCGCGGGCGCTGGATGCCGAACTGCCGATCGTGGCCGCGCCGCGGCGCCGCTCACCGCTGCGCCTGGGCCTGTCCGGCCTGGCGGTGGCGGCCGCGGTCGCCACGGTGGCCTGGGTCGCCCAGCCGTATCTGGCGGGCGGTTCCCCCGCCACCGAGACGCGCGTGCTGGCGGACGCCAGCCTGAGCGGCAGCGCCGATACGTCGGGCCTGAGCGACTACCTGGAGGCCCATCGCCAGATGGCCGGCCCCAGCGCGGTGCGTCAGGTGTCGTTCGACGTCGGGGCGGGGCGCTGATGGCCCTGGTGCTTCCGACTCGTTGGCCGGTGCTGGGACGGGCTGCCTCCTGGCAAGCCCACCGCGCCGGCTGGTTCGCCGCTACGCTCCTGACCGCATTCCTGGCCGCGCATGACCCCGCGCGCGCCGCCGACGCCGCCCCCGCCCAGCAGGGCGATGACGTGGTGCAGCTGCTTTCGCGCATCCAGCAGGCCGCGCGCAAGCAGGACTACGCCGGCGTGTTCATGTATCAACAAGGCGAGATGATCCAGTCCTCGCGCCTGGTGCACGTCCTGGACGGCACCGGCGAGCGCGAGCGTCTCGAGATCCTGGACGGGCAGCCGCGCGAATACCTGCGGCACAACGAAGATGTGCAGTGCCTGATCCCCGAGCGCAAGACGGTCCTGATCGAGCGTCGCCGCGGCGACCGCTTTCCCGGCCTGCTGCTGGGCGATCCGGCCAACCTGACCGATCACTACAAGATCCGCACCGAGTCGGCGCTGCATCGCGTCGCCGGGCGCGAATGCCGCCTGATCACTATCGAGCCGCTGGACAAGTTGCGCTATGGCTATCGCCTCTGCGCCGACGTCGAAACCAATCTGCTGCTCAAGGCCCAGACCCTCAACGCCGCCCGCGGCGTGGTCGAGCAGGTGTCGTTCACCTCGCTGCGCCTGGGCGCCGAAGTGGATCCCAAGTCGCTGTCGTCGCGCTGGAACACGCGCGACTGGAAGGTGCTCGAGCCCTCCATGAAGCCGGTCGACCTGGGCGCCCTGGGATGGCGCATTCCGGCGCCCAAGGGGTTCACGGTGGTGATGCAGGTGGCGCGCTCGATGGGTCGCGGCGCGACGGTCAACCAGATGGTGCTGTCCGACGGCCTGGCGGCCATCTCGGTGTTCATCGAACCCTACGACAGCCAGCGCGGCCATCATCCGCCCCCTGGCGCGGCGCAGCGTGGATCGATTACCGTCTATGGCACCCGCATCGCCGATTACTGGCTGACGGCCGTGGGCGAAGTGCCCGTGGCGACGCTGGAACAATTGGCGGAAGCGACAGAATACGTACCCGTGGCGAACGCTCCGGCGGCCGGCTCCAAGTGATGAGCGGCCTCTGCGGCAAGAAGTGATTTCGGAGCAATCTATGAAAGCAATGATGGTGTCGAACCCCGGCCTGCGCCGCTTCCTGGCGGCCGCGACGGCGGGGCTCTTGATGTCGGCCGCGTTCGCGCCGGTCTCGCACGCGCAGACCCCGGCGGCCGAAACGCCCACCCCGACGGTGGCGTTGCCTGACTTCACCAGCATCATCGAAAAAGCCGACCCGGCGGTCGTCAACATCCGCACCACGGCCACCGTGCCGATCCGCGGCGTGGGCCCGGGCGGCAACGATCCGGCCGAGCTGTTCCGCTGGTTCTTCGGTCCTGACTTCCAGCCGCCGGGCCAGCAGTCGCCCAACCCGCGCCAGCGCCCGCAGCCGCAGCAGCCCGAGGAACGCACCGTGCCGCGCGGCGTGGGCTCGGGCTTCTTCATCTCCGATGACGGCTACATCATGACCAACAATCACGTGGTCAGCGATGCAACCGACATCTACGTCACCCTCACCGACGGCCGCGAATTCAAGGCCAAGGTCATCGGCACCGACGAGCGCACCGATGTGGCGCTGATCAAGATCGAAGCCAAGGACATGACGCCGCTGGTGATCGGCGACCCCAAGAAGCTGAAGAAGGGCCAGTGGGTGCTGGCGATCGGTTCGCCGTTCGGCCTGGACTCCACCGTGACCTCGGGCATCGTCAGCGCCATCGGCCGCGATACCGGCGAATACCTGCCGTTCATCCAGACGGACGTGGCGGTCAACCCGGGCAACTCGGGCGGTCCGCTGATCAACCTGGCGGGCGAGGTCGTGGGCATCAACTCCCAGATCATCTCGCGCAGCGGCGGCTTCATGGGCATCTCGCTGGCCATCCCGATCGACGAAGCGATGCGGGTGGTCGACCAGCTGCGCGCCACTGGCAAGGTCACGCGCGGCCGCGTCGGCGTGCAGATCGGCGAAGTCGGCAAGGACGTGGCCGAGGCCATCGGCCTGCCCAAGGCCGAGGGCGCGCTGGTCAGCAGCGTCGAGGCGGACGGTCCGGCCGAACAGGCGGGCGTGCAGCCGGGCGACGTGATCCTGACCTTCAACAAGGAACCGATCAAGCGCTGGTCCGATCTGCCGCGCATCGTCGGCGAAACCAAGCCGGGCACGCGCGCCGACATGGAAGTGTGGCGCAAGGGCAAGAAGATGACCCTGTCGGTCAAGGTCGGCGAGATTCCGGTCGACAAGGCGGCCCCGGGCAAGAAGGGCACGCCGCCGGCGCCGGAAGTCACCAACGCGCTGGGCCTGGGCGTGATCGACGTGCCCGCCGATGTGCAGAAGAAGCTGCGCATCAAGGGCGGCGTGCAGGTCAAGGTCGCCGAAGGCGCCGCGGCCAAGGCCGGCCTGCAGGAAGGCGACATTGTGTTGGCCCTGAACGACACCGACGTCACCGGCGCCAAGCAATTCGCCGAGCTGGTCGGCAAGCTGGAGAAGGGCCGCGCGGTCGGCCTGCTGGTGCGCCGCGGCGAGCAGACTCAGTGGGTGGCGGTGCCCGCAAGCAAATAAGGCCCAAGACCGGCTAAAATGGCTGGTTGCCGCAAGAGGGGGCGCCTGGCGCCCCCTCGTTTTTGCCCGGCTCCCCGCCAGATGCCGCCCGCGGCCCGCCGCAAGCGAGGCCCGGCGGCGGGCGGTCCGGCCTAGCGGCCCCAACCCGTCAGCCGTGCCTACCCTGGTGGCGGCGTCTTCCGGCAGTTTGCCGAATGTTCCGTCCCTTTTAAATTCAAGCATGCAGCATATTCGCAACTTCTCCATCATTGCCCACATCGATCACGGCAAATCGACCCTGGCCGATCGCCTGATCCAGCGCTGCGGCGGATTGGCGGATCGCGAAATGTCGGCCCAGGTGCTCGACTCCATGGAGATCGAGCGTGAGCGCGGCATTACCATCAAGGCCCAGACGGCGGCCCTGCACTACAAGGCGCAGGACGGCAAGATATACAACCTGAACCTGATCGACACCCCGGGGCACGTCGACTTCTCGTACGAAGTCAGCCGCTCGCTGTCGGCCTGCGAAGGCGCGCTGCTGGTGGTCGACGCCTCGCAGGGCGTCGAGGCCCAGACCGTGGCCAACTGCTACACCGCCATCGAGCTGGGCGTGGAAGTGCTGCCGGTGCTGAACAAGATGGACTTGCCGCAGGCCGATCCGGAAGGCGCGCGCCAGGAAGTCGAGGACGTGATCGGCATCGACGCCTCGCACGCGGTGCTGGCCAGCGCCAAGACCGGCATGGGCATCGACGAGATCCTCGAGTCCATCGTCGCGCGCGTGCCGCAGCCCAAGGGCGACCCCGACGCGCCGCTGCAGGCGCTGATCATCGACTCGTGGTTCGACAACTACGTCGGCGTGGTCATGCTGGTGCGCATCGTCAACGGCGTGCTCAAGCCCAAGGACAAGATCCTGCTGATGGCCTCCGGCGCCACCCACCTGTGCGAGCAGACCGGCGTGTTCACGCCCAAGTCGCAGCAGCGTCCGCACCTGTCGGCGGGCGAGGTGGGCTTCATCATCGCCGGCATCAAGCAGCTCGAAGACGCCAAGGTCGGCGACACGGTGACGCTGGCGAACAAGCCGGCCGCCGCGCCGCTGCCCGGCTTCAAGGAAGTCAAGCCGCAGGTGTTCGCCGGCCTGTACCCGGTCGAAAGCTCGGAATACGACCAGCTGCGCGATTCGCTCGAGAAGCTCAAGCTGAACGACGCCGCGCTGATGTTCGAGCCCGAAGTGTCGCAGGCGCTGGGCTTCGGCTTCCGCTGCGGCTTCCTTGGCCTGCTGCACATGGAAATCGTGCAGGAGCGCCTGGAGCGCGAGTTCGATATGGACATCATCACCACCGCGCCGTCGGTGGTGTACGAAGTCGAGCAGCGCGATGGTTCGGTGATCACCGTCGAAAGCCCGTCGCGCATGCCCGAGATCGGCAAGATCGCCGACATTCGCGAGCCGATCGTGAAGGTCACGCTGTTCATGCCGCAGGACTACGTCGGTCCGGTGATGACGCTGTGCAACAACAAGCGCGGCGTGCAGATCAACATGAGCTATCACGGCCGCCAGGTGCACCTGGTGTACGAGATCCCGCTGGCCGAGATCGTGCTGGACTTCTTCGACAAGCTCAAGTCGGTGTCGCGCGGCTACGCCTCGATGGACTACGAGTTCCTCGAGTACCGCTCGGCCGACGTGGTGCGCGTGGACCTGCTGATCAACAACGACCGCGTCGACGCGCTGGCCGTGATCGTCCACCGCAGCAACGCCCGCCATCGAGCCCGCGACGTCGTGACGCGCATGCGCGGCCTGATTCCGCGCCAGATGTTCGACGTGGTGATCCAGGCGGCCATCGGCGCCGAAATCATCGCCCGCGAGAACGTCAAGGCGCTGCGCAAGAACGTGCTGGCCAAGTGCTACGGCGGCGACATCTCGCGCAAGAAGAAGCTGCTCGAAAAGCAGAAGGCCGGCAAGAAGCGCATGAAGCAGGTCGGTACCGTGGAAATTCCGCAGGAGGCGTTCCTGGCCATCCTGCAAGTGGAAGACAAATAGAACCAAAGAAGGCGGTTAGCTGATGAGTTGGAACTTTGCCCTGATCCTGTTTGTTCTGCTGGTGCTGACCGGCATTATCTGGGCGCTCGATCTGGCCGTATTGCGACGCGGCCGCGAGCGTCGGGCGCAAGAGGCGATGGCGCAGTACGACGCGGCGCTGGCGGACGATCCGCAGGATGCCGAACGCCAGCGGCGCGAGGCCGGCGACAAGGCCCGCCGCGTGCCGTGGTGGATCGAATACGCGGTCAGCTTCTTCCCGGTGATCCTGTTCGTGTTCGTGCTGCGTTCGTTCGTGGTGGAGCCGTTCCGCATTCCGTCGGGCTCGATGCTGCCGACACTGCAATCCGGCGACCTGATCCTGGTGAACAAGTTCAGCTATGGCCTGCGCCTGCCGGTGATCGACAAGAAGGTCGTCGACATCGGCAAGCCGCAGCGCGGCGACGTGTTCGTGTTCCGCTATCCGGTCGATCCGGACGTCGACTACATCAAGCGCGTGGTCGGCCTGCCCGGTGACGAAATCGCCTACCTCGACAAAAAACTGTATGTGAACGGTCAATTGGTGCCGCATGAGCGCGCCGGCGACTATTTCGAACCCGACCGTGTCTCGTATATCGCACAATATAAAGAGAAGTTGGGCGAAGTTAGCCACAATATCCTGCTGGATGAGGGCCGGCCGCAGGAATATCGCCCGCAATACCAATTTCCCAACCTCGGGAACTGCCAATATTCCCGCGATGGGGTACGCTGCAAAGTACCCGAGGGGCAATACTTCGCCATGGGCGATAATCGGGATAACAGCGCCGACAGCCGATACTGGGGTTTCGTGCCGGAATCCAATATCGTCGGGAAGGCCTTCTTCATCTGGATGAATTTCAGCGATCTCAGCCGCATCGGCCGGTTCAACTGATTATGTCGCTAGCCACGCTAGAAAACCGGCTGGATCACCACTTTGGTGACCCAGCATTGCTTGAACAGGCGTTGACCCATCGCAGCCATGGTGCGCGCCACAACGAGCGCCTGGAATTCCTCGGGGATTCCGTGCTCAACTTCGTCGTCGCGGCGATGCTGTTCGAGCGTTACGCGAAAATCGACGAGGGCGACCTGTCGCGCCTGCGCGCCAACCTGGTCAAGCAGGCCTCGCTGGCGGATATCGCCCAGCGCCTGGAACTGTCCCAATACCTGCGCCTGGGCGAAGGCGAATTGAAGAGCGGCGGTTTCCGCCGTCCGTCGATTCTGGCCGACACGGTCGAAGCCCTGTTCGGCGCGGTGTTCCTGGACGCCGGCTTCGATGCCGCCCGTCGCGTGATCGTGCGCCAGTACCAGCCGGTGCTGGCCTCGGTCGACCCCAAGACCCTGGGCAAGGACGCCAAGACCTTGCTGCAGGAATTCCTGCAAGGCCGCAAGCTGGCCTTGCCCGTGTACACCGTGGTGGCCACGCACGGCGCCGCCCACAGCCAGCAGTTCGAGGTCGAATGCGCCATTCCGGCGCTGGAGATCAAGGTGAACGCGCCCGGCGCCAGCCGCCGCGCGGCCGAGCAGTCGGCCGCCAAGCTGGCGCTGGAGGCGGCGCAGGCCATCAGCCCGGCGTCCAAGGCCGCCCGCAAGTCGGGCAAGGCGCGCAAGACCGCGCAGTTGTCGCTGCCCGTGGCAGTGTCCCAAGAGACTAAATGAGCGATACCCCTTTCCGTACCGGTTTCGTGGCCATCGTCGGCCGCCCCAATGTGGGCAAGTCCACGCTGACGAACGCGCTGATCGGTTCCAAGATCTCCATCGTGTCGCGCAAGGCGCAGACCACGCGCCACCGCATCCACGGGGTGCTGACGCGCGACCACGAACAGTTCGTGTTCGTCGATACGCCGGGCTTCCAGACGCGCCACGGCGGCGCCATGAACCGCATGATGAACCGCGTCGTGACGCAGGCGCTGGCCGACGTCGACGTGGTGGTCCACGTGGTCGAGGCCGGCAAGTGGTCGGAGGGCGACGCCAAGCTGCTGCCGCTGCTGCCGGCGCCGGAGCGCACCATCCTGGTCGTCAGCAAGATCGACGCGCTGAAGAACCGCGACGAGCTGTTCGCCTTCGTCTCGAAGATCATGGCGCTGCATCCGTTCGGCGCCGTGGTGCCGGTCAGCGCCACCAAGAATCAGCAGCTCGACCAGCTGCTGCAGGAAATCGCGGCGCGGCTGCCGGAAGGCGAGCCGATGTTCGAGGAAGACACCCTGACCGACCGGCCGATGCGCTTCATCGCCGCCGAGCTGGTGCGCGAGAAGATCTTCCGCCTGGTGGGCGACGAACTGCCCTACGGCTGTACGGTCGTGATCGAGCAATGGGAAGAGACCGACAAGGGCGCGCGCATCGCCGCCTGCGTGGTGGTGGAGCGCGACAGCCACAAGCCCATTCTGCTGGGCACCGGCGGCATGCACATGAAGCGCATCGCCTCCGAGGCGCGGCAGGACATCGCCAAGCTGCTGGACAAGCCGGTGCACCTGGAGATCTACATCAAGGTGCGCAAGGGCTGGTCCGACCGCGAGAGTGCGCTGCGCGACCTGGGCTATGAGTAAACGGGCGCCTCGCGTCCAGGATCGCCCGGGATACATGCTCCACGCCACGGCGTGGCGCGAGACATCCCTCATCGTTCAGACTTTCTCGCGCGACCACGGCTGTGTCGCCATGGTCGCCAAGGGCGCCAAGCGCCCGTATTCCGTGCTGCGCCCGGTGCTGTCGGCGTTCCAGCCGCTGCTGCTGTCCTGGACCGGCAACGGCGAGGTCAAGACCCTGACCCGCGCCGAGATCATGGGCGTGCGCGCCCTGAGCGGCACCGCGCTGATGTCGGCGTGGTACATGAATGAACTGGTGCTGCGGCTGCTGCCGCGCGAAGACGCCCATCCGCTGCTGTTCGACGCCTACGACATGGCGCTGCAGCAGCTGTCGGGCGGCACGCGCGCGGCCGGCGCCTTGCGCCGCTTCGAATGGACGCTGTTGCGCGAAACCGGCTACGGCGTCGATGAGGCCGAACCCGATTTCGACGACCCCGTCATCGAGCCGGCGCTGCGCCGCGACCTGCGCGAACGCCTGGCCGAGAACCTGGCGGGCCGGCCCCTGGCCACGCGCCGGGTGCTGATGGACCTGCAGCGCATCTGAAGCCGCGGCGCGTCCGGCCATGACCTTCACGCTCAAACAGGTCGAGACCTTCCGCACCGTCTATGAAACGGAAAGCGTGACCGCCGCGGCGCGGCGGCTCGATGTGTCGCCCGCCACCGTCAGCGCCACGCTGGCCGCGCTCGAGGCCAGCATCGAACTGCGGCTGTTCGAGCGGGTGCGCCAGCGCATGCAGCGCACGCCCGAAGCCACGCTGCTGTACGAGGAAATCCGCCGCCTGAACGTCGGCCTGGAAAGCCTGGGCCGCAAGATCCGCGCGATCCGCGGCGCGGCCCAGCCGCGCCTGCGCATCGGCTGCATCCATGCCTACAGCGGGGCGATCGTCAGCGATACGATCGCGCGCTTTCGCGAGCGCTATCCGGACACGCCCCTGTATCTGCAGATCCGGGATTCGAACACGCTGCGCGACATGGTGGTGTCGGGTGAGCTCGATCTGGCTGCCGTGGCCGATGAGTCGGAGCTGGAGGGCCTGCGCGGCCACCGCCTGGCCAGCCTGCGGGCCGTGACGGTATTTCCCGATGGCCATCCGCTGGCGCGCCTGGAGCAGGTCGGCCTGGCGCAATTGGCCGAGGTGGACGTGATCGCCCTGAATGCCGAGGATGCCTCGCGCCAGCGGCTGGACGCGCTGGTGCTGCAGGCCGGCCTCAGCCTGCGCGTCGCGATCGAGACGCCGTACTCGAGCACGGTGTGCCAGCTTGCGCTGGCCGGCCATGGCGTCGGCATCGCCAACCCCGCCACCGCGGTGGGGCTGGAAGCCGCGGGCTTGTGCCACCGGCCGCTGGCGGCGCCGGTGCATTTCGAATGCCACATGATCCTGCAGGGCAGCCGGCCGTTGTCGGAGGCCGGCAAGTACTGGGCGACCTGTCTGCGCGCGGCGCTGGCGCCGCTGGTGGAGCGCTACGGCGTCAAGCGCGGCTGACGGGCGCGGGTGTCGCGCAGTCGTTGCCGCCGCCTAGCCGCGGCGGCCGTCCGCCGTCAGGATCAGCACCACCGACGATTCCGCATCCAGCTGGCCGGCGCGGCGCAAGCGCGTGACCGCCGCCAGCGCCGCGGCCGATGACAGCTCCGTGGCCAGTCCAAGGCGCTCCAGCCGCTGCTGCGCCTGGGCGGCGGCGGCATCGGAGACCTCGACCGGCGAGCCGCCCGAGCGCGCCAGGGCCTCCAGCGATTGCAGCGTGACCGTGCCGCCGGCGATCGAGTATTGGTCGGTGGCGCCTTCCCACAGGCCGCGCGCATCGCCCGCGGCGCGCGCCCGCGACAGGCGGGCGTACGGCTCGACCGCGTGCAGCCGCGGCAGGCGCGGGATGCGACCGGCGCGCAGCAGTTGCTGCCAACCCAGCAGGATGCCCCACAGCAGGTCGCCGCGCGCGGTCGGCACGACGATATCGGTGGGCAGGCCGCAGTGGTCGAACAATTCCCGCGCGATCGGCTTGTAGCCTTCGACGCCGTAGGCATGCGTGCCGACCGGCGGATTGAGGTAGTTGGTGCCGGCGAAGGCGCCCTGGTTGCGGCACAGGTCGGCGACATGGGGCCAGCGGCCCAGGCTGTCGTCGAACGCGGTCAAGCGGGCGCCGAAGCGTTGCATGGCGTCGCGCTGCAACGGCGGACAGTTGCGGGTGATGGCGATGTCGGCCTGCAGGCCTGCGGCGGCGCAATAGGCCGCCAGCGAGACGCCGGCGTTGCCGCTGGAGGCCGCGGCCACGCGCGTGGCGCCGGCCAGCCGGGCGCGCGACACCAGTTGCGCGGCCATGCGGTCCTTGTGGCTGCCGGTGGGGTTGGCGCTTTCGCATTTGAGCCAGAGCCGGCCCACGCCCTCGGCCTGCGCCAGCGCGGGCGCGTCCAGGCAGGGCGTGGCGCCTTCGCCGAGCGTCACGGGGTCAAGCACCGGCAGGTCGATCGCGTCGGCGGCGCCCGCGTCGTACTGGCATTCCAGCGTCGCGGGATGGCCGGCCTCCAGGCAATGCGGGCAGCCTTCCGGGTAGTCGGCGGGCGGCAGGCGGCTGTCGCAGCGGATGCAGCGCAGGCCGGACAAGCGGGGGTTCATCTGCATGGGTCAGTACAACGAGGCAAGGGAGTCCAGGGGAAGGGCGGGCGCGACCTGCAGCAGGCAGTCACCGTCTGTATCCCCATCCCCTCCATGGGATTCCTCCTCAGTTGGTCT
>ERZ1739169.125-NODE-125-length-21997-cov-15.127837_pt1 | contig 21997 bp, 20 predicted proteins | sample MGYA00581756_ERZ1739169 | MGnify/ENA primary metagenome ERZ1739169 (study PRJEB40789, sample SAMEA7425667) | Salamandra salamandra | biome: salamander skin | place: Germany | collected 2020-03 | study: cvxcv | reverse complement strand
ATGAACAACCAGGGCGAGATCGTGCAGAAGTACCGCAAGATCATGCCGTGGGTGCCGATCGAGGGCTGGTACCCGGGCGACTGCACCTACGTGTCGGAGGGCCCCAAGGGCCTGAAGATCAGCCTCATCATCTGCGACGACGGCAACTATCCCGAGATCTGGCGCGACTGCGCCATGCGCGGCGCCGAGCTGATCGTGCGCTGCCAGGGCTACATGTACCCGGCCAAGGACCAGCAGGTGATGGTGTCCAAGGCCATGGCGTGGATGAACAACGTCTACGTGGCGGTGGCCAACGCCGCCGGCTTCGACGGGGTGTACTCGTACTTCGGCCATTCCGCCATCATCGGCTTCGACGGCCGCACGCTGGGCGAATGCGGCGAAGAGGAAATGGGCATCCAGTACGCCGAGCTGTCCACCAGCCTGATCCGCGACGCGCGCAAGAACATGCAGTCGCAGAACCACCTGTTCAAGCTGGTGCACCGCGGCTACACCGGCAAGATCAATTCCGGCGAGGAGGCCACCGGCGTCGCCGCCTGCCCCTACAACTTCTACGCCAACTGGATCAACGACCCGGAGGGCACGCGCAAGCAGGTCGAGTCGTTCACGCGCTCGACCGTGGGCACGCCGGAATGCCCGATCGACGGCATTCCCAACGAGGCGCCGCAACACCGCTAGTTCCCTTTCGTTCGCCAGGTCCGGCCGCGCGCCGGCCGGACCGCTGCACAGGACCCGTACCGTGGCCGCTCCGCTCGACTCCTACCGGATTGCGCAAGAACCGTACTACCGTCCCAGCGGCCGCGAGGCCGAGCTGTACGCGCATGCCTATGCGCACCGGCTGCCGCTGATCCTGAAAGGCCCCACCGGCTGCGGCAAGACGCGCTTCGTGGAATACATGGCCTGGAAGCTCGGCCGGCCCCTGGTGACGCTGGCCTGCAATGAGGACATGACCGCCTCCGACCTGGTCGGCCGCTACCTGCTGGACGCCGACGGCACCGCCTGGCACGACGGCCCGCTGACGCTGGCGGTGCGCCACGGCGGCATCTGCTACCTGGATGAAGTGGTCGAGGCGCGCCAGGACACCACGGTGGTGATCCATCCGCTGACCGACGCGCGCCGCATCCTGCCGCTGGACAAGAAGGGCGAGGTGGTCCACGCCCATCCCGACTTCCAGCTGGTGGTGTCGTACAACCCCGGCTACCAGAGCAGCGCCAAGGACCTCAAGCCGTCGACGCGGCAGCGCTTTGTCGCGCTGGATTTCGACTATCCCGACGCCGAGCACGAAGCGGCGATCGTGGCGCACGAGGCCGGCATCGACGCCGGCCTGGCGCGCCGGCTGGTGCGCATCGCGCACAGTTCGCGCGAGCTCAAGCACCATGGCCTGGACGAGGGCGTGTCGACCCGTATGCTGATCTACGCCGGCGTGCTGATCCGCGACGGCGTCAGTCCGGCCGAGAGCTGCGACATGACCATGACCCGCGCCCTGACCGACGATCCCGACATGGCGGCGGCGTTGCGGGCGCTGATCGACGCCAACCTGGAATGACGATGCGCGGCCTGCATTCGCCGGGGCAAGGGGAGGGCGCGGCGGTCGCGCGCGTGCGTTCGGCCGCGCGAGATCCCGCCGAGCCGGAACTGTCGTGGCTGTTGTGCGGCCTGGCCGGGCGCGCCATGGCGGTCGAGTCGCTGGATCCGGCGGCGGCCGGCGCGTCGCCGCGGCCGGTGCTGACGGCCACGCATCTGTTGCTGCCGGCGGGCGCGCCGGGGGAGCCGGTGGCGGGCGCCACGGCGCGCGTCGATGCGCCGGACGCCGCCGCGCTGCGCCGCGCCGCCGTGGCCCACGCGGCCGCGCACCTGCTGTATTCACCGGCCGCCCAACCCGTGGCCAGCCTCAAGCCGATGGGCCTGGCGGTGGTGTCCGCCGTCGAGGACGCACGCGTGGAGCGCGTGCTGGCGGCGCTGTATCCCGGCGTGCGGCGCTGGTTCCGTCCGTTCATCCCGCCGCCGCCCGATCCGACCGATCTGAGCTTTACCGCGCTGGTGCGGCGCCTGTGCCGCCTGCTGATGGATCCCGCGCTGCGCGACGACAACCATTGGGTCAACAAGGCGCGCGACCTGTTCGAGGCGCAGGCCGCGGCCGACCTGGCGGACATCGCCGCCTTCCGCCGACTGGCCTCGCTGCTGGCCAACGACCTGGGCCAGATGCGGGTGCGCTTCAACCCGCTGCAGTACGTGGTGCCGGTGGCCTACCGCGACGACAACAGCTACCTGTGGGACTACGGCGACGCCGCCGAGCCGCCGCCCGCGCTGGCCCTGGGCAGCCAGGGCGCGGCGCCGCAGGCGCGCGAGGCGGCGCCGGGCGAGACCCAGGCGGAATCCGATGAGGACGTCGAGCTGGGCCGCTACGGCTATCCGGAATGGGACTACCGGCTGGCGCGCGGCCGGCCGGACTGGTGCACCGTGATCGAACGCCTGCCCGGCTGGCGCGCCGACGCCGCGCCGTTGGCGGGATTGCGCCAGCCGCGACTGGCGCTGCCGCGCGCGCGCCGCCTGGACCGGGCGCGGCGCCTGCGGCGGCAATGGGAGGGCGATGACATCGACCTGAACGCCGCCATCGAAGTCATGATCGACCGGCGCCTGGACCTGGCGCCGGACGCGCGTTTCTTCCAGCGGCCGGGCAGCCAGCCCGGCGTCTGCAGCACGCTGGTGCTGCTGGACCTGTCGGCCTCGGCCAACGACCCGGCGCCGCAGGATGGCGCCACCGTGCTCGACCTTGAAAAGCGCGCGGCCGCGCTGCTGGTGGGCGCGGTGGCCGAGAGCGGCGACCGCATCGCGGTGCACGGCTTCTGTTCGGACACGCGCGCGGCCGTTCACTACTACCGCCTGCTGGATGCCGGCGCGCCGCCCACGGACGCGGCCCTGGGCCGCATCGCGGCGGCCCGGGCCCGCTATTCCACGCGCCTGGGCGCGGCGCTGCGCCATGCCGGCGAGCTGGCGCTGCGCGCGCCCGGCGAACGCCGCGCCCTGATCGTCGTCACCGACGGCGCGCCGTCCGATATCGACGTGCACGACCCGCGCTACCTGGTGGAAGACGCGCGCGAAGCGGTGCTGGCGCTGCGCCGCCGCGGCCTGCGGGTGCAATGCGTGGCGCTGGACGCAAAAGCCGAACCCCAGCTGCGGGCGATGTTCGGATTCCGCGGCTACCGCATCGTGCAGAACGCGGCCGCGTTGCCGGCCGCGCTGGCGCATGGCTACAGCCGCGCGACGCTCGGCTGACCCCCAGGAATCCACGTGTTGACGCCGCGCGCGCCTATGCTGAAACTGATCACCTCGACCGATTGACCTCTGTGCGGCGGTTCCTCCGACCATGGCAAACAAAGATCCTATCCGCGTGGGCGTGTTGTTCTCTGAAACGGGGGCCACATCGACCATAGGCCGTTCCCAGTTGCAGGGCACGCTCCTGGCGATCGACGAGATCAACGAGGCCGGCGGCGTCGACGGCCGCGAGATCGTGCCGGTGCGCTACGACCCGCGTTCCGACCCGGCCACCTACAGCGTGCTGGCCGAACGGCTGATCACCCAGGACCGCGTCAACGTCATCTTCGGCTGCTACATGTCCAGCAGCCGCAAGGCGGTGCTGCCGGTGGTCGAGAAATGGAACCGGCTGCTGTTCTACCCGACGCTGTACGAGGGCTTCGAGTTCTCCAACAACATCATCTACACCGGCGCCGCGCCCAACCAGAACAGCGTGCAGCTGGCGGAATTCATGACCGCCAACTTCGGCGCCCGCGTCTACCTGATCGGCTCGGACTACATCTATCCCTACGAGTCCAACCGCATCATGCGCGAGCTGGTGCTGCAGCGGCAGGACAGCGCCAAGCTGGGCGAACGCTACGTGCCGCTGACCGCGACCGAGCGCGACTACCGCGAGATCCTCGACGACATCCGCAACAAGCGCCCCGACTTCATCTTCTCGACCGTGGTGGGCAACTCCACCGCCTGCCTGTACCGCGCCTACGCCGACGCCGGCTTCGATCCCAAGACCATGCCGATCGCCAGCCTGACCACCTCCGAGGCCGAGATCTCGCAGATGGAGCCCGAGGTGGCGGCCGGGCACTTCACGTCGGCGCCGTATTTCCAGTCGATCGACTCCGAGGTCAACCACCGTTGCCTCGAACGGCTGCGGCGGCGCTTCGGCCAGGACTGCGTGCCCAACCTGTGCTGGGAGGCCGCGTACTTCCAGATGCACATCTTCGCCAACGCCTACCGCGACACCGGCACCGACGAGATCGCGCAGATCCTGCCGCGCGTGCTGCAAAGCGAATTCCAGGCGCCGCAGGGCCGCGTGCGCATCGATCCCACCAACCACCACACCTGCCTCTATCCGCGGGTGGGGCGGGTCAACGGCAAGGGCCAGTTCACCATCGTGCGCGAGGCCACCCGGCCGGTGCATCCCGATCCGTACCTGGTCACCCATTCGCTGGGCGACTGGACGGCGACCCTGAGCTCGCTGGAGATCTGACGGTGGAGCCGGCCAGCCGCCTGCGCGTGATGCGCGCGACGCCTTCGTTGCTCAAGGACCTGCGCACCCTGCGTATCGCCGTCTACCACCCGGACGACGCCGATGGCAGGCAGCTGACGCAGCAGCTGCAGCGCATCGGCTGTCAGGTGCAGACCTTCTGGCCGCCCGCGCCGACCCTGCCCGAGGGGCTGGACGCGGTGTTCCTGGCGGTGCGGCCGGACGTCATCGACCTGGGCTTTGAATGGGCCAAGAGCGACGACGCGCCGATGGTCATCGCCATCGTCACCTACGAGAACCCGACCATCGTCGAGGCGGTGCTGCGCATCGGCGCCAAGGCGGTGCTGCCGTCGCCGGTGAGATCGTTCGGCCTCTTGTCCACCCTGGTGGTGGCGCGGCAGGTCGACGACGACATCCGCTCGCACGCGCGCCGGCTGCGCAAGCTCGAAGGCAAGCTGCTGGGCGCGCGCCGCATCGCCGAAGCCAAGAGCATCCTGATGCGCACGCGCAACGTGACGGAAGGGCAGGCCTACGACCTGATCCGAGAACAGGCCATGAACAAGCGCGTCACCACCGAGGAAATCGCCGGCGCCATCGTCAACGCCAACGAGATCCTGTCGCTTGGCAAATAGCGCTCAGTACTTGCCGGTCAGCAGTTCGCCGGCGTCGGGCACGCGCGTTTCCAGGTCCAGCACCTTGAGCATGCGATAGACCGTGGCCGCGGCGGCGGTCACCACCGGCAGGCCCAGGCGGTCCTGCACCGGCTGGATCGACGCCAGCGACGGCATCTGCACGCAGGCCGACAGCACCACGGCGTCGACGCCGCGCGTGTCCAGGCGCGCGACATGGCTGGCGGGCGCCATCGGGTCCTGCGCGCCCACCTTCAGGTTGTCGGCGATCTCCAGCGACAGGCTGTCGTGCACTTCGATGCCTTCGTGCTCGATGTAGTCCACCACCAGCTTGGTCAGCGGCTTCATGTAGGGCGTCAGGATCGCGACCTTGCGCGCGCCGATGGCGTGCAGTCCCTCGACCAGCGCGCCGGCGCTGGAGACGATGGGCGCGGGCGCGCCATTGTCCACGGTGGCCTGGTGCAGCCGTTCCTGCGAGGCGCGGTGGTAGCCCAGGCCCTGCGCCATGATGGCCACCAGGCAGGCGTAGCCCAGCACGTCGACGCGCGCGTCCGACAGTTCCTGCGCGCAGCGGTCGGACTCGCGGTCCATCGAGGCCAGCTCGGCCGCCGTCACCTGCTTCATGCGCATGCGGCTGGAGTGGAAGGTGAAGCGTTCGGGCGCGATGGTCTCGCGCCGGCGCAGCATGGCGGGGATCTCCGTTTCCATGGTGGTGTTGGAACTGGGAACGATCTGGCCGATGCGCAGGACGCGGGGCGACTGGGTCATGGCGGGTCTCCGGTAAGCGTTGTCAGCGCCCGGGTGGACGCGAGAAGCCGATTCTGCTCGCCGCGAACGATAGTTTCCAATATAGTTTTTGTCTGGTTTCATATCTTTCGCAAATCATTGGCCGCCATGGAAATCCGCCAACTCCGTTATTTCGCCGTGCTGGCCGAAGAACTCAACTTCACCCGCGCCGCCGCCCGGCTGCATATCTCGCAGCCGCCGCTGAGCCTGCAGATCGCCCAGCTCGAGCGCGAGCTGGAGGTCAGGCTGTTCGACCGCACCAACCGGCGGGTGACGCTGACCGAGGCCGGCGCCGCGTTCCTGAACGACGTACGCGCCACGCTCGCCGGCCTCAAGGACGCCACGGTGCGGGCGCGCGCCGTCGACCAGGGCAGGGCGGGGCGGGTCGAGATCGGCCTGTCAGGCTCTCACTTCCTGGGGCCGGTGCCGGCGCTGATCGCGCGTCATGCGCAGACCCACCCGCAGGTGTCGGTGCTGCTCAACGAGATGAATCCCGCCGCGCAGCTGGACGCGGTGCGCGGCCACCGGATCGACGTCAGCATCTCGCGCACCGCCGTGGACGACGACGAACTGCAATCGCTGGCGCTGTGGCCCGATCCGGTGGTGGCGGCCCTGCCGCCCGGGCACCGCCTGGCCGGGCGCAAGCGCCTGGCGCTGGCCGACCTCAGGCAGGACGCGTTCGTGATGCTGCGCACCGAGACCTCGGCCTTCGCCCGCGAGCTGGCCGATACCTGCGCCCGCGCCGGCCTGGCGCAATCGGTGGCGCAGCGCGTGGCCGAAGTGCCGGCGCAGCTGGCGCTGGTGGCGGCCGGGCTGGGCGTGGCCCTGGTGCCGGCCTCGGCGTGCGGCCATTTCGGCGCGCGCATCGTGGTGTGCGCGCTGCCGGCCGCGGTCGGCAGCGGCACGGTCTACGCGGTCACGCGGCGCGACGACGGCAACCGCGCACTGCAGGCGTTCCTGCGCACGGCGGCGCAGATCGCGGCGCGCCCGCCGCGCTGAAACGATGCGCTCTTTTGCGCAGGCGAAGCCGCTCCTCCAGATTCCGGAATAGGCATTTCAAGGCATCGCGGCCACACTCTCCCGCACAAGTTGATTCGCACCAGGATCACGCAGGGAGACAAGCATGCCGCACCCGCAACGCTGGCTGGCCGCCAGCGCGCTGTCGCTCGCCATGGCGGGTCCCGCCCTGGCGGCGTGGCCCGAACGGCCCATCACCCTCATCGTGCCGGCTTCGCCCGGCGGCACCACCGACATCGCGGCGCGCCTGATCGCCGACAAGCTGGCCACGAAGCTGGGCCAGCAGGTCATCGTCGAGAACCGCGCCGGCGCCGCCGGCATCATCGGCGCGCAGACCCTGGCGCGCGCCAAGCCTGACGGCTACACGGTGCTGATGGGCAACATCGGCCCCAACGCCATCAACTACGCGCTCTACAAGGCGCTGCCCTACAAGCCGGCCGACTTCGCGCCGGTGACGCTGGTGATTTCCGTGCCCAACGTGCTGGTGGTCAACGAGGCCTCGCCCGCGCACAGCGTGGCCGACCTGCTGGCGCTGGCGCAGCGGGACCCGGGCAAGGTGTCGTTCGGCAGCTCGGGCAGCGGCCAGTCGCCGCACCTGTCGGCCGAGCTGTTCAAGCAGCGCGCCAGCATCGGCGGCACGCACGTGCCCTACAAGGGCGCGGGCCCGGCGGTGGCGGCGCTGTTGGGCCAGCAGTTCACCTTCATGATCGACAACCTGCCCAGCTCCATGCCCTATATCCAGTCGGGCAAGCTGCGCGCGCTGGCCGTCACCAGCGCGCGGCGGCTGGCGGAATTGCCCGACGTGCCGACGATGGCCGAGGCCGGCGTGCCCGACATGGTCGTCACCGCCTGGTTCGGCCTGGTGGCGCCGGCCGGCACGCCCGCCACCGTCGTCGACACGCTCTATGCGGCCACCCGCGACGTGGTGCGCAGCCCCGATATCGCCGAGCGCTTCCGCGCCATGGGCGGGCAGGCCGGCGGCAACACGCCGGCCGAGTTCGCCGCCTTCATCGACCAGGAACGCACGCGCTGGAAACAGATCGTGGACGCCGCGGGCATCGCGCAGGAGCAATAAGTGATCGACAAGATTCAGGCTTGCATGAGGGACGCCGTGGCCGTCATTCCCGACGGCGCCAGCGTGCTGGTGGGAGGCTTCGGCGAGGCCGGCGTGCCGTACGAACTGCTGCACTGCCTGGCCGAGCTGGGCCGGCGCGACCTGACCCTCATTGCCAACAACGCCGGCACCCATGACCGCGGCATCGCCGCGCTGCTCAACCGGCGGCAGGTGCGCAAGATCATCTGCTCGCATCCGCGCCCGCCCAATTCCGAGGCCTTCGCCCGCGCCTTCCGCGCCGGCGAGGTGGAACTGGAATGCGTGCCGCAGGGCACCCTGGCCGAGCGCCTGCGCGCGGCCGGCGCCGGCCTGGGGCCGTTCTACACGCCCACCGGCTACGGCACCGAGCTGGCGCAGGGCCGCCGCCAGGAGGTGATCGACGGCGTCGGCTACGTGCTGGAACAGCCGCTGCGCGGCGACTACGCGCTGATCCGCGCGCACCGGGGCGATCGCTGGGGCAACCTGATGTATCGCCATGCCGCGCGCAATTTCAATCCGGTGATGTGCATGGCCGCCGGCCACGCCATCGCCCAGGTCGACGAGGTCGTGCCGCTGGGCGCCTTCACGCCCGAGCACATCATGACGCCCGGCCTGTTCGTGAAAACCGTGGTGCGGGTGGAGACCTGACATGCCGACGATCACCCCCATGACCCGCCAGCAGGTCGCGCAACTGCTGGCCGGCGATATCCCCGACGGCTCGGTCGTCAACCTCGGCATCGGCATGCCGACCCTGGTCGGCGACTACCTGCCGCCTGACAAGGACATCCTCTTGCACAGCGAGAACGGCATCACCGGCATGGGGCCCGCCGCGGCCGGCGACGCCGTCGATCCGGACCTCATCAACGCCAGCCGGCAGCCCATCACCCTGCTGCCGGGCGCTTCCATCACCGAGCACACCGTGTCGTTCGCCATGATGCGCGGCGGCCACCTCGACTACGCCGTGCTCGGCGCCTTCCAGGTCTCGGAACGCGGCGACCTGGCCAACTGGAAGACCGACGCGGCCGACGCCATTCCCGCCGTCGGCGGCGCCATGGACCTGGCGGTCGGCGCGCGCCAGGTGCTGGCCATGATGGAACACCGCGGCCGCGACGGCGCGCCCAAGATCCTGCGCCAGTGCCGCTACCCGTTGACGGGCGCGGGCGTGGTCACCCGCATCTACACCGACCTGGCCGTGATCGACGTCACGCCCGACGGCCTGCGCGTGCACGCCATGCTGCAGGGCGTCAGCGCCGAGGCGCTGCAGGCCGCCACCGAAGCGCCCTTGCGGTTTGCCGACACGCCATCGGTCATCGCGCTCGATGCCGCCGGCGCGCCGCGCTACGTCAGCGGCTGAGGCAACCCGCCCTGTCCGAGCCATTCCGGAGTCCGCCATGCACCGTCCCGTCCTAGCCGTCCTGGCAACCGCCAGCCTGTTGTTCGCCGCGGCGACGACCGTCCGCGCACAGCCCGCGGCGGCAACACCCGCCGGCGCCTACCCCGACAAGCCCATCACGCTGCTGATCCCGTACCCGCCCGGCGGCAGCGCCGACATCCTGGCCCGCCCGCTCGGCGCGGCCCTGCAGAAGAAATGGAACCAGCCCGTGGTGCTGGAATACAAGCCCGGCGCCGGCGGCGCCATCGCCTCGTCGCAACTGGCACGCGCCAGGCCCGACGGCTACACCCTGCTGATGGTCCTGGCCGCCCACGCCATCAACCCCAGTCTCTACCCCTCGCTGCCCTACGACACCCGCCGCGACTTCGCCCCGGTCTCCCTGGTGGCGACCCTGCCCATGCTGGTCTCGGCCCCGCTGTCCACGCCCGCCAACAGCATCCCCGAACTCATCGCCTACGCCAAACAGCATCCTGGCAAGCTCAGCTTCGCCTCCGCCGGCAACGGCAACACCAGCCACCTGGCCGCCGAAATCTTCAAGCACCGCACCGGCACCGACATGCTGCACGTCCCCTACAAAGGCAGCGGCCCCGCCGTCGTCGCCCTGCTGGGCGGCGAAGTCTCGCTGATGTTCGACAGCATCTCGACCTCGCTGCCCCAGGTCCAGTCCGGCAAACTCAAGGCCCTGGCCGTCACCGGCGAACACCGCTCCCCCTTGCTGCCCGACGTTCCCACCGTCGCCGAAGCCGTCCCCGGCTTCGTCATCAACGGCTGGTACGGCATCCTGGCCCCCGCCGACACGCCACCCGCCATCCTCGACACCCTCAGCACCGCCATCGCCGCCGCCATCAACACCCCCGACCTGAAGGCCCAGCTGAACAGCTACGGCTACGAAACCGTAGGCTCCACCCCCGCCGCCTTCGCCGACCACATCGCCAAGGAACTCGACACCTGGAAACAAGCCGTCGAAGTCTCCGGCGCCAAACTGAACTGACCCGGCAGGGCGCCTGGCGCCCACCGCGCGCAACCGGAAAAACCACCGCGCGCGCGACAGCGTCATCACAAATCGCAAGACACCACGTAAGCCGCAAAAGGCCGCCCGCGCGGCCGTCTTGCGGCGGGCCCCGCAAGATCCTCCCCACCCCGCACCTTGACGGCAAGAACGCCAAGCAAACAGCTCGCCCCAGCACCGGCCGTTAAGTCTCAACGCGAGCGTGTGGCGGGGCAGGCGGGGGAGGACGGGGCGTGTAGATGCGCCCGAGGGAATCTGAAGGAACAGCCGAAGGCTGTGACGAAGATGACGAAGGGGCAGTCCGGAGCGAACGCTCCGGACCGCAATCGTAGCCCCGTCCTCCCCCGCCTGCCCCGCCACACGCGCCTCAAGAACCCCACCGCCCCAATACAAAAAAGGCCTTCCCAAAAGAAGGCCCTAAAAAAACAACCTACCCAAACGACAACACACAATCCAACGCCTCAGGCTCACCCAACCGAACCTGAAACCCCCTCAACTCATCCCGCCTGAACACATGCACGCTGACGCGATCCCCCGCCCGGTACTGCCCCAGCAGCACCTCCACGCCGGCAGCCCCCTCGACCTTCAACCCGTCGATCGCCACCAGCACATCCCCGGCTGACAACCCACCCTTGTGTCCCGCGCCACCTTCCAGCACCGTCGCCAATACCAGCGACTCGCCCTGCTTGCGCGTGCGCACATCCAGCGAAGGAATATTGACCGAAGGCTTCCACTGCAGCTTGATTCCCTGCGGCGCCAGCAGCTCCGCCAGCGGCACATCCGCCGTTCCATAGGCATGCCGCGCAATGAAGCGCCGCGCGTCCACGCCCGTCGCCTCCTTGATCAGCGCCGGCAGCCCATCTTCCGCCAGCCCCTGCGCCTTGCCGCGATAGAAATCGCGCCCATAGCGCTGCCACAGCAGGCGCATCACATCATCGAGCGAATGCGTGCCCGCCGACTCCTGCCGGATCAGCAGGTCCAGCCCCAGCGCCACCAGCGCGCCCTTGGTGTAGTAGCTCACCAGCGCATTGGGCGAATTCTCGTCCTGCTTGTAATAGCGCGTCCAGGCATCGAACGAGCTTTCCGCCACCGATTGCTTGTGCCGCCCCGGCGTGCGCGCCACGCTGGTGATGGTCTTGGCCAGCAGGCGCAGGTAATCGTTCTGCGTGATGGCGTTGGAACGCAGCAGCAGCAGATCGTCGTAATAGGACGTGAAGCCTTCGAACACCCACAGCAGCCGCGTCAGGTCCGGCTGCGCCAGGTTATAGGGCACGAACGCCTGCGGCTTGATGCGCTTGACGTTCCAGGTGTGGAAATACTCGTGGCTCACCAGCCCCAGGAAGCCGCGGTAGCCTTCGCCCTGGCCCTGCTGGCCCAGCACCGGCAGGTCCTTGCGCGCCGTCATCAGCGCCGTGCTGGCGCGGTGCTCCAGGCCGCCGTAGCCATCGCCCGTCACCATCGTCATGAAGACATAGCGGTCGGCGCTGTCCAGGAACGGCGCGCGCTTGCTGCGCGGCTCGAAGAAGGCGATCTGGGTTTCGCAGATCTTGCGCACGTCGGCCGTGATGCGGGCCAGGTCCAGGTTGGGCGCCACGCCCGTGAACACCAGTTCGTGCTCGGCGCCATGCGCCGTGAAGCTGGCCACCTGCGGCGTGCCCATCTCGACCGGATGGTCGATCAGCGCGTCGTAGTCCGGCGCCAGGTACAGGCCGAAGCCGTGGCGCCGCGCCGCGCCCTTGTGGCCGCGGGCCTCGGGCAGGCTGGTGTAGACCTTCCAGCCCTCGATGCCGCGCGGCGGCGCCAGGTCCACCAGGCAGGGCAGGTGGTCCTGGCCATGCACGCGCAGGAACACGCTGGTGCCGTTGAAGAAGCCGTGGCTTTCGTCCAGGTGCGCGCCGCGCACCGACAGGTCCCACGCATAGACCGTGTACTCGATCCGCAGCGGGCCGTCGCAGGGCGCGGCCTGCCAGGTGTGATTGTCTATTTTGTCGACAACCACGCGCCGGCTGCCCGAATAGGCCGCCACCGACTCGATCTGGCGCGAGAAATCGCGGATCAGGTAGCTGCCCGGAATCCAGGCCGGCAGCGATAGCCGCTGGCCTTCCGGCGCGGGCGTCTGGACGGTTAGGGTTATCCGGTAGCGGTGGCCGGCGGGGTCGTGCGGCGCAAGGCGGTAAAGTACGGGGAAAGACACGGGGAAAGCGGCAGTTTTTTCCATCCGTATATCTTATTTCATCCCATCCTCTGGAGACAGGTAATGAGCGAGTCGTTTGTGCTGGTCGAAACCCGCGGCCGCGTCGGTCTGCTGACGCTGAACCGCCCCAAGGCGCTCAATGCGCTCAACGATCAACTGATGAACGAGCTCGGGGCGGCGCTGCTGGCTTTCGAGGCGGATGCCGACATCGGCGCCGTGGTCATCACGGGCAGCGAAAAGGCCTTCGCCGCCGGCGCCGACATCGGCGCCATGAAAGACTGGTCCTACATGGACGTCTACGGCAGCGAATACATCACGCGCAACTGGGAAACGCTCAAGCGCATCCGCAAGCCCGTGATCGCCGCGGTCGGCGGCTACGCGCTGGGCGGCGGCTGCGAGCTGGCCATGATGTGCGACATCATCATCGCCGCCGACACCGCCAAGTTCGGCCAGCCGGAAATCAAGCTGGGCGTCATCCCCGGCGCCGGCGGCACGCAGCGCCTGCCGCGCGCGGTGGGCAAGGCCAAGGCCATGGACATGGCCCTGACCGCCCGCATGATGGGCGCCGAGGAAGCCGAGCGCGCCGGCCTGGTGTCTCGCGTGGTGCCGGCCGACAAGCTGATGGACGAGGCCCTGGAGGCCGCCACCGTGATCGCCTCGATGTCGCTGCCGTCGGTCATGATGGCCAAGGAATGCGTCAACCGCGCCTTCGAGGGATCGCTCAACGAAGGCCTGCTGTTCGAGCGCCGCGTGTTCCATTCGCTGTTCGCGACCGAGGACCAGAAGGAAGGCATGGCCGCCTTCACCGAGAAGCGCAAACCGGACTTCAAACACCGTTAAACCTTGTTACGCCCCTGCCGGCCCGCCGGCCGGGGCATGAAACGTCCCCACGCGCCCATCACGGGCGCGTTTTTTCTTGCGCCGCCCGGGGAGGATGCGCGTTGCGCCTTGAAACTTTTGGGCAGCACCTTGTTGCAGTGTTCGGCCCTATCCTGAAAAGGCGTCACTCAAAAAGAAGAGGTGCCGCGCCAGAGAGGCTTGCCCGAACTGGTAAGCCCATGCGCGGCGGCTCGCCTGCAAACAATAGCAACAAGGAGCCTTGCATGCGTACTTCCCCTTTTACTCGCCGGTGCTCCGCCGCCGCGCTCGCGGGCGCCTTGAGCGTCTGCTTCGTGACCGCCACGCAAGCGCAATCGCCGCGACCGTCGATGCGGCTGGTGTCTGAAACGCCGTACCCCGCCGCCGCGGCGCCCGCGCCGCAGATGAGCGCGCAGGAACTGCGCGACATCGCGATCGACGCCTACGTCTACGCCTATCCGATGGTGGTGATGGAACTGGCGCGGCGCAAGGCCACCGCGGTGCAGTCGCCGCTGGAAGGCAAGGCGCCCGTCAACCAGTTCGGCCACAAGGCCGCCTTCCCCGACCCGCGCGCGGCCGACACGCCCTGGCCCAGCGCCGACGCGCTGTATTCGAGCCTGTGGTTCGATGTCTCGCGCGCGCCGCTGATCGTGCGCCTGCCCGACACCGGCAACCGCTACACCGTGCTGTCGGCGCTGGATATGTGGAGCGACGTGTTCGCCTCGCGCGGCACGCGCACCAACGGCCCCGGCGCGCAGTCGTTCGCCATCGTCGGCCCCAATTGGGACGGCGTGCCGCCGCCGGGCGTGGACCTGATCCGCAGCCCCACCTCGACCGGCTGGCTGATCGGCTGGACCCAGGCCGGCGGCCCGCAGGACTACGCCGCGGTCAATCAGATCCAGGCCAACATGTCGGCCAGCCCGATGGTGGCGCCGGTGGCGCCCGTGCCCGGCCGCCATCGCGGTCCCGGCAGCGCCACGCCCTATCCGCAGACCGGTCCGGGCGTGGGCACGGCCCCGATTGGCAGCGATGTGCCGATGCCCATGTCCACGCCCGTGGCGGTAGGCGAGGGCACGCCGGCCGAGCAGGTCGCGGGCATGGACGCGGCATCGTTCTTCACGCTGTTCTTCGACGTCATGCGCAACAATCCGCCGCATGCCAACGACACGCCGATCCTGGACCGCATGCGCCGCATCGGCCTGGACAACCGCCAGCCGTTCTCGTATGGCCGCCTCAGCCCCGCCGTGCAGCAGGCCCTGACCGAGGCGCAGCCGCTGGCTGGCCGCCGCATCGCCGACGGCGTCTCGCGCCTGGCCACGCCGATGAACGGCTGGAACACCGTGCTCACCGGCATCGGCACCTATGGCACGGACTACACGCGCCGCGCCGCCATCGCCTACGCCGGGCTGGGCGCGCCGACCGCGGAAGACGTGCTCTATCCGGTCACCGTCGCCGACAGCAAGGGCCGCGCGCTCAGCTCGAACGAGGACTACGTGCTGCATTTCGAGAAGGGCCAGTTGCCGCCGGCCAACGCCTTCTGGTCGCTGCATGTCTATAACGACAAGCACGGCTTCGCCGACAACCCGGCCAACCGCTATGCGCTGCGCAGCACCGACGGCCTGAAGTACAACGCCGACGGCTCGCTGGACATCTACATCCAGCGCCGCGATCCGGGCGAGCGCAAGCGCGCCAACTGGCTGGCGACGCCGGCCGCCGACGGCCCGTTCCTGCTCAGCATGCGCCTGTACTGGCCGCAGGACGTCGCGCTCGACGGTCTGTGGGCGCCGCCGCCGGTCAAGCGCGACTGACCGATCCGACGCCGCGCGGCCGCCGCCGGCGCGCGACCAACGGCCCCGCGAGGGGCCGTTTTTCTTCGCCGCGGCGCCGGCCGCGGGATCAGCGGCGCGCCGACGGCCTTCCCGATTTCGCGTCCCCAATTTTCACGCCGCGGGTCCGCCCGGTGGGCGCTGTTGTCGCCTTACAAACCGCCGAAAGTTCATTTGCTCGGGTAAAAAGAATCACGCTATACTCTGCGGGTTTGACGCTTGCGGGATAAGAACACATGGCAGGGATTTCGCCAGGGTTCTGACAGGGGCAAGGCTGGCGGTATAAGGCTTTAAGCGGGGAAGTTTGATGCAGCAGAACACAGTGCGGCACGAACCTGTGCGCGATTGGGACGAGAAAACCCGGGATCAGTCCTGTGGAATGGATCAGTCCCTTGCGCAACAGGGCGAAGCACGCCAGGTTCTGGCGGATCAGGATCCGGTGGACCGGGTGCTGGTTCTCAGCGACGCGGACCGCGCGGCGCTGAATGCGCAGGCTGGCCGCGGACTCTTGTTGGCACTGGCGGCGCAAGGCGCCATGGGGCTCGCAGCAGCAGTAATAGCGGGGGTTGTCGGAGGGGCGGCGGCAGGTTGGTCGGCGCTGGCGGGGGCAGGAGCGTATTTCATACCCAATGCGTTGTTCGCATTGCGCCTGGCTGTCAGTGTTCGGGCCGGTAAGGCCAGTCCCTTTACCTTTCTCTCTGGTGAGTTGATCAAGTTGTTCGCAACGGCGTTGCTGTTGTGGCTGCTTTCGCGTGTGGCGCAGGACAGCATCGTCTGGCCCGCCGCGCTGCTGGGTCTGATACTCACCCTGAAGGGATATCTCCTGCTTTTGATGTTCCGCAAGTTGTCATAGCGCTGCCGGTTGGGTTACGGCAAACGGAATCGTGGAATCGTCCGGCTCGCAAGGGCTCGGGCATACAGCAAATAGGGTAGGATTCAAATGGCTGCTGCCAGCGACGTGTCGCCTCAGTCCGCGTATATTCAGCATCACCTGGTGCATCTGAACAATACGGGCGAGAAACAGAGCGCAATTGCTCAGTTCGACATCATCAATTACGACTCGTTGTTCTGGTCCGGCCTGACGGGTCTGATCGTCATCTTCTTCCTGTGGCGCGCCGCCAGCCGCGCGACCGCCGGCGTTCCGGGCCGCTTCCAGGCCTTCGTGGAAATGATCGTCGACATGGTCGACGATCAGGCCAAGGGCATCGTCCACAACGCCAAGAGCCGCCTCTTCATCGCTCCGCTCGCGCTCACCGTGTTCCTCTGGATCATCCTGATGAACGCGCTGGACTTGCTGCCCGTCGACCTGCTGCCGTCGATCTGGCGCTGGACCGGCCTGGGCGCGCACCACGGCGACCCCCTCTACTACCACCGCGTGCTGCCGACGGCCGACCTGAACGTGCCGATGGGCATGTCGCTGGGCGTGCTGCTGCTGATGTTCTACTACGGCATCAAGATCAAGCACCCGGGCGGCTTCGTCAAGGAACTGTTCACCGCGCCGTTCCACGCGCACGGTATCGGCGCCATCGTCCTGGCCCCGTTCAACCTGCTGCTGAACCTGATCGAATACGCCGCCAAGTCCGTGTCGCTGGGCATGCGGTTGTTCGGCAACATGTTCGCCGGCGAATTGATTTTCATGCTGATCGCCCTCTTGGGCGGTGCCTGGACCGGTTTCAACGGCGCCAGCATCGGCTTGGGAATCGGCCACGTGCTGGCCGGCTCGATCTGGGCCATTTTCCACATCCTGATCGTGTTGCTCCAGGCCTTCATCTTCATGATGCTGACCCTGGTGTATCTCGGCCAGGCGCACGAAGGCCACTGATCCCCCGAATTTCCGGCGTCGGCCTCCCGGCCGGCGCTGGATAGCAAGATCATCTTGCATTGAGCAGTACCACCATTCTTTTTTGTTTTTTGACTTCAGATTTCTAACCAAGGAGTTGTCATGACCAACGTCGCTTTCGTTGCTCTCGCTTGCGGTCTTATCATCGGTCTGGGCGCTATCGGCGCTTGCATCGGCATCGCACTGATGGGCGGCAAATACCTGGAAGCTTCGGCTCGTCAGCCTGAACTGATGAACGCTCTGCAAACCAAGATGTTCCTGCTGGCTGGCCTGATCGACGCGGCATTCCTGATCGGCGTGGGTATCGCCATGCTGTTCGCCTTCGCCAACCCGTTCGTCGGCTAAGGCACGCCCGCCGGCGAAAAGGCGGGTCATGACGCTGGCGGCGATGAGGGCTTGAGCCCCGTCGCCGGTCAGCAAAGTATCGAGTGCTCCGCGTTGCCCGTCCCGGGTGCCGTCGGAGCCGCAAGGTGTTAAAGGAACGACCGTGAATCTGAACGCGACGATCATTTTCCAGATGCTCGTGTTCTTCGTTCTGGGCTGGTTCACGATGAAATTCGTGTGGCCTCCTCTGACGAAGGCGATGGACGAGCGCCGCCAAAAAATCGCCGACGGCCTTGCCGCCGCGGAGAAGGGCAAGGCCGATCTGGCCCAGGCCCAGGCGCGCGTCAGTCTGATCGAGGCTTCTGCCAAGTCCGAAAACCACGCCCGCATCATCGAGGCCGAGAAGCAAGCCGCCTCCCTGATCGAGCAGGCCCGCCGTGAAGCGGAAGCCGAGCGTGCCCGCATCGTGGCGCAAGCTGCACAGGATGCCGCGCAGGAAGTCCAGCGCGCCCGTGATTCGCTGCGCGACGACGTCGCCGCGCTGGCCGTCAAGGGTGCTGAACAGATCCTCAAGCGCGAGGTTGACGCCCGCGCCCACGCCGAGCTGCTGAACCAGCTCCGCGCGCAGCTTTAATCCGGGACCGTCATGGCTGAACTTTCCACTGTTGCCAGGCCGTACGCCGAAGCCTTGTTCGCCGCCGCGCGCGACGACAAGGCCGGCCTGCAGGCTTGGGCCGACCTGGTCAGCGAGCTGTCGCAGGTCGCCTCCAACCCCGACGTGCGCGAGGCCATGGCCGACCCGCGTCTGGGCGACAAGCAGCGCGTCGAGCTGTTCACTGGCCTGGTAAAGGCCGAACTGCCCCAGGCCGCCCGCAATTTCATCGAGCTGCTGGTCGAAAACGACCGGCTGCTGCTGCTGCCCGAGATCGCCACGCAATTCGTGGTGCTGCGGAACCGTCACGACGGCACGGCGCAGGCGGAAATCACCAGCGCGTTCGAGCTGAGCGATGCCCAGGTCCAAGAACTGGTCGCCGGTCTCGAGAAGAAATTCGGCCTGAAGCTCAAGCCCGTCGTCACCGTCGACCAGTCGTTGATCGGCGGCGTGCGCGTGGCCGTCGGGGACCAGGTGCTCGATACTTCCGTACAAGCCCAATTGGCCCGCATGCGCGATACGCTCGCCGCTTAAAGGCAGCACTAACAGGATTCCAGGAGTCAATATGCAACTCAATCCCTCCGAGATCAGCGAACTGCTCAAGAGCCGCATCGAGGGCCTGGGCGCTTCGGCTGATGTCCGTACTCAGGGCACCGTCGTGTCCGTGACCGACGGTATTACCCGCATCCACGGCTTGTCCGACGTGATGCAGGGCGAAATGCTCGAATTCCCCAACAACGTCTTCGGTCTGGCGCTCAACCTCGAGCGTGATTCCGTCGGCGCCGTTATTCTCGGTGACTACACCGGCGTGTCCGAAGGCGACGCGGTCAAGACGACCGGCCGCATTCTGGAAGTCCCGGTCGGCCCCGAGCTGAAAGGCCGCGTGGTCAACACGCTGGGCGAGCCGATCGACGGCAAGGGCCCCGTGAACGCCAAGGCCACCGACATCATCGAAAAAGTGGCTCCCGGCGTTATCGCCCGCCGCTCGGTGTCGCAGCCGCTGCAAACCGGCATCAAGGCTATCGACTCGATGGTTCCCATCGGCCGTGGCCAGCGCGAACTGATCATTGGCGACCGCCAGACCGGCAAGACCGCCGTGGCCGTCGACACCATCATCAGCCAGAAGGGCAAGGGCGTCACCTGCGTGTACGTCGCCATCGGCCAGAAGGCTTCGACGATCAACAACGTGGTGCGCAAGCTGGAAGAGCACGGCGCGATGGAATACACCATCGTCGTGGCCGCTTCGGCTTCGGACTCCGCCGCCATGCAGTACCTGGCCGCCTACGCCGGCTGCACGATGGGCGAATACTTCCGCGATCGCGGCGAAGACGCCCTGATCGTCTATGACGACCTGACCAAGCAAGCCTGGGCCTACCGCCAGGTCTCGCTGCTGCTGCGCCGTCCGCCGGGCCGCGAAGCCTACCCGGGCGACGTGTTCTACCTGCACTCGCGCCTGCTGGAACGCGCCGCCCGCGTGAACGAAGACTACGTCGAGAAGTTCACCGATGGCGCCGTCAAGGGCAAGACCGGCTCGCTGACCGCGCTGCCGATCATCGAAACCCAGGCGGGCGACGTGTCGGCCTTCGTTCCGACCAACGTGATCTCGATCACGGACGGCCAGATCTTCCTGGAAACCGACCTGTTCAACGCTGGTGTGCGTCCCGCCATCAACGCCGGTATCTCGGTGTCGCGCGTGGGCGGTGCCGCCCAGACCAAGGTCGTCAAGAAGCTGTCCGGCGGTATCCGTACCGACCTGGCGCAGTACCGTGAACTGGCCGCCTTCGCGCAGTTCGCCTCGGACCTGGACGACGCCACCCGTCGCCAGCTCGAGCGCGGCAAGCGCGTGGTCGAACTGCTCAAGCAGCCGCAATACCAGCCGCTGCAGGTGTGGGAACTGGCCGTCACGCTGTACACGGTCAACAACGGCTACCTGGATGACGTGGACGTGGCCCAGGTGCTGTCGTTCGAAAAGGCGCTGAAGGACCAGCTCAAGGCCAAGCACGCGGCCCTGATCCAGCGCGTCGAAGACACCAAGGAACTGTCCAAGGATGACGAAAGCGAACTCGCCGCCGCCATCCAGGAATTCAAGAAGCACGGTGCTTTTTAAGAAAGTGATGGGTTAGGCGTCAGCTGCGCCTCACCCATCCTTATCGGATGGTTGAGGCGCTAGCGCCAACCCATCGGCCAGTCTTCACAGGAAAGCGCAATGCCCGGAATTAAGGAAATCCGAACCAAGATCAAGAGCGTGCAAAACACGCGCAAGATCACCAAGGCGATGGAAATGGTCGCCGCATCCAAGATGCGCAAGGCGCAGGAACGGATGCGCGCGGGCCGTCCGTACGCCACCAAGGTGCGCGAGATCGCCGCGCACCTGATGCAGGCCAACCCCGAGTACAGCCACCCGTACCTGGTCGAGCGCGAAGTCAAGGCGGTCGGCGTGGTCATGGTGACGACGGACAAGGGTCTGTGCGGCGGCTTGAACACCAACATCACCCGCGTGGTGTTGACGAAGCTGAAAGAGTTCGAGAAGAACGGCATCGCCGTTCAGGCGACCGCTTTCGGCAACAAGGGCGTGGGTGTCCTGTCCCGTATCGGCGCCAAGCTGGTTTCCCAGGAAGTGCAACTGGGCGACAAGCCGCAACTGGACCGCCTGCTGGGCGCGATCAAGGTGCAGCTGGACGCCTACCTGGAAGGCCGCATCGACGCGCTGTACGTGGCTTCGACCCGCTTCGTCAACACGATGAAGCAGGAGCCGCTGTTCCTGCGCCTGCTGCCCCTGGCCAGCGGTTTGGAAGATCCGTACCAGACGGGCGCCGAAAGCCTGGCCAAGACTTCGGAAGTGAAATCGGATTACAGCTGGGATTACATCTACGAACCCGACGCTCGTAGCGTGATCGACGACCTGCTGCAGCGTTACGTTGAAGGCCTGCTGTACCAAGCCGTGGCCGAGAACATGGCTTCGGAGCAGTCGGCCCGGATGGTCGCCATGAAGGCGGCGTCGGACAACGCCAAGAAGGTCATCGGCGATCTGCAGCTGGTCTACAACAAGACCCGCCAGGCCGCGATCACCAAGGAAATTTCGGAAATCGTAGGGGGCGCTGCCGCCGTCTGAGGCAGGCAGCATCCCGTCAAAAGCTATCAAGCAAGGAATCGACATGAGCAACGGAACCATCGTTCAGTGCATCGGCGCCGTGGTGGATATTCAGTTCCCCCGCGATCACATGCCCAAGATCTACGAAGCGCTTACTCTGGTCGACGAGGGTTCCTCGTTCGCCGAAAAGGGTCTGACGCTGGAAGTGCAGCAACAGCTGGGTGACGGCGTGGTGCGTACCATCGCCCTGGGCTCCAGCGACGGCCTGCGCCGCGGCATGAAGGTCGCCGGCACCGGCGCCCCGATCTCGGTGCCCGTCGGCACCGGCACGCTCGGCCGCATCATGGACGTGCTGGGTCGTCCCATCGACGAAGCCGGCCCGATCCAGCACGAAGAAAAGCGTGGCATTCACCAGCCGGCTCCCCGTTTCGACGAGCTGTCGCCGTCGGTGGAACTGCTGGAAACCGGCATCAAGGTTATTGACCTGGTGTGCCCGTTCGCCAAGGGCGGCAAGGTCGGCCTGTTCGGCGGCGCCGGCGTGGGCAAGACCGTCAACATGATGGAACTGATCAACAACATCGCCAAGCAGCACAGCGGCTTGTCGGTGTTCGCCGGCGTGGGTGAGCGTACCCGTGAAGGCAACGACTTCTACCACGAAATGGAAGAGTCGAACGTTCTGGACAAGGTTGCGATGGTGTTCGGCCAGATGAACGAACCCCCCGGCAACCGTCTGCGCGTGGCGCTGACCGGCCTGACGATGGCCGAGAAG
>ERZ1739169.124-NODE-124-length-22007-cov-15.604410_pt1 | contig 22007 bp, 21 predicted proteins | sample MGYA00581756_ERZ1739169 | MGnify/ENA primary metagenome ERZ1739169 (study PRJEB40789, sample SAMEA7425667) | Salamandra salamandra | biome: salamander skin | place: Germany | collected 2020-03 | study: cvxcv | reverse complement strand
CATACGAGATCTATCGCTGTGACTGGAGTTCAGACGTGTGCTTTCCGATCTGGCCGATCCTGCGGCCACCGCGCGCAGCGACCGGCGGGCGGCCCCGCCTCAGGCCGCGGCGGCCCGCGGCCATTGCCCCGTGGCCAGCGCGGTCGGCGAATAGCCGCCGAAGCGCCAACGCAGCGCCAGCGCGCCCGGCCTGGCCCGCACCCGTTGCACATGAACGCGCCACAAGCGCTCGGCCCCCGCGAAGGTGGCGATCTCCGGACTGTCCAGGACCACCTCGGCGCGGCCCGACACCTGCAAGACGTCGCCGCGCTCGAAATCGATGAACAGCAGCCCCGCGCGCGGATTGAGCACCATGTTGCCCAGCGTATTGAAAAAGCGGTTGCCGGAGAAATCCGGAACCGTCAGCGTGTCGCCGTCGATCCGCACGAACCCCGGCTTGCCGCCACGGTGCGAGACATCGACCCGGCGCCCGGCCTCGTCCGTATCGGCGTAAGTCGCCACGAACAGCGTGTCGGCGCGCGCGATCAGCGCCCGGTCGGCATCGGCCAGCCCCGTCCGCTCGCGCGCCGCCCCCGGGAAGCGCAAGGCCGGCGAGCGCGAGAAATGGAAATCGCGCGCCTGGATGTACTGCGGGCAGTTGCCGAACGACTCGGCCACCGTGACCGCGAAACGCTTGCCGTCCCACGCGGTGATGCGGCCGTTCATGCGGTTGCGGCGGCGCGTGTGCAGTTCGATGCCCAGCAGGCCCACCGGCTGGTCCGGCCCCAGGCCGGCGCGCAGCGGATCATCGGCATCCGGCAGCGCGGCCACCTGCAAGGTCGCGGGATCCGGCGACACGGCGAAGCCCGGCTCGCCCTCCAGCACGCCGGCCCAGGGATCGCCCTGGCCGTCGACCGCGCCCATCAGCAGGAACGGCAGCTGCGCGAAGAAGGCGCGATGCTGGTCCGGCATGTATGGGCGGATCACTTTCGCGCCCACCTGCGCCATGCGCTCGGCCATGCCGATATGCGCCTGCAACTGCAGTTCGCCTGCGTGCCAGGGCGCGGCGGGCGCCATGCCCGCGGATCCTGCGGTGGCCGGACCGGCGGTCGCCGGCGTGACGGCTGTCGAACCGCCGGCCGGCGCGGCGCCAGCCGGGCTCATCGTGGTCGCATTCATGTCAGGCTCCTTGCGCGGGCATGCCGCGCGCGCTTCGGTTCACGCCGCCCGCAATCCGACCGGCGACGCCACCATCGGCACGAAGCGCGGCAGCGCCTCGATCCGCGCCAGCCAGTCGCGCACCCGCGGATAGTCCGCCAGCGACACGTTGCCTTCCGGCGCATGCGCCACGTAGGTGTAGCAGGCCACGTCGGCGAGGGTCGGCGCGGCGCCGGCCAGATAGCCGGTGGCCGCGAGCTCCTGCTCCATCACCGCCAGCAACGCATGCGCGCGCGCCAGCGTGGCCGGCACGTCATACGGGGCGCCGAACACCGTCACCAGACGCGCGGCGGCGGGGCCGCCCGCCAGCGGGCCGGATGCGGCCGACAGCCAGCGCTGCACCGCCGCCGCGCCCACCGCGTCCTCGGGCAGCCAGGCCTGGCCGTTGTAGCGCTTGCACAGGTACACCAGGATCGCGGTGGAGTCGGCCACCACCACGCCGTTGTCGTCGATCACCGGCACCTGGCCAAAAGCGTTCAGCGCCAGGAACTCGGGCCGCTTCTGCGCGCCGCTGCGCAGGTCCACATCGACCGTGCGGTGCGGCACGTCGAGCAGCGACAGCATCAGGGCCACGCGGTGCGAATGGCCGGACAGGGGAAAACTGTAGAACGTCAGGGGAGCGGCGGACATGGCGGCATCTCGGATAGAGGAAACAGGCCTCCATCTTGAACCGCCCGCGCCCGCCGGGGAACGGCCACGGCGCGCAAGACACCATTGCCGCCAGTGAAAGGATCAAGCCGGCAGGGCCGCCAGGTCGCGGCGCAGCGCGTCGACGCAGAAGTCGACGAAGCTGCGCACCTTGGCCGAACTCTTGCGCCCTTCCGGATACACCACGTGCACCGGCAGCGGCGCCATTTCGTAATCGCGCAGCACCACCTGCAAGGCGCCGCTGGACAGGTCGCGCGCCACCTGGTAGGACACCACCTGGGTCAGCCCCCAGCCCTCGCAGGCGGCGGCCACCGCGGCCTGGAACGAGGTCACCGTCAACTGCGATGCCAGCGGCAGGCGCCGCGGCTGCCCATCCTGCAGGAAACGCCATTGCGCGCCGCGCCCTTCCATTGCCGCCGTGATGGTGCAAAAGCGCGCCAGCGCGTCGGGACTGTCGGGCGTGCCGTGGCGTTGCAGGAAGTCGGGCGAGGCGCACACCACCCGCCGCACCTGCCCCACCGGCACCGCCGTCAGAGTCGAGTCGGGCAAGGCGCCGATGCGCACCGCCACGTCCACGCCCTCGTCCAGCAGATTCACCACGCGGTCCACCAGCAGGGCGTTCACCGACACCTCGCGGTGCTGGCGCAGGTAGCCCAGCACCGCCGGCATCACGTGCAGTTCACCGAAGCGCGCCGGCGCGGTGATGTGCAGCGACCCGCGCGGCGCCGCCATCGCCCCCGCGGCGGCGTCGTCGGCCTGCTCCACGGCTTCGAGAATGGCGCGGCAATCGGCCGCGTAGCGCTGGCCGGCTTCGGTCAGGCGCAGGCTGCGGGTGGTGCGCACCAGCAGCAGCGTGCCCAGCCGGCGCTCCAGCGCCGCGACGCTGCGCGTCACGCTGGGCGCCGACATCGCCAGCCGGCGGGCCGCGGCGGCGAAGCTCTGCGCCTCGGCCACTGCCAGGAAGACAGTCATTTCATGGAATCGGTTCAAGGCGCTCGGCCTCCTCGGAAGGGATGCGCGCCGGCAGGCCCGGCATGGCCGGCAGCGCCGCGACGCTGTCGCGCACGCCACGCTGCACGATGTCGGCCAGGGCCGCGGCCACCGGGCCGGGCCGGCCTTGCGCGTGATACAGCGACAACGACAACGGCGGCAACGGCGGCAGGCCCTGCTCGCCCGGCGCCAGCACCCGCAAGCCGGCGGGCAGCCCCAGCGGCGTGCGCACCATCAGCCCCAGCCCCGCGCTGGCCGCCGCCCACAGGCCCGCCAGGCTGGGACTGATGAAGGCCGCGGTCCAGGCGATGCCGGCGCGGTCCAGCGCATCGGTGGCGCGGCTGCGGAACAGGCAGGGCGCCTCGAACGCCACCAGCGGCAAGGCGCCGTCGGCATCGCGCGCCGGCGCGGCCCCCGCCGGGTCGGTGACGGCCGGACCGATCCAGCACAGCGGCAGCTCGGCCAGCCTGACGCCATGCGGCCGCGCCGCGTCATGGTCCCAGGCCAGCGCCAGGTCCAGTTCGCCGGCCGCCACGCGTTCGAGCAGTTCGGCATTGCGCGCCACCCGCGCTTCGATCCGCACCTGCGGATGGGCGCGGGCGAACTGGCCCAACACGTGCGGCAGCAGGATCTCGCCGAAATCCTCCTGCAGACCCAGGCGCACCCGCCCCTGCAGGCGCGTGCCGCGCACCGCCACCGAAGCCTGGTCGTTCAGTTCCAGCAGCCGGCGCGCGTACGCCAGCATGGTCTCGCCGGCGTCGGTCAGCGTCAGGCCGCGCCCGGCCTTGCGCAGCAGCGGCACGCCGGCCTGTTCCTCGAGCTTTTTCAGCTGCGCGCTGACGGCCGAGGTCGAGCGCCCGAGGCGATCGGCCGCGCGGCCGAAGCTGCCCAGCTCCACCCCGGCGACGAAGCTGCGCAACACGTCCAGGTCAAAGGTGACAGGCCTGATCATCCCGTTTTTCAAAACCTTTAATTGAAAATTTCCTGATTTTCAGAATGATGTTACGGGCGCAGACTTTGCCGCGTCAATCCCGCCTGGAACCGTCATGTCCCTGCCCGCCTCCGTGCTTTCCGCCCCAACCCCTGCCGCGCGCCCCTCCCACCGCTGGAAGGTGCTGGCGGTGGGGGTGGCCGCCAACGTCGCGTTCTCCGCGGCGGCGGCCGGCCTGCCCGCCACCGCCGTCTTCCTGCGCGCCGACTACCGGCTGGACAACGACGCGCTGGGCCTGGCGCTCGGCGTGCTCGGCCTGGGCGTGGCGTTGTTCGAGCTGCCCTGGGGCCTGCTGGCCGACCGCTGGGGCGACCGGCCAGTGCTGTTGGCCGGCCTGGGCGCGACGGCGGCGGCGCTGGCCTGGATGAGCCTGTGCGCCGCGCCGGCCCACGGCGTCGCGCCCGCCTTGTGGCTGCTGGCGCTGGGCCTGCTGCTGGTGGGCGTGATGGGCGGCAGCGTCAACGGCGCCAGCGGCCGCGCGGTGATGGCGTGGTTCGACGAAGGCGAGCGCGGCCTGGCGATGAGCATCCGCCAGACCGCCGTGCCGCTGGGCGGCGGTCTGGGCGCGCTGGTGCTGCCGTGGCTGGCGTCGCGGGCCGGCTTCGGCGCGGTGTTCGGCCTGCTGGCCGGCCTGTGCGCGGGCGCCGCGCTGCTGGCGCTGGGGTGGCTGCGCGAGCCGGATCGGGCGCGCCGCGTTGCGGCGACCGGCGCCGGCGGCAACGCCCGGACGGCCTCCTCGCTATCCGCAGGCCACAAGCCGGCCGCCACCCCGCCATCCAGCCCCCTGCGCGACGCCAGGGTGTGGCGCGCGGCGGTGGCGATCGGCCTGCTGTGCTGCCCGCAATTCGCGGTGCTGACGTTCGCCACGGTATTCCTGCACGACTTCAGCGGCGCCGGCATCGCCACGCTGACCGCCGTGATGGTGGCGGTGCAACTGGGCGCCATGGTCGCGCGCATCGCCAGCGGCCGCTGGACCGACCGCCACGGCAACCGCCGCGCCTACCTGCGCGGCTGCGTGTGGCTGGGCTGCCTGCTATTCGTGGCGCTGGCGGCCGCCGCCTGGGTCCAGGGCGCGGCGCCCGGCCACCGCGCGGCGCTGCTGGCCGTGCCCGTGCTGCTGGCGGCCGCCGGCATCTGCGCCTCGGCCTGGCACGGCGTGGCCTACACCGAACTGGCCACGCTGGCCGGCGCCGCCCGCGCCGGCACCGCGCTGGGGCTGGCCAACACCTGCGTCTACCTGGGATTGTTCCTGACGCCGCTGGCGCTGCCGCGGCTGGTGGCGGTCACGTCCTGGCCGCTGGCCTGGCTGGCCGCCGGCGGCGCCATGCTGGCGGTCTTGCCGCTGCTGCCACGGCCAGCGCGGCCGTGAATGCACGTCAACCGAGACGCATCGACCGACGCCACCACTAGCCCTTGAACTCCTGCCGCAGCCACGCCAGGAATGCCTTGACCGGCGGATGGCGTTCGCGGCCCGGCGCGCACAGCGCGGTGTAGGCGGCGCCCGCCACGCTCACCTCCGGCCGCAGCGGCACCAGCGTGCCGGCCGCGACGCTGTCGGACACCATCACCGAACTGGCCAGCACCAGTCCCTGCCCGGCGATCGCGGCCTGCAGCGCGTAGTGTTCCTCGGCATACGCGTGCACCGCCGCCGGCTTGCGCCAGGCGGGCAGGCCCGCCGCTTCGCACCACTGCCGCCAGCCCTCGTCATACAGCGCCGAATCGCGCCAGCGCACCGTCACCAGCGCGGGCTTGGCGCGGCGCGCCTGCGCCACCAAGGCCGGCGCGCCGTAGACCCCGAACCGTTCCTGCAACGCGCAGGCCGCGTGCAGCGCCGGATAGCGCCGGCTGCTGTAGCGGATCGCCACGTCCACGCTGGCGTCCTGCAGCAGGTCGATGGTCTCGGCCTGCGACTGCAGGCGCAACTGGTATTGCGGATAGGCCTGGTAGAAACGGCCCAGCCGCGGCACCAGCCACAGCGCCGCGAACGAATGGGTGGTGGACAGCGTCAGGGCGCCCGCCGCGCTGGCCGGCCGCAGCGCATCCAGCGTCTGCGCGATGTCGAGCAAGGCGCCATGCGCGCTGGCGAACAGGCGCGCGCCGCCATCGGTCAGGCGCACGCCCTGCGGCACGCGGTCGAACAGCGCCACGCCGGCGTGGCGCTCCAGCGCCTTGATCTGGTGCGACACGGCGGTCGGCGTCACCGACAGCTCGGCCGCGGCCGCCTTGAAACTGCGCAGCCGCGCGGCGGCCTCGAACGCGCGCAGCGCGGTAACCGGCAGGGAGGCGAACACAGCGGCCCCTTATAGATGAATTCATTTCATCTTAGCCAAGAAATTCTCGTTTGTCGCTGCGGGAGGATATCCGTAAATTTGCCTGGCAATCTCTTCCAAACGAGGCAATCAAACATGAATTCAGATCATCAACATAAACGCCTGCTGATCCTGGCGGGCAGCCCCCGCCGCGACGGCAACAGCGCCGCCCTGGGCGCCGCCGCCCTGCGTGGCGCCCAGGCGGCCGGCAGCGCGGCCGCGCTGCTGTTCCTGGACGACTACATCAAGGGCTTCCTGCCCGACCTGCGCCATGCGTCGGCGCCGGACGACCGCTATGGCGAGCTGTTCCTGGAACACTTCCTGCCGGCCGACGGCGTGCTGTTCTGCACCCCGCTCTACTGGTATGGCATGTCGGCGCAGACCAAGGCCTTCTTCGATCGCTCGTTCACCCACTACGCCGGCGCCGGCCCCGATCCCGAGGCCGTCAAGGCGCGCATGGCCGGCAAGCGCCTGGGCCTGGCCGTGGCTTCGGAGGAAACCTATCCCGGCGCCGTGCTCGGCGTGGTGCACCAGGTGCAGGAATTCGCCCGCTACACGCATGCCGACTTCGTCGGCTACGTGCACGGCTCGGGCAACAGCCGCGGCGAGGTCGCGCTGGACCCGCGCCGTCCGCTGGCGGCGGCCGAGGCGCTCGGGGCGGAATTCTTCACGCGGAAATACTCGGACTACCGGCTAGAGACGCCACGCAGTCACAACGTATGGGCGTCGCCCCCGCCAGGCGACGCTCGCCGCGACTGAGCCAGCCCAGCGCGATCGGCCACAGCGTGTCGCGAAAGCGCTCGTGAAAGAAGGCGAAGTGGCCGATCGCCTCCAGCCCCAGCGATGCCGGCGCCAACCGCAGATGGGTGCGGGCGCTGCCGGTGAAATACGCCAGCAGCCGGCCGATGGCGGCCTCGGTGCCAAATTCGTCGTCGGTGACGCTGAGCGCCAGGATCGGCGCGGTCACCGCCGCCATCGCGGCCACCCGATGGTCCGCCCCGCCGCGCCCCTCGAACCGCGGCCCCATCAGGCTCCAGTCGCGCACCACGCCGCGCGGCGTGTCCTCCAGCCAGCCCAGCCGGCGTCCCGGAAAATAACCGAGACAGACCGCCAGCAGCGGCATCACCACATGCCACTTGGCCAGCATGCGCAGGCGCTGCCCGGCGGCGTAGTCGCGCCAGTAGGCGTACTGCGCGCCCATGGTGAAAATGCGCCGCAGCCGCCGCGCCGACGACGCCAGGCCGGTGACGAAGCCGCCGATGCTGTGCGCCACCACGTCCACCGGCTGGCCGGGAAAATGCGCGTCGACATAGCCCAGCACCGCCTCGAAATCCTTCTCGCCCCAATCCATCCAGGACGCCTCGAAACCGCGCAGCGAGGCCGGCCGCGATTCGCCGATCCCGCGATAGTCGTAGGTCAGCACGTCGAAGCCGTGCTGGTGCAGGTAGCCCGCGAACCGGGCGTAATAGCGGCAGCGCACCGACGTCGCGGCGTTGATGACAACCACCGGACGCGGTCCGGCCGGATCCGGCTCGGGGTGGCGCCACACGTAGCCTCCCAGCGCCACGCCGTCGGCGGCGCGCAGCGTAATGCGTTGCGGGTCCATATTCACATTCCTAATGATCAATCAATAAGGCACGAAAACCTACTGTCTTGATCGATTAAACCCGCACGAAAGTGCTGATTCAAACGATTATTCGTCGCCCATTACATGATCTACAGGAATGTCTAATTGACCACTGAGCGCCCCGCCGAGCGGCGCAGCACCCCCGGCGGGCTGCCATAGACCTGCTTGAACACCCGCGTCAGGTGCGCCTGGTCGGCAAAGCCGACGGCCAGCGCCGCCTCGGCCAGCGGCAGGCCGCCGCGCAGCAGCGCGCGGGCGCGCGCCACCCGCCAATTACGCAGCCACGCCAGCGGCGGCAGGCCGTAGCGCCGCGCGAAGCGCTTGACCAGCGTGCTGCGGTGACGGCCCTCGGCCCGGGCCAGCGCCTCCAGGTCGGGCGCGCACGCCGGATCGGCGCGCATGCGCTGCAGCAGCAACGCGCAGACGTCCGGCTCGCCGGCCGGCGCCGCCGCGGCCTGCCGCCCGTGCGCGGCCAACAGGCCGAACAAGGCCGCCGACAGGCGGGCGCTGCGGGCGGCGTCATCGATGGCGTCGGGCGCCAGCGCCGCCAGCCACGCGTTGCAAAGGCCGGCGTCGTGAATGACCGGCCCCGGCAGCGCCAGGCCGCCTTCGCGCAGCGCCCGGGCATGGTCCTCGAACCAGTCCGGCTCGATATACGCCATGCGATAGGCCAGCAAACCGGCCGACGTGCCGCCCGTGTGCACCTGGCCCGGCGCGATCACCACCAGGTCGCCCTCGCCCGCCTCGAACGGCCGGCCGTGCACGGTGAAGGCGCAACGCCCCCGGGCGATGGCGCCGATCGACCAGGCGTCGTGGAAGTGCGCCTCGTAGCGATAGGCGCGCAGGTCGGCGATCAGCACGTCGCCGGGCAGGCTCGCGCCGCAATGCCAGATGTGTTGGGAAACCGCCATGGGAAGATGCCTGGGCAGGACTGAGGGGACGCGGCCGCCAGCGCCGGCCGCCCTGGCGACAGGCTACCCGAAATAGCGCCCTTCCGTGTTCAGCGAGCGCGCCAGCAGCCAGGCGTTGCGCGGATGTTCGCCGATGCGGCGCGCGGCATAGGGCCACCAGTCCTGGCCGAACGGCAGATAGACCCGGACCGTGTAGCCCAGCCGGCGCAGCGCCAGCTGCCAATCCGGCCGCACGCCGTAGAGCATCTCAAACTCGAACGCCTCCGGCGCCCAGCCGCGCTCGCGCGCCAGCGCCATGATGGCGCCCGCGAGCCGGTCGTCGTGAGTGCCGAAGACCGGCAGGAAGCCGGCCTCGCGCGCCGCCGGCGACAGCATGATGGCGGCGGCATCCAGGTAGGCCTGGTCGATGCGGGCGCGGCCGGCATGGTCCAGCGCGCGTTCGGGAAACGCGCCCTTGACCAGCCGCAGCGAGGTGCGCCGACCGATCGTCCAGGCCAGGTCGGCCGGCGTGCCAAGACGCCGCGCCTGCAGCGTCAATCCGGCGGGCAGGCCCGCTTGCAACAGCTCGCGATGCAAGGCGCAGGTGCGCTTGCGCAGGCCCGAGTCCTCCATGTCCAGCACCACCCAGTCGCGGCCGCCCACCGACGCCTCGCGCGCCGCGGCGGCGATGCGCCGCGCATTGCCGCGCCCGAGCTCGTCGCCGCGCATGTAGCCGATGGCGGTGGGGTCGATGGACACGTGCACGTCCAGCCCGGCCTGGCCCAGCGCGGCGCAGGCCTGCATGGCCTGCCGCGTGTTGTGCTCGATGGCATCGGCGTCGGCCACGTACTCGCCCAGGTAGAACAGGGATGCGCGGATGCCGTGCGCCTCGCGCAGCCGGACGGCGGTGCGCACCGCCTGCGCGACGTCGGCGCCGCCGACGAAGCGCCGCGCCAGCGAGGTGCGCGCGGCCAGTGCGCGCATGGCGCGCCCCACGCCCGGGCTGCGGGCCAGCGCGATGGCGGATTTCTGGAAAAGGCTCATGGACGCTCCGGTCAAAGCGCCTCACTATGCGGCGGCGACCGGCGCGCGTCTTGAACGGGAGTGAATCCGGCGGACGCTTGTCCGCCGGCCCGGACGGACGCGGGCGCCGGGCCCGCGTCCCTCAGGCTTTGCCGGCGGCCAACGCGGCCGCCCGGCCACGGCCGAACAGCGGCCGCTGCACCGTCTGCGCCAGCAGCACGCCCAGCAGCGTCACGGCGCCGCCCAGCAGGTGGTACGAACGCAGTTGCTCGCGCAGCAGCACGAACGCGGCCAGCGCGGTGAACAGCGGCAGCAGGTTGATGAAGATGCTGCAGCGGTTGGGCCCCAGGCGGTGCACGCCTTCGATCCACAGGAACGACAGCAGCACCGACGAGAAAATGCCCGCGTACAGGATCAGCGGAATGGTCTTGGCGTCCAGCGCCGCCTGCGCGGCCGGCACCTGCAGGTACAGCGGCAGCATGTAGAGCAGCGCGAAGATCGACTGCACGAAGGTCGACTGCCACGCCGGCAGCGGCACCTTCCAGTGGCGCAGCAGCACGCCGTACAGCGCGTACGAGAAGGCCGCCAGCAGCATCAGCCCGTCGCCGACGTGGATGCCGTGCTGGAACACACTCAGCATCTCGCCCTGCCCCACCAGGTACAGCAGGCCCAGGAACGACAGCGCCCCGCCCGCCGCCATGCCCAGCGTCAGCGGGTCGCGCAGGATGACCACGCTCAGCAGCATGCTGAGCAGCGGGATCAGCGCGGTCAGGATGGCCATGTTGGTGGCGGTGGTGGTTTCGGCGGCGCGGTACGACAGCGCCTGGAACAGCGCCGACGACAGCGCGCCGTACAGCGCCAGCTTGGGCCAGTGGCGCAGGATCACCTTGCGGTTGCGCCAGGCCGGCACGGCCGTGAACAGGCCCATGATCGCCAGCGCCAGGATCAGCCGGTAGAAGGTGATGGCGGTGGGCGAGATGGCGCTGGCCGCCATCTTGGACACGATGACATTGCCCGCCCAGAACAGGATGGCGAACAATGGGAACAGGTAGGACATGATGGGATCACTCGCAGAATGGGAATCGGCTCTCCGCCGCGGCGCGCAGGTGGCGGATGACCGGTATCCTATTGAGCGTGCGAGCGCCCGTCTGCCGATGAACAGGCAGGGACTATCTCGAAATGGACATTCCCGATGCCGGCATGCCCCGGGTCGGCTTGTATGGGGAGTGGAGGCCTGGAACGCCAAGGCCCGCGAAGTTCCGCCCCGGCCTCACGGCCGGAACGGCAGCGGATCCAGCGGCGTCTCCAGCCCCGCCATCTGCGCCGTCAACAGCGCGGCGCTGCCGCAGGCCAGGGTGAAGCCAAGCGCGCCCTGGCCGATGTTCAGCCACAGGTTGTCGGCGGCGGAACTGCGCCCGATCAGCGGCTTGCCGGTGGGGGTGGCCGGACGCAGCCCGGCCCAGGGTATCGCCTGCGCGAGGTCCAGCGCCGGAAACGCCTCGCGCACCTGGCGCTTGAGCAGCGCAATGCGGCCCGGATCGATGTCGGCGTTGGCGCTGCCGATGTCCACCATGGCCGCGATCCGCAGCACCCCGCCGACGCGCGCATAGACGATGCGGCGCTCGTAGTCGGTAACGCTGATGCGCGGCGCCACGGCGTCGTCGTCCGCCAGCGGCACGGTCAGGCTGTAGCCCTTGAGCGGATACAGCGGCACATCGTGGCCCAGCGGCTGCAGCAGCGCGCGCGTGCCGATGCCCGTGGCCAGCACCACCGCGTCGGCGCCGATGTCGCCGTCCTGGGTGTGCACGGCGACGATGCGGCGGCCTTCGCGCTGCAGGCCGGCGACCGGATTGGACATGGCGCACTGCACATTGGGCAGCGCTTGCAGTCGTTCGAACAGCGCCTGCGTGAACTGGCGGCAGTCGCCCGCTTCCTCGCTCGGGGTGTAGATGGCGCCGGCCAGGCTGGCGCCCATGCCGACCAGCGCCGGCTCGCGCTGCAGCGTCTGGGCGGCGTCCAGCACCTGCTGCTCGGCGCCATGGGCCGCCTGGTAGGCGACCAGCGCGCGCGCCTTGTCCAGCAGGGCCGCGCTGCGATAGGCGATCAGCTTGCCGTTGCGCAGGTGGCCGAATTCCAGGTTTTCCTGTTCCAGCAAGGCATGCATGGCGTCGCGGCTGAGGAAGGACAGCGCCTGCAGTTGCGCGGTGGACTCGCGCGCCACCGAGGCGCGGCAGGCCAGCGCGAACCGCAGGCACCAGCGCCACTGGTGCGGGTCCAGCCGCGGCCGGAAGCGCAGCGGCGAATCCTCGCGCAGCAGCCAGCCCGGCACGCTCGGCAGCACGCCCGGCCCGGCCAGCGGCGCGACATAGCTGTAGCTGAGCTGGCCGCCGTTGGCGTAGCTGGACACCTCGGCCGGATGGGCGTGGCTGTCGACCAGCACGACCTCATGGCCCTGGCGGGCCAGGAAATAAGCCGAGGTCACGCCCACGACCCCGGCGCCGATCACGCATACGCGCATAGCCTGCATCCCGATAAGAAAATGGCGACGGTCTTATTCTGAAGCGGGGGACGGATGACCGCAAATCACCAAAGCCCCAGCACCCATAACCCCGGCTCATGGACCGGACTCATGGACCGGCCTCGCGGCCAACGGCCACGCCCACGCCCACGCCCACCGGCGCGCAGCCGGCGCGTCCTTCAGGCGGCGCGATGCAGCTTGATGATGGCGGCGGCGGTCGGATCGCGCACCAGGTCGGCCAAAGAATAGCCGTTGAGGGCGTCATAGAACGCCTGCAGGGTCTGCGCCAGCACGCCCGCCAGGCGGCAGGCGCCGTCCAGCGCACAGGGCGGCTCGCGGCAATCGATCAGCGGCCCTTGCTGTTCCAGTTCACGCACCAGATCGCCCAGCCGGTACTCGGCCGCCGGGCGCGCCAGCGCCAGGCCGCCGCCCTTGCCGCGCGTCGTGCTGACCCAGCCGCGCTGCGACATGAAGTGCACCACCTTGACCAGGTGGTTGCGCGACAGGTCGAAGCGCGTGGCGATCTCCGGAATGGTGACCGCCGCGGGCCGGTCGCGGCACTGCGTCAGGTACATCAGCACGCGCAGGCCGAAGTCGGTGAATCGGGTCAGTTGCATGGGCGCCAGGATACACCGGTCAGGCCGGCGCGCCGCCGCTGCCGAAGGCCTCGGCGTGGATGCGGTCGGGCGTCACGCCCAGTTCCAGCAGCGTTTCGCGCTGCGCCCGCATGAAACCGGACGGGCCGCACAGGTAGTAGTCGGCGTCCGGCACGATGGCTTCGTCGCGAATGGCGCGCAGGTCGACCCGGCCGTGGTGGTCATAGTCGCGGCCCGCGCGGTCGGCGCCGCCGACCTCCTCGTAGAACACCGCCTTGCGCACGTTGCCGCGGCGCGCGGCGATGTCGTTGACGTGGTCCTTCATGGCGTGCGCCGCGGCATTGCGACAGCCGTGCACGAAGCGGATCTGGCGCGCATCGCCGGTGGCCACCAGGTGGTTCAGGATCGACACCATCGGCGTCAGCCCCACCCCGCCGCTCAGCAGCACCACCGGCGCCTCGCCGTCCTCGCGCAGGTGGAAGTCGCCCTGCGGCGGCGCCACGTCCAGCACGCCGCCTTCCTCCAGGCGGTCGTGCAGCGCGTTGGACACGCGCCCGGCCGGGCCATGCGCGCCGCCCGCTTCGCGCTTGACCGAGATCCGCAGGCGGTCCTGGCCCGGCGCGTCCGACAGGCTGTACTGGCGCGGCTGCATCAACCCCAGCTCCGGCACATAGACGCGCACCGAGACATATTGGCCGGGCCGGTAGGCCGGCACCGCGCCGCCATCGGCCGGCGCCAGGTAGAACGAGGTGATCTCGGCGCTTTCGGGCTGCTTGCCGACCACGCGGAAGGCGCGCCAGCCGGTCCAGCCGCCCGGCTTGGCGGCCGAGTCGGCGTACAGCCGCGCCTCGGCGGCGATCAGCATGTCGGCCAGCTGCCCATAGGCGGCGGCCCAGGCGTCGACCAGTTCATCGGTGGCGGCCTCGCCCAGCACTTCGCGGATCGAGGCCAGCAGGTGCTTGCCGACGATGGCGTAGTGCTCGGGCCGGATGCCCAGGCTGACGTGCTTGTGGACGATGCGCGTCACCACGGGCGCCAGCACCGACGGGTCGTCGATGTGCTCGGCATAGGCCGCGACCGCGCCGGCCAGCGCCTGCTGCTGTTCGCCGCCCGCCTGATGGCCCTGGTTGAAGACATGCTTGAGTTCCGGATTGTGCTGGAACATGCGGGCGTAGAAATGGCGGGTCAGGGCCTCGCCATGGGTTTTCAGGACGGGGGCCGTGGCTTTGACCAGGGCGCGGATCTGCGGGCTCAACATCGACTGCTCCTTGCGCGGCGGATGGCGCCGGGGCCATCCTTTTAAAGATGCATTTATAATACATGTTTAAGCCGCCACGCACAAAATCCGCGCCCGCCGGGGCCATCCCACGGATGGTCGCCCCACGGTTACACTGCCCCTTCAACGCAACACCACAAAGGTTTAACCATGAGCACCGCTACGCTCAAGACCCGCCTCTCCGACGCCGTCAAGGACGCCATGCGCGCCAAGGCGACCGAGCGCCTCGCCACCCTGCGTTTCCTGCTGGCCGCCGTCAAGCAGAAGGAAGTCGACGAACGCCGCGACCTGACCGACGCCGAGATCACCGCCATCATCGAGAAGCAGGTCAAGCAGCGCCGCGAATCCATCGCCGCGTTCGAGCAGGCCGGCCGCACCGAGACCGCCGAGCAGGAAAAGGCCGAACTGGTCGTGCTGCAGGAATTCCTGCCGCAGGCCGCCACGCCCGAGGAAGTGGCCGCCGCCATCGACGCCGCGCTGGCCGAAGTGGCCGCCCAGGGCGTCACCGGCGCCCCCGCCATGGGCAAGGTCATGGCGCTGCTCAAGCAGTCGCTGGCCGGCCGCGCCGACATGACCGCGCTGTCGCAGCAGGTCAAGGGCCGGCTCGCCTGAGCATGGCCGACGCCGCCGCCCTGGACGCCATGGCCCCGCCGCTGCGCGCGGCGATCGGCGACTGCGTGGCGGCGATCAACCTGGCGCGGCAGCATTTCGAGTCGCGCTATGACGCCACCCTGCCCGATCCGCTGCAGTCCGACCCCGCGGCCCTGCGCCGCCTGTCGGAGGCCATCGCCCCCGTGATCGAGCGCCTGGCCGCCGAGCCGGACAACGGCCACGGCTGGGGCGCGGGCGGCGGTTCGCCGCTCGGCTACCGCGAGGCGCGCCCGGTGACGCTGGGCCTGTGGCGCGGCAGCCATGGCCGTCCCGGCGACGCGGACGGCACGCTCGACTACACCCGCTGCCTGTATCTGCTGTTCCAGGCCGCGCGCCTGCCGCCCGCCGCCATGGCGCAGGCCATCGCGCCGCTGCGCGACGACATCGTCTTCAACCACGTCGCCCTGCACATCATCGAGGACGCGCTGGCCCAGGCCCTGCGCGACGGCGCCAGCCAGGCGGCGCGCGCCGCCGCGGCCGAACCCTACATCCAGCTGCTGCGCGTCACCCACATCTTCCGCGAGGAAGACAACCGCTACCAGGGCTACCGCATCCTGCTGCGCGACGCGGGCGACCAGGGCGACGCCGCCGCCGCGCTCAAGCTGCTGCCCCAATGCAACACGCGCAGCGAACGCCACGAGATCGACACGATCAAGAGCCGGCTGGTGGCCGCCGTCAGCGCTCGCGACGGCCTGCAGGCGGCCCTCGACCTGTGCGACAACAAGCGCATCGGCGCCGCCTGCCGCGAATACGCGCTGCAACCGGTCATCGACGCCGGCGCCTACGACGCGCTGCGGGCCGCGCTGGCGCAACACCCCGACCTGGCCACGGCCGACAGCGGCGACGGCCTGGGCTTGCTGGTGCCCGCCTTCTGCGTCCGCGAAAAAACCGCCGGCGCCACGCGCGATGTCCAGGAATTCGATGCCCTGTTCGCGCGCGTCGACGCCATGGATCCCAAGCTCAAGCACGGCGACGCGCGGCTGCGCGACTGGCTGCTGCTGGAACTGGGCCTGGCTTCGCGCGGCGACCCGGCCTACCTCGGGCGCTGCCGCAAGGCCATCAAGAACGCCTCCATCAAGCGCGAACTCGACGGCGCCTGAACCGGCGTCCGTCCCGTTCCCCTCGGCCTCAGAACGCGCCGCCGAACAGATCCGGCTGGCGCGTCTGTTCCTGCGGATCGGCGAAATTGCTCATGCCCACGCCGGCCAGCCGGTACAGCGTCTGCGCCGGCAGGTCGACGCGCTCGCACAGCAGCCGCGCCAGCGCCGCCAGCTCGGCGGCCGAGGCCGGCGGATGCGGGCTGGTCTGGCTGCGCGTCAGGATGCGGAAACGGTCGGTCTTGAGCTTGAGCACCACCGTGCGGCCAAGGGCGCCCTTCTTCAGGGCCTGGCTCCAGACCTTCTCGGCCATGCGGTCGATGGCCTCGCCAACCGCGTCCAGCCGCACGTCTTCGGAAAACGTGGTCTCGGCCGACACCTGCTGCAGCGGCTGGTCGGTCTGCACCTCGCGCTCGTCGATGCCGCGCGCCAGCTCGTACAGGCGGCGGCCGTAGCGGCCGAAGTAGTGCTCCAGTTCCTGCACGCCATGGGTGGCCAGGTCGCCCACGGTCTGGATGCCCAGCTGTTCCAGGCGCGCCTGCGTCACCTTGCCCACGCCCGGCACCTTGCGCACCGGCAGCGGCTGCAGGAATTCCAGCACCTTGGACGGACGGATCACGAACTGGCCGTCCGGCTTGTTCCAGTCGGACGCGATCTTGGCCAGGAACTTGTTGGGCGCGATCCCGGCGGACGCGGTCAGGCCGGTCTCGGCGCGGATCTGCTGGCGGATCACCTGCGCCACCTCGGTGGCCGACGGCAGCCCCAGCTTGTTGACGGTGACGTCCAGGTAGGCCTCGTCCAGCGACAGCGGCTCGATCAGGTCGGTATGGCGGGCGAAGATCTGGCGGATCTGGCGCGACACCTCGCGGTAGCGGTTGAAGTCGGGCGGCACGTAGACCGCCTGCGGACAGAGCCGCTGCGCGCGCACCGCCGACATGGCCGAATGCACGCCGAAGCGGCGCGCCTCGTAGGACGCCGCGCACACCACCGAGCGCGGCCCGGTCCACGCCACCACCACCGGCTGGCCGCGCAGCTCGGGGTTGTCGCGCTGCTCCACGGAGGCGTAGAACGCATCCATGTCGATGTGTACGATCTTGCGGCTGACGTCGCTCATGTTGGTGAAAAACGGATCGGCGACCGCATGGCGCCGGGGCGGGCGCGAAAAGTACGGTCACCGGAAAAAACGGCCACGGCCGCCGAATCCGCTCGGGCCGGCGGCGTAAAAGTGGATATTATGACCGCCAAATTCCCGTCGTTCCCTTTCCCCGCATAGCCACTTCCATGACTGTCTCCGCAACCCCCGCTCCGGGCGAGTATTTCGGCCTGGCGATTCCCTTCATGCACTTTCTGGGCCTGGTGCCCGAGCAGATCGGGCCGGCCTACGCCCGCACCTCGCTGCCGTGGCGCCAGGACCTGACCAACAGCCGCGGCGACGTGCACGGCGGCACCCTGATGAGCGTGCTGGACTTCACCCTGAGCGCCGCGGCGCGCGGCTCGGCCGAAGCCACCGAGGGCATGGCCACCATCGACATGAACACCACCTTCCTGTCGCCGGGCACCGGCGACCTGGTGATCGAGGCGCGCTGCCTGCGCCGGGGCGGCTCCATCGCCTTCTGTGAAGGCGACATCCGCCGCGCCGACGGCGAACTGGTGGCCCGCGCCACCGCCACGTTCAAGATCATCCGCCGCCGCCCGGGCGGCGACTGAACGGCGCCGCGCGCCCCGGCAAACGGGGCGCGAACAGGCCTATTTCTTGAAATCGCGCGACGGCGGCACCGTCGGCCGCGGATCCAGCGGCATGTAGCTGGCGCACGAGCTCATGCCGTAGTAGATCGCGTCCTGCATGGCGCGCATCGCCGCCGCGTCCCAGGTGCCCTTGCCCCACATCACGATGCGGGTTTCGGTGGTCTTGGGACCGGCCGCCTTCAGGTCGACCCGGGTCATTTCGTTGTCGGTGTACGGGGCCAGCACCCGCACCACGGCGGACTGGGCGCCCTCGTCCAGGCTCGACACCACGCGATAGGCGTTGTCGGTGCTGCGCAGGCACGCGTTGGCCTGGCGCACCGTGGTGGCATAGGCGTCCTTGAAGGCAACGGGCGCCTTGAACTCGCTGTGCGGCGACGAGCCGTCCTGCGAAATGCCCAGCGAGCAGCCCGCCAGGCCCAAGGCCAGCGCCGACGCCGCGACCAGATTCCGAACCATGTATTTCTCCAGATTGATAGCCGCGATTATCCCGCAAACGGGACACCGGCATAAGTGGCCCGACCGGTTCGACACCCCGGCCGCGGCTATGGCATTATCGACGAGTCCGGCGGCGCATGGCGGCCGGGTGGAACCGTCGGAGGTATGCCTTGCTCTCATTCATGAAACACACCCTTATGGCCGCCGGTATCGTCGGCGCCTCGCTGGGCGCCAGCGCCGCGGCGCAGCCGCCCCGGGCCTACCCCCTGAAGGATTTCTTCCGCAATCCGGAACGCGGTTTCTTCCGTCTGGCCGACGACGGCAAGACCCTGGGCTTCATGCAGCCCACCAGCGTCGACGGCAAGCCACCGCGCATGAACATCTACGTCCAGTCCCTGGAAGGCAGCAAGCCCGTGGGCGAGCCGCGCAAGCTGACCAGCGAATCGGCCCGTGACATCAGCAATTTCTTCTGGAAAGGCCCCGACGTGGTGCTCTACCAGAAGGACTTCGGCGGCGACGAGAATTTCCACGTCCTGGCGGTGGACGCCAAGACCGGCAAGGTCACCGACCTGACCCCGTATGAAGGCGTGCGCGCCAGCATCGAGGACGACCTCGAGGACGATCCCGACCACATCCTCATCAGCCACAACCAGCGCGATCCGCAGGTGTTCGACGTCTACCGCGTCAACGTGCACACCGGCGCCGGCGTGCTGGTGGCGCAGAACCCCGGCAACATTGTCGGCTGGCAGACCGACCACGCCGGCAAGGTGCGCGCCGCCGTCACCAGCGACGGCCTGAACACCACCCTGCTCTACCGCGACAACGAAGCCTCGGCATTCCGTCCGCTGTTCACCACCGACTACCGCACCAGCGTCAGCCCGGCCTTCTTCACCTTCGACGACAAGAAGTTCTACGCCCTGTCCAACCGCGGCCGCGACAAGCTCGCGCTGGTGGTCATCGATCCGGCCAGCCCCGACAAGGAAGACGAGATCTTCACCCCGGACACGGTCGACCTGGACGCCGCCGGCTTCTCGCGCAAGCGCCGCGTGCTGACGGTCGCCTCGTACCAGACCGACAAGCCGCAATACAAGTTCTTCGACGCCGAGACCGAAACGCTGTTCAAGAAACTGTCAGCCCAGCTCGAGGGCTACCAGTTCATGATCCAGGGCGGCAACCGCGACGAGGACAAGTTCATCGTCGCCGCCTACAACGACCGCACCCCGGGCTCGCGCTACATCTACGACGCCCGCGCCGACACCCTCAGCAAGCTGGCCGACATCAACCCGGCCATTCCCGAGGCCGACATGTCGCGGGTGCAGCCCATCAGCTACCAGAGCCGCGACGGCCTCACCATCCACGGCTACCTGACGCTGCCGGCCGGGCGCGATCCGAAGAACCTGGCGTGCATCGTCAACCCGCACGGCGGCCCGTGGGCGCGCGACGGCTGGGGCTACAACCCCGAGGTGCAGTTCCTGGCCAACCGCGGCTTCTGCGTGCTGCAGATGAACTTCCGCGGCTCCACCGGCTATGGCCGCGCCTTCTGGGAAGCCAGCTTCGGCCAGTGGGGCCTGAAGATGCAGGACGACATCACCGACGGCGTCCAATGGCTGGTCAAGCAGGGCATCGCCGATCCCAAGCGCATCGGCATCTACGGCGCCAGCTACGGCGGCTACGCCACGCTGGCCGGCGTGACCTTCACGCCCGACCTGTACGCGGCCGCGGTCGACTACGTCGGCGTGTCCAATCTGTTCACGTTCATGAAGTCGATTCCGCCCTACTGGAAGCCGATGCTGGACAAGATGCAGGACATGGTCGGCGACCCGGTGCGCGACAAGGACCGCCTGGCCGCCACTTCGCCGGCGCTGCACGCCGACAAGATCAAGACGCCGCTCTTCGTCGCCCAGGGCGCCAAGGACCCGCGCGTCAACAAGGACGAGAGCGACCAGATGGTCAAGGCGCTCAAGGCGCGCGGCGTCGAAGTGGAATACATGGTCAAGGACAACGAAGGCCACGGCTTCCACAACGACGAAAACAAGTTCGAGTTCTACGCGGCGATGGAGAAGTTCTTCACCGAGCACCTCAAGCCGTAAGGTTGGAGGCCTCGGCGGCCAACGCGCCGCCTTCCTGGGTGGCGCTGTCCCGCGCGGCACCCTCCCCTCCCTGCTCCCGGGCCGCCTGCTGGCGGCCCGTCATCCGTCCGCTCCAGGCCATCTCGACGCGGTCGCGCCCCAGTTCCTTGGCCTTGTACAGCGCCAGGTCGGCGCGGGCCAGGATGCCATCGGCGGTGTCGCCCGGCTGGAATGTCGCCACGCCGCCGCTGACGGTCATGCGCAGCGCCTGTCCCTGCAGGTACAGCGGCGAATCGCGCAAGGCATCGCAGACGCGTTGCGCCTGCACCAGCGCACAGGCGGCGTCGCAGCCGTACATCAGCAGCACGAACTCCTCGCCGCCCAGGCGGCCGAAACGGTCGCTGGCGCGCACGGCCTTGGGCACCGCCTGCGCGAAATGCCGCAGGGCGGCGTCGCCGGTCGCATGGCCATGGCGGTCGTTGATCGACTTGAAGTGGTCGATGTCCAGCACCAGCACCGCCAGCCGGCCATCGCCGCGCTCGCAGCGCAGCAGTTCATGCTCCAGCTCGTCGAGAATGCTGCGGCGGGAATAGGCGCCCGTCAGGCTGTCGAAGGTCAGCGCCGCCTGCATCCGCTCCGACAGCACGGTCTGGATCAGCAACAGCAAGGCCAGGAACAGCGCCGGCACCGTCACCGATCCACAGACGATGAAGAACAGGCCCCAGGGCGCCGGATCCAGCAGCGACGACACCGGCACCCAGCCGCTGCCATACACCACCACGCGCAGGGCGTGCAGCAACGCCAGGCCGGCTATCGCCAGCAGCACGTACAGCACCACCCCGGGGGTCTGGATGCGCTGGCGCTGGCGGTACACCACGCCGCCGGTGGCGATCATCAGCACACAGGTGAAGGTGGAAAACACCACCAGGCGGCCGACCAGGTTGTCCTGGCGGTACAGCATCGCCGCCATCGCCACGATACAGAGCGCCGCCGCCAGGCCCGCGCGCACGGCCAGCGGCCGCAGGCCGAAGAACTGCCGCACGCCCACGTACACCAGGCTCACCGACGCCAGCCACGCGGCGTTGGACACCATCACATAGGCGCCGGGCGGCATGATGTCGGCCGACGCATACGCCAGCAGCGACAGCACCGCCAGGCCGTTGGCGATCGTGAACGCCCGCACGCCGCCGACGCCGCGCGCCTGCAGCGGCAGCAGCAAGGGCAGCGCCAGAGCCGTCGCCAGCCCCCACACCAGGAAAAATAAAGAAGTCGTCATGTTGTTTGCCGGCTCGCGCCTTCATGGGCGGTCGCCGTCGCTAGGATGTTGCACCGGATGCAGGGTCGGGGACACGTTACAGACCTGCACTTTTGACGTTTTTTGTTACCTGCATGGCGAGCCATGCGAACCTTTTCCGTCGCGCGCACAACGTTCCGTACCAGGTTTGCCCCAATACCGGCATACCGCCACGACGGTTGCGCGGTATGCACAGAGAATACGTCAAGCTTCGTAACAACGGCCCACCCTTTGCACTAATTGACAGTTGGATTGGCCGAAAACCCATAAAGTTCGGCCTGTTGACGGCGCCGCCAGAAGCGCCGCAACCACGCCCCACGGGCGTGGCGCGTACTAGCCATGCACTCCCTTGCGCGAGTGCGAAGGTCCCCGCAGCGGGCGCCGCGCAGTCACTACCCAACGCTCATCCATCCGCCGCCGGCGCCCCCTCGCGTCCGCGCCGCGCCTTCGGCAACGCGACCCGCGCGTCCGGCCGGCGGAGCCCTGAGCGCCCTCGTCGCAACTGCGGAAGTACTACGGATGCTGAAAGGAACAATGCCCCCCGGGGGCCAGGCGGGCCCCGACCTGGCCCCCGCCACGCAGGCAGGCCCGCGACCGCGCGCCGCCGCCATGGCGCTGCGCGCCTTCACGGCCGGCGCGCTGCTGGCTCC
>ERZ1739169.123-NODE-123-length-22167-cov-15.565078_pt1 | contig 22167 bp, 14 predicted proteins | sample MGYA00581756_ERZ1739169 | MGnify/ENA primary metagenome ERZ1739169 (study PRJEB40789, sample SAMEA7425667) | Salamandra salamandra | biome: salamander skin | place: Germany | collected 2020-03 | study: cvxcv | reverse complement strand
CGCGCCGCTGCCGCGCGGCATCGACGACGTGGCCGCGCTGCTGGGACTGGAACCCGCCGTGCGCGGCGAACTGCGGCGCACCATGACCGTGCTGCCCAGCGCCACCAGCGTCAACGTCAATACCGCGCCGCCCGAAGTCATCGCCGCGCTGGTGGCGGGCCTGTCGCTCAGCCAGGCCCGCGCCATCACCGGCGAACGCGATCGCGGCAACTGGTTCAACAACAGCGGCGACTTCGCCAACCGGCTGGCCGCCACCGGCGTCAAGACGCCCGCGCCCGCCGTCAGCACGACCAGCGGCTGGTTCCTGGCCAGCGGCGCGGTCGTTTACGAACGGGCCCGGGTCTCGATGCAGGCGCTGATCCGCAGCGCGCCGCCCGCCGCGCCCGACACCATCTGGACGAGAGAAACCCCTTGAAGAATTCCTTGCGCATCGCGCTGGCCCCGCTCGCCGAACTCGGCCCGGGCTCGCTGCTGCCCTTTGCCTGGTTCGACCGCCGCGGCCGCTGCGCGCGCCAGGGCGAGCTGACGCTGCACGCCCTGGGCCAGGCCTATCCGCAGGCCGCCTGCGAGGCCGTGCTGCACCCGGCCGACGTCATCGCCGCCACCGTCCAGGTGCCGGCCGTGGCCAAGGCGCGCTTTGCCGCCGCCGTGCGCGGCTCGCTCGAGCCGCTGGTGTTGAGCGACCTGGACGACCTGGCGATCGGCCATGGCCCGCGCGGCGCCGACGGCAACGTGGCGCTGGCCTGGGCGGCGCGCGAACCGGTGCGCCGCGCCTGGAGCCTGCTGAACGCGCAGGGCCTGCGTGCCCACGCCCTGATTGCCCCGCAGACGCTGGCGCCCGAAGACCTGACGCCGCTGCGCGATCCGGCCGACCCGCGCTGGCTGGCGCCATCGCCCTCGTGGTCGCTGGCGATGCCGCAGCTGGCGCCGGCGCGCGTATCGCGCTGGCGGCCGGTATGGCGCTGGAGCGCCGTCGCCGCCGTGGTCTGGATCGGCGGCCTGAACCTGCATGCGGCGCAACTGCGCGGCGAGGCGCAGTCGCTGCGCGACGGCATGCGTCGCCAGGTGCTGGCGGCGTTTCCCGAGCTGCCGGTGGTGCTGGACCCAGCCCGCCAGGCGCAGCAAGGCCTGGACGCGCTACAGAACCGCCGCGGCGCCGCCAACGCCGGCGACTTCCTGCCACTGGCGCGCGCCGCCGCGCAGACCCTGCCATTCGCCGCCGACAACGTCGCCCGCCTGTCCTATGCCGACCAGGCGTTGACCCTGCAGCTGGCCGACGCCGGCGCCCAGGCCCAGCGCGTGGCCGAAACGCCCGCGCTGGTCCAGCAGGCCGCCTCGCAGGGCCTGAAGCTGGAACGCGGCGATACCGACAACACCTGGCGCATCACGCGCAGCCAACCATGAAGCCCATTGAACGCCTGAGCGCCGCCTGGCGCGCCGCCCTCAAACCCCTGGCGCCGGCCGCCGACCGCGCGCGCCAGCGCTACCAGGCCCTGGCGCCGCGCGAGCGGCGGCTGGTCAACGGCGCCGGCGCCCTGCTGGGCGCGGCGCTGGTCTTCACGCTGCTGATCGAACCCGCGCTGGACTCGGCGCGCAAGCTGCGCGAGGAACTGCCGCGCCTGCGCGGCCAGGCCGCCGCCGTGGCGGACATCACCACCCAGGCGATGGCCCTGCGCGGCAAGGCCGCCGCGCCCGCCGCCGCCCTGCCGGCCGCCGCCGACATCGGCGCCAGCCTGGAACGCGCGGGCCTGCCGGCCGACCACTGGAAACTGGATCATCCCGGCCAGGGCGACAGCGTCACGCTGGCCGTGACCGAGGTGCCCTCGTCCGCGCTGCTGCGCTGGCTCGAGAACGCCGCCGGCGACTGGGGCCTGGCGGTCAGGCAGGTCGAGCTGACCCACGCCGCCAACGTCAATGGCCGGCCGTTGCCCGGCCTGGTCAACGGCAGCATCAAGCTGGCCCTGCCGGCCCCGCGGGCCCGCTCCTGATGCGTCTGCCCCGCCTGCCCAAGCGCACCGGCCTGGCGCTGGCCTGCGCCGCCTGCGCCCTCACGGCCGCGGCCGCCGTGCTGCCGGCCCGCTGGCTGCTGGCCTTCCTGCCCGCCGACGCGCCGGTGACGCTGGCCGACGCCGCCGGCACGGTCTGGAACGGCAGCGCCTGGCTCGCGCTCGGCCCGCCCGGCGCGCGCCGCATGCTGCCGCAGGCCCTGCACTGGCAGTGGCGCTGGTCGTCGATGACGCTGGAGGTGTCGCATCCCTGGCTGCGCGGACCGGTGCGCGCCGGCCTGGGCTGGGACGGCCTGTCGCTGTCGGCGCAATCGCTGCGGGTGCCCGCCACGGTGCTGCCGGCGCTGGGCGCGCCCTGGAACACGCTGGCGCCCGAGGGCGCGCTGGAGATCAACTGGCAGGCGCTGCGCCTGGGCGGCGCCCTGCCCGACGCGCCGCTGGCCGAACTGCGCTGGCGCGACGCCGCCACCGCCTTGTCGCCGGTGGCGCCGGTCGGCACCTATGTGCTGCGGGTGCGCGGCAACGGCCGCGCCGGCGCCACGCTGGCGCTCAGCACCGAGAGCGGTCCGCTGGCCGTCACCGGCCAGGGCAGCGTCAACGCCCGCGGCGTGCGTTTCCAGGGCCAGGCGACCTTCGCCCCCGGCGCCAGCGAGGCCGACCGCGGCGCGCTCGACGGCCTCATGTCGACCCTGGGCCGGCGCAGCGACGACGTCGTGGTCTTCGGCACCGGCAAATAGTCCGCCTTTCACGGCCCTGGCGGCCGCCCTCGCCGGCGCACCGGTCACTATCAGACCAGCTGACGTTGACGCAAATTTTCATAAAACATAACGTTTTGAATAATTTCCGTCACGGCAGATCCGCGCCCTTCCATGAGCATTTCCCTGCGCCACACCGCTGCGTCCCGCCCTGCCTCGCGCAAGGCGCGGCCGCGTGTCGCGCCGCGCGGGCCCGGCACGGTTCCCTGTCTCAACTGAACGCGCCGCGGCGCGGGCGCCCCGCGCCTGCGCCGCGGCCGTCCGTTCCTGGAAACCGCACGCCCGATGCCTCTTGCCATGTCTTTCGCCTTCCCCTCCCGCACGCCCTCCCGCTTCCGGCTCGCCGCCCTGGCGGCGGCGCTGACCGCTGCCGGCGCCACGCAGGCCCAGACCACGGCGCCCGCCGACCACACCGCCACGCTACCGGCGATCACCGTCATCGACCGCTCCAACCAGGGATCGATGCGGCCCGGCGCCCTGCGCGACGAACTGGTCAAGACCGAATCCATCAGTGAACGCGCCATCGCCAAGGCCGGCGCCACCAACGTCAACGAAGCGCTCGACAAGAACCCCGGCATCGCCGTCCAGGTCGAATGCTCGATCTGCAACGTGCGCAACATCCTGCTGAACAACCTGCCCGGCCGCTACACCACGCTGATGATCGACGGCGTGCCGATCTTCTCCTCGGTCTCGTCGGCCTACGGCCTGGACAGCGTCAGCGTCTATGGCGTCGAACGCATCGACGTGGCGCGCGGCGCCGGCGCCAGCCTGATCGCGCCGGAAGCCCTGGCCGGCTCGGTCAACATCGTCACCAAGCGTCCGACCGAGGCCGAGAACCGCGCCCGCGCGCAGATCGGCAGCTTCGGCTCGCGCCAGGGCGACGCCTACCTGGCCCGCCCGTTCGAGGGCGGCGCCATCACGGCCTCGCTCAACTACAACACGCACGATTCGGTCGACGCCGACCACAACGGCATCTCCGAGTACACCGGCTACGACCGCCGCCTGGGCGGCCTCGGCTTCTTCCTGGACGACGCCGGCGGCTTCAAGGTGCGCGGGCGGCTCGACGTGGTCAACGAGAAGCGCGGCGGCGGCGCGCTGGGCACCGACTATTCGGCCATCAAGGACAGCACCTCGGGCAACCCCTTCGACTGGCGCGGCGGCGTGCACGGCTCGCCCGACCGCGACGGCTGGGTCAAGCCGGAAGACGGCAGCATCGTTGCCTACGATCAAGGCCCGGACGGCGATCGCGGTGGCCGCGGCGGCATGTCCGAGATCATCTTCACGGATCGCGTGCAGTTCATCTCCACCGGCGAAAAGCACTTCGGCGACAGCCTGTTGCGCCTGGCCGTCGGCGCGGCAGAGCACAAGCAGAACAGCTTCTATGAACTGGCCACCTACATCGCCCGCCAGAAGCAGTATTACGCCGAAGCCAGCTGGCAGACGCCCATCGCCGGCTGGTTGACCACCACCGGCGCCAACTTCCGCTACGAAGACCTGAAGAGCCACGGCAGCATGGAAGACGGCACGGCCGTGCGCGGCGTCGACGACTACACCTATCGCACGCCCGCGCTGTTCTTGCAGGCCTACCGCGCCTTCCTGGACGACGCGCTGGAAATCAACGGCTCGGTGCGCTACGACCGCCACAACGTATTCGGCGGCATCACCTCGCCGCGCCTGAATGCGCTCTATCACCACACGGCCCAACTCTCCAGCCGCTTCAGCATCGGCAAGGGCTTCCGCGCGCCCACCAGCTTCTTCGAGCAGGAACACGGCATCCTCAACACCATCCGCATCGACCGGCAGATCACCAAGCCCGAGGAATCCCTGAACGCCAGCTATGCCCTCAACTACGCCGACGACCGGCTGGCGGTGACCGGCTCCTACAACTACAACCACATCAAGAACTTCGCCATGCTCGATCCGGGCCAGACCGATGCCAACGGCGACCCGATCACGGTGTTCAGCAGCGCGCGGCAACCCGTCATCGTGCAGGGCGTGGACCTGACGCTGTCCTATCTGGTCACGCCCGCCCTGTCGGTCATGGCCGCCGCCGAGGGCTTCAACTACCGCTTCCCGGCGGGCACGCTGATCTTCGCGCGGCCGTACGCCAAGGCCTATCTCGGCCTGGACTACGATCGCGGCGACCTCGACCTCAATGCCAAGCTGGTCTGGACCGGCCCCATGAACCTGCGCAAGTTCCACGGCGACGGCTCGGACGGCCCGAACCGCTACAACCTCGACGGCACGCCCAAGCGGGACAAGAGTCCGGGCTTCTTCACGCTCGACCTGCGCGGTGAATACGCCATCAACAAGAACTTCACCTTCTACGCCGGTGTCGACAACGTGTTCGACTACAAGCAGTCGGACAAGGAAAGCCCGCTGTTCGTCGACAGCGCGGGCGAGATCGACGTGACGCAGCTGTGGGGGCCCAGCCGCGGACGCTACCTGTACGCCGGCACCAAGATCAGCTTCTGATGCGCCGCATGCTGCTGCGCGCCTGCCTGGCGCTGTGCGCCGCGCCGCTCATGGCGGGCGCACAGCCCCGGCCAGCCTCGCGTCCGCCGGTCGGCGTGGCCTGGGACTTCTCGCTGCCGACGCTGGCCGGCGACCGCTTCGTGCGGCTGGCGGCGCTGGACGGTCCGGTGCTGGTCAATTTCTGGAGCCGCGACTGCCCGCCGTGCGTCACCGAGCTGCCGCGGCTGCAGGCCTTCGCCGCCGATCATCCGGCGTGGACCGTCCTGCTGGTCAGCACCGATACGCCGGCCGCCGCGACCGAATTCACGCGGCGCCACGGCATCGCCCTGCCCGTATTGCGTCCGGGCGGCAACGTCGTCGCCCTGATGCGCGCCGCCGGCAATCGGGGCGGCGCCCTGCCCTTCACGGTGGCGACCCGCGCCGCCCGCATCTGCGACGGACAACTTGGCGCGCTGTCCGCGGCGGATCTGCAACGCGTCGCGGCCACCTGCGCGGCAGCGCCGGGCACGGCCGCCACCGCGCCATGAACGCCTCTCGCCGGCCCCGACACGCGCGCCGCAACCGCCTGCGCTCACGCAGCGTTGCCCCGCCAGCGCGCCGTCCGCACCGCGTCCCTTGCTGGCAAGGCTGACCCGCCTGTCGCCGCGCGGGGATAGGCGACCAGGGCCTGTTTGGCGCCTCGCACAGACCCTAGGCGTCGCGCGTCACCCGCAGGATCTCTTCCGGCGAGGTCTCGCCGCTTTCGACCCAGCGCGCGCCGTCCTCGCGCATGCTGAGCATGCCGGCGGCGCTGGCGGCGCGGCGCAGTTCGCGCTCGTCGCTGCCTTCATGGATCAGGCGGCGCGCCTCGTCGTCCACGGTGAACAGTTCATGGATGCCGGAACGGCCGGCGTAGCCGGTGTGGTTGCAGGCCTCGCAGCCGACCGGCTGGAACACCCGCGCGCCATCCTGCATCGACGGCTTCTTGCAGGCCGGACACAGCTTGCGCACCAGCCGCTGCGCCAGCACGCCCAGCAGCGACGAGGACAGCAGGAACGGCTCCACCCCCATGTCGGTCAGGCGCGTCACCGCCGACACCGCGTCGTTGGTGTGCAGCGTGGCCAGCACCAGGTGGCCCGTCAGCGACGCCTGCACCGCGATCTGCGCGGTCTCCAGGTCGCGGATTTCACCGATCATGATGACGTCCGGATCCTGGCGCAGGATGGCGCGCAGCGCCAGCGCGAAGCTCATGTCGATCTTGGCGTTGACCTGGGTCTGGCTGATGCCCGCCAGGTCGTATTCGATCGGATCCTCCACCGTCAGGATATTGCTGGTGGAGGCGTCCAGCCGGCTCAAGGCCGCGTACAGCGTGGTGGTCTTGCCGCTGCCGGTCGGCCCGGTCACCAGCACGATGCCGTGCGGCTGGCGGATCAGGCGGTCGAGCTGGCGCAGCACGCCGGGCGCCATGCCCAGCTTTTCCAGCTGCAGGCGGCCGGCTTCCTTGTCCAGCAGGCGCAGCACCGCGCGCTCGCCATGGCCGGTGGGCAGCGTCGAGACGCGCACGTCGATCGGCCGGCCGCCCACCCGCAGCGCGATGCGGCCGTCCTGCGGCAGGCGTTTTTCGGCGATGTCCAGGTGCGCCATGATCTTGATGCGCGAGATCAGCGCCGCGTGCAGCGCCTTGCGCGGCGAGACCACGTCGCGCAGCGTGCCGTCGACCCGGTAGCGCACCACCGAATGGGTCTCGAACGGCTCGATGTGGATATCGCTGGCGCCGTCGCGCGCCGCCTGCGCGAACAGCGCGTTGATCATGCGGATCACCGGCGCGTCGTCCTGCGCGTCCAGCAGGTCGGCCACCTCGGGCATGTCCTGCAGCAGGCGGTCCAGGTCGATCTCGTTCTCGGCCACGCCCATCACCGAGGCGGCGTCCTCGGCGTGGCTGTAGGCGGCGGTCAGCAGCGTTTCCAGCGCCTCGTCGTCGACCCGCGCCACGGCGATGTCGCCGTGGCAGCGCTGGATCTCGCGCACGGCCCACTCGGGCGTGCGCGGGCTCACCGTCAGCTGCGCATGGCCGGCGCGCAGCGACAGCACCGCCCGCTGCGCGCGCGCCCAGGCATAGGGCAAGGGATGCGCGCTCATAGATGCGAGACCAGTTCGCCCTTGAAGCCCAGTTCCTTGAGCAGCGCCGTCGCGGTGGAGATGGTGCCGGGGTCCTTGGACACCTGGCTGCGCACCACGTAGCCCATGCCGCCCGGCCCCGTCTGCACGTAGGCCTGCAGCCCGCTGGCCTGCACCCGCTGGGCGATGCGGTCGGCCTCGGCGCGCGTCTTGACCGAGGCGAACTGCAGCGTCGCGCTGGCGCTCTCGGTTTCGCCGTAGAGCGAAGACGGATCGCGCGCCACGCTCACGCCCAGCGGCAGGCTGGCGCGGATCGGCTGCGCCGGGTCGCTGGTCTGGCGCGCCGCCGGATACTGGCGCACCGCGAACGACTCGACCGTCGTGGGCGGCGGACGCCGCATGGTCTCGGCCAGCTGGTCGGGCCGCATGTCATAGGCGTTGTTGGACACCGACGGCGCCGATCCCGACGGCGGCAGCATCGGCGCCTGCATGTTCGGCAGCAGCCAGTGGTCGCCCGGCTGCGCGTTGCCCTGGGCGCGGCGCATGTAGTCGTAGCGGTCCATCGTCACGCTGGCGCTCTGGCGCGCGTCGCGCACCACGTAGGGCCGCAGGAACACCATCAGGTTGGTCTTGGTGCGCTTGCGGCTGTCGTACTTGAACAGCGAGCCCAGCACCGGGATCGAGCTCAGGCCCGGCACGTTGTTGGAAGTCAGCGTCACGTTCTCTTCCAGCAGGCCGCCGAGCACGATGATCTGGCCGTCGTCGATCAGCACGCTGGTGTCGATGGCGCGCTTGTTGGTGACGATGCCGGTGGTGGCGGACGAACTGCTTTCGTCGATGCTGCTGACTTCCTGGTAGATGTCGAGCTTGACCGCGCCGCCTTCGGAAATCTGCGGCCGGATGTTCAGCTTCAGGCCGACGTCCTCGCGCTGGATGGTCTGGAACGGGTTGTTGTTGTTGCCGCCGTTGGTGACGTATTGCCCCGTCACGAACGGCACCGTCTTGCCCACCAGGATGCTGGCCGACTGGTTGTCCAGCGTCAGCAGGTTCGGCGTGGACAGGATGTTGGCTTCGCCGCTGTTCTGCATCGCGCGGGCCAGCACGCCCAGGTTGATGACCTTGTTGCCGAGCACGTCGACCGTGCCCTTGACCACGCCCAGGCTCAGCCCGCCGCCCAGCGCGTCGATCGAGGTCGGGCCTTTGCCCGAGAGGCCGCTGCCGCCCAGGTTGGTGCCGCCGATGAAGCTGGTGCCGCCGCCGTTGATGTTGCCGGCGCCGGTCATCCACTGGATGCCGAATTCGGCCGCCGCCTGTTCGCTGACCTCGACGATCAGGCTTTCGACCAGCACCTGCGCGCGGCGCTGGTCGAGCTGGTCGATGACTTCGCGCAGGCTGCGGTACAGCGGTTCGGGCGCCGCGATGATGAGCGAGTTGGTGGCCGGATCGGCCTGGATCGTCGCGCCGCCGGCGGAGTACGACACCGCCTGGTTGCCGGAATCGTCGCGCGCGATGCGGTCCTGGTCGCCCGACAGGCCGCCCTTGGCGTTGCCGGACGAATTCGCCGCGTTGGAGGACATGCCCAGGCCGGTATTGCCGTTGCTGGCCGACGCCTGCGGCGGCCGGTTGCCGCCGCCCTGCCCGAGCGGACTGCCCGTGCCTGCCGTGGGGCCCGCTCCCGGCGCCGAGTTGGCCTGGCCGGTCAGCAGCCCGCCCAGCACTTCGGCGATGCGGGTGGCCTGCGCATTGCGCATGTAGACCACGTGCAGGTTGCCGGCGCGGTTCTGCTGCGCGTCCAGCTTGGTGATGAGATCGCGCGCCAGGCGCGTGCGCGCCGGGCTGCCGGCGCGGATCAGCACGCTGTTGCTGCGCGGGTCCGCCACCACCGCGATGCGCTGGGTCGGGTCGCTGCTCTGCGTGTCCAGCAGTTGCGACGCCAGGATCGCGATGTCCGAGGCGATGCCCGAACGCACCGGCACCACATCGGTGTCGATCGAACTGGGCACGTCGATGCGCGCGATCACGGCCGCGATGCGGTCGAGGTTGTCGGCGTAGTCCGTCACCACCAGCGTGTTGTTGCCGGGATATGCGTTGATCGGGTTGTTCGGCGGCACCATCGGGCGCAGCACCGGCACCAGGTTGGCCGCGTTCTCGTACTTCAACGGGAACACCCGCGTCAGCATCTCGCCGCTGTTGCCCGAGCGGCCGCGCGCGAAGTCCGCCACCGGCACCGGCGCCTTGCCCGCGCCGCCGGCGGCGGGCGCCGGGCGCGGATCGCCCACCACCGCGCTGCCCTGCAGCTTGGCGTCGGCCTCCGGCACCACGCGCGTCACGCCGTCCACATCGACGATCGCGAAGCCTTGCAGCCGCAGCGCGCCGGTCAGCATCGACAGCGCCTGCGCGCTATCGACCGGCCGGTCCGACACCAGCGTGAGCTTGCCCTTCACGCGGGGATCCACCAGGAAATTGCGCTTGGTGAACAGCGACAGCGCACGCAGCACGGCGGGGATGTCCGTGTCGACGAAGTTCAGGCTGACGCGATTGTCCGCCTGTTGAGCTTGGGCCTTGCCGGCCATGGGTCCGAGTTGGCTTGCCGCGAGCAAGACCGCAAGGCTGAGTTGCGCGATATGACGCATGACGAGATGTGCCTGAGACGTGAAGTCGTGTGAAAAAACGTGAAAGCGCGTCGGAGTATACGGGGTGACACTGCAACACTACGGTCATAATCCAAAGGCAAGGTGACGGGCTGCAAAGCCTTGATTTACGGGCCTTTCGCGCCAACCGGCGCAAGCCCGCAGCGACCTCCACCATGCCATCCTTTCGTTACGAAGCGACTGACGCGCTCGGCAAAATCGTGCAGGGCACGATCGACGCCGACAGCGAGCGCGGCGCCCGCAACCAGTTGCGCGGCCGCGGCCTGTTGCCCCTGTCCACCTCTCCCGCCGCGCGCGCCGAGGGCCTGGGCGCCGCCCTGCGCACGCGCCTGTCCGATGCCGACCTGGCCTGGCTCACGCGCCAGCTCGCCAGCCTGCTGGCCGCGCGCCTGCCGCTGGACGCCGCGCTCAGCGCCACGCTCGAACAGGCCGAGAAAAAACACATCGCCGCCACGCTCGAAGGCGTGCGCGACGACGTGCGCGCCGGCCACCGCCTGTCCGCCGCGCTGGCCTCGCGCCCGCGCGACTTCCCCGAGATCTACCGCGCCCTGATCGGCGCCGGCGAGGAATCCGGCGACCTGGCGCAGGTCATGGAGAAACTGGCGGACTACATCGAAGAGCGCAACACCCTGCGCAGCAAGGTCATGACGGCGTTCATCTACCCCGCCGTGGTCGCCTGCGTCTCCGTCATCATCGTGATCTTCCTGCTGGGCTACGTCGTGCCGCAGGTGGTGTCGGCCTTCAACCACGCCAAGCAGCAGCTGCCGCTGCTGACCCGCATCATGCTTGGGCTGTCCGACTACGTGCGTGAATGGGGCCTGGCCACCGGCGCCGCCATCGCGCTCGCCATCATGCTGTGGCGCTATTCGCTGCGCGTGCCCGCCGCGCGCCGCGCCTGGCACGCCCGCGTCCTGCGCCTGCCCCTGGCCGGCCGCTTCGTCCTCGGCGTCAACGCCGCCCGCTTCGCCTCGACCCTGGCCATCCTCTGCGGCAGCGGCGTCGCCCTGCTCACCGCCCTCGACGCCGCCCGCCGCACCCTCGGCAACGACGTCCTGCGCGGCGCCGTCGACGAAGCCGCCGCCCGCGTGCGCGAAGGCGCCTCCCTGTCCGCTTCGCTAGCCGCGCAGAAAGCCTTCCCCTCACTGCTCATCCACCTCATCGCCAGCGGCGAAAAAACCGGCCAGCTCCCCGAACTGCTCGACCGCGGCGCCCAGAACCTCTCGCGCGACCTCGAACGCCGCGCCATGGCCATGACCGCCCTGCTGGAACCCGCCCTCATCCTGCTGATGGGCGGCTTCGTCCTCCTGATCGTGCTGGCCGTGATGATGCCGATCCTGGAAATGAACCAGCTGATCCGCTAAGCGCACAAAAAAGAAAAGGCCCGCATCCAAGCCGCGGGCCTCGCAGGATCAATAACAAGGAAATCGAACAACCGCCAACCCGCGCATTGGCACACCGCGGAACAGCTGGAATAACAGCGCGCGGAAAAACAGAAAAGTGAACGCCAAAGAAAAAAGCGGCCCCCCAAAAGCCGCCGCCCTACAGTTCTCTCTCCCCACCCGCGCGAAGCGACAACACCCCGCCGCCCCACCCCCGCGTATGCAAACTGCGGCCGCCCGCGCGGCCACAGTTTGCGGGCCCCGCAAACTCCCCCGCAAGCCACCACCACAGCAGCGCGTCAATTCTCAAAGGCGCCAGCTCGGCGCGCAGGCGGGACGGATGCGGGCGCCGTCGATGCGCCCGAGGGAATCTGAAGGGAAGGCCGCAGGCCTGGACGAAGATGACAACGGGGAAGTCCGGAGCGAACGCTCCGGACCGCAATCGTTGGCGCCCGCATCCGTCCCGCCTGCGCGCCGGGCGACCCAAGAAAAAACCACTACCGCAAAAAACTTCGGGGCGACCCTTACGGCCACCCCGACATCCAACCCAAGCGATTCAAACGCAAACTCAAAGCGCCTCTTCGTCGCTCTCCCCCGTCCGAATCCGGATGGCCTGCTCGACCGGCGTCACGAAAATCTTGCCATCCCCGATCTTCCCCGTCCGAGCCGCCTTCACCACCGCCTCGATCGCCGCCTCGACCTGATCATCCGGCAGCACCACCTCGACGCGGATCTTCGGCAGGAAATCCACCACATACTCCGCCCCGCGATACAGCTCGGTATGCCCCTTCTGGCGCCCGAAGCCCTTCACTTCGGTCACGGTCAGCCCGCTGACGCCGACCTCGGCCAGCGCCTCGCGGACTTCGTCGAGCTTGAAGGGTTTGATGATGGCGGTGACTTGTTTCACGTTGGTCGTCCTGATTGTGCGGTCTGTTGCGGCGCCCGGCCTCGAACACTATCGGACCCAGGCGCAATGATTGAGAGAATACCACCGGCGCCGGGGGCCAACCGGCCCGTCCACCATTGCCGGGAAAACCCGAATACGGCTCAGCCCGGCGGCGCCTGATCCGGAATCCGGTCGGCGTCGCGCATCCACACCACCGACTCGGAATCGCTCGGCGCGCGCCAGTCGCCGCGCGGCGACAGCGAGCCGCCCGAGCCCACCTTGGGCGCGTTCGGCACGCAGGTGCGCTTGAACTGGGTGAGGCGGAAGAACCGGTCCAGGAAGATCTTCAGGTTGCGCTTGATCGCCGCCAGGTCGTACTGGTTGCGCGCCACGTGGCCGCCCTCCGGCCAGGCGCCGGCATCGCGGTCGCGCCAGGCCGCCAGCGCCAGGAACGCCACCTTGGTCGGCGCGAAGCCATAGCGCAGCGTGTAGTACAGGTTGAAGTCCTGCAGCTCGTAGGGGCCGATCGTGTCTTCGCTTTTCTGGGTCGGCTTGCCGTCATCGCCGCCCGGCACCAGCTCGGGGCTGACGTCCGTGCCCAGCACGTCCAGCAGCACCGCCGCGCCGGTCTCGCCCAGGCGGCCGGACTCGGCCACCCAGCGCACCAGGTGGGTGATCAGCGTCTTGGGCACGCTGGCGTTGACGCTGTAGTGCGACATGTGGTCGCCCACGCCATAGGTGCACCAGCCCAGCGCCAGCTCGCTCAGGTCGCCCGTGCCGATGACGATGGCGTTGTTGAAATTGGCGATGCGGAACAGGTGGTTGGTGCGCTCGCCGGCCTGCACGTTCTCGAAGGTGATGTCGTACACCGGCTTGCCATCGGCATAGGGATGGCCAAGGTCCTTGAGCATCTGCAGGCAGCTCGGGCGGATGTCGACCTCGGAAGCCGTGCAGCCCACCACCGCCATCAGCTGGCGCGCCTGCTGCAGCGTGCGGCTGCTGGTGGCGAAACCCGGCATGGTCACGGCCAGGATGTTGGCGCGCGGCAGCCCCAGCGTGTCCATGGCCTGGGCGCAGACCAGCAGCGCGTGGGTCGAATCCAGCCCGCCCGAAATGCCGATGACCACCTTGGACATGCCGCTGGCCGACAGCCGCTGCGCCAGCGCCTGCACCTGGATGTTGTAGACCTCCTTGCAGCGCGCGTCGCGGCGCTGGGCGTCGGCCGGCACGTACGGAAAGCGCGGCACGCGCCGCTCCAGCGGCAGCTCGGCGTCCTCCAGCGGCGCCGCGACCGGCACCAGCACCTGGCGGAACTTGCGCACTTCGTCGCGGTGGCGCCGCGCCGACTGGCCGAAGGTGGTCTGGTGCATGCGCTCGCGCGACAGGCGGTCCAGGTCCACGTCGGAAAACAGCAGGTGCGATTCGTTCAGGAAGCGCTCGGACTCGCCCAGCAGCTCGCCGTTTTCATAGATCAGCGCCTGGCCGTCCCAGGCCAGGTCGGTGGACGACTCGCCGCGGCCGGCCGACGTATACATGTAGGCCGCCAGGCAGCGCGCCGACTGCTGCGCCACCAGCTGGTGGCGGTAGGCCGACTTGCCGACCACAATGTTCGAGGCGGACAGGTTCACCAGCACCGTGGCGCCGGCCAGCGCCGCGAACGAAGACGGCGGGATCGGCACCCAGACGTCTTCGCAGATCTCGACGTGGAACTGGAACAGCGGCAGCTTTTCCATCTGGAACAGCAGCTCGGCGCCGAACGGCACGGTCTGCTCCAGCAGGCGGATCTCGGTGGCGACGGCGCAATCGGCCGCGCTGAACTGGCGCGCTTCGTAGAATTCGCCGTAGTTGGGCAGGTAGCTCTTGGGCACCACGCCCAGGATGCGGCCGCCTGCCGCCACCACCGCGCAGTTGTACAACTGGTGCGCCACCCGCAGCGGCGCGCCGACGATGACGGCGATGTCCAATTCGGCGGTAGCGCGCACCACCTGGTCCAGCGCCGCCTCGCAGGCGTCCAGCAGGGCCTTCTGGTGGAACAGGTCGTCGCAGGTGTAGGCCGACAGGCCAAGCTCGGGGAACGCCACCAGCACGGCGCCGCCCTGGGCCGCCTGCTGCGCCAGCGCGATGGTCTGCGCGGCGTTGAAGGCCGGATCCGCGACCCGGCATTCGGGCACGCCCACGGCGACCCGGGCGAAGCCGTGGGAATACAGGTTGAAAAACGGGTTCGACATCGGATCCATCGCCTGGGGCGCCTTGATACGGAACTGCACGGAACGGGCCTGCTTCAGGCCGGGACATCCAACCGGGCCATTATCTCACGGCGTCATGCGCCGGACGGCGGCGCCAGGCGCTCCGGATCGCCCCGGTGATGCCCGCCCTCGGCCGCCAGCGCGGCCTGCAGCGCGCCCTCGCGCAGCGAACTGCCCATGGCGCCGATGTCGGCGCCGGACGGCTGCTGGTACAGGCGCAGGCCCAGTTCCGGCAGGATCGCCAGCAGATGATCGAAGATGTCGCCCTGGATGCGCTCGTACTCGACCCAGGCGGTGACGGCCGTGAAGCAGTAGACCTCGACCGGGATGCCGTCGGCGGTGGGTTCCATCATGCGCACCATCATCGCCATGTCCTGGCGCACCTCGGGGTTCTGCTTCAGGTAGGCCAGGCCGTAGGCGCGGAAGGTGCCGATATTGGTCAGGCGGCGGCGGTTGGCCGGCACGCTGGCCAGCTCGCCCATGGTCTGGTTGGCCTGGGCGATATCCTGGGTCTTGACCCGCAGGTAGTCGTGCAGCAGCCGGAAGCGCATCAGGCGCTGGGCCTCGTCATCGGTCAGGAAGCGCACGCTGCTGGCGTCGATGCGCAGGGTGCGCTTGATGCGCCGTCCGCCCGACTCGAACATGTGGCGGTAGTTGCGGTAGCTTTCCGAGAACAGCTTGTAGGTCGGCACCGTGGTGACGGTGTTGTCCCAGTTCTGCACCTTGACCGTGTGCAGGGCGATGTCCTTGACGAAGCCGTCGGCGTTGGACTGCGGCATCTCGATCCAGTCGCCGATGCGCAGCATGTCGTTGCTGGTGAGCTGGGTGCTGGCCACCAGCGACAGCAGCGTGTCCTTGAACACCAGCAGCAGCACCGCCGACAGCGCGCCCAGGCCGGAGATCATCCACAGCGGCGAGCGGTCGATCAGGATCGACAGCACCAACACGGTGCACACCGCCATCAGGATCAGCTTGCTGATCTGGATATAGCCCTTGATCGAGCGGGTCTGCGCCCGCGTGGTGGCCGAATAGGTGTCCTGCCAGGCGCTCAGCACTCCGGAAAACGCCACGAACACGCAGATCCAGGCGCCGGCGTGGGCCAGCCGCCCCACCAGCGTGGCGGCCTTCTCGACGTGCGGCACCAGGTCGATGCCCACCGACACCACCGCGAACGGCACCGCGTACCAGAGGTTCTGGTACGCCCGACGGCGCTGCAGGGCCTTGTCCCAGTCCTCGTGGCCGCTGACCACCAGCAGCCGGTGCGCCAGCAGCAGCACCACCCGCGCGACCACCCACTGGACAAACAGCGCCGTCAGGATCAGCACGCCGATGCCGACCAGCGTCTGCGCCCACGGCTGGTGCGGCATATAGGTATCGAGTTCGGTGGCCAGCTGTTCCCATTCCATGGGCATAGGTCGTGTGCTCTCTTTCGGGTGGCAGGGGGGACGGCGCGCCGGCCGCCGCCGGGACGGGCCCGGTGAACCGCCGGATGCGACCCTGAATTATCCGACAACTCGCGCCGCCGCAAGTTTCCAGCCGCAACAGCGGGCATCCCGCCCATGGCGCCAGGATTCGTCAGCCGCCCAAGGCAGGCCCTATAATCCCCGCCATCATGGCAAACACTCCCTCCCCCGATCAAAACCAGTTCGCCAACAAGGCGCAGGCCTGGTCCGCCCGGTTCTCGGAACCGGTTTCCGAACTCGTCAAACGCTACACGGCGTCCGTGGACTTCGACAAGCGCCTGGCGCGCGTCGACATCCAGGGTTCGCTGGCGCACGCCGACATGCTGGCGGCCCAGGGCATCATCGGCGCCCAGGACCTGGCCGACATCCAGCGCGGCATGACCCAGATCCTGTCCGAAATCGACGCCGGCAGCTTCCAGTGGCTGCTCGACCTCGAAGACGTGCACCTGAACATCGAGAAGCGCCTGGTCGAGCTGGTCGGCGATGCCGGCAAGCGCCTGCACACCGGCCGTTCGCGCAACGACCAGGTGGCCACCGACATCCGCCTGTGGCTGCGCGGTGAAATCGACACCCTGATCGACCTGCTGCGCCAGCTGCGCCACGCGCTGGCCACGGTGGCGCTGGACAACGCCGCCACCATCATGCCGGGCTTCACCCACCTGCAGGTGGCCCAGCCCGTCACCTTCGGCCATCACCTGCTGGCCTACGCCGAGATGTTCGGCCGCGACGCCGAGCGCCTGGCCGACTGCCGCCGCCGCGTCAACCGCCTGCCGCTGGGCGCCGCCGCCCTGGCCGGCACCTCGTTCCCGATCGACCGCGAACGCGTCGCCAAGACCCTGGGCTTTGACGGCGTCTGCCGCAATTCGCTGGACGCCGTCTCCGACCGCGACTTCGCCATCGAGTTCTGCGCCGCCGGCGCGCTGATCATGACGCACGTCTCGCGCCTGTCCGAAGAACTGGTGCTGTGGATGAGCCCGCGCGTCGGCTTCATCGACCTGGCCGACCGTTTCTGCACCGGCAGCTCGATCATGCCGCAGAAGAAGAACCCCGACGTGCCCGAACTGGCGCGTGGCAAGACCGGCCGCGTCAACGGCAACCTGGTCGCCCTGCTGACCCTGATGAAGGGCCAGCCCCTGGCCTACAACAAGGACAACCAGGAAGACAAGGAAGGCCTGTTCGACACCGTCGACACCGTGCGCGACACGCTGACGATCTTCGCCGACATGGCCGCCGGCATCAAGGTCAAGGCCGACAACATGCGCGCCGCCGCGCTGCAGGGCTTCGCCACCGCCACCGACCTGGCCGACTACCTGGTCAAGCGCGGCGTGCCGTTCCGCGACGCCCACGAAGTGGTGGCCCACGCCGTGCGCGACTGCGAACAGCGCGGCTGCGACCTGGCCGACCTGTCGCTGGACGAACTCAAGGCCTATCACCCGACCATCGGCGACGACGTGCACCAGGTCCTGACGCTGGAAGGCTCGGTCGCCGCGCGCAAGCACGTGGGCGGCACCGCCCCCGAACGCGTGGCCGAGGAAGCCCGCCGCGTGCAGCAGGAAACGGCGGCGCAGTAAGCCCGCGGTTCCCTCGCTCGAAAACAGGCGGCCCCGGATTTCCGGGGCCGTTTTCTTTTGTGGCCACGCTACGCAAATTACCTGTCACGGCGTGTCATTCCTCGTTTCCGATCTCGCTCGAGCGGCGGGGACAGGTTCGCTATGATGGGCGCTTTCTCACTCCCCCCTCCCCCATGCCAGCCCTGCGCGCGTCCTGGTTTCCGTCGCCCCTGTCCCAACCGGCCGTTCTGACCGCCGCCTGCCTGCTGGCGCTTGCCGCCCTCCCCGCCGCCCAGGCGCAGACCGCGCGCAAGCCGTCGCCGTACGAAAACGTGATCGAGCCCGTCAAGGCCCGCCCGCTGACGCCCGCCGAGATCGAGGCGCGCAAGGCCGAGGACGCGCGCCGCGGCGGTCCCGCCTTCATGGCGCGCATCGACGACGAAGCCGCGTTCCGCCAGTTGGCGCGCGTCTACAACGCCGGCACGCCGCTGGAAATCCCGCACGTGCTGTTCGTGATCGACCGCCAGCGCGGCGACCGCATCTATTACCTGGACACGCCGCGCTACGGCCTGCACGAGACCTTCGCGCGCGAGCGACGCCTGCTGCCCGGCAAGGACAAGGCCGCGCTGACCGCGCAGTACAAGGATCCCGACCGCCGCCTGCTGTTCGGCACCCTGAGCTGGCAGCGCGACCTGCCCGGCTACACCTACGAATTCTGGGAAGGCGACCGCCTCACGCCCGAACTGCTCAAGCTGGCCGACGATGTGGTCGCCAAGAGCTTCTACGCCCCGATCCGCTTCAAGACCAACTCGACCCTGCACGAGCAGGCCGCCGCCACCGCCGGACTGCGCTTCGTGACGCAAGAGGCGCTGCTGCGCGAACAGGCCTTCCTGCCGCTGAACCCCGGCGCCGCGCAGGGCCGGCTGCGCATCGTCGCCTCGGTCGACGCCACGCCCGACCTTCAGCGCGACGACATCGTGGTGCTCGACGAAGTGCCGATCGCCATCCCGCCGGTGGCCGGCCTGATCACGCAGCGGCCGTCCACGCTGCTGTCACACGTCAACCTGCTGGCCAAGGGCTGGGGCATCCCCAACGCCTACGTGCGCGACGCCACCAACGTCCTGCGCCAGTACGACGGCCAGTGGGTCACGCTGACCGTCAGCGGCAACGACTACCGGGTGCAACCCGCCGACAAGCCCGCCACCCGACCGCCGGCCACGCCGCCCAAGCCGCGCGCACAGTTGCCCAAGCCGGACCTGACGGTGCAGGCGCTCAAGCCGCTCGATGCCCTGGCCGTGCGCGACAGCCGCCATTGCGGCGTCAAGGCCGCCAACCTGGGCGCGCTCCGCTCCGCCCTGCCGCCGGCCGCCAGCGTGCCCGACGGCTTCTGCATCCCGTTCGCGCAATACGCCGCCTTCATGCAGCGGCTGAGCGTGGCGCAACGGGTGGCGGCGCTGGAGCAGCGCCCAGATTTCATGGCCGACGCCGAGGTGCGGCGCAAGGAACTGGCGGCCCTGCGCCAGGACATCATGCAGGCCCCGCCTGACGCGGCGCAGGCCGAGTCCTGGCGCGCGCTGTGGCAATCGCGCCTGAAGGGCGCGGGCGTGTTCGTGCGCAGTTCATCGAACTCCGAGGACCTGCCCGGCTTCAGCGGCGCCGGCCTGTACACCACCGTGCCCAACGTCACCCAGCCGGACGCGCTGGCCAAGGCGGTGCAGACCGTGTGGGCCTCGGTCTACAACTTCGACGCCTACGAGGCGCGGCGCGCGGCCGGGATTCCCCAGGACGCGGTGGTGATGGCCGTGCTGGTGCAGCTGGCGGCGCCGTCCGACAGTTCCGGCGTCATGATCACGCGCGATCCGTTCGACGCCAGCCGCCGCTATGTGACCTACATCTCGGCCAAGCGCGGCCTGGGCATCAAGGTGGTGGAAGGCAAGCGCCAGGCCGAGCAGGTGATGTATTCGAGCTGGTCCAAGGCGGTGCAGGTGCTGAGCCGCTCGGCCGAGGACACGCAGTTGGTGGCCGACGTCGCCGGCGGCGTGCGCGAAGTGCCGATCGCGCCGGACGCGCGCCAGGTGCTGAACGACGCGCTGGTGGCGCGGCTGGCCGCCGTCGGCCGGCAGGTCAAGCAGCGCCTGGGCAAGGTCGACCAGGACATCGAATGGGCGGTGGTCGGCGACAAGATCATCATCCTGCAGGCGCGGCCCTACATCGACGCGCGCCGCTAGCGGACCTTTTTTCCTTGGGGCGGCCCAAGGCAAAAAAAACCGCGGTGGCGGGCATAATGCCCGCCACCGCGGCTTCGGATCCTCCGTAGCGGATCAGATGTGCAGCGCGTGCCCCAGCGCCTTGAGCGCGGCTTCCTGCACCGCTTCGCCCAGGGTCGGGTGGGCATGGATCGTGCCCGCCACGTCCTCCAGCGTCGCGCCCATTTCGAGCGACTGGCCGAACGCCGTCGACAGTTCCGACACGCCCCGGCCCACCGCCTGCCAGCCCACGATCAGGTGGTTGTCGCGGCGCGCCACCACCCGCACGAAACCGTCGGTGGACTCCAGCGTCATCGCACGGCCGTTGGCGGCGAACGGGAACGACGCCGCCAGGCAGTCCAGCCCGGCCGCTTCGGCCTCGGCCGGCGACAGCCCGGCCACCACGACTTCCGGATCGGTGAAGCACACCGCCGGGATCGCGGCCGGCTGGAAGTGGCGGCGCTTGCCCGCCACCAGCTCGGCCACCATCTCGCCCTGCGCCATGGCGCGGTGCGCCAGCATCGGCTCGCCGGCGATGTCGCCGATGGCCCAGACGTCGCGCATGGAGGTGCGGCACTGGTCGTCGATGCGCAGCGCGTTGCCCTTGCGGTCCAGCTGCAGGTTTTCCAGGCCCCAGCCCTGCGTGCGCGGACGCCGGCCGACGGCGATCAGCACCCGGTCGGCGGGCAGCGCGGTCTCGGCGCCGCTGGCGTCCTGGATCCGCACCGCGGTGCCGGCGCCGTTCAGCCCCAGCACCTTGCGGCCCAGGTGCAGCTCGACGCCCAGCTTGGCAAGGGCCGCGGCCACCGGTTTGGTGAGTTCCGCGTCGTAGGTCGGCAGGATGCGGTCCTGCGCCTCGACCACGGCCACCTCGGCGCCCAGCTTGCGGTACACCGTGCCCAGCTCCAGGCCGATGTAGCCGCCGCCCACCACCACCAGCTTCTTCGGGATGTCGGCCGGCGACAGCGCCTCGGTCGAGGACACCACCATGCCGCCGAACGGCACCGACGGCAGCGGCGTCGGCTCGGAGCCGGCCGCCAGCAGCAGGTGCTCGCACTGGATGCGCTGGCGGCTGCCGTCGGCGCTCTCGACCTCGACGGTCTTGCCGTCCAGCAGGCTGGCCCAGCCCTGCACCACCTGCACGCCGTTCTTCTTGAGCAGCGCGCCGACGCCGCCGGTCAGCTTGCCGACGATGCCGTCCTTCCAGGCCACGGTGCGGCCGATGTCGATGGCGGGCGCCGAGACCGAGATGCCCAGCGCCGACTGGCCGGCGTAATGGCGCGCCTTGTCGAATTCCTCGGCCGCGTGGATCAGCGCCTTGGACGGGATGCAGCCGATGTTCAGGCAGGTGCCGCCCAGCCGGTCGCCTTCGACCAGGATGGTGGGCACGCCCAGTTGCCCGGCGCGGATCGCGGCCACATAGCCGCCAGGCCCGCCGCCGATCACCAGCAGGGTTGTCGTCTTGGTAGTCTGGCTCATGCTTACTCCACGAAAAGCAGCGCGGGTTGTTCCAGCAGCGCGCGCACGGCCTGGATGAAGCGGGCCGCGTCCATGCCGTCGACCACGCGGTGGTCGAACGAGGACGACAGGTTCATCAGCTTGCGCGCCACCACGGCGCCATTGCGGAAGGCGGGCCGCTCGACGATGCGGTTCACGCCCACGATGCCGACCTCGGGATGGTTGATGACCGGCGTGGTGACGATGCCGCCCAGCGGTCCCAGGCTGGTGATGGTGATGGTCGAGCCGGACAGCTCGTCGCGCCCGGCGCCGCCGGACCGCACCGCTTGCGCCAGCCGGCCGATCTCGGCCGCCATCGACCACAGGTCGCGGGTTTCGGCGTGGCGCATCACCGGCACCATCAGGCCGCCGTCGCTCTGCGTGGCGATGCCGATGTGCACGGCGCCGTAGCGCGTCACCTGGCCGGCCTCGTCGTCATAGCGGGCGTTGATCTGCGGGAAGTCGCGCAGCGCGATCACCATGGCGCGCGCCAGCAGCGGCAGCAGCGTCAGCTTGCCGCGCGACTCGCCGAACTTCGCGTTCAGGCTGACGCGCAGGTCCTCGAGCTCGGTGACGTCGATTTCCTCCACGTAGCTGAAGTGCGGAATGCGGCGCTTGGACTCGGCCATCTTCTGCGCGATCTTGCGGCGCAGGCCGATCACGGGCACCTGCTCTTCGTCATTGCGCTCGGCATAGGCCGGGCCGCGCGCGGCGCTGCCGCCGCCCTGCCCTTGCAGGTAGGCGTCCAGGTCCTCGTGCATGACGCGGCCGGCCGGGCCGCTGCCGTGCACATAGCGCAGCTCGATGCCCAGGTCCCAGGCGCGCTTGCGCACCGCCGGCGAGGCCAGCGGCTTCTCGCCGGGTTGACGCGTCGCGGCGGGCGCCTGGCGCGCGGCGGCCGCCCGGCTGGGCGGCG
>ERZ1739169.122-NODE-122-length-22420-cov-17.555600_pt1 | contig 22420 bp, 22 predicted proteins | sample MGYA00581756_ERZ1739169 | MGnify/ENA primary metagenome ERZ1739169 (study PRJEB40789, sample SAMEA7425667) | Salamandra salamandra | biome: salamander skin | place: Germany | collected 2020-03 | study: cvxcv | reverse complement strand
GCCTGTACCTGCAAAGCTGAACGTCGCGCTGCCCGCTGCGGCGCCGCCCGCCGCGCAGCCCGCGCCGCTGGACGCGCCGCCGCCGCTGGCCCAGCCGGCCGCGCCCGCCAAGCCCGCCAACGCGCCCAATGTGGGCGGCGTGTCCGGGGTGCGGCTGAACAACTACGACAAGCCCGCGACGCCCTGATCCCGGCCGCGTCCCGCTGGTTCCGAAACCCGCCTTCCGGCGGGTTTTTTATTGGCAGTCGCCGGCTGGCGGGCCGGGGCCGCGCAGCTCTGGCGCGCTCTCGGGACGGCGGCCCGGCGTGGCGCTGGCAGGCCTTGCGGATCGGGTTTGTGATCGTGTGTTTCGGGGTTTTCCCTGTAAGTTCTCATTGAGTGGGAAAAATTTCGACCGATACCACCATAAATTGATAATCTCGCCGCCATCACCACCAGGAGAGCTTGTTGATGGATCAGTCGGTAGGGCCGGGCGCGGACCGGGTGCTTTACGTGTTGGCCACGCTGGCCCGGCACGATGGCCCCCTGAGCATCGCCGCGCTGGCCGAGAAGACCGGCCTGGCGCAGAGCACGCTCTACCGCCAGGTGGCCCTGCTCAAGCGCTGGGGCTTCGTCGCCGAGCACGAGGGCGAATACGGCCCCGGTCCGCTGTGCGTGCAACTGGCCTGGGGTTTTGACCAATCCTCGTTCCTGATCCATGAAGCGCAGCCGGACATGGCGGCATTGGCCGCCGCGTCGGGCGAGACCATCGGCCTGCTGGTGGCGGTCAAGGACCAGGCCGTGTGCCTGGACATGGTCGAGAGCCAGCATCCGCTGCGCTGTTCCTTCACCAAGGGCCGCGGCCTGCCGCTGGCGCGCGGCGCCTCGGCCAAGTCGCTGCTGGCCTTCATGCCGGCCCCGCGCCAGCAGGCCGCGCTGGCCATCCTGGCGCGCGAGTCGGGCGTGGATCCGGTGCGCCTGACCGACGAACTCGAGGCCATCCGCGCCCAGGGCTATGCCGTGACCGACAGCGAAGTCGACGCCGGCGTCTGGGGCGTGAGCGTGCCGATCTTCCAGCGCGCCAACCAGGCGGTGGCCTCCATCACGCTGATGGCTCCGTCCACCCGCGCCGCCCAGCGGCCGCAGGCCTTCATCGACCTGACCGTCGCGGCCGCCCGCCGCATCTCGGGCAGGCTGCAGGCGCACTGACGCCGCCGGTTTCCGCCTTCCATGCATTTCACGCTGTCCCCCACATTCCCGCCGCCTCTCTAGACGCCACACCCCACGCCGTACCGATCGCCGTATCCGTATCCACTTCTTCCTATCAGGATTCGCCATGACTACTCGCCGCACCCTGCTGACCGCCGCCCTGACCCTGGGCCTGGCCTGGAGCATGGGCACCGCCCACGCCCAGGAAACCATCCGCGCCGTGACCGACGCCACCTTCCCGCCCATGGAGTTCGTCAAGGACGGCAAGCGCACCGGCTTTGACATCGAATTGGTCGAGGCCCTGGCCGCCGCCATGGGCAAGAAGGTCGAATGGATCGACATCGACTTCAAGGGCCTGATTCCCGCCCTGCAGGCCGGCCGCGCCGACATCGCCGTGTCCGCCATCTACATCACGCCCGAGCGCAGCAAGGTGGTGGACTTCACCGATCCTTACTACGCCGGCGGCCTGGTCGTGCTGACCAAGAAGGACGGCCCGATCAAGACGCTGAAGGACCTGGACGGCCGCAAGGTGTCGGTGCAGGTCGGCACCAAGTCGGTCAACTACCTGAAGGAACACTACCCGTCGGTGCAGCGCGTCGAGGTCGAGAAGAACCAGGAGATGTTCAACCTGGTGCAGATCGGCCGCGCCGATGCCGCCGTGACCGGCAAGCCGGCCGCCAAGCTGTTCGCCCAGAGCACCACCGACCTGACCGTGCTGGCCGACCAGGTCACCACCGAGGACTACGGCATCGCCGTGCCCAAGAACAAGCCGGAGCTGACGCGCGGCCTGAATGAGGCGCTGCAGAAGATCAAGGCCGATGGCAGCTACCAGGCCATCGTCAACAAGTGGTTCGAGGCGCCCGCGAAATGAACCTGGATTTTGCCCCCGTCTTCGCCGACTTCGACGCGCTGGTGCGCGGCGCGGTGGTCACCATCGAGGTGACCGCCGGCGCCTTGCTGCTGGGCTGCGTCATCGGCCTGCTGGTCGGCGTCGGCCGGCTCAACCCGCAACGCCGCATCATCTACAACCTGTGCAGCGTCTACCTGCTGTTCTTTCGCGGCACGCCGTTGCTGGTGCAGCTGTTCATCTGGTTCTTCGGCCTGCCGCAGTTCGGCGTGACGCTGCCGGCGTTCGCCTGCGGCGTGCTGGGGCTGGGCATGTATTCCGGCGCCTACGTGTCGGAAATCGTGCGCGGCGCGATCCAGTCGGTCGACCGCGGCCAGACCGAGGCGGCCCGTTCGCTGGGCATGTCGTCGGGCCAGGCCATGCGCATCATCATCCTGCCGCAGGCGGTGGTGCGCATGATCCCGCCGCTGGGCAACGAGTTCATCGCGTTGATCAAGAATTCGGCGCTGGTGTCGCTGTTGACCATCCATGACCTGATGCACGAAGGGCAGAAGATCATCAGCGTGTCGTACCGCTCGCTGGAAACCTATCTGGTGGTGGCGCTGATCTACCTGGTCCTGACCACGGCCGCCATGTTGATACTGCGCAGGATCGAGCAACGCCTGCGCGCGGGGGGGATGGTGCAATGAACGCCGCGAATCCGAAAGAAATGATCCGCATCCGCGGCCTGCAGAAATCCTATGGCGACCACGCCGTGCTGCGCGGCATCGACTTCGATGTGCTGCCGTCGCAGGTGGTGGTGGTGATCGGCCCCAGCGGCTCGGGCAAGAGCACGCTGCTGCGCTGCTGCAACGGGCTGGAAGTGGCCCAGGGCGGCACCGTCGAAATCTGCGGCCAGATGCTGCAGAACGAGGGCGAGCAGTTGCCCGAGGCGGCGCTGAACCGCCTGCGCATGCAGGTCGGCATGGTGTTCCAGGGCTTCAACCTGTTCCCGCATCTGTCGGTGCTGGACAACGTCACCGTCGGTCCGCGCACGCTGCGCGGCATGGGCCGCGACGAGGCCAACGCGCTGGCCGAGGACCTGCTGCGCAAGGTCGGCCTGGCGCAGAAGATGTCGGCCATGCCGGCCAGCCTGTCGGGCGGCCAGAAGCAGCGCGTGGCGATCGCCCGCGCGCTGGCGATGCAGCCCAAGGTCATGCTGTTCGACGAACCGACCTCGGCGCTGGACCCGGAACTGGTGGGCGAAGTGCTGCAGGTCATGAAGCTGCTGGCGCGCGAAGGCATGACCATGATGGTCGTGACCCACGAGATGGGCTTTGCCCGCGACGTGGCCGACGTGGTCGCGGTGATGGACGGCGGCGTGATCCTGGAATCGGGCGCGCCCGAGGTCATCTTCAGCCAGCCGCGCGAGGCCCGCACCCGCGAGTTCCTGCAGGCCGTGCTGAGCACGGGGCAGGGGGCGGCATGACGGCGGCGCAACTCGACAGGAGCCTGTGGACCGCGCGCGACGACAGTGCCGAGCGCGGCGACACGCGCCGCCTGGCGCACATCGTCGAGCCGGCCGCGGGCCAGACGCCGGCCGCGGGCGAGCCGGTGCTGCTGGGCTTCGCCTGCGATGCGGGCGTGGCCCGCAACCAGGGCCGCATCGGCGCGGCGGCCGGCCCCGCCGGCATCCGCAAGTACATGGCCGGCCTGCCGGCGCACGGCCTGACGCGCCTGCTGGACGCGGGCGACGTGGCCTGCGAAGGCGACCAATTGGAAGACGCGCAGGAGCGGCTGGGCCTGGCGGTGGCCGACCTGTTGCGCCAGGGCGCCCGCCCGGTGGTGCTGGGCGGCGGCCATGAGATCGCCTGGGGCAGCTTCCAGGGCCTGGCGCGCTGGCTGGCGGACCGGGGCGATGAGGGCCCGGTGCTGGTGCTGAACCTGGACGCGCATTTCGATCTGCGCACCGGCCGGCCGGGCAGTTCCGGCACGCCGTTCGACCAGATCGCGCATTACTGCGAGGCGCAGGGGCTGGCGCTGCAATACGCCTGCCTGGGCGTGTCGCGGCTGGCCAATACGCCGGCGCTGTATGCGCGCGCGGCCGAAGTGGGCGCGGTGTGGGTCGAGGACCGCGACATGCAGGAGCGCCACCTGGCGGCGCGCCTGACGAACGTCGACGCCTTGCTGGCGCGGGCCCGCCACGTTTACCTCACCATCGACCTGGACGTGCTGCCGGCGGCGGTGATGCCGGGGGTGTCGGCGCCGGCGCCCTATGGCGTGCCGATGGCGGTGATCGAGGAGATCGTGCTGCGCGTCAAGGCCAGCGGCAAGCTGCGCCTGGCCGACATGGCCGAGTACAGCCCGCGCTTCGATATCGACGGCCATGGCGCCCGCGCGGCGGCGCGCCTGGCCTGGCAACTGCTGTCCGCCTGACACGGTCCGCGGCGCGAGATCCACCGCGGACTTCCCGCCCGCCGTCATGGCCGCTCGCGCGGCGCATGGCGGCGGGCTTTTTCACGCCTGCGGCGCGGCCAGCGGGATCGACATCTCGTGGTGGAAGAGATTGTCGGGATCGACGCTGCGCTTGGTGGCGATCAGCGCGGCGGTCTTGTTGCCGTAGTACAGGTCGAGCCACTGCGGATCGACGTGGCTGTGGCTGGCGTCGGTGTACTTCATGTCGGTGTCGGGGTAATTGATGTAGCACCCCTCGAACGGCGAGCCTGGCTGGTTGCTGGGCTTGCCGCCGTACTGCGCGAAGTACTCGTCGTACAGGTCGGCGATCCACTTGATGTGGAAGGCGTCCTGGGCCGGATCGGTCCAGTACACCTGGAACTGCGACTTCAGCAGCGACGAGCGCTGGCACACGCTGGTCGGGTTGGCCGTTTCGTCGTTGCGGTTGATGCGGCCGCCATACGAGTCGATCTGCACCAGCGCCTGGTTCAGGCGCGGGTCGTCCGAGCCGTTCAGGTATTCCCACATGGCCATGATCTCGACGTCGCTGAAATTGGCCTTGTGATACGCGGACTTGTACTTGCCGCGTTGGTTGCTGCCCGAGCCGTTGATGCTCTGCGTCAGCCACAGCCAGTCCATCTTCTGCGCATCGTTGACCGCATGGGCCAGCATCCGCGGCGCCGGATGGACCACGCGGTGCGACGGGCCGTACCAATGCGTGGACAGGTTGACGGCGGGCGCGGCGCTGGCCGCCGCGTTCATGGTGGCGACGAAGTCCAGGAACGGCTGGTCGCGCGCGCCGCCGACCTTGCCGTCCTTGCCGGTGTACTGGATGCTCAGCACCACGTCGCCGGTGGAGCGATGCTGCACCTTCAGCAGCGTGAACAGGCCGCCGTTGGCCTTGGCCGGGTCGGGGTTGTTCCAGTCGGCGTCGTGGTCGGCGAACCACTGCCAATAAGCGCGCATGAAGCGCGCGAAGTTGGCGCGGCCCGTGGCGCCGGCCCCGAAGCTGGCCCAGGGGTAGGACAGCGACAGCCAGTAGGCTTCCTGCGGCGCGGCGGGCAGGTCGGCGTAGTAGTAGGTCAGGATGATGCCGTAGTTGCCGCCGCCGCCGCCGCGGCAGGCGATGAACAGGTCGCGGTCGGCGCCGGTGCTGTGCAGGTTGACGTGCTTGGCGACCAGCTTGCGCGCGCCCGGGCCTTGCGGCACCAGGATGTCCACGCCCGAGAGCCAGTCCACCGTCAGCCCGTACAGGCGCGACAGCAGGCCGTAGCCGCCGCCGACGATGTGCCCGCCCGAGCCGACCGAATAGCACGAGCCGCCGGGCAGGGTGCGGTTGGCGGTCTTGTACAGGTCCAGGTAGCCGTCCCAGTTCTGGTTGCCGGACGCGGCCGCGAAGCGGTAGCGCGCGGCGGGATTCCAGGGCGAGGGGATGTCGCCGGCCTCGCGGTAGCGCAGGCCGGTCATCAGGCTCAGGTCGATGATGGCCAGGGGCTGGCCGTGGTCCTGCGGCAGTTTGTTGGCCACGAAGCCTTCGTAGCAGTGGCCGCCGCTGCGCACCGTGATGCGGCAGCCCTGGGCCAGCGCGGCGTTGGCCGCGTCGAGCACGTCCTGCGGGGTCTTGCAGACATAGATGGCGTTGGCGCCCTGGCCCGTGGTGGGGAAGCGCAGGTTGAAACCCTTTTGCAGGGTCGCGTAACGCGGGTCATTGCTGTCAATCAGGGAAAAATCCGACATGCGCACCTCTATGGTTGATTTTCATAAGTGCTGGATGCAAGCGGGCGTCGCCCGCCGGCAACGCGGGATGACAAGCTTTGGAAAGCCGCCGGTGCCGGGTACCGCTAAAACCGGGGCCGGTTGATTCTGGGTCAAGTGGATGACGGTTTCAAGCGGAATGCGACAGGCGCCCGGGCCGGGCTGACACGCGGCTGTGATGTGGCGCCGGTCGAGCGTCGGTGAGGCGGGAGCGGGCGGGGCGGGCGCCCCGCGGGCTGGACGCTGCCGACGCGCGGGGCTAGGATAGGCGCAGCGTTTCGGCAGGCTCGGTAACGCTCACGGCCTTCATTTCCTTATTATGTCCCCAATTAATATTTTTTCTGAAAATATGGGGACATATAAAGGATATGGATAAAATGGCGCAACTTTGTCAGGAGAGCATGTTCATGTCTCAAACTCCCACCCATGCCTTGCCGTCTTATCTGAATGCCGAAGAACTCGGCCCCTGGGGTAATTACCTGCAACAAGTCGATCGGGTCACCCCGTATCTCGGATCGCTGGCGCGCTGGGTCGAGACCCTGAAGCGCCCGAAGCGCTCGCTGATCGTCGACGTGCCGATCGAGCTGGACAACGGCAGCGTGGCCCACTTCGAAGGCTACCGCGTGCAGCACAACACCTCGCGCGGCCCGGGCAAGGGCGGCGTGCGTTTTCACCAGGACGTGACCCTGTCGGAAGTGATGGCGCTGGCCGCCTGGATGTCGGTCAAGAACGCCGCGGTCAACCTGCCGTACGGCGGCGCCAAGGGCGGCATCCGCGTCGACCCGCGCAAGCTGTCGCAATCCGAACTCGAGCGCATGACGCGCCGCTACACCTCGGAAATCGGCGTCATCATCGGCCCGTCCAAGGACATTCCCGCCCCTGACGTGAACACCAACGCCCAGACCATGGCCTGGATGATGGACACGTACTCCATGAACGAAGGCTCGACCGCCACCGGCGTCGTGACCGGCAAGCCGATCGCGCTGGGCGGCAGCCTGGGCCGCGTCGAGGCCACCGGCCGCGGCGTGTTCGTGGTCGGCTGCGAAGCCGCCCGCGACCTGAACATCGACGTGTCCAAGGCGCGCGTGGTGGTGCAGGGCTTCGGCAACGTGGGTGGCACCGCCGCCCGCCTGTTCCATGAAGCCGGCGCCAAGGTCATCGCGGCGCAGGACCACACCGGCACGGTGCACAACGCCGCCGGCCTCGACGTCCACAAGCTGCTGTCGCACGTGTCGCAGCATGGCGGCGTGGGCGGCTTCTCCGGCGGCCAGGCCCTGGACAAGAACGAGTTCTGGACGCTCGAAACCGAATTCCTGATCCCGGCGGCCCTGGAAAGCCAGATCACCGCCGACAACGCCGCCAAGGTGCGCGCCAAGATCGTGGTGGAAGGCGCCAACGGCCCGACCACCCCGGAAGCGGACGACATCCTGGCCGAGAACGGCGTGTACGTGGTGCCGGACGTGCTGGCCAACGCCGGCGGCGTGACGGTGTCGTACTTCGAATGGGTGCAGGACTTCTCCAGCTTCTTCTGGAGCGAGGACGAAATCAACCAGCGCCTGGAACGCATCATGCGCGAGGCCTACGCCTCGATCGCGCTGGTGGCCAAGGAGCACAAGGTGACGCTGCGCACCGCCGCCTTCATCGTGGCTTGCACGCGCATCCTGCAGGCTCGCCAGGTGCGCGGCCTGTACCCGTAAGTCCTTCTGGCGCCGGGCCCTGGCCCGGCGTCTGGAGGAGCGTGAGGAAGACAACAAGACCGCCCCGCAAGGGGCGGTCTTGTTTTTTGTGGCGCCCGCGCGCGCCATGCAAAAACGCTTATGACTTCCTCAGGTTTATTCATTGGGCGTGCATGCCCGATCTCCCCATAATCATTTCGCGGGCCGTCGTCGCATCGGCGGCCCGGAATTCGAACCATGATCCAAGGGGAAAACCATGTTGAGGGTGTTGTTGCGGCGCGCCTGCGCCACCGGCGCGGCCTGCTTGCTGCTCGCGGCGGGCGGGGCGGCGGCGGCCGCGTATCCGGAGCGCGCGGTCAAGCTCGTCGTGCCGCAGGCCGCGGGCGGCGGTACCGATGTGATCGGGCGTCTGTGGGCCGACTACATGTCGCGCCGGCTCAAGACGGCGGTGGTGGTGGAAAACCGGCCGGGGGCCAACGGCATCCTGGCCGCCAGCTATGTGGCCAAGCAGCCGGCCGATGGCTACACGGTGCTGGTCAGCGGCATTTCGTACCTGGCCTTCAACCCGCACATGTACAAGGATCTGCCTTACCGGCCGGCGCGCGATTTCGATGGCGTCAGCCTGCTGGTCAACACGCCGTTCCTGCTGGTGGCGAGCCGGCAGGCCGGCGTCGATTCGCTCGCGGCGCTGGTGGCCAAGGCCAAGGCCCAGCCCGGCGCGCTGAACTTCGCCTCGGCGGGGCGGGGCAATTCCACCCACCTGGTGGTGGAAATGCTGGCGCGGCGCAGCGGTATCACGCTGACCCACGTGCCCTACAACGGCGCCGCGGCCGGGCTCACCAGCGTGATGGCCGACCAGACCCAGGTGATGGCCGACGTGCTGAACACGGGGGCGGTGCAGGCCAACGCCGGCAAGGTCGTGCCCCTGGCGGTGGTGGGCGGCCGGCGCGTCGCCAGCGTGCCGGGCGTGCCGACCCTGGCCGAACTCGGCATGACCGATTTTCCGCTGCCCGGCTGGTATGCGCTGGTGGTGCCCAAGGGCACGCCGGGCGAGGTGGTCGAACGGCTCAATGCCGAAACGCGGCGCTTTTTCGATGATCCGGCCATCAAGGCGCGGCTGACGGAGCTGCAGCTCGAGCCGCTGCCTTCCACGCCGCAGGCGGTAGCCGAATGGACCGAACGCGACAGCGCCACCTGGGGGCCGCTGATCCGCCAGCTCGGCCTGACCAACGATTGAACCCCTCTCGCGCCGACGGGCCGCGGCTCGATGGGCCCCGGTCCGCGCGCGCGGAGTCTTTTGCCCTATTTCTCAAGGATGTTTGCCATGCCCAAATTGACCAAGGCCGTGTGGGACTATCGCTACGACAAGATGACCGCGCTGATGGACGAACTGGCCGTCGACGCCATCATCTTCACGTCGGCCGACTTCTTCCAGTTCGCCACCAACTTCCACACCGACGTGCTGCCCTGGGAACGCCCGATCTTTGCCGTCGTGCCGCGCAACGGCAAGCCGTTCCTGGTGATGAATGAATTGTCCACGCACCACATGCGGTTTTCGCAGGAGCAGGGCAAGGTCTGGATCACCGACATCAGCTACTACGCGGAACATCCGCGCGTGACCGAGCGCCTGCCGTTGATCACGCAGCTGCCCGAGGTGCTGGCCGCGCGCTTGCGGGCCGCCGGCCTGGCGCGCTCGCGCATCGCGGTGGAAGGCGGCAGCCCGGTGCTGGCGCAACTGGGCCGGTTCCTGCCCGACCTGGCATTGCGCGGCGCGACGGCGGAGTGCCGCGCGCTGCGCTGGCAGAAGCACGCCGAGGAACTGGCGGTGATGGCGGCCGCGGCATCGATTTCCGACTGGATCCAGGACCGCTATCGCGAAAACATCCGACCCGGGCGACTGGTGCAGGAGCTGGATTTCGCCATGGCCTCCCTGTTCGTGCAGGAGGCCGCCGAACGGTTTCCGGGCGAGCACTTCGAAGTGATCCGTTGCTGGACGCTGAGCGGCCCGGCTTCGGCCTCGCCGCATGGCGACGGCGCCTCGTGCGGCGCCCGCATCCAGGAGGGCGACGTGCTGGTGAACATCGTGATTCCGCGCCTGAACGGGCTGACGATCGAGAACGAACGCACCTGGTTCTGCGGCGCGCCGTCGGCCGAGCAGGCGCGCCTGTGGTCGGCGGCCAAGGCGGCCAACGAGGCCGCCATCGCGGCGGCGCGCACCGGCAATCCGGTCTGCGCCATCGACGCCGCGGCGCAGGCAGAGATCGAGAAGGCCGGCTATGCCGGGTTGATCCGCCATCGCACCGGCCATGCCGTGGGCATCATCCACCATGAGTATCCCGAAGACATGGCCTTCAATCAGCGTCCGTTGCTCGACAACGAGGTGTATTCGGCCGAACCCGGCATCTATGCCTATGGCATCGGCGGCTTCCGGCTTGACGATACCGTGGTGGTGGGCGCGACGCCGCGCGTGCTGACGACGACGCCCAAGACGCTGGAGTACGCCACCGTCAGGTAGGCGCGCCGCGGCTGCCGTCCAGGAGGCTGCCTGCCTCTTCGCGCAGCGTCTGCCGCAGGGCCGGCAATACGATGCTGGGCGAATCCGCCGCCCACAGCATGCCGATCGGCCCGAATTCCAGCCGCGCGGGCACATGGACGACGCTGATCAGCTTGCGCTGTTCGTACATGTGCGCCACCGAACTGGCCAGGGTGGCGATGTAGTCGCGGTCCTCCAGCATGGACAGCAACGCCACCAGCGAACTGGTCTCGACCGCCGGCCGCGGTGGCGCCATGCCCGCATCGACCACGGCCCGGTCCAGCTGGACCCGCGACAGGGCGCCGGAGGGCGGCAGCACCCAGGGATAGGCCTGGGTGTCCTCCCAGCGAGGCGCCTCGAGCCGCGCCAGCGGGTGGCCGCGCCGCGCCACCACGCTAAAGGTGTCGGTCATCAGCCATTCGGTGCACAGCCCGGAACGGCTGGCGCGCACGTCGAGCGGGCCGATGATCAGGTCGATCTCGCGCCGCTCGACCCGTTCGATGAGGGGATCGAGCAAGCCTTCGACCAGTTCGATCTGCACATTGGGCGCGTGCTGGTGCAGGGCGGCGATGGCGCGTGGCAGCAGCACGGGCGCGGCCGACAGGATCGTGCCGATATGCAGGCGGCCGGCCACACCGTCCTTGACGGCCTCGACCTCTTCCCCGGTGCGCGCGGTATCGCCCAGCACGCGGCAGGCATAGCGCCACAGGGCGCGGCCGGCCTCGGTCAGCGCGAGCGTGCGGCCCCGCGTGAACAGCGGCGTGCCCACCAGGTCTTCCATGTCGCTCAACCAGTGCGAAAGCGCGGGCTGTGTCATGTGCATGGCCTTGGCGGCCGCGGTGATGCTGGCGGCGCTTTCCAGGGCCGTCAGCACTTGCAGGTGCCGCAGCTTCAGGCGGCGGGTCCAGGGCGGGGGAGTGGGGCTTGCATCCATGCGGAAATGGTAATGGCGTTCTCAGTTTTATTCATTAGTGGTTTATGGGTATTGCCCGCCACAATGCCTGCTCCCAGTACGAGACGCCGCCATGATGCAAGCCCGCAGCACCCCGCCGCACGCCGAATCCCTGACCCTGTTGGCGCAGGCATTGGCCGCCGACGCGCAACCGGCGCGGGGGTTGCGGGCGCTGGCCGAGGCGCTGGCGTCGCGGGTGGGCTATCGCTTGTTCACGGTGCTGGTGCTCGATCGCGAGGCGGCCCTGAGCAGGCGGTATTTTTCGAGCGCGCCGGCGGCCTATCCGCCCGGTGGCGCCAAGCCGATCCGCGAAGACAGCGAGTTCTTCGCCGCCGTGGTGCAGGCCGGCGTGCCGCGTATCTGCAATGACCGCGCCGCCTGCGAAAAGGCATTCGCCGACCACGAGCTGATTCGATCGCTGGGTTGCGAGAGCGCCGTCAATGTGCCGGTGCGCTGGGACGGCCAGACCATCGCCTCGTTGAATCTGCTGCACGAGGCCGGCTGGTATCGGCGCGACATGCTGGACGAACTGCGCTGGTATGCGGCGCTGTCCATTCCGGTCATCCACAGGATTCTCCAAACCACACGACAACAAGGGTGAACACCATGAAAGCGCTCCGTCCCGCCATTGCGGCATTACTGCTGTCCGCCGTCCTGCCGCCCGCGCTGGCGGCCGATGCCTATCCGGTCAAACCGATCACCATCGTCTATCCGTATGCGCCGGGGTCGGCCTCCGATACGATGACGCGCCTGCTCGCCGAGGCCATGTCCAGGCGCCTGGGGCAGCCGGTGATCGTGGAGAGCAAGCCGGGCGCGGGTGGATCGATCGCCACCGAGCACGTCGTCAGGGCCGCGCCCGACGGCTACACGCTTTTGCTCAGCGCCAGCGGCACCATCGCCGTCAATCCCCATCTCTACAAGCTGCGCTACAACCCGGTGCAGGACCTGGCGCCGATCTCCATCGCGGTGGAGGTGCCGTTCGTCTTCGTGGTGGGCAAGGGCTTCGCGGCGCAGGACTACGCGGCGTTCAAGGCGCTGAGCCACCAGAAGCCCGGCGGGTTGACCTCGGCCAACGCCGGCCTGGGCACGCAGGCCCACCTGACGCAGGCGTCCTTCGCCAAACTGGCCGACGTCAACCTGGGCATCGTCGGCTACAAGGGCGCCGCGCCGGCGGTCAATGACGTGCTGGGGGGACACGTGGATTCGATGATGGACAACGCGGCGTCCCAGATTCCCTATGTCACGACGGGCAAGACCACCGCCTTGTTCGTGACCAGCGACTATCGGTTCGATGGCTATCCCGACGTGCCCACGGCCAGGGAGCTGGGCATCACGGGCCTGGTGCCGGCCGGCTGGTTCGGGCTGGCGGCGCCCAAGGGCACGCCCGCCGGGGTGATCGGCACGCTGCGGTCCGCGTTGGCGGCCAGCCTGGAGGAACCGGTGATGCGGCAAAAGCTCAAGGCCCTGGGCTGGGCGATCGTGGCCAGCACGCCCGAGCAGGCGCTCGAGCGGGCGCGCGTGGACTACGACCGGCTTGGGCAGGTAGTGCGCGATATCGGGCTGCAGCCGAACTGAATGCCGCCGGCGCCGCGTCGGCGCGGCGCCGGGCAAGGCCGCTTCAGGACTTCGGCAGCAGTTCCGGCTTGAGGATGCCGCGCAGGTCCGCGTAGGGGATGCTCAGCTCGGGCTCGCCGTACGAATACGGCGCGATCGAGTAGGCGTCGTACTTGACCACGATGCCGTCGCGCGTGAGCGCGAAGTTGTCGCTTTCCTGGAACGGCCACATCTTGTTGTAGGCGGCCGGGTCGCGCTTGGCGTCGCTGTTGCCGGCCAGCCACTTGGCGTGGGCCCGCTGCAGCGCGGCGACGTATTCGGCGCGGCGGCCGGGAATCAGGGCCTCGTCCAGCGCCATGACGCGGCCGCGGCTGCGCTCCCAGTTCAGGTACTGGGTGGCCGGAATGCCGTGCGCGGCGCCGGTCAGGAACTGCTCGGTGTGCAGTTCGATCGAGACGATGTCGCCGACGGTGTCCTTGACGCTGGCCTTGAAGTAGGTGGCGTCGCGCGGGCGCGCGGTGGACCAGAAATACTGCGTGTATTCCGACAGCGTCTCGTAGGGGCCGCGACGGTTGGCGTCGGTGCCGGTCATGTAGGCCAGCACGTGGTCGACCAGCGCGCTCAGCTTGGGGATGCCGGGGAAGGCCACGCTGTCGATCTCGATGCGCGGACAGTCGCCCTTGCAGTCGGGCTTGTTGGACGCCCACTTGATGCGCTCGGTGGACAGGTCGCCGATCTTCTCGGGCGTGGCCGTGCTGGCGGCCGCCGTCGGCGACTCCAGCGTGATGTTGGCGGGGGGCGAACTGCCGCAGCCGGCCAAGGCCAGCAGGGCGGCTCCCAGGACCGCGGCGGACAGGCCGCGCGGCGTGCGGGGACGACGCATTGAACTACCTCCAGAAAACCCGGCCGCGCGCGGGCGCGGCCGTCCAACGGTTACCCGCGGCGGATCAGGGAACCACCGCGGTCCATTCGGGCGTGGAGAACTTCTCGGCGGCCTGGGCCTCGGCCTGCGCCAGCGTGGCGGCGCCCAGCTGGCCCGGCGTCAGCCGGTGCAGGCCGGCGAAGGTGTCCACCATGCGCTGGATGATGACTTCCCGCGCCAGCCCGGTCTGGGTGCGCAGCGGGTCGACGCGCTTCTTGGCGCTGGTGGTGCCCTTGTCCGACAGTTTCTCGCGCCCGATGCGCAAGACTTCCACCATTTTATCGGCGTCGATGTCGTAGGACATGGTGACGTGGTGCAGCACCGCGCCGGCGCGGCGGGCCTGGGCGGCGCCGCCGATCTTGCCGATGTCCGAGGCGATGTCGTTGAGCGGCTGGTACCAGGCCTTGATGCCCAGCCCCTGCAGCGCCTGCAGCACCCAGGCGTCCAGGAACGCATAGCTTTCCTGGAAACTCATGCCGTGCACCAGCGCCTGCGGCGCGCTCAGCGAATAGGTGATGCTGTTGCCCGGCTCGATGAACATCGCGCCGCCGCCGCTGACGCGGCGCACGACCTCGATGCCGTGGCGCCGGGCGCCCTCGGGGTCGACTTCGTTCTTGAGAGATTGGAAGCGGCCGATCACGACCGCGGGCGCCGACCATTCCCAGATGCGAAGGGTGGGCGGGCGCGTGCCGGCGCCGACCTCGTCGGTGATGACGGCGTCCAGCGCCATGTGCAGCGCGGGGCGTTGCGGCGCTTCGTGGATCAGCTGCCAGTCGTAGTCGTTCCAGTCGGTGCGGGTCATGCCAGCGCCCTCCGCAGCACCACGGCCACGGCCTCGGCCGAGAAACCGAACATCTCGGTATCGGCGGGCAGCGCCGACTGCACCGCCAGCGCCAGTTCCAGTTCGCCGGCGTCGGCGGGCAGGCCGTTCAGGCCGCGGTTGATGGCTTCCAGCGCCTCGGGCGGTTCCAGGAAGAAATCGCCGCTGATGCGGACATCGGCCAGGCGGCCATCGCGGACTTCCAGGTCCGCGACCACCAGCTTGCCGCCGGGGACTTTGTATTCGCCGTGCATGGGGCGCTCCTTTGTGTATCAGGCCTGGCGCCGGGGGCGGCGCTACAGGCTCAGTTTCATGCCGTCGTGGCTGGCCACGAAACCCAGGCTTTCGTAGAAGCGGCGGGCGTCGGGCCGGGCGCGGTCGGTGGTCAGCTGCACCATCTCGCATCCCTGCGAGCGGCACTGCTCGATGGCCCACTCGAACATGGCGCGTCCCAGGCCCTGGCCGCGCGCCGACGAGGCGATGCGCACGCTCTCGATCTGTCCGCGCCATTGGCCCAGCCGCGACAGGCCGGGTATGAACGATAACTGCAAACAGCCGATCAGGCGCGCGTCGCGCTCGACCACCGCGAAGAACTGGTTCGGGTCCTGCTCGATGGCGGCAAAAGCCGCAGTGTAGCGGGGGTTGAGCGGAATCGAGGGATCTTCGCGCCTGGCGCCCAGTTCGTCGTCGGCCAGCATGGCCACGATCTCGGGCAGGTCGCCCAGGCGCGCGCGGCGGAACCGTAGCGGGGAATCGGTCATGGCGGCCTCGCTCAGCGCACGTTCTGGGCGGTCTGGCCGAACAGGATGCGGCGCGATTCGTCGTCGCTGACGGACGGCGCGGTGTTGACCTTGTCGGCCAGCGCGTAGGCGCGCTGCACGGCCGGACGCGCGGCGATGGCGTCGAACCAGCGCTTCAGGTGCGGGAAGTCATTCAGGTCCTGGCCCTGCTTGGCGTGCGGCACGATCCAGGGGTAGGCCGCCATGTCGGCGATGGAGTAGTCGCCGGCGACGAATTCGCGGTCGGCCAGGCGCTTGTTCAGCACGCCGTAGAGGCGGTTGGTTTCCTTGACGTAGCGTTCGATGGCGTAGGGGATGCGCTCGGGCGCGTAGCCGGAGAAGTGGTGGTTCTGGCCGGCCATGGGGCCCAGGCCGCCCATCTGCCAGAACAGCCATTGCGAGACCTCGGCGCGGCCGCGCAGGTCGGCGGGCAGGAAGCGGCCGGTCTTTTCGGCCAGGTACTGCAGGATGGCGCCGGATTCGAACAGCGACAGCGGCGCGCCGCCGTCGGCGGGCTGCTGGTCGACGATGGCCGGAATGCGGTTGTTGGGCGCGATGGCCAGGAACGCGGGCTTGAACTGGTCGCCCTTGCTGATGTTGACCGGGTGGATCTCGTACGGCAGCCCGGTTTCTTCCAGGAAGATCGTGATCTTGTGGCCGTTGGGGGTGGTCCAGTAATAGAGATCGATCATGGGGATTCCTTAGCGTCTTGGCGCCGCCGGCCACTGCCGGCGGATCGGAAGGCCCATGATAGCGGCGCCCCGGGCGGGCGGCCGAATACCCGGGGGCGCGGTGCGGGTTTGGCCCGCGCCCCGGCTCAGGCCGCGCCGGGCCGGGCGCCGCCGCGCAGGCGCCACTGCCAGTTCAGGCTGACGCCGGCGGCCGCCAGGAAGATCATGGCCACGCCCAGCACCTGGGTGGCGTCCATGCGGTGGCCGTACACCACCAGGTCCAGCAGGATCGCCACGGCCGGGTAGATGAAGCTGAGGGCGGCGGTCGAGGTAGTGGGCAGCTTCTGGATCGCCGAATACATCAGGATGTACATCAGGCAGGTGTGGACCAGGCCCAGCGCCACCAGGTAACCCCATTGCAGCGGGGCGGCCGGCAGCGCCTGGAAGTCGGCCATCGGCAGCAGCATCACCGCGCCCAGCGTCACCTGCACCAGCGCCAGCACCTGCGGCGGGATGCCCTTCAGGCGCTTGACGATGACGGCGGTGATGCCATAGAGCGCCGCCGCGCCCAGCCCCAGCAGCAGGCCCGACAGGTAGGCGTCGCCGCCGCTGTGGTCGGTGAGCTTGAGCACCAGTAGCAGGCCGGCGAAGGCGATCACCGACCAGGCCAGCTTGCCGCGCGTGGGCCGTTCGCCCAGGAACAGCGCGCCCAGGCCGATCAGGAAGAAGGGCTGCACGTTGTAGACGGCGGTGGCCAGCGAGATCGACGCCAGCCGGTAGGCCGAGAACAGCAGCACCCAGTTCAGCACCAGCGCGGCGCCGGCGGCCAGCGCCAGCGCCAGGGTGCGGGCGGTGAACAGCCCGGGCTTGAGCAGGCCGCGGGCCCAGCAGTACAGGAACAGCGACAGGGCGCCGAAGACGCAGCGGAAGAACACCACGTTCCAGGCGCTCTGGCCGGATTCCAGGACGAACACGCCCAGGGTGCCGGACAGGGTCATGGCGGCGGCCATCTGGGCCAGGCCGAGGCGATCGGATGAGGGGGACATGGAAGGCTCCAGGGGACCGCGCGGTCCACGATTCGATGGAGAAATTATCCCAGGCCGATCGGGCCGGTTATATGATGTTGCTGTGCCGGTTTGGCCTGTCAACCTTCGTTCGGGTGGAATTTATGCAGAATGACCTAAAGAATGAAAACCCCGTCCTGGATGGTATCGACCGCCGCCTGGTCGAGGCGCTGACGGCCAACGCGCGCACCACCACCGCCGACCTGGCGCGCCAGGTCGGCATGTCCGCGCCGAGCGTGGCCGACCGCCTGCGGCGGCTGGAGGAATCGGGCGTGATCCGCGCCTATACCCTGGACGTGGACCCGGTGGCGCTGGGCTACACGCTGGAGGCGATCGTGCGCATCCGGCCGCTGCCGGGCCAGTTGCGGCGGGTCGAGGGGCTGATCCAGGAGATCCCGCAATTCGTGGAATGCGACAAGGTCACGGGCGACGACTGCTTCATCGCGCGCGTGGTGCTGCGCTCGATCACCCACCTGGACGGCATCCTGGAGCGCGTGACCGAGTTCGCCGAGACCAACACCGCTATCGTCAAGGCGCACACGGTGCGCCGCCGGCTGCCGCCGTTGCGCTGAGGGGGGCGGGCTGGGCAAGGCGGCGGCTGGACGCCGCGCCGGGGACGGGCTGGCGCGACGCGTCGGCCAGGCCAGGGCGATTCAGGCGGCGGGCGCCGCCAGGGCGCGGACGATGTCGTCCTTCAGGCCGGCCGGCGTGTCGGTGGGGGCGTAGCGCTTGATCACCTGGCCGTCGCGGCCCACCAGGAACTTGGTGAAGTTCCACTTGATGCCCTCGGTGCCGAAGACGCCGGGCTTTTCGCCCTTGAGCCAGCGGTACAGCGGGTCGGCGTCGGCGCCGTTGACGTCGATCTTGGCGAACAGCGGGAAGGTGATGTCGTACTGCGTGGTGCAGAAGTCGAGGATCTCGGCCTCGTTGCCCGGCTCCTGGCGGCCGAACTGGTCGCAGGGAAAGCCCAGCACCGTCAGGCCGTCGTCGCGCAGCGCGCGATACAGATCTTCCAGGCCCGAGTACTGCGGCGTGAAGCCGCATTTCGAGGCCACGTTCACCACCAGCAGCACCCGGCCGCGGTAGGCGGACAGGGGCTGGTCGGCGCCGTGGATGTCGCGGGCCGAGAAATCGTAGATCGTGCTCATGCGGGCTCCTTGGGGTCAGGCGTCGGAACGGGACGAGGCCAGCGCGCCGGTCTGCGGCGGCTGCGTCATCCCGGCGTGGCGCCCATAGTAGCGCGTGCCCCACAGGGTCAGCAGCAACACCGCCGCGGTGATGGCCGCGGACATCCATGGCAGGTCGGTCAGCGGCAGGCCGTGGCCCAGCGCCAGGCTGCCGAGCCAGGCGCCGCCGGCGTTGCCCAGGTTGAAGGCGCCCTGGTTCAGGGTCGAGGCCAGGTTGGGCGCCTCGGCCGCCTGGTCGACGATCAGCGTCTGCAGCAGCGGCACCACGGCAAAGCCCAGCGTGCCCCAGATGAAGGTCATCACCAGCATCGGCGCCAGCGCGTGGATGGCCTGGCTCAGCGCCAGGAACACCAGCAGCAGGCCCAGGAAGATGCGGCGCAACGACACTTCCAGATTGCGGTCGCCCAGCTTGCCGCCGAGCGTGCTGCCCACCGTGAGCGCCACGCCGAACAGCAGCAGCACGCCGGTCACGCCGCGTTCGGACACGCCGGTGATGTCGCGCAGGATCGGCGCGATATAGGTCAGCACGCAGAACAGCGCGGCCGAGGCCAGCACGCTGGCGACCAGCGGCCACAGCACGCGCACGTCGCGCAGCACGCGGAATTCACGCAGGATGTTGCCGGGTTGCATCGGGATGCGGCCGGGCAGCCACGCCGCCAGCGCCGCCACCGCGGCCAGCCCGATGCCGCTGACCACCCAGAAGGTCGAGCGCCAGCCCGCCACCTGGCCCAGCGCGGTGCCCAGCGGCACGCCCAGCACGTTGGCCAGCGTCAGGCCGGTGAACATCAGCGCGATGGCGCTGGAGCGCTGGTGGCGCGGCACCAGGTCGGCCGCCACCACCGCGCCGATGCCGAAGAAGGCGCCATGGCAGAAGGCGGTGAAGACGCGCGCGGCCATCAGCGTGCCGTAGCCCGGCGCCAGCGCACAGAGCAGGTTGCCCAGCACGAAGGTGCTGGCCAGGCCGATCAGCGTGGCCTTGCGCGGCATGCGCGCGGTGATGATGGCCATGATGGGCGCGCCGATCACCACGCCCATGGCGTAGCCCGTGATCAGCAGGCCGGCGATGTCGATGCTGACGTCCAGGTCGGCGGCAACGTTGGGCAAGAGGCCCATGATGACGAATTCGCTGGTGCCGATGCCGAAAGCGGCGGCGGCCAGCGCGATGAGATGCAGGGGCATGTAAAACCGGGGAGAGGGCCGGGCGCACGGGGCCGCGGCGACAGGGAAGGGTGCGCGAATTTTAGAGCAGCCGCTCGCGCGCGCCGCCGCAAATCCCTGTTGCCGATGCGGGTATACCCTTGGCCTGCATTCAGACCAGTTTCAGGTCCAGCGGCGGGGTGCCCGGGAACACCTGCGCCAGCCGGGCCGGCGGCAGGCCGTACAGGCGCGAGAACAGGCCGGCGAACAGCGCGCGGTATTCATTGAGCACCGGGTAGTCGCGGTCCTGGAACAGGGTCTCGCGTTTGACCGGGACCTGGCGGCCGGCAATGCGGCCGCCCTGCACATTGCCCCCCAGCACCCAGTAGACCGTGCCGTGGCCATGGTCGGTGCCCTTGTTGCCGTTCTCGCGGAAGGTGCGGCCGAATTCGCTGATGACGACCACCGTGGCCTGCTTCCAGGCCGGGCCCATGGCATCGGCGTAGCCAGCCAGCGCCCGCCCCAGCTGGCCGAGCCGGTTGGCCAGCATGCCGCTGGCGTTGCCCTGGCCGACGTGCGTGTCCCAGCCGCCGACGTCGACGAAACCCAGGTTGTAGCTGTCGCGCATGAAGCGGCCGATGCGGCGCGCTTCCTGCTCCAGCCTGTCGGCCGACACGGCGTTGCCGCTGGCGGTCTCCATTTCCGCGTCGAGTTCGGCGCGCGTGGCGCCCATGATGCGCTGGCCCTCGGCGACCGAGGCGCCCAGGTCGGTGTGCTGGTACATCGCGGCGATGGCGCGGTTGTCGGCCTCGGACAGGCGCGACTTGCGGGCCGCGCCGCCCAGGTCGATGTTGGGCACGCGCTCGGCGCCGCGGAAGATCTGCGGCACCTCGGTGGTGAAGGCGGCCGCCTGCATGCCCTTGCCGTCGAGCGCGGCGGCCAGGCGGTTCAGCAAGCCCGAACGGAAGTCGCCGTTCCTGTCCCGGGCCGCGCCCTGGCCGAGTTCGATGCGGTTCTGGGTCTCGAAGTGGCTGCGGCTGGTGTCGTCGGTGCCGGCGAACGGCACGAAGGCCAGCTGGCGCTTCTGGTAGAAGGGCATCAGGCTTTCGGCCAGCGCCGGGTGCAGGGCCCAGCCGTCGGCCAGGGGCAGGGCGGCGCCGGCACCGCTGCCGGGCCTGGCGATGGCGATGCTCGGGCGCGACTCGTAATAGAAGTCGCTGCCGGCCGGCACCAGCAGGCTGGCGGCGTCGTAGGCGCCGCGCATGAAGACGACCAGCAGCTTGTTGCCGGCGGCGGCCGGCGCGGCGTACAGGCGGCTGGCGCCGGCGACGAGCGGCGCCGAGGCCAGGAGTTGCAGGATGCGGCGGCGATGCATGATGTGTCTCCCGCGGCGGGTCAGCGCCGCATGAATTCGGGCGAGGCCAGCAGATAGGTGTTGGCGTCCTTGGGGTTCTTCGCCTGCGCGATGGCGTCGCGGGTGGCGGGCGACAGGCGCGCGAACAGGCCGTCGGCGGCGTTCTCGCGCAGCAGGTCGGGCAGGCGCGGCAATTCCACCGGCCCCTTGTCGTCGCCCTCGCGGTAGAAGGCCTGCGGCGCGGCGGCGATGGCGCGCGCCACTTCGAAGCGCGCGGTCATCTGGCCCGAGCCGGCCCAGTCCGACTGCGCCTGCGGATAGCCGTCGGGCGTCAGGCGCTGGTTCAGCGGCTGGCCCAGCTGCCTGAGCATGGCCATGGCCGGGCGCGGATTGGCGATGGGGGGCAGGTCGGCGTAGGTCAGCCGCAAGGCCGAGTACACGTAATGCACGGGGTCCTTGAACACGCCGGTCCTGAGCGACTGCGTGAATTCCGGCGAGCCGTACAGCGTCTGCAGCGTGGCGGCGATGTCGCCGTCGCTGGCCTGGAAGGTGCGGGCCATCCTGTCGATGACCGAGGCCGGCGGCGCGTCGCCCATGAAGTAGGCGGCCAGCTTGGCGCTGATGAAGCGCGCGGTGGCGGGATGGCGCGCCAGCAGGTCGACCGCCTCGTCGACCTCGGCCAGGCCGGCGCCGCGGATCGTGTGGCCCAGGAACTGCTTGTCGCCGTAGTCGTGGCGCGCCGGGTTGAACAGGAACAGGCCGTCCAGCACCACCTGGCCGCGCAGCGCCGGCCGCACCTTGGGCGGGCCTTCCTGGTTGTGGATGCCCAGGCCGGTGAGAATCCGCGCCAGTTCCTGCACGTCGGCCTGCGTGTAGCCGCCCTTGACGCCCAGCGTGTGCAGCTCCATCAGTTCGCGCGCGTAGTTTTCATTGATGCGGCCCACGGCGTTCTGAGTGTTGTCCAGGTACACCAGCATCGCCGGCGAACGCAGCGTGGCCGCCAGCAGGTCGCGGAACTTGCCGAGCGCGTGCGGGCGGATGGCGCGTTCCTCATACTGGTCGATATAGGTGCCGACGTCGTTCTTGGCCGCATAGACGTTGAAGTGGTTCATCCAGAACCAGGTCATCTGCTCCTGCAATTGATTGGGCGAGTACAGCGCGCGGTAGAGCGCGCGGCTGGCGGTGTCGTCGGCGCGCTGGCGCGAGATGGCGCGGGCGTCGCGCTGGGCCTGCTGCCTGGCGTCGGGGGCGGCGTCCTTGGCGCCCTGGCGCAGGCCGCGCTGTTCGGCGTGCGCGTCCTCGGCGCTCTGGCGCGAGATCGACAGCGCGTCGATGCGTTGCTGCACGGCGGCGGGCAGGCGCGCCCCGGGATCGGGATGCAGCTGCGCCTGCAGATAGCGCTGCGGGCCGAGTTCGCGCATGCGCGCCAGCTCGGCCGGGGTGGCGCCCCAGGTGATGCGGTTGACCAGCGCGGCGTCGAGCGCCTGGGCGTCGGCTTCGTGGCCGGTGGCGGCGGGCTTGGGCGCGGCGGGCGGCGGGGCCGTGCCG
>ERZ1739169.121-NODE-121-length-22491-cov-16.803931_pt1 | contig 22491 bp, 18 predicted proteins | sample MGYA00581756_ERZ1739169 | MGnify/ENA primary metagenome ERZ1739169 (study PRJEB40789, sample SAMEA7425667) | Salamandra salamandra | biome: salamander skin | place: Germany | collected 2020-03 | study: cvxcv | reverse complement strand
CGCATCGCTGTGCTTAGTTTTTTTTTTTTTAATGATCAGGCTAACACCGAGAGTTCCACCATCGCCTACCCTCTTCCCCTCCACGACGCTCTTCCGTGCTCATCGGCGGCCCGCGCCTGGGCCAGCGCGCCGTCGGCGTCGACGGTGATGAAGGCGTTGAGGTCCTGGCGGGACGCGATGCGGTCCAGGCAGCTGCGGGTCAGGGCTTCACTGGTGACGCGGCCCTCGCGAAACAGCGCCGCGGCTTCGGTCACGGTCGGGCAGGTCGGGGGCGTCCGGGGGGTGGGCATGGCGTGTTGTCTCCTTGTGGCTGCCATTTTGTCGGTTCGATCCCGATCTATACCTGTTCGACCGTGGCGCTGTCGAGCACGGCGCGTCGAGCGGGCGGTCCGGCCCGTGGCTGGAGCCGTCCCGCGGCGCCGCCGCAGGCGCTAACATAGACGGCACTTATACACGTACAAGTCCCCCGCTTATCCTGGTATGAACACTTCCCCCCAGGCCGGCGCCGCCGGCCACGAAGGCTCCCGCCTGCGCCGCCAGGCGCTGGGCGAGTTCGTGCGCAGCGCCCGCTCGCGCATCACCCCGCAGATGGCCGGCCTGCCCGAAGGCATGCGGCGCCGCACGCCGGGGCTGCGGCGCGAAGAGGTGGCGCAGCTGTGCGGCATCAGCGTCACCTGGTACACCTGGATCGAGCAGGGACGCGAGGTGTCGGTGTCGCCGTCGGTGTGGTCGCGCATCGCGGGGGTGCTGCAGCTGGCGCGGGCCGAGCGGGCCTATCTGTTCGACCTGGCCGATTGCGCCGACCCGCAGCATGCGCGCGACGATGCGATGGGGGCGCCGGGGTCGTTGCGTGAGTGCGTGGATGCGATCACCGCGCCGGCCTACGTGCTGGACCGGGCCTGGAACGTGCTGGCCTGTAATGAGCCGCTGCGGGATCTGTTCGACGACTGGCCGGCCCGGGATCCGGAGCCCAACCTGCTGCGCTACATCTTCCTGGATCCGGCGGCGCGCGAGCTGGTGGTGGACTGGGAGCAGCGGGCGCGGCGCGTGGTGGCCGAGTTCCGGGCGGATGCGGGGGCGCATCTGGATGAGCCGGCGGTGCTGGCGCTGATCGACGCCCTGAACCGGCAGAGCGCCGTGTTCGCCCATTGGTGGACGCGGCACGCGGTGGTGGAGCGCGAAGGCGGTTTGCGCGAGTTCCAGCACCCGCGCCGTGGCACGTTGGCCTATCAGCAGATCACCTTTCGCCTGGCGACGCATTTGGATCTGAAGCTGGTGATGTTGCTGGGGGAGGAGTGACGGGTGGGTTCTTGAGGCGCGAGTGACGGGGCAGGCGGGGGATGGGGCGCGCTACTTGCTGTTGACCAGCAGGTCGCCGGGGAGGCCGGCTTCGATCAGGCCCAGCAGGAGTTTCTTGACGGGGGCGGGCAGGGCGGTGTCGGGGAGCTCGGCCTGGGTGATCCAGCGCTCGGGTTGCGTGGGCTGGCGTAGCGAGGCGCTGCGCACGGGCACGTACCAGGGGCGGATGTGCAGGCGGTAGTGGGTGAAGGTGTGGGCGAAGGCGGCGAGTTCGAAGCGCTGTTCGGGGTCCAGGCCTAGGGCGCGGGAGGCGGCCAGGGGGTCGCCGGCGGCGTCGAATTCGGGCAGGCTCCAGAGGCCGCCCCAGATACCGGGTTCGGGGCGCTGCTGCAGCAGGAAGGCGCCCTGGTGCTGCAGCACCAGCATGGCGGTCTCGCGTTCCGGAATCGCCTTGCGCGCCTTGGGCGTGGGCAGCTCAGCCTGGCGGCCGTCGCGCTTGGCGACACAGGTATCGGCGACCGGGCAGCGCTCACAGGCCGGCTTGCCGCGCGTGCAGAGGGTGGCGCCCAGGTCCATCAGGCCCTGGGTGTAGGCGGCCATGTCCAGGCCGGGGGCGGCGTCGACGTTGGCGTCGGCCAGGGCCCACAGGCGTTGTTCGATCTCGCGCTTGGCGGGGTCGCCGGCGATGCCGAATTGGCGGGTGAAGACGCGCTTGACGTTGCCGTCGAGAATGGGCGAGCGCTCGCCGTAGGCGAAGGCGGCGATGGCGGCGGCGGTCGAGCGGCCGATGCCGGGCAGGGTGGCGATGGCTTCGGCGGTGGGCGGGAAGCGGCCGTTCCAGTCGCGCGCGATTTCCTGGGCGCAGCGGTGCAGGTTGCGGGCGCGGGCGTAGTAGCCCAGGCCGGCCCAGTAGGGCATCACGTCTTCCTGGGCGGCGGCGGCCAGCGCCGCGACGTCGGGGAAGCGCTGCAGGAAGCGTTCGTAGTAGGGGATCACGGTGGCCACCTGCGTCTGCTGCAGCATGATCTCCGAGAGCCAGATGCGGTAGGGATCCCGGGTGTTTTGCCAGGGGAGATCGTGGCGGCCGTGCTGGCGTTGCCAGGCGACGATGCGAGGGGCGAAGTCCATGCCCGCAATTATCGCATCGCCCTATTGCCGGGGGTGGGGCGAGCGGTTACAACCGTAGGACAGAGGCGCATCGAGCGCCCGGAATTCACCTCCCGCCGCTTGCCCGCATGCGCTTCAAGAGGGCGTGGTGCGTTGGCTGCCGCGGGCGTTCCACGACCCTCGGAGTAGACATGAATGCCCCCCTCACGCCCGCGCTGCGCGCGGCGCTCGAATCCGTCCAGCTGGACGACAAATACACCCTCGAAAGTGGCCGCGCCTGGATGAGCGGCATCCACGCCCTGGTGCGCCTGCCGATGATGCAGCGGCTGCGCGACCTGCGCGCGGGGCTGAACACGGCCGGGTTCGTGTCGGGCTACCGGGGCTCGCCGCTGGGCGGGGTCGACCAGAACATGTGGAAGGCGGCCAAGTACCTGAAGGCGCACCACGTCGAGTTCCAGCCGGGCATCAACGAGGACCTGGCGGCCACCGCGGTGTGGGGCACGCAGCAGGTCAACCTGTTCCCGGGCGCCAAATACGACGGCGTGTTCGGCATGTGGTACGGCAAGGGGCCGGGCGTGGACCGCTGCGGCGACGTGTTCAAGCACGCCAACGCCGCCGGCACCTCGCCGCACGGCGGCGTGCTGGTGGTGGCCGGCGACGATCACCCGGCCAAGTCGTCGACGCTGCCGCACCAGAGCGATCACATCCTCAAGGCCTGCATGATCCCGGCGCTGTTCCCGTCGAGCGTGCAGGAGGTGCTGGACTACGGCCTGCACGGCTGGGCCATGAGCCGCTACGCCGGGGTCTGGGTCGGCATGAAATGCATCACCGACATCGTCGAGGTGTCGGCCTCGGTGGACGTGGATCCGTACCGCGTGCAGATCGTGCTGCCCGGGGATTTCCAGCTGCCGCCGGACGGCCTGAACATCCGCATCCCGGACACGCCCCTGCAGCAGGAAGCGCGGCTACTGGACTACAAGCTGTACGCGGCGCTGGCCTACGCCCGCGCCAACAATCTGAACCGCGAGCTGTGGCAGGTGCCGGCGCGCGACGCGCGCTTCGGCATCATGACCTCGGGCAAGGCCTACCTGGACACGCGCCAGGCGCTGTCCGACCTGGGGCTGAGCGAGGCGGTGTGCCAGCGCATCGGCCTGCGGCTGTTCAAGGTCGGCATGGTGTGGCCGCTGGAATCCACCGGCATGGCGCAATTCGCCGACGGCCTGGACGAGATTCTGGTGGTCGAGGAAAAGCGCCAGGTGCTGGAATACCAGTTGAAGGAAGAACTGTTCAGCTGGATCGGCAGCGGCAAGAAGATCCCGCGCGTGGTCGGCAAGTTCGACGACAAGGACGGCGGCGAGTGGTCGGTGCCGCAGGGCAACTGGCTGCTGCCGGCGCACTACGAGTTTTCGCCGGCGATGGTGGCCAAGGCCATCGCCGCGCGCCTGCTGCGCTTCGAGCTGCCGGCCGACGTGCGCGCCGGCATCGAGGCGCGGCTGGCCTTCATTGCCGGCCGCGAACAGGCGCTGGCGCGGCCGCGCGTGGTGGAGGACCGCAAGCCGTGGTTCTGTTCGGGCTGTCCGCACAATACCTCGACGCGGGTGCCGGACGGCTCGCGCGGCATGGCCGGCATCGGCTGCCACTACATGGTGACCTGGATGGGCCGCAATACCCAGGTCTACACGCAGATGGGCGGCGAGGGCGTGCCGTGGCTGGGGCAGGCGCCGTTCACCGAAGAGAAGCACGTGTTCGCCAATCTCGGCGACGGCACCTACTTCCATTCGGGCCTGCTGGCGATCCGCGCGGCGGTGGCGGCCAAGGCGCCGATCACCTACAAGATCCTGTTCAACGACGCGGTGGCCATGACCGGCGGGCAGCCGGTGGATGGCCCCATCAGCGTGCCGATGATCAGCCGCCAGGTGGCGGCCGAGGGCATCGACAAGATCGTGGTGGTGACCGACGAGCCGGAAAAGTACCAGGGCATGGCCGGCATGGCGCCGGGCGTGCCGGTGAAACACCGCGACGAGCTGGACGCGGTGATGCGCGAATTGCGCGAACACCCCGGCGTGTCGGTGCTGATCTATGACCAGACCTGTGCCACCGAGAAGCGCCGCCGCCGCAAGCGCGGCGCCTATCCCGATCCGGCGCGGCGCGTGGTCATCAACGAGCGCGTGTGCGAAGGCTGTGGCGACTGTTCGCAGAAATCGCACTGCCTGTCGGTGGAGCCGCTGGAGACCGAGTTCGGCCGCAAGCGCGCCATCAACCAGTCCAGCTGCAACAAAGACTTCTCCTGTCTGAAGGGCTTCTGCCCCAGCTTCGTTACGGTGGAAGGCGGCAAGCTGCGCAAGCCGCGCGCGCTGGCGCCGGAAGGCGCGGTCGACGACGAGGTGCCGCAACCGGCATTGCCGGGCCTGGCGCAAGCCTATGGCGTGTTCATCGCCGGCGTCGGCGGCACCGGCGTGGTCACCATCGGCCAGCTGCTGGGCATGGCCGCGCACCTGGAAGGCAAGGGCTGTTCGGTGCTGGACATGGCCGGCCTGGCGCAGAAGGGCGGCGCGGTGTATTCGCACGTGGTGCTGGCGCAGACGCCGGACCATTTGATGAATACGCGCGTGGCGATGGGCGAGGCCGACCTGATGCTGGCCGGCGACCTGGTGGTGGCGACCAGCGCCGACGCCATGGCGCGGCTGCGCCCGGGCCGCTCGCGCGCGCTGCTCAACAGCGACACCGCGCCCACCGCGGCGTTCGTGACCAATCCCGACTGGACGCTGCCGGGCGCCAACCTGACGGCGGACCTGCAGGCCGCATGCGGCAAGGACAACCTGCACACGGTGGACGCGTCGGCGCTGGCCGTGGGCCTGCTGGGCGACGCCATCTACTCCAACCCGCTGATGATGGGCTACGCCTACCAGAAGGGCTGGCTGCCGCTGTCGCGCGAGTCCTTGCTGCGCGCCATCGAGCTGAACGGCCAGCAGGTGCCCAACAACCTGGCCGCCTTCGCCTGGGGCCGCCGCGCGGCCCACGATCTGGCCGGCGTCACGCGCCTGCTGGCCAACGGCGGCGCGCCGGCGCATCCGGACGGCATCATCGAGATCCGCCGTCCGCGCGCGGCCAGCCCGGTGGTGGAACTGAAGAAGCCGGCCGGCGAGCTGGAACGCCTGGTCGAAACGCGCCGCGCGTTCCTGACGCAGTACCAGGACGCCGCTTATGCGCAGCAGTACGCCGAGCTGGTGGACAAGGTGGCGCATGCCGAGCACGAGGCCACCGGCACCCAGCGCCTGGCGCTGGCGGTGGCGCGCTACTACTTCAAGCTGCTGGCCTACAAGGACGAATACGAAGTGGCGCGGCTGTACACCGATGGCGCGTTCCTCAAGCGCATCGGCGAGCAGTTCGAGGGCGACTGGAAGCTGCGCTTCCACCTGGCCCCGCCGCTGTTCGCGCGCCGCGGCCCTGACGGCCATCTGGTCAAGAAGGCCTATGGCCCGGGCATGTTGCGGGTGTTCCGCCTGCTGGCGCGCATGAAGCGCCTGCGCGGCACGCGCTTCGACCCGTTCGGCTATACCCGCGAGCGTCGCGCCGAGCGCGAGCTGGCGCGTGAATACCGCGAGACGCTGACGGCGATCCTGTCCAAGCTCAACCGCGGCAACCTCGACCGCGCGGTGGCGCTGGCCAGCGTGCCGGAGGAGATCCGCGGCTACGGCCACGTGAAGGAGGCGGCCATGGAAAAGGCCGCCGCGCGGCGCGAGGCCCTGCTCAAGGACTTCACCGCCAACGTGGTGTCGATCGGGGGCGCGCGGGCGGCGTGAAGGGCGGCGGCGCGTGCGGCTAGGCCGGATAGTGCGCGTCGTCCAGCAGCATGTCCTCGAAGAACGCGCCGTAGCGGCCTTGCGGGTCGCGCAGGTGGATCTCCAGGATCCAGCGCATCTCCGAGGGGCTGATCGCCAGGTCGGCCAGCGAGCCGGTGTGGATCGCCGCGTGCGGGAAGTCGGACACGCGGTGGCCGGGCAGGTCGAAATTCAGTTCCCAGCCCATGGCGCGCGCCTGGCGGTCGGCGTAGGCGTACAGCGCCTGCCCGCTCAACCGCTCGCGCAGCCAGACGCCGCGCACATCATGGAACAGCGCCTCGGCGTCGCGCGCGCAGCGCGCCTGCCCGGCGTCGTCGCCCACCACGTAGCTCTTGCCGCCGTCGCCTTCCCAGGCGTCCAGCCGCGGCGCGATATCGAGAAAGAAGATGTCGTGTTCGCCCAGCGCCACGCCGGGCGTGGACGCCTGGCGCATCGCCTTCATGGTGTTGGCGCCGAAGCGCACGCGGGTGGGGTGCCAGCTGAGCGCCAGGCCGGCGTCGATCAACGTCTGCTTGGCCAGGGCGACGGCGTCTTCCTCGATCATGCCGGGGCGGATGCGGGCGGCGATGTCCTCGATGGCCTGGCGCGTCTTGTTGCGGGCCAGCAGCATGCCGTCCACGGAGAAGGCGGGACCGACGCGTTCGCTGGGGTCGGAGGAGGGTGTTTGCATGATGCGTTTCCTTGCGTGGCGAGCCCGGAGGGCGATGCAGGCAGTGTCGGCGCGCGCGCCGTGGCGGACCAGCGCCGCGTGGGGCGGATTGCGGCCAGGATGGCGCGTCCGGCGGCCAGGGCCCGGGGCGGCGGCGGATGGCGGCCGCCATGGCACGGTTTACGGCCAGGCCCGGCGGCGGCGGGCCGCGCGCCCAAGGGCTTGGGCTAAGGTAGCGTGTCGCGGCGCCGTTGCCGCGTTGTCCGTGGCGTACCGCGCGGCGTTCCCCCTTTCGCCTTCCCGATCCCATGAAATCCGTCGCCATCCTCGTCTTTCCCGGCGTGCAGTCGCTGGACGTCAGCGGACCGCTGGACGTGTTCGCCGAGGCGAACCGCTTCCTGCTGCCGGCCCGGCAGTACCGGATGGAGCTGATCGGCCTGACGCGCGGCGCGGTGCCCTGTTCCAACGGCATGCTGCTGACGCCGCAGCGCCATTACGCCGACGTCGCGGACGCGCCCGACCTGCTGCTGGCCGCCGGCGGCCCGGGCCTGCCGGCGGCGCGGGAATCGGACGAGGCGCTGGCCTGGCTGCGCGCGGCCTGCGCGCGGGCCGAGCGCTATGGGTCGATCTGCAACGGCGTCTTCCTGCTGGCGCGCGCCGGCCTGCCCGCGGGCGCCATGGTCACCACCCACTGGAACGATGCGCCGGCGCTGGCGGCGCGCTATCCGGACCTGCGGGTCGAGACCGACCGCCTGTACGCGCAGGATGGCCGCTTGCACACGTCGGCGGGGGTGACGGCCGGCATCGACCTGGCCCTGTACCTGGTGGCGCAGGACCACGGGCCGGAGGTGGCGCTGAACGTGGCCAAGCGGCTGGTGGTGTTCATGCAGCGCGCCGGCGGGCAGTCGCAGTTCAGCCCGTTCCTGACGCCCTTCGTCGAGGAGACCTCGGCGGTGGCGCAGGTGCAGCAGTACGTGCTGGGGCACCTGGCCGACGACCTGGGCGTGGACGCGCTGGCGGCGGTGGCCAACATGAGCCGCCGCAATTTCTCGCGGGTGTTCCTGCGGGATGCCGGCGTCACGCCGGCGGATTTCGTCGAGAGCGCGCGGGTGGACGCGGCCCGCGCGCGGCTGGAGCGCGCGTCGGCGCCGCTCAAGACCGTGGCGTTTGATTGCGGCTTTCGCGATGCGCGGCACCTGCGCGAGGTGTTCCAGCGGCGGCTGGGCGTGTCGCCCAGCCAGTACCGCGCCAGTTTCGGCTGCTGACGCGGCGGCGGATTCAGCCGCCCGCGGTTTCCGGCTTGCGGCGGCGGGTGACGCCGGTGTCGAAGCGTTCCACGCCGGGGCGGGCGGCGGGGCGGTCAAAGCGTTCCACGCCGGGCCGCGCGAAGCGTTCGACACGCGGCGGGCTGTGGGTCTTGGCCTGCACGCTTTCGGCGGCGGCCTGTTCGCGCTTGGCGATGATCTCTTCGGCGCGCTGGTGGTGCGGCGCCATCTTGCGGACCATCACGCGGCCATCGCGCGGGAAGTAGTTGATGCGGCGCGCGTGCACGTCGCCCAGGTCCTGCGCCTTGACCGGAATGCCTTCCGTGCGCAGGTAGTTGAGCACGAACTGGCCATTGCGCTCGCCGATGTTCATCTGCTGCATGGCGGAGAGCACCGCGCCGCCGCCGAACACCTTGGCCTCGAGGCGCTCGCGCGACGCGCCGGCCTTGAGCAGCTCGTTGATCAGGACTTCCATGGCGAAGGCGCCATAGCGCATGGTGGCCGAGGCGGGCGACTGCATGTCGCCCTCGGGCAGCATGAAGTGATTCATGCCGCCCACGCCGTTGACGGGATCGTGGATGCAGGCAGCCACGCACGACCCGAGCACGGTCGAGATCATGATGTCTTCGTCGGTGACGTAGTACTCGTTGGGGAGTACCTTCACCGCCTGAGACTGGAACGCGCTATCGAAATAATGGCGCGTCGCACGGGCTTCAAGACGGGCGACCATGGAACGGAATCAAGGGCAAGAACAACGATTGGGACACGAAGGCAGCGCTCGGTAGGACAGTAAACGTTTCAAAATATGAGGAAAGATGTCGCTTTATTCTTGCACATCTGGCCCGTAATAGGGGGAAAACCTGTGTAACCGCAACTTTGTTATGTCCCTGATACATATGGCCGTTTCCCCGATAGCGAGGGCGCGCGCGACCCATGGCGGGACGGTGTTCCATCCTAACCAGGGTCGGGCGGGGCCGTTCCCCGGATCACGGGGAAGAAGGGGGGCTATACGCGGGTTTAGAAGCGCGTGCTGCGGGTCACGGACCAGCGGGCCGACAGCGCGCCCAGGGCGGCCGAGGCCACGATGGCCGTCAGCAGCACGGGGGCGCCGGGCAAATGTAGGGCGAATTCCGCCCCGTAGCTGTGGGCCAGGCCGAGCAGGGCGTTGTTCAGCGGCGACAGCGCCACCGCCGCCACGCCGATGGCCAGCAGCGAGGCCAGGGCGCCGGACAGCGCGCCCAGGTACAGGAACGGCCGCCGTACGAACGATTCGGTGGCGCCCACCAGGCGCGCCACCGCGATTTCCTCGCGCTGCGACAGGGCCTGCATGCGCACGGTGTTGAAGACCGTGGCCAGCACCACCACCGCCACGCAGGCGGCCAGGAAGCCCAGGCCGATGCGGGCAAAGCGCAGGATGGCCTCCAGCCGCTGCACCCAGGCGCTGTCCAGTTGCACCAGGTCCACCTGGTTCCATTGTTTCCAGGCCTGCGCCAGCTTGTCGGCGCGGCCGGCCAGGTCTTCGCCCTCGGCCAGGGTCACCACCACCGCGTCGGGCAGGGGGTTGCCGGGCAGCACGGCCAGCGCCTGCTGCCAGGCGGGGTTGGCGCGCAGGTCGGCCAGGGCGTCGTCGCGGCCGACCACGCGCACCGCGCGCACGTCGTTGGCGTACTCGCCCTGGATGCGCCTGGCGATGTCGGCGGCGGCGCCGGCGGGGGCGTCGACCCGCAGGAAGACGGTGACCTCGGGGGTGACGGACATCTGCCGCGCCACCGGCTGCACCGACACCAGGATGGCGCTGCCCAGCAGCGGCAGGGCCAGCGCCAGCGCCATCACCAGCAGGTTGGCGAGCGAGGAGAACGGCTGCTTGACCAGCCGGCGCAGGGTGACCATGAGCGCATAGCGATGCTGCCGCAGCCAGGCGTTCATGCCGGTTCTCCGGCGCTGCCGTGGCCGGCGTCGGCCGAGGGCGTGGCGGGACCGTGCGAGTCGGCGAACTTGCCGGGGTCGATGCGCAGGGTGCGGGTGGCGTAGCGCGCCATGAGTTCCTGGTCGTGCGAGGCGATCAGCGTGGTGACGCCGACGCGGTTGAAGTCGCGGAACACATTCATGATGCGCTGCGCGTTGTCGTGGTCGAGGTTGGCGGTGGGTTCGTCGGCGATCAGGATGGCGGGCCGGTTGACGATGGCGCGCGCGATCGCCAGGCGCTGCTGCTCGCCGCCCGACAACTCGATGGGGTTGAGATCTTCCTTGCCCGACAGGCCGACCTTGTCCAGCGCGGCGCGGGCGCGGGCGGCGGCCGAATCGCCGGGGTGGCCGGTGACCGCCAGCGGCAGCATCACGTTTTCAAACGCGCTGCGATCGAACAGCAGGTGCGTGTCCTGCAGGATCACGCCGACGGCGCGGCGCAGGTAGGGCCGGGCGCGGGCCGGCAGCTTGTCGAGCCGCTGGCCGTTGACCTGGATCGAGCCGCGGCTGGCGGGCTCGAGCCCCCCGATCAGCTTGAGCAGGGTCGACTTGCCGGCGCCGGATGGCCCCGACACGAAAACGAACTCTCCCGCGCTCACGCGGAAGTTGATGTCGGCCAGGATATTGCGGCCGCGGCCATACGATTTGAATACGTGCTGGAATTCGATCATGGCGGCTGTCGGATGAAGCCGCAATATTAACTCGGGGACAGTAAGCTGGCCTAAAACCGCGAGAGGGGCGCGCGGGAAAAAGTGTCCTGATGTGACCGCCGGCCCCACGCAAAAGTGACCGGTTGGACACGTTTTTTCGAACGAAAATGTGTCCCCGTTTTTATCGCAAAACCCCGTTTGATTTCATCCAGTGTCCCTATATTTCAAGGGAATTCCCGGATGCGGAGGCCGCTTTGTGGACGCTACCATCCGCCCCATGCGTAAAGCCCAACCCGGCCTTGCGTTCGGCTTCGCTACACCCCTACGGAGATCACGATGAAAGTACTGAAACTCGCTGCCATTGGCACCGCCCTGTTCGCTGCGTCCGCGGCTGCCAATGCGGGTGCGACCTTCGATAACGTCAAGAAGAAAGGGTTTGTCCAATGCGGCGTTTCGACCGGCATCCCGGGCTTCTCGATCGCGGACAGCAAGGGTGAATACAAGGGCCTGGACGTGGACCTGTGCCGCGCCGTCGCCGCCACCATGTTCGGCGACGCCACCAAGATCAAGGTCACGCCGCTGAACACGCAGCAGCGTTTCACCGCCCTGCAATCGGGCGAAGTGGACGTGCTGACCCGCAACACCACCGTCACGCTGACCCGCGACACCACGCTGGGCCTGATCGGCGTGGGCGTGAACTACTACGACAGCCAGGGCGTCATGGTCTCCAAGGACCTGAACGTCAAGAGCGCCAAGGAACTGAACGGCGCCACCATCTGCGTGCAGCCCGGCACCACCACCGAGCTGAACCTGGCCGACTGGTTCCGTGGCCAGAAGATCGAATTCAAGCCGGTCGTGATCGACAAGTACGACGAAATCATCCGCGCCTTCTCGGCCGGCCGTTGCGATGCCTTCACGACCGACAAGTCGCAGCTGGCCTCGACCCGCACCACGCTGGAGAATCCGGACAAGTACATCATCCTGCCGGAAGACTTCTCCAAGGAGCCGCTGGGCCCCATGGTGCGCCAGGGCGACGAGCAATGGTTCAACGTGGTCCGCTGGTCGCTGAACGCGATGCTGGAAGCCGAGGAATACGGCATCACCAAGGCCAACGTCGATGAAATGACCAAGAGCACCAACCCCAACATCCAGCGTATCCTGGGCGTGACCCCGGGCATGGGCAAGAACCTGGGCGTGGACGACAAGTGGGCCTACAACATCATCAAGCAGATCGGCAACTACGGCGAGAGCTTCGAAGCCACGCTCGGCAAGAGCAGCGCGATGAAGCTGGACCGCGGCCTGAACGCCAGCTATAAGCAAGGTGGCTTGATGTACGGCTGGCCGGTGCGCTAACACACGGCTGCCCGGCATGGCGCCCTCGCGGCGCCATGCCTAGCCCGCCTTCGAGCGGGCGGCAGGAGTGGGCGGCGCGGTCTTTCGGGCCCAGCCGCCCGGTGTCCGACTTCTGTAGATTCATTCATGACGACTCCCAATAAAAACGCCCCGATTTCGGCACCCCCCCGGCGTCTGAACTGGAACGATCCCGGCGTGCGCGCCGTGGTCTATCAAGTGATAGCACTGGCCGCCGTTGCCACGGCGGTGTGGTTCCTGGTTTCAAACACGCTTCACAACCTGTCCGTGCGCAACATCGCCACGGGCTTCGGTTTCCTTCAACGCGAGGCCGGCTTCGCCATCGGCGAAACGCCCATCGCCTATACCCCCGCCGACACCTATGGCCGCGCCATCTGGGTGGGCCTGCTCAACACGCTGCGCGTGGCCGTGCTCGGCATCGTGCTGGCGACCATCCTCGGCACGCTGATCGGCGTGGGCCGGCTGTCCAAGAACTGGCTCGTCGCCAAGATCACGTCGATCTACGTCGAAGTGATGCGCAACGTGCCGCTGCTGCTGCAGCTGTTCTTCTGGTATGCGCTCATCACCGAGAACATGCCGGGTCCGCGCCAGGCGCACAACCCGCTGCCGGGCGTGTTCATCTCCAACCGCGGCCTCAAGGTGCCGGCGCTGGAGGGCAACTCGCTCGACTGGATGCTGGCCGGCCTTGGCCTGGCCATCGTCGCCATCCTGTTCCTGGGCCACTGGGGCAAGAAGCGCCAGGAAGCCACCGGCCAGGTGTTCCCGCTGGGCCGCGCGGCCATCGGCCTGTTGATCGGCCTGCCGGTGATCGGCTGGCTGGTCAGCGGCGCCTCGCTGACGCTGGACATGCCGGAACTGAAGGGCTTCAACTTCAGCGGCGGCCTGACGCTGTCGCCGGAGTTCGCCGCGCTGCTGGCGGGCCTGGTGATCTACACGTCGGCCTTCATCGCCGAGGTGGTGCGCTCGGGCATCCAGGCGGTCAACAATGGCCAATGGGAAGCGGCCGGGGCCCTGGGCCTGCGCCGCAAGCAGGTGCTGCGCCTGGTGGTGCTGCCGCAGGCGCTGCGCGTGATCATCCCGCCGATGACCAGCCAGTTCCTCAACCTCACCAAGAACAGCTCGCTGGCCGTGGCCATCGGCTATCCGGACATCGTGTCGGTGGTCAACACCACGCTGAACCAGACCGGGCAGGCCATCGAGGGCATTCTCATCATCATGGGCGCGTACCTCACGGTCAGCCTGTCGATCTCGATCTTCATGAACTGGTACAACAAGCGCATTGCGCTGGTGGAGCGTTGATATGAGCAGCACTACGCAACCCCCCAGCGAAGGGCTGCCGCCGCCCAAGACCCATGTCGGCGCGTGGGCGTGGCTGCGCTCGCGCCTGTTCTCCTCGCCGCTGAACATCCTGATCACGGTGCTGGTGGCGTGGTTCCTGTTGATGTCGGTGCCGGCGCTGGTCGAATGGGCCTTCATCAAGGCTAACTACACCGCCGCCAACGCGCAGGAATGCCGCGCTTCGGTGGGCGGGGCCTGCTGGGCCTTCATCATCGAGAAGCACCGGCTGATCCTGTTCGGCACCTATCCGTTCGACGAGCAATGGCGGCCGCTGATCGCGACCATCATCCTGGTCGCGGTGATCGTGTGCAGCGGCATCCGCCGTTTCTGGAACTGGAAGCTCGCCATCATCTGGACCGTCGGCCTGACCGCCGTGGCGATCCTGATGTGGGGCGGCGTGCTGGGCCTGACCTACGTCGAGAACGCGCGCTGGGGCGGCCTGCCGCTGACGCTGATCCTGTCGACGTTCGGCATCGCCTTCGCCTTCCCGATCGGCGTGCTGCTGGCCCTGGGCCGGCGCTCGAAGATGCCGGCCATCAAGGCGCTGTGCGTCGTGTACATCGAGCTGATCCGCGGCGTGCCGCTGATCAGCCTGCTGTTCATGTCGTCGGTGATGCTGCCGCTGTTCCTGCCGGAGGGCTTCTCCATCGACAAGCTGCTGCGCGCGCAGATCGCGATCATCATGTTCGCGGCCGCGTACATCGCCGAAACGGTGCGCGGCGGCCTGCAGGCGATCCCCAAGGGCCAGTACGAGGGCGCCGATTCGCTCGGCCTGAACTACTGGCAGCAGATGCGCAAGATCATCCTGCCGCAGGCGCTCAAGATCGTGATCCCGCCGCTGGTCAGCATCTTCATCGCGCTGTTCAAGGACACCTCGCTGGTGGTGATCATCGGCATCTTCGACCTGACGCTGGCGGCCAAGGCGGCCCTGTCCGACGCGGCATGGCGCGGATTCGGGGTGGAGGCGTATCTGTTCATCTCGCTGATCTACTTCGTCTTCTGCTTCTCCATGTCCAAATACAGCCAGGCGCTGGAAAAACGCCTGGCCACCGGTCACGCACGATAGAACCTTGCCGCGGGTCCGCCCCGGGCGGGCCCGCAACGCGATATTTACGGGAGTACAGGCATGTCTGATGCCATCATTCGACTGCAGGACGTGAACAAGTGGTACGGCCAGTTCCACGTGCTGCGCAACATCAACCTGGACGTGGCGCCGGGCGAGCGCATCGTGGTGTGCGGGCCGTCCGGCTCGGGCAAGTCCACCATGATCCGCTGCATCAACCGGCTCGAACGCCACCAGCAGGGCTCCATCGTGGTCAACGGCGTCGAGCTGAGCGACGACCTGCGCGCCGTGGACGGCGTGCGCACCGACGCCGGCATGGTGTTCCAGCACTTCAACCTGTTCCCGCACCTGACGGTGCTGGAGAACCTGACGCTGGGCCCGATGTGGGTGCTGAAAAAACCGCGCGCCGAAGCCGAGGCCACGGCCATGAAGTACCTGGAGCGCGTGCGCATCCCGGACCAGGCCAAGAAATTCCCTGGTCAGCTCTCGGGCGGCCAGCAGCAGCGCGTGGCCATCGCCCGTTCGCTGTGCATGAGCCCCAAGATCATGCTGTTCGATGAGCCGACCTCGGCGCTGGACCCGGAAATGGTCAAGGAAGTGCTGGACGTGATGGTCAGCCTGGCCCAGGAAAGCGGCATGACGATGCTGTGCGTGACCCACGAAATGGGCTTTGCGCGCAAGGTCGCCAACCGCGTCATCTTCATGGACCGCGGCGAGATCATCGAGCAGAACAGCCCGGACGAGTTCTTCGACCACCCGCAGAACGAGCGCACCAAGCTGTTCCTGAGCCAGATCCTGCACTGAGGCCGGGCGGGCCCTGGCCCGCCGCGACCAGACCCGGAAAACCGCCCTCCCTGGAAGGCGGTTTTTCTTTTTGAACCCCGGCGGCTGCCCGGATGCCCGAGGCGCGCGGAAGGGGCTCGTCCGCCGCGCCGGTCCCCCGGGGACGACGGCTGGCGCGGGAAAAGCACCCGCTTTTCCCGGTATCCCTTTGTTACGGTGTTCATGCCACTGCGGTATGCTACCGACCGCCATCGATGCAATGAGAGGAGCAAACGAGATGAAACCGACCCCCCGCAGCGCCCTGCGCCGCGCCTTGCTGGGCGGCGCCGCGGCGCTGGCCGCCACGCTGGCCTTCGGCGCGCCCGCGCTGGCCCAGGCTACCGATTTCCCCACCAAGCCGCTGCGCTTCGTGGTGCCTTACCCGCCCGGCGGCCCGCTCGACACCATGGCCCGCATGCTGGCCGAGAAGGTGCGCGGCTCGCTCGGCCAGCCCGTGATCGTGGAAAACCGCTCGGGCGCCGGCGGCAACATCGGCGCCGACCTGGTGGCCAAGGCCCCGGCCGACGGCTACACGCTGGTGATGGGCGCCGTGGCCACCCACGCCATCAACCCCTGGCTGTTCGCCAACCTGCCGTATGACCCGGTGAAGGACTTTGCGCCGATCACCATCGTGACGTCGGTGCCGAACGTGCTGGTCATGAACGTCGAGTTCGCCGCCAAGAACAAGATCGAGACGCTGGCCGACCTGATCGACTACGCCAAGAAGAACCCGGGCAAGCTGAACTACGGTTCGGGCGGCAACGGCAGCGCCGGCCATCTGTCCGGCGAACTGCTCAAGGCGCGCGCCGGCATCAACGTCGAGCACATTCCTTACCAGGGCGCGGCGCCGGCGCAGTTGGCGCTGCTGTCGGGCCAGTCGGACTTCATGTTCGACAACCTGGCGGCGTCCGCCCCGCTGATCAAGGACGGCAAGGTCAAGGCGCTGGCCGTGACCACGGCCAAGCGCTCGTCGCTGCTGGCCAATGTGCCCACCGTGGAAGAGTCCGGCATCAAGGGCTTTGACCTGGGCACCTGGTTCGGCGTGTTCGCCACGGGCGGCACGCCCGCCCCGGTGGTGGCCAAGCTGCACAAGGCCTTTGCCGACGCGATGGAACTGCCCGACGTGAAGCAGCGCTCGCTGCTGATGGGTTCGGAAGTGGGGCCGATGACGCCCGAAGCCTTCGCCGAATTCGTCAAGAACGAAAAGGCCAAGTACCAGGAGATCGTCAAGATCTCCGGCGCCAGCCTGAACTGAGGTTGGCGCGTTCCGCCTGGAACGCGCCCGTCCGCATGCCGCCCGCCGCGAGCGGGTGAGGCATCCGCCGGGGGCCGCGATCGCGGCCCTCGCGCTTTGTTCCTGTCTTGCGGTTATCCGCGCGGGGCGGCCAGCAGGCCGTCGACCAGCCGCGCCAGCAGCTTGCGGTCGGTTTCCAGGTCGGTGCAGCCGTACTGGTCGGCCTCGCGGTTGACCCAGGCGTCATGCGCGCGCCATTGGCCGTCCATCGCGTCCAGCCGCAGCGCGTAGATCCAGATGCCGGTCCAGCTGCGATGAAAGCGCAGCACGCCGTCATCCAGATAGATGAACCACTTGTCTTCCATCTCCGCGGGGATGCGCCCCTGGCGCAACCGCGCGTATTGCTCGGCCGTGTAGACGGCGTCGAACGGCAGCTTGGCGCGCTTCTTCGGCGCGGGCAGGTGTTTCCAGGATGCGGCGTGAGCGTCGGGCATGGCAACTTTTTTGGTCTATGCTGGCTGGTGCGCGTGGCGTGTGAGCGGCGCGTCGTTTTCATGGGCGCGCGCGACCCCTCGCATACTAAGGCCTGATCATGCATTTGTCCCCCGCCATTCCCATCCTGCGCATCTTTTCGGTCGACAAGGCGCGCGAGTTCTACCTGGATTTCCTCGGTTTCGAGTGGGACTGGGAACATCGCTTCGAACCGGGCCTGCCGCTGTACGCGCAGGTGCATCGCGGCGAGCTGGTGCTGCACCTGAGCGAGCACTATGGCGATGCCACGCCGGGCGCGGCCATCTTCGTGCGCACCACCGGCGTTGACGATTACCAGGCCGAGCTGATCGGCAAGCAATACGGCTACGCGCGGCCGGGCGTCGAGGACGCGCCCTGGGGCCGGCTGCTGCGGGTGACCGACCCGTTCGGCAATCGCCTGACGTTCTGCGAATCGCAAGACTGAGTCCGCGAGCCGCGCTACCCGGGCGCGCGGCTCACATGCCCAGGTAGCGCCGCGCCCGCTCCAGTGTTCCTGGCGGATCCGCGGCGTCAGGTCCTCGGCGGCTACATCTTGCAGTCGGCCGCGTGCACATCGGTGTGGTCGCGGGCGATGACCTTGAGGTTCTTGTAGACCAGCTTGCCGTCCGCGCCGGCCTCGATGTGCAGCAGATACCAGTCCTGCACCGGATGCTGGTTGGGACCGAACTTGAACTTGCCGCGCACGCTGGGGAAGTCGGCGCGGCGCAGCGCGTCGCGGAACGCGTCGGCCTTGCCGGTGATGTCGCCGTTCACGGCCTTCAGGCCCGAGGCGATCAGGTTGGCGGTGTCGTAGGCCTGCGCCGCATAGGCGGTGGGCGCGCGGTTGTAGGTCTTGGTGAAGGCTTCGACGAAGTGCTTGTTCTGCGCGTTGTCCAGGTCCGCGCTCCACAGCGAACTCAGGTAGAAGCCCTTGCCGGCGGTGCCGGTGGCGGCCAGCATGCGTTCGTCCATCGAGTAGATGGGCGTGATCATCTTGATCTTGTCGGCCAGGCCGGAGTTGGCGTACTGCTTGGTCAGGTTGATGCCGGCGCCGCCCGGATGGAACTGGAAGATGGCGTCCGGGTTGAGCGAGCGGATGCGCGCCAGCTCGACCGAGAAGTCGGCCTGTTCGAGCTTGGTGTAGATCTCCTCGGCGATCTCGCCCTTGTAGGTGCGCTTGAAGCCGGCGACGGCGTCGCGCCCGGCCTGGTAGTTCGGCGCCATGACGACGACGCGCTTGGCGCCCAGCTCGTTGGCGGCGATGCCGGCGGTGTCGGCGTACGAGTCGTTCTGGAAGGCGACGGCGAAGTAGTTGGGGTTGCAGGCCTTGCCGGCGTAGTTGGAGGGGCCGGCGTTCAGGCTGACGTAGAAGCCGCCCGCGTTGAGCACCGTCGGCCCGACGGCCGCCATGACGTTGGAGAAGTTCACGCCGGTGAACAGGCGCACGCCGCCCTGCACCATCTTGTCGGCGATCTGCTTGGCGTTGGCCGGCTTGAGCGCGTCGTCCTCCACGCGCACGTTGACCGGCACGCCGCCGAGTTTGCCGCCGCCTTCCTTGACCGCCAGCATGAAAGCATCGCGCTCGTCCTCGCCGATGTAGCCGGCCGGCGTGGACAGCGTGCCGATGAAGCCGATGTCCACGGGTTTCTGCTGGGCCTGGACGCCGCTGGCGGCCAGTGCCAGCAGCAGCGCGGCGCCGCCGCGGGTGATGCGTGTCGTCATGGTTGTCTCCTCCTGTGCCTGCTTTTTTTATGGCTGGATGGGTCCCGCGAGACAGTTCTCCACCTTCCAGCCGTAGAGCCACTGCAACGCGTCGTAGAACTGGGACTGGCCGCGGCCGGTCCACAGCATGTTGCGCACGGTGCGTTCGACGCCGCGCGCGTGATAGAGCCTGCCCATCTCCCGGGTCGACCAGACCACGCGCGCGCTGCGCGGGATGCGCACCGATTCGTACAGGCGGAAAGCGGCTTCCAGGTCGTGGTCGCAGCGTTTGACGGCTTCGCCCAGCGTCACTGCGTCTTCGAGCGCCATGCAAGCGCCCTGGGCCATGTACTGGGTCATGGGGTGGGCGGCGTCGCCCAGGATGGTGAGGCGGCCCTGGCCCCACTGTTCGACCGGCTCGCGGTCGGCGGTGGCCCAGCGCTTCCACGACGTGGGGCGGTCGAGCATCTGGTGCGGGCGCGGGTGGATGCCCTGGAAGTACGACAGCACTTCCTCCTTGCTGCCTTCGCGCACGCCCCATTGTTCCTGCTCGCGGCTGTGGAAGGTCACCACCAGGTTGTATTGCTGGCCGCCGCGCAACGGGTAGTGCACCAGGTGGCAGTGCGGGCCGGCCCACAGCACCGGCGCGTTGATGCGCAGTTCCTCGGGCATGTTGTCGCGCTCGACCACGGCGCGGTAGACCACGTGGCCGGTCACGCGCGGCGGGTCGCCGATCAGGTGCTCGCGGATCACGGACTTGACGCCGTCGGCGCCCACCACCGCGTCGGCCTGGTAGCGGTTGCCTTCGGTATCCGTGACTTCCACGCGCTTGCCGTCCTGCGCGACGCTGGCGATCTGGGTCGAGGTGCGAAAGCGGATCAGCGGGTTCTGCTGCACCGCTTCCAGGATGGACAGGTGGATGTCGGCGCGGTGGATCACGGCGTAGGGGCCGCCGAAGCGCTCGCGGAAAGCGTCGCCGGTGTCGATGCGCACCACTTCGCGCGCGTCGACCGCGTCCATCATGATGATGTGGTCGGTGAAGACCGCGCGCTGGCGCGCCGTGGCGCCCACGCCCAGCGCGTCGAGCGCGGCGAAGGCGTTGGGGCCGAGCTGGATGCCGGCGCCGATCTCGCCGATGTGCGCGGCCTGTTCCAGCAACTGCACGGCGATGCCCTGGCGCGTCAGCGCCAGCGCCGCGGCCAGGCCGCCGATGCCGCCGCCCACCACGATCACGGATTGGGGCGCGCCCTGTACTGTCGGTGTTGCGTTCATTCCTGGATTCCTTGCGTGTTCAGTCGTGGCCGCCGAGGAAGGCGCCTTGCCGTTCCAGCTGCGCCTGCAGGGTGGCGACCGGCAGGTCGGCCGGCGCGATGCCGGCGCGCAGCGCCAGCGCCGAGGCAGTGCCGGCGGCCTCGCCCATGACGAAGCAGCTGCCGCTGACGCGGGCGGCCGACTGGCCCTCGTGCGTCATCGAGGCGCAGCGTCCGGCCACCAGCACGTTGCCGGCCACGCCGGGGCCGCGGCGCGGCACCATCATGCGGAACGGCAGCTGGTTGTAGCCGCGCGATTCGGGGATGGGCGGCCACATCCACTGCACGTCGCCGGCGGTGTGCATTTCCAGCGGCCAGCCGTTGACGCCGATGCTGTCCTCGAAGTCGGCGCAGCCCAGCACGTCTTCCTTGGTCAGCACGGCTTCGCCGACGATGCGGCGGGTTTCGCGGATGCCCAGCTGCGGCGCGATGTCGAGCACGTAGGCGTGCTCGAAGCCCGGCACCTTGGCGCGCAGGAACTTCAGGTACTCGGTGATCTGGCGGCGGCCTTCCAGCTCGCCGGCCGAGAGCGAGGCGGCGTCGGTGCCGTCGGCCGCGCTGCCGTCGGCGTTGGCCAGCTGGGTCACGTTGACGCGCCACTCGTAGTCATGCTTTTGCGGCCGCACGATGGCGCCGCGCCGCGGGAAGGTGAATTCGCCGCTGGCGGCGGCCTGGTCCATCAGTTGCGGAATGGTCTTCCAGGCCTCCTGGGCGCGGGCGCCGTCGACGTTGCCGACCTTGAACATCAGCGTGGGGTAGAGCATGTGGCCGTGCGCGTCGCCCTTCTCGAACGGCAGGCCGCCCCATTGCGCGATGTCGGCGTCGCCGGAGCAGTCGATGAAGACCTTGCCGCGCACCGCGGAGCGGCCGGACTTGGTCTCCAGGAACAGCGCGTCGACATTGCCGGCGGCATCGCGCGCCAGGCCGGTGGCCAATGCATGGAACAGGATCTGTGCGCCGCTGTCCTGCACCATGCCGTCGGCGGCGCACTTGAAGGCGGCGATGTCGTAGGCCTGGGCGTGGATCTTGCCCAGGATCAGGTGCGGGTCGTTCAGTCCGTCCAGCGCGCGCATGCGGTCCAGCAGCTCGTCCGTCATGCCGTGCACGACCTGGCGGATGGCGCCGCGGATGTTGGCGTGCAGTCCGCAGAAGTTGGAGACCCCCGCCGCCGTGCCCATGCCGCCGAGAAAGCCGTAGCGTTCCACCAGCAGCACGCTGGCGCCGTTGCGGGCGGCGCTGGCCGCGGCCAGGATGCCGGCGGGGCCGCCGCCCAGCACGACGACGTCGTATTCGCCGTAGAGCGGGACCTGGCGGGCGGGTTCGGTGAGGGTCATGCTTGTCTCCTTGCTTGTCCTGCGGACTGCGTCTGGTGTTGCGAAATGCCGGGCGGCGAGGCCGCCCGTTCACGGGCCTGGTTACTGGCCCTTGATGCCGAGCTTGGTGATGAGGGGCTCCCAGCGCTTGAGCTCATCGTCCATGTAGGCGCGGAACTCGGCCGGGGTGCTGCCCACCGGGTCCATGAACTGCGCCTGCAGGCGCTTGACCACCTCGGGGTCGCGGATCGCCTGGATCAGCGCGTCCGACAGCTTCTTCTGGATGTCGGCGGGCACCTTGGACGAGATCACGAAACCGATCCAGGCCGAGCCCTCGATGCCGGGCACGCCGACTTCGGCCAGCGTGGGGATCTCGGGCAGCAGCGTGGAGCGCTTGGACGAGGTCACGGCCAGCGCCTTCAGGCGGCCGTCCTTGACCATGCTCATGACGGCGATCGGCGGCAGCGCGGCGAACTGCGTGTCGCCCGACAGCAGCGAAGTCAGCGCGGCCGGCGACGACGGATACGGCACGTGCGTGGCGCGCGCGCCGATCCGCTGCAGCAGCAGCTCCACCGCCAGGTGCGAGACGGTGCCGGCGCCGGGCGAGGGGAAGTTGTACTTGTCCGGGTTCTTCTTGAGCGCTTCCAGCAATTGGCCGACGTTGTCGATGCCGGAGTTGGCCGGCACCACCAGCACGTTGGGCTGGTGCACCGCCAGCGTCAGCGGCGCCAGGTCGGTGGCGGGCGCGTAGGGCAGCTTGTCGAACAGCAGCGTGTTGTTCACCAGCGGGCCGGTGATCGAGACGCCGAAGGTGTAGCCGTCGGGCTTGGCGTTGGCGATGGCGAAGGTGCCGATGTTGCCGCTGGCGCCCGGCTTGTTTTCCACCACCACGGTCTGGCCGAGGATGGCGCCGGCCTTCTCGCCGACGATGCGCGCCACCTGGTCGGGGCTGGAGCCCGGACCGAACGGCACCAGCGCCTTGAGCGGCTGCGACGGCCAGGCGTCGGCGGCCTGCGCCGCGCCCAGCGGCGCCAGCGCGATCAGCCCCAGCG
>ERZ1739169.120-NODE-120-length-22601-cov-15.305287_pt1 | contig 22601 bp, 23 predicted proteins | sample MGYA00581756_ERZ1739169 | MGnify/ENA primary metagenome ERZ1739169 (study PRJEB40789, sample SAMEA7425667) | Salamandra salamandra | biome: salamander skin | place: Germany | collected 2020-03 | study: cvxcv | reverse complement strand
GCTACGGCGACCACCGCAATCTACACTATAGCCTACACTCTTTCCCTACACGACGTCTTCCGATCTGGATGACGGGCGGCGGCGGACAGGCGCGGCCGCCAGGCGCCACCGTGGCAACGGCCCCACGCCGGCGCGCGGCGCCTTGCCTTTACATCCCGTTTCAGCAAGGATGGGCGTGCGTCCGTATCGTGGGCGCACCGCTACACAGGAGCTCGCCATGATGAAAACCACCTTGACCTGCACCCTGACAGTCGCCCTGCTCGCCGGCTGCGCCCCGTCCAAACCCATCACCGCCCGTTCCGTGCCCGTGGACAACCACACGGCCCGCAACGCGCTCGACTGGCCCGGCAGCTACGAAGGCACCCTGCCCTGCGCCGACTGCCCCGGCATCCGCACCCGCCTGACGCTGATGAAGGATGGCCGCTACGAGCGCACTACCCAGTACCTGGACCGCCAGCCGCAACCCGAAGCGGTGGCCGGCACCTTCAGCTGGGAATCCGACGGCAGCACCATCCGGCTGGACGCCTCCGGCGACAGCCAGCGTTACTTCGTCGCCGAGAACCAGGTGATCATGCTGTACCGCGACGGCACCCGTCCCACCGGTCCGCTGGCGCCGCACTACGTGCTGCGCCGCGCGCAATAGCGCGGCGTCATCGGCGGCGGGCCTCGCGCCCAGCCGCCGGCGCCGCGGACAGCACGCAAGCGCCCCGCTTCCGGCTATTCTCTGGGCTGCACATGCCGCGACACCGGCGGCGCCCCCCGAGGAAGGAAGCTCCATGAAGACCGATCACGAACTGCTCGACGCGTTTGCCCCGACGGGCACGCTGCGCGCCTCCATCAACCTGGGCAACCCGATCCTGGCCAACAGCCATCCCGACACCGGCGCGCCCGGCGGCGTGTCGGTCGACCTGGCCACCGAGCTGGCGCGCCGGCTGGACGTGAAGCTGGAGCTGGTGGTGTTCAAGTCCGCCGGCGAATCGGTCAACGCGGTCGCCGCCGAGCAGGCCGACGTGGGCTTTTTCGCGATCGACCCGCTGCGCGGCGAGCAGATCGCCTTCACCGCGCCGTACGTGGTGATCGAGGGCGCCTATCTGGTGCGTGACGATTCGCCCATCACCCGCATGGAAGAGGTGGACCGCGCCGGCCAGCGCGTGGTGGTCGGCAAGGGCAGCGCCTATGACCTGTACCTGACGCGCGAGATCAAGCACGCCGAGCTGTTCCGCGCGCCCACCTCGCCCGCGGTGGTCGACACCTTCTTGAAAGAAAACATGGAGGTGGCCGCCGGCGTCAAACAGCAGCTGCAGGCCGACGCGCAGCGCCTGGGCGGCCTGCGCCTGCTGGATGGCCACTTCATGCTGATCCGCCAGGCCATGGGCGTGCCCAAGAGCCGTGGCGCCAAGGCCAGCGCCTACCTGGCCGCCTTCGTCGAAGCCATGAAGAAAAGCGGTTTCGTCGCCGAGGCGCTGGCGCGCCACAAGATCCAGGGCGCCGCCGTGGCGCCGCTGGAAACCGCGCCGCAATAAAAAAAGCGAGGCGGCAGCCTCGCTCGATGGCTCGTCGCCGGCGTCAGTGGCTGATCATCCAGGGCCGCGAACCGGCGAAGGACTTGGCGCCGTCGGCCGTGGTGCGGGTCTTGCCGGACGTGCGTCCGCCCGAACAACAACCGCAGTTCATGCCGTGTCCGGCACGCGAGCTGCGCGGTTCATTGGCGCTGCGTTCGTTGGCGGCATGGGCGCGGTTGACGGCCGACGACAGCGCCGAGATCGCGGGCGCGCCGCCGACGATGCGGTGCGAGGCGGCCCCACATTGCGGGCAGTCGGCCGGATCGCGCCATTGCGCCAGCGGCCGCAGCGCCGCGAACTCGCCGCAGCCGGCGCAAGCGTAGTCATACATAGGCATGTCGGTCTCCCTGGTCCCGGCCTCAGCGGTCGCGCGACAAGGGCATGTCGACGCCGCCCTTGATGTGCTTGACCGGCCCCGACGCCGACGGCTGGATGTCGAAATCGAAGATCTCGGTCGGCAGCCACAGCGTGGCGCAGGAGTTGGGAATGTCCACCACCCCGCTGATATGCCCCTGCACCGGCGCGCAGCCCAGCAGCGAATAGGCCTGCGCCCCCGAGTAGCCGAATTTCTTCAGGTACTCGATGGCGTTCAGGCAGGCCTGCCGATAGGCCACGTTCACGTCCAGGTAGTGCTGCTTGCCGCCCTCGTCCACCGAGATGCCCTCGAAGATCAGGAAGTCCTTGTAGGCCGGCGTGATCGGGCTGGGCTTGAAGATCGGGTTGCGGATGGCGTACTTGTCCATGCCGCCCTTGATCAGCGTGACGCGCATGTGCACCCAGCCGGCCATCTCGATGGCGCCGCAGAAGGTGATCTCGCCGTCGCCCTGCGAGAAGTGCAGGTCGCCCACCGACAGGCCGCCGCCCTTGACGTAGACCGGGAAGAACACCCGCGCCCCGCGCGACAGATCCTTGATGTCGCAGTTGCCGCCGTGCTCGCGCGGCGGCACGGTGCGCGCGCCCTCGCCCGCCGCGCGGTCGCGGTCGGCGCCCTGCAGCGCACCCATGTGCGCGGTCTTGGGGGCTGGCGGATTGGCCAGCGGCGGCACGCGGTTCGGGTTGGTGTCGATCAGCGCCTGCTCGCGCTGGTTCCAGGTGTCCAGCAGCTTCCTGTCGGGCAGGCAGCCGATCAGGCCGGGATGGATCAGGCCGGCGAAGTTGACGCCCGGAATGTGCCGCGACGAGGTGAACATGCCGTGGAAATCCCAGATGGATTTCTGCGCATGGGGGAAATGGTCGGTGAGAAAGCCGCCGCCGTTGTTGCGGCTGAAGAAGCCGTTGAAGCCCCACAGGCTGTCGGGCTTGGCGCCGATGTCCAGCAGGTCCACCACCAGCAGGTCGCCGGGCTCCGCGCCTTCGACGCCGACCTGACCTGCCCCCAGACTTAGTACGGCACCGACGTAGAGTCCAGGGTAAAAAGCCGTTGTTGGCGATGCGCCTGAGCAAACTGCTCCGGCGTTAAGTATCCCAGCGCGCTATGCGGGCGTTCGGTGTTGTACTCGACGCGCCAGTCTTCGATCAAGGATTTGGCGGGCCTATCCGTGATTTTGTGTGCGGGGCATATCATGAGGACTAAAGATCATGGATATGCCGATGAAAAAGAGACGCACAGCCGCCGCTCAGGCAGCGGCCCGTGGGCCGCTGCCTGAAGTGCCGGCCGAACTGCTGGACCATCTGGTCAAGGGACCGATCGGCGGTTTGCGATGCCAACACGCGCATGCGGCCGCCATCCCCAGCGATTGCGGTTCTTGCCGCTCCCTCCAAGCGCGCCACCCCATGGTTGCTTCTGTCATTCTCGGCATGCTCTGCGTGCACTTGCTTTGCTTTTGCGCCATGTTCCTGCTGATCAGCAAGCGGCTGCGCGACAAGAAGATGGGCACGGACGTGTTCGCCGCCGGCCACCTGCTGCTGGGCATCGCCTACATCCTGCAATTGCTGGCCCCACCGCCCGGATCGTGGGGCATGAGCATCGTCAACCACACCCTGACGCTGTGCGCCCCGGTCGCGTACGTGTTCGGCGCGGCGCGCTTCTTCAACCGGCCGATTCCCGTGCTGTACCCCATGCTGGCCCTGGCCGCCGTCTACTCCGCCGCGCAGGTGCTGGTGGAGGCCGTGTGGGGCACGGAGGCGCGCCATGCGCTGCTGGCGGCCTCGTGCGCCCTGCTGTTCCTGGCGATGACGCTGGGGCTGCTGTACGGCGCGCGCACCTTCGCGCGCGACCTGCGCCTGGAGATGATCGTCTTCGCCATCCTGGTGGGCGGCATCTGCGGCCTGAACGCGGCGAAGTTCATGCTGATCCTGAAGGGCGGCATGCCGGCCCTGGACATGCAGGGCCAGTTCCAGACTGGTGTTCTACATCTATATGTCATTCCTGGGCACGGTGCTGCCGCCGGCCGTGGTCTGGCTGATCCTGCGGCGCCTGACGGATGAACTGCGCACCATGGCCACGCGCGATCCGCTCACCGGCCTGCTGAACCGGCGCGGCCTGATGGACGGACTGGAGGCGCACTTCCGAGTCCGCCACGCCGCGCCTTCGCACCTGCTGATCGTGGACATCGACCGCTTCAAGCAGATCAACGACACCTACGGCCACCAGACCGGCGACCAGGTCCTGAGCCGGGTGGCGCGGGTGCTGCAGGACACGGTGCGCCAGGGCGACCTGGTGTGCCGGCTGGGCGGCGAGGAGTTCGTGGTGGTGGCGCTCAACAGCGACCGGGACGGCGCCCTGCACCTGGCCGAGCGTCTGCGCGCGGCGATTGCCCACAGCCAGGTACCGGGCGGCCGCCCGCATGGCCCCATCCGCTGCACGGCCACCATCGGCGTGTCACAGCGCTTTGCCAGCACGCAGGTGCTGGACGACATCATGCATCAGGCCGACGCGGCGCTGTACCGGGGCAAGATGTCTGGGCGCAACCGGGTGGAGTGGGCGGGCGAGGCGATGGCCCTGCCCCTGGCGGCGCAGGCCTCGGCCTGAGGCCCGCGAGGCCCGGCAGTTATGATGCGCCCATCGCATTTCGCGGCCCCGCCGCGCCGGAAGCCCCTGTCCATGATCCCGACCCGCCCTCTGTCCGCCCTGCTCCTGCTCGCCTGTGCCCTGCCGCTGGGCGCCGCTCATGCGGCCGAGGAATGCGTGGCGCGGTTCGACGCCAGCGTCGCCCGCTACCAGGAGGCGGTGAAAGTGCAGAAGGGACGCGAGACCGCCAACTGGCAGGAGCTGAACGCGCCGCTGTGCCAGGGCCGGCTGGACCTGCTGGACATGGAGTTCGCGCTGGTCGACGACTACGAGCAATGCGCGCGCGACGGCGGCAAGTTTCCCGAGAAGACCGTGAGCGCGATGCAGAGCCAGCCGGACGACCTGGCCGCGCGCAAGAGCGCCTGGATCGACACCTGCGGCCCCTACATGAAGCAATAGCGCGGCCGCCACGCGGCGAGGGCGGCGCCCCCGCGCGGCATGGCGGTCCGCCGCCTCAGGCGACCGCCGCCGGGGCGGGCCGCGGGAAGAAGATGGCGCGGCCGGGATCGAAGTCGTAGCGGTCTTCGAACTCGGTCGCGTCGGCGGCCAATGCCAGCACCGAATCGAGGATGAAGTCGGCCTTGGCGTCGGACAGCAGCACGCTGAAGTTCAGGCGGATGAAGCCCGGCTTTTCGATCTCGCGGCCATCGAGAATGGCCTGGCGCATGCGCGCCGACTCGGCCTCGTCGATCTCCAGCAGGTTGTGCACGTACGGGCCGGCGCAGGCGCAGCCGCCGCGCGCCTGGATGCCGAAGCGATCGCTCAGCATGCGCGTGACCAGTTGCTGGTGGACATGGCCGCCCTGGCCGTTGCGCACACGGAAGGAGAAGATCGGCAGGCGCGGGGCGCTCAATGAACCCAGCAGTTCCAGGCGGGGATCGTCCTGCCAGCGGGCCAGCGCGCGCTGCACGAAGGCGGCGTTGCGCCGCGCCATGAGGTCGGCGCCCAGCGCTTCCTTGACCAGCAGCACCAGCGCGGCGCGGATGTCGCCGACCACGTTGGGCGTGCCGGCCTCTTCGCGCGCCTCCAGGCTGGCGCTGTAGTCATGGCCGCCGGGCGAAACGAACTTGACGGTGCCGCCGCCCGGGAAGGTGGGCGTCGCCACGGCCACCGCGTCGCGGCGCACGATCAGGATGCCGGACGCGCCGGGGCCGCCGATGAACTTGTGCGGCGAGAACACGATGGCGTCGATGGCCGCGTCGGCCGCCGGGGTCATGCGCATGTCCAGGTACGGCGCGCCGCCGGCATAGTCCCAGACCATCCTGGCGCCGGCGCGCTTGACGCGACGGGTGATGGCTTCGACGTCGGCGACGATGCCGGTGACGTTGGAGGCGGCCGACAGCGCGCAGATGACCAGCGTGTCGTCGGGCGCGCGCAGCGCCGCGTCCAGCTCGGCCAGGTCCGGGCCGCCCCGCGGGCTTTCGGCCAGCACGACGATGTCGGCGCCGCATTCGCGCCAGGGCAGGATGTTCGAATGATGCTCGTAGGGGCCGATGACGACCCGCACCTTGCGGCCTGCCGCCAGCGCGGCCGGCACGCCGAACAGGTGCACCAGGCGGTTGATGCCCATGGTGGCGCCCGAGCCGGAGAAGATCACGGCATGCTCGTCGCCCGCGCCGCAGCAGCGGCCGACCACGGCGCGCGCCTCGCGCCGCAGGCGCGTGATGAAGCCGCCGCAGAACGAGGCCTCGGTGTGCGAATTGGCGTAGTACGGCAGCACGTGCTCAAGGACGAAGCGCTCGACCTGCATGAGCGCGCGGCCCGAGGCCACGTAGTCGGCGTAGACCAGCGGCTTGAGGCCGAAGGGGCCTTCGATGACGGCGTCCTTGCCGATCAGGCCATCGGCCAGGCTGGCGACGATATCGGGGGATTGCAGGGATTGCTGGAACTGGCGCAACGGCCCTGTGGTGGCCGGGGTCGCTTGGGTAGACATGGTGTGGATACGGGAATGCGGCGGGTGGAAAGTCAGCGAAATATCATACGATGGAAGGAATTTTTAAACTTCACCTAAATTTTCCTTAAAATCGTCAAAAACAGATCATTTGAACGACGCCATGGAAAAAATTGACAAGTTTGATCTAAATATCATTTCCTGCCTGCAACGCGAGGGCTCGCTGTCGCAGCGCGAGCTGGCCGATCGGGTCGGTTTGTCGCAGAACGCCTGCTGGCGCCGGCTGCAGCGGCTGAACGCCTGCGGCATCATCCGCGGCACCCGCGCCGAGGTGAATCTGGTCGCGCTGGGACTGGACCTGACGGTGTTCGTGATGATCCGCACCAGCCATCACGCCAAGGAATGGGCCGACGGCTTCCGCAAGCATGTGGAACGCCTGCCCGAGGTGACCGGGTTCTATCGCATCGGCGGCGACTGGGACTACCTGATCCAGGTGGTCTGCCGCGGCATCGCGGGGTACGACCGCTTCTATCAGAAGCTGATCACCGATTTCGAGCTGTCCACCGTGACGGGCTTTTTCAGCATGGAAGCCATCATCGAGAACCGGCCGCCCGACCTCGGGCTGCTGCACGAGTCCGCGGGCACGACATAGCCATGGCCAGCGCGGGGATCGCCGCGGCTTGAATGACTTGCAGTGATGACAACCAGGGCGGCTTATATCCACGGGTTATCCCGGATGCCTGCATATCCACAAATCGTCAATAATTCGCCAACGTTTTATTGTCGATCCGTCCCCAACTGCCGCCCATGTCTGTTTCCGTCCGGGACGCCATTGTTTCCTCCTCCCATCTCGCCTCGTCCGCCCCGGAGCTGTCCGAGGTGGAGTTCGGCCTGATCATCGCCTCGCACGCCTTCAATCGCTGGATGGTCCGCTGCATGGCCTGTGCCGGGCTGCCCGAGCTGACCTCGCTGGACATCCTGGTGCTGAACCACGTGTTCCATCGCGGCCGCGGCAAGAAACTGGCGGACATCTGCTTCACGCTCAATGTCGAAGACACCCACCTGGTGAACTATTCGCTCAAGAAGCTGGAGCGGCTGGGCGTGGTGCAAAGCGCCAAGACCGGCAAGGAAGTGGTCTACACCACCACCGACGCCGGCGCGGCCGCGATCCAGCGCTACGCCGAAGTGCGCGAGCAATGCCTGGTGAAACCCTTCATCGACTCCCCCGCCGCGGACGATGCCAGCCACCAGCTGGCCAATACCCTGCGCGCCCTGTCGGGCCTGTACGACCAGGCCGCCCGCGCCGCCACCTCGCTGTGAGAATCCACGTTGTCTAGCATTCCCGCCCCTTCCGCCCAGCCGCTGCTCTCCGTGCGCGGCGTCTCGGTGGACTTCAATACCGAAAACGGCGTGTTCCGCGCCGTCGAGAACCTGGACTTCGACGTGCGGCCGGGCAAGACGCTGGCCATCGTCGGCGAGTCCGGCTCGGGCAAGTCGGTGACGTCCATGGCCATCATGCGGCTGACGGACTACAACAACGGCCGCATCGCCACCGGCAAGATCCTGCTGCGCGACAGCGACGACCGCGAGGTCGACCTGACCGCCGCGTCCGACGAGCGGATGCGCGCGATCCGCGGCAACGACATCGCCATGATCTTCCAGGAGCCGATGACCTCGCTGAACCCGGTGTTCACCATCGGCGACCAGATCATCGAGGCCATCATGCTGCACCAGCAGCTGTCGCGCTCGGCCGCCCGCAAGGCGGCGCGCGCGCTGCTGGAGAAGGTGCGCCTGCCGGACGCCGAACAGCTGCTGGACCGCTACCCGCACCAGTTGTCGGGCGGCATGCGCCAGCGCGTGATGATCGCGATGGCGCTGTCGTGCCAGCCGCGCCTGTTGATCGCCGACGAACCGACCACCGCGCTGGACGTGACGATCCAGGCGCAGATCCTGAACACCATCCGCGAACTGCAGCGCGACCTGGGCACGGCCGTGATCTTCATCACCCACGACATGGGCGTGGTGGCCGAGATGGCCGACGACGTGGTGGTGATGCTGCGCGGCAAGAAGGTCGAGCAGGGCCCGGTGGAAGAGATCTTCCGCGCGCCCAGGCATCCCTATACCCGCGCCCTGCTGGCCGCCGTGCCGCGCCTGGGCAGCCTGACCGGCCGCGACCTGCCGCTGCGCACGCCGCAGACGGTGCTGGAAGGCGACACGCTGCGCGAAGTGGGCGAGACCCGCGAGCAGGACACGGCGCGCTACGACGAGCCGGTGCTGCGCGTCGAGAAGCTGACCACGCGCTTTGACGTCGGCCACAACCTGTTCGGCCGCGTCACCCACCGCGTGCACGCGGTCGAGGAAGTCAGCTTCGACGTCTACCCCGGCGAAACGCTGGCGCTGGTGGGCGAATCGGGCAGCGGCAAGTCGACCATCGGCAAGACCCTACAGCAGCTGGTGGCGCCGACCTCGGGCGCGGTGCGCTACAACGGCCAGGACATCTTCTCGATGGACGCCGCCGGCCGCCAGCGCCTGCGCCAGGAGATCCAGTACATCTTCCAGGATCCTTACGCCTCGCTGGACCCGCGCAAGACCGTGGCCTTCAGCATCGCCGAGCCGATCCGCACCCACCGCCTGCTGAGCGACGAAGCCGCCATCGCGCGCCGCGTCGGCGAGCTGCTGGAACAGGTGGGCCTGAAGCCCGAGCACGCGCGCCGCTATCCGCACGAGTTCTCGGGCGGCCAGCGCCAGCGCGTCTGTATCGCGCGCGCCCTGGCCAGCGACCCCAAGCTGATCATCGCCGACGAATCGGTGTCGGCGCTGGACGTGTCGATCCAGGCGCAGATCCTGAACCTGCTGATGGACCTGCAGAAGGACCGCGGCCTGTCGTACCTGTTCATCACCCACGACATGGCGGTGGTGGAGAAGGTCAGCCACCGCGTGGCGGTGCTGTACCTGGGCCAGATCGTCGAGCTGGGCACGCGCCGCCAGATCTTCGAATCGCCGCAACACGCCTACACCCGCAAGCTGCTGGCCGCCGTGCCGGTGGCCGAGCCCGGCCGCCACATCGACACCTCGCTGATCGAGGGCGAGATCCCCAGCCCGGTGCGGCGCGTGGGCGACGAGCCGGCGATCATTCCCCTGGTTGAATTCGCGCCCGGCCACCGCGTGGCCCGCGCCGCCTGACCCCCACTTTTCCACGTCGGCCCGGCCGATTTCCCGTCCCTGGAGTTGAACATGCTCTCCCTACGCAAAACCTTCACCGCCACCGCCCTGGCCCTGGCGCTGGGCGGCGCGCTGCCCGCGGTCCTGTCGACCGCGCACGCGGCCGGCACGCTCAACGTCGCCATCAACCAGGATCCGGGCAGCTGGGATCCGATCGACACCTTCGTGACGTTCTGGGGTTCGGTCGGCAGCAACCTGTACGACGGGCTGACCATGCGCGGCGCCGACCTGAAGCTGCAACCCGGCCTGGCCACCAAGTGGGAATACCTGGACGACAACAAGCGCCTGCGCTTCACGCTGCGCCAGGGCGTCAAGTTCCACAACGGCGAGCCGTTCAACGCCGAGGCCGTCAAGTTCACCTTCGAGCGCCTGCTGGGCGCGGAAGGCGCCAAGGGCCCGCAGAAGTCGAACTACGACTCGATCGGCGAGGTCAAGGTGGTGGACGAGTACACCGTCGACTTCATCCTCAAGCAGCCCGACCCCGTGCTGCTGACCAAGCTGGCCGGCTACGGCGCCATGATCGTGCCGCCCAAGTACATCCAGGAAAAGGGCGAGGAGAACTTCAACACCCATCCGGTCGGCACCGGCCCGTTCAAGTTCGAGAGCTACCAGCCCAAGGTCAACGTGACCCTGGCGCGCAATGACGACTACTGGGGCGGCAAGCCCAAGCTGGACAAGGTGGTCTACCGCTTCATCAGCGAACCCGGCACCCAGGTCGCCGAACTGCAGGCTGGCCGCGTCGACATCGCCACGCTGATCCCGCTGGGCCTGATCGAGACGGTCAAGAAGTCCGGCAACGCCGACGTCATCTCGACCGGCGGCCCGGTCGCCTTCGCGCTGCGCTACAACACCAAGAACGGCATCACCCAGAACCGCGACGTGCGCCGCGCGCTGATCATGGCGGTGGACCGCGACACCATCGTCAAGCAGCTGCTGCTGGGCCAGGCCAAGACCATCGCCAGCTTCCAGGGCCCGCAGTCGTTCGGCTACAACCCCGAGCAAAAGCCGCTGCCCTTCAACCCCGCCGAAGCCAAGAAGCTGCTGGCCGGCGCCGGCATCAAGCCGGGCGCGACGGTGCAGATCGACGTGCGCGGCAGCGATTCGAACTTCCGCGAAGTGGCCCAGGCGGTGTCGGGCTATCTGCAGGCGGTGGGCGTGCGCGCCACCATCAAGCCGTATGAGACCGGCGTGCTGCTCAACGACATCATCCCCGGCGGCAAGACCGGCGAGATGTGGCAGAACCAGTGGGGCGGCTGGACCTACGACTACGACAACACGGCCTACCTGATGTACCACTCGGGCCAGAAGTGGAATCCGTACGACAACGATCCCAAGCTGAACGCCATGCTGGAAGCGCAACGCACCGTCTATGACGTGAAGAAGCGCGAAGCCATGCTGCAGGAGATCGCCGGCTACGTGGCCGACCAGGCGCTGGAACTGCCGCTGTACAGCCTGAACACCATCGTCGGCGTGAACAAGCGCGTGAAGGGCCTGGAAGTGCCGGGCGACATCCGCTTCCGTTTCCTGGAAACGACGGTGGAGTAGAGCCCACCCCCGAAGCGCTGCGCGCTTCCCCCTCAAGGGGGCATGCCTGCGGACCGGCGGAGCCGGATCCGCGGCATCCCGCCAGGGGGGGGGCGATGCCTGATTGGGTGTCGCGATGTTTTTGAAGCATTTGACGCATTAACCCTACTGATTCGCCGGGGCGAAAGCCCTGGCGGAGCCTCATGACCGGATTTCTGATTAAACGCGTGTTGCAGGCGGTCTTCGTGATCGTGGCCGTGACGCTGCTCGTCTCCTATGCCGTGCGCCTGACCGGCGACCCCGCGCTGATGCTCAGCCAGGGCTCGGGCAGCGTCACCGAGCAGGACCTGGCCAACATCCGCCAGGCGCTGGGCCTGAACCGGCCGTTCCACGAGCAATACCTGAGCTACATGCAGGGCCTGCTGCACGGCGACTTCGGCCGCAGCTTCATGGGCGGCACCTCGGTCGCCAAGCTGATCGGCGACGCGCTGCCGGCCACGCTGATGCTGGCGTTCACCTCGCTGATCGCCTCGATCCTGATTTCGCTGCCGCTGGGCATCCAGGCCGCCATCAAGCGCGGCAAGCCCACCGACCAGGCGATCCGCATCCTGTCGCTGGTGGGGCTGTCGTTCCCCAACTTCTGGCTGGCGCTGATGCTGGTGCTGCTGCTGTCGATCACCTTCCCGCTGCTGCCGCCGTCGGGCTGGAGCGGTCCGGCCAGCCTGGTGCTGCCGTCGCTGACCATGGCGATCATCCTGTCGGCCACCAACATCCGCCTGGTGCGCACCACCATGCTGGAAACGCTGTCGGCCCAGTACATCATGGTGGCGCGCAGCAAGGGCCTGAAGGAGCGCATCGTGCTGTACAAGCATGCGCTGCGCAACTGCGCCATTCCGCTCATCACCTACCTGGGGCTGCAGTTCGGCGGCCTGATCGGCGGCATCGTCGTCATCGAGATGGTGTTCAACTGGCCCGGCCTGGGCACGCTGGCGTTCGACGCCATCTCCGGCCGCGACTACCCGGTGCTGCAAGGCACGGTCACCGTGCTGGCCGCCGTCATCGTCCTGGTCAACCTGATCGTCGACATCGCCTACGGCATCGTCGATCCCCGTATCCGCACGCGGTGAGCCCCATGCAGACCACTACTTCCCCCGCCGCTCCCAAGGCCGTCAAGCCGCGCAGCCGCTACCGCTCGCTGGAATTCGTGCTGGGCGCCGTGCTGACCGGCGTCATGATCGTCCTGGTGCTGGCCTCGGGCTGGCTGTTCCCCGATGGCGGCGAGTCCATGGACCTGACCGCCCGCCTGATGGCGCCCTTCAACAGCGCGGCCCACCTGTTCGGCACCGACCCGCTGGGCCGCGACGTGCTGGCGCGCGTCATCGTCGGCGGCAAGATCTCGCTGCTGGTCGGCTTCGCGTCCGTGCTGGGCGGCGCCCTGCTCGGCATCATCATGGGCCTGATCGCCGGCTACTACCGCGGCTTCTGGGACATGATCGTGATGCGCTTCGCCGACGTGCAGCTGGCGCTGCCGTTCATCCTGGTGGCCATCACCTTCATCGCCATCCTCGGCGGCGGCCTGTTCAACGTGATCTTCTTCATGATCATCTCGCAATGGGTGCAGTATGCGCGCCTGGTGCGGGCCCAGGTGCTGGCGCTGCGCGAACGCGAGTTCGTGCTGGCGGCGCGCGCCTTCGGCGTGCGCGACCTGGCCATGATCCGCCATCACATCGTGCCCAACCTGCTGGGCCCGCTGGTGATCCTGATGACGCTGAACGTCGCCAACAACATCCTGCTGGAAAGCAGCCTGACCTTCCTGGGCCTGGGCGTGGATCCCATGATCCCGAGCTGGGGCGGTATGCTGGCCGATGGCCGCACCTACATGCAGACGGCGTGGTGGGTGAGCGTGTTCCCCGGCCTGGCGATCATGTTGACCGTGCTGGGCCTGAACCTGCTGGGCGACTGGCTGCGCGACCGTCTGGACCCGACTGGAAAAATCTGAAGATCATGGCACTGCTGGAAAAGACATTCGACCGCACCCTGGACGCCTGGATCCACGCCTACAAGGCCCCCGCCTGGCGCGGCGCGGCGGTGGAAGGCTGGCTGTTCGAGGGCGTCGACGCGCGCCGCGAGGCCGAGGCGCGGCTGGCGCAGGCCGGCGTGACGGCGCGTTTTCGCAGCGCCTACAAGCCGCTGCTGCACTACTTCCTGGAAGAGGTCGAGCGCGATGGCCTGACGGCGGTCGAGCTGCGCTACCCGCTGCATGAGCACGCCCAGGCCAAGCGCTTCACGCTCGAGGCCTATCCCCTGGTGGCGCTGCTGCCGGGCGTGCGCGTGACGATGAAGCCGGGCGCGTCCGACCTGCACTACGACGTGGCCCTGGCCTACGCCGACGGCAGCCGCCGCGAGACGCGCGTGTTCGCCCCCAACCAGCTCGGCCAGGCGCAGGACGGCACGCCCGAGCTATCGCCCACCGGCTGGCTGCGCGTGCGCGACGCCAACGGCGCCGTGCAGACCGACGCGGCCCAGGCCACCGAATACCAGCAGGCCTTCCGCAGCATCGTCGACACGGTGCGCAACCATCCCTGGGGCGCGCACGAACCGTACTTCGACCGCCTGGAAATCCGCGTCGACCTGCCCGGCATGGACTTCGCGCTGCCGGTCGACGAGGAAATCGTCAGCACCTTCGAGGCGCTGCACGAGGACCTGTACTTCACGCTGCTGGAACACTTCCAGCATCACTCCGGCCGCCCCTCCGGCGACCGCGGCCTGCAACCCGGCCAGATCATTCCGGACGTCCGCCGCCACGACGGCGCGGCGCGAGTGCTGGTGACGCTGGAGCCCTTCGCGCCGCCGGCGCCCGTGACGCCCGCGGCGCTCGACGCGCCGCTGGCCGAATTGCGCCAGCCGCTGGCGGCCGCGCAGATCGCCGGCTGCATGGCCGCGCTGGGCGGCGACGCCTTCCAGGCCGTCTCGCGCCAGGGCCGCCCGGTGCTGGGCACCTACCTGCGCGGCACCGGCCCGGCGGTCTTCATCTCGGGCGCGCAGCACGCCAACGAAACCTCCGGCGTGGTCGGCGCGCTGCGCGCGGCGCAGGCACTGAAGGCGCGCGGCGACGCCCACTTCGCGCTGATCGCCTCCGAGAACCCGGACGGCTACGCGCTTTTCAACCGCCTGCGCGAACAGCATCCGCGCCACATGCTGCACGCCTCGCGCTACAGCGCGCTGGGCGATGACATCGCCTACCGCGAACACGCGCCGTTCTTCGAACGCGAGGGCCGCCACCAGGCGCACGCCATCAGCGGCGCGCAGCTGCACATCAATCTGCACGGCTACCCGGCCCACGAGTGGACCCGCCCCCTGTCGGGCTACCTGCCGCGCAATTTCGAGCTGTGGACCATCCCCAAGGGCTTCTTCCTGGTGCTGCGCCACCATCCGGGCTGGAGCGAGCGCGCCCGCCGCCTGATCGAGGGCGTAACGGCGCGGCTGGCCCGCAACGTGCCCGGCCTGGTCGAATTCAACGCGCGCCAGCTTGAACTATTCCACGCGCACGCGCTCGAAACCGGATTCGATGTGCTGAACGGCATCCCCGTGCAGGTCACGGAAACCGACCGCGAAGAGCTGCCGATGGCGCTGATCTCCGAGTTTCCGGATGAAACCGTGTACGGGGACCGCTTCGTTTTCGCGCATACTGTGCAAATGGAAACCGTCCTGGCGGCGACCGACATCCACCGCGCCGGACACTGACGCCCCTTCCTGACATGAACATCCGAGAACGCAACCACGGCGACGACCTCGCCCTGGTGGATATCTGGCTCCGGTCGGTGCGCGCCACCCATACGTTCCTGACCGAAAAGGAAATCCAGGCCATGTACCCGCAGGTGCTCAACACCTACCTGCCGTCGGTGCGCGTCTGGGTCTGTGAGGACGATGCCGGCGAGGTCGCCGGCTTCATGGGCCTGAACGACAACAAGGTTGAGATGCTGTTCGTGGATGCCAACAAGCGCGGCAAGGGCGCCGGACGCCGCCTGCTGAATTTCGCGCTGTCGCTGCACGGCAGCCTGCGGGTCGACGTCAACGAACAGAACCCGCAGGCCCATGGCTTCTACAAGCACTACGGCTTCGTGGACGTGGGCCGCTCGGAAACCGACGCCGCGGGGCGGCCGCGGCCGATCATCCATATGAAGCTGGCGGGCTGAGGCGGTCGCGCCGCCGGCACGGGCACCGGTCCGATGTGCGTGCTCGATATATCACCCAATTGACCGCGTCCCCTGTTGCTTTCCTCGCTGGCGTGGCGAATGATCCCAGCAAGCGCCATGGGACGGGCATGTTACGCTGCACTTATCGTGTAACACATGAGAACCGCACCATGAGCGACGCTACCTTTACCTTTCGGGTGGATGAAGCCTTGAAAAACGAATTCGCCATGGCCGCCAAGGCCCGAGACCGCACCGGCGCGCAGCTTCTGCGCGACTTCATGCGGGAGTACGTCCAGCAACAACAGGAAGCGGCCCAGCATGACGCCTGGTTCCGCCGCCAGGTGCAAGCGGGCCTGGATTCCGCCAACGCCGGCCGCCTGGTGCCGGCCGCCGAGGTCGAAACCAAATTCGCAGCCCGTCGCGCCGCGACCCGTCGCCGGCTTGAAACACCCAAGTGAGGGCGCTGCGCTGGACGCCCGAAGCGATCCAGGACCGGGAAGCGATCTACGATTTCATCGAGGCCGACAACCCCGTTGCGGCGCTGATGCTTGATGAACTTCTTGAAGAGAAGGCGGGACGCCTGATCGATCATCCCGGCCTGGGTCGTCCCGGCCGTGTCGCGGGCACCCGGGAGCTGGTGGCGCACCCGAACTATCTATTGATCTACGACGTGACGAACGATCTCGTGCGCATGCTGCGTGTGCTGCATGCGGCCCGGCAGTGGCCAACGCCGGATCCATCATCTGAGAGTCGCTGAAGTCTCGTCGAGCGGCGGAATAAACGCCTGCCATCCGGCATCAAAACAAGACTACTTCAGGCCGTCATTGGGCCTGGAAGGACTGCGCCAGCCCGATAATAAAAATCATTCTTCAAGGGTGGACAAACCGTGATCCTACGGTCACCCGCGGCACGGTGATTTCTGCATGAGCGTCCTGGCCTACTCATCCCCTCCTTCGCTGGAAACGCTCTATTGCGACCATCACGGCTGGCTGCAGCGCTGGCTGCACCACCGCCTGGGCAACGCCGCCGACGCGGCGGACCTGGCCCACGACACGTTCGTCCGGCTGTTGGCCAAGCCGGTGAGCCGTGACTTCAGCAACGTCTGCCAGGCGCGCGCCTACCTGCGCACCGCCGCCGGCGGCCTGTGCGTGGACCTCTGGCGCCGTCGCGAGATCGAACAGGCGTGGCGGCAAACGCTGGCTGCGCGGCCCGAACCCATGGCGCCATCGCCCGAGCATCAAGCCATCATCATCGAGACGCTGCTGGAAATCGGCGCCATGCTCGGCCGGCTGTCCCGGAAGGCGGCGACGGCGTTCATCATGGCGCAGGTGGACGGCGCGCCCTACCGCGCCATCGCGGCCGAGCTGGACGTCTCGGAACGCATGGTCAAGAAATACATCGCCCAGGCCATGCTGCAATGCGCGTTGATAGAGGCTGGACTAGCCGGCTGAATCGGCTGGCTTCACCGTGAATCCCGATTCCTCGCCCCCCGGCTCGCTTGGCAGCGCTGGTTGCAAACGCCGGCGCACCAGGCCCCCTGGCCCACGTCGAGACCGTGAGCCAGGCCGCCTGAAAGCCCCTCTCCCGCAGCGCCACTGACCATCGCCAGTGGGTGACCACGCAAGTGGCCTTGCCCCATTTGTAGGACAAGGACGGGTTCCCCTTTTGCGTCTCCCATTCGATTTAGACAGCGAGAGACTACGGCTGGACGGGCGTCGACTCCGCCCTGGCGGCACGGCCTCGGCCGGACACGCCCGCCACCCTGCGCCCGCCGCCGATCGTCTCGCCGCTCGAAGAACCTTTGGAAAGATCGATTGATGCCCCGTCCCGCCTTCCCCCCGCATTCCGCCCGAACGCACGTCCTCGCGAACGCCGCGCCCCATTGCCCCCCTCACGCGCTGCGCTCAGTGGCGCTGGCGCTGAACCTGGCCGTGGCGGGCTTGACGCTCGCCACGGCGGGCTGGACGCCAACCGCGCAGGCGCAGCCGGCCACCGCCCCGGCGCGGCGCTACGACATTCCCGCCGGACCGCTCAACACCGCCTTGACCCGTTTCGCGCAAGAGGCCGGCGTGCTGCTCTCCGCGCCAGGGGCATTGACGCAGCACAAGCGTGCCGCGGGCCTGTCCGCGACCATGACGGTCGAACAGGGTTTCGCCGAACTGCTGCGGGGACAAGGGCTTGCCGCCGTGCGGCAGGCGGATGGCAGTTATGCGCTGCGCCAGGCACTGCCTGCGGACGGCGCGGCCATCAGCACGCTGCCCGCGGTGCGCGTGACGGGCGCGCCAGAATCCCGGGCTCGTGCGCTGCCCACGCCCTACGCGGGCGACCTGGTGGCCCGTGGAGGCCGCGTCGGCCTGCTGGGCAACAAGGACGTGATGGAAACGCCGTTCAGCACCACCAGCTACACATCCCGCATGATCGAGGACTGGCAGGCCGGGACGGTGGCGCAAGTGCTGCACGCGGATGCATCGGTGCGGCAGACGTTCCCCGAAGCGGGGCCGACGGAGTTCTTCAACGTGCGCGGGTTTTACATGCCCAGCACGGACTTCGCCTGGAATGGCCTGTTCGGCCTGACGCCGGGCTTTCAGGTGGCAACGGAACTCCTTGAGCGCATCGAGGTGCTCAAGGGTCCAGGCGCGCTGCTGTATGGCATGACACCCGGCGGTTCCGTTGGCGGGGTCATCAACCTGGTGCCCAAACGGGCGGGCGACACGCCGCTGACACGCCTGACGGCCAAGTTCTCCGCGGACTCGGAACTGGGCGCGCACCTGGACATGGGGCGACGCTTCGGACGCGACGACGCGTTCGGCATTCGCGTCAATGCCGCCAAGTCCGATGGCCGCACCACCCTGGATGGCCAATCGAAGAACAAGGAATTGGGCTCGCTGGCGCTCGACTTTCGTGGCGAACGCCTGCGCGTCGCGCTGGACGCCTACAGCATCGATGGCAGAACGCGCGGCGGCATGCCGCTCTTCACCACGTTTGCCAGCGGCCAGATTCCCGACGCCCCGGATCCCAAGCTCAACCCCCTGCCCGGCGCGCGAGCCTCGGAGCACAGCAAGGCGCTCATCGCCTCGGCCGAGTTCGACTTCAACGATCAATGGATGGGGTTCGCGTCGGTCGGCACCAAGCGTCAAGGCAGTTCCGGCTACATGAACAACGCCCTGGGCAGAAACGCGCAGCCCTCGGGCGCCTACATCGGCATGGCCAAGAACACGAGGAGTTTCTCCAATGCCAATGCGGCCGATGGCGGCATTCGCGGTCGTCTGCGCACCGGGCCGGTCGGACACGAGATCACCCTGAGCGGCAACGCCATTCGACAGACGGGTGGCGCGGTCCAGGGGCCCGTGACGATGTGGGCCTCGAACATCTATGCGCCCACCCCACCAACGCTGACCGCGGGACCCGCCGCACTGCCGAAGTCGTCCGACAGCACCCTGAGCAGCATCGCCCTGGCCGACACGATTTCGTTCCTGAAGGAGGAATACCTGTTGACGCTGGGCGTGCGGCAACAGCGCGTGCGGACGAAGAACTATACGCCCTCGGGCGCCGTGACCACCCGCTACGACGAACACGCCCTGACACCCGCCATGGGCGTGGTCATCAAGCCATGGACCGCGCCGGTCTCCGTCTACGCCAACTACATCGAAGGCCTGTCACAGGGAGACCGGGTCACCGACGTCACCGCCGCCAATTTTGGCGAGGTCTTCCCGCCGTACCAGAGCAAACAGATGGAGGTGGGCGCCAAATGGGATGCCGGCACACTGCTCAATACCCTTGCCGTCTTCCAGATCACGCGCCCCAGTCTCATCAAGAACGGCGACAGCAACCGATACGCCCCCGACGGCGAACAACGCAACCGCGGCATTGAATGGAGCATTGCCGGCGAGGCGGCGGCAGGACTGCGCCTGCTGGGCGGCGCGACTTACCTCAAGGCCATCAACACCAAGAGCAGCACCGGCCTGCTAGATGGCAAGACGGCCATCGGCGTTCCGAGCTGGCTGTTCAACCTGGGCGCGGAATGGGACATGCCGTCATTGCCAGGCCTGACCCTGCGGGCCGCCGCCATTTACACCGGCCAGCAATACGCGGACAGCGCCAACACGCAGAAACTACCCGCCTGGACACGGCTCGATCTGGCCGCCCGCTATGCCACCCGCCTCGCCGCCCACAACGTGGTTTTCCGCGCAAGCGTGGAGAATGCGCTGGACAAGCACTACTGGTCAGGCGCCTGGTATGGCTCCACCTCGGTCGGCACGCCGCGCACCGTCAAGTTGGCGGTCAGCGTGGATTTCTGACAGTCGGGGCGGCCGGTTGCCCGCGCATCCCGTTCCCGCGGCGGCGCGAACCGCCGCGGCAGCCCCGCCCGCTACCCCGCCTCGCCATGCCGCGCGCGCCAGGCCTTGAGCGCGGCGCGGTATTCGTCCATGGCTTCGTTGTAGGTGTCGTAGACGCAGGGGATGCAGCCGCTGTTGCAGCATTCCTCGGGCGCGGGGGCCTCGGGCAGTACGGGCGGCGGATCGTCGTCGGCGGGCGACGGGGTGTTCGGGGCAGTCGGGGAACTCATCCCCGCATGTTAGCGCTGATCGGCGCCCGCCAGCGCGCGCCATTGCTGGCGCCGGATTTCGTAGCGCAGCTTGCGCGCCTCGCCTTCGCCGGTGGTCTCGATCCAGCGCATGCCGCACTTTTCCATCACCCGCATCGACGCGGCGTTGTGCTGCACCGCCACGGCGCTCAAGACGTCCACCGGCAGGCGCTCGAAGCCCAGCGTCAGCAGCGCGCGGGTTATCTCGGAGGCGTAGCCGCGGCCCCAACAGGCCGGCGGAAAGGCGTACGCCACCTCGACCCGTTCGATCTTTCCCGCCAACGCCAGCTTGAGGCCGGCGCGGCCGGCCAGCGCGCCGCTGTCGCGCTCGGTCAGCACGTACATGCCGTAGCCGTGCTCGGCCCAGTGCAGCATGTTGTGCTCGACGTAGCGCCGGCTGGCGGCGGCGTCGCGGGTGCCGCCCATGGTCGCCATGAGCGCGGCGTCGGCATGCATCCCGGTGATGAACGGCAGATGGGTGGGCGCAATGCGCTCGGCGCGCAGGCGCTGGGTGACGAAGGATTCGGGCAACAGGGCGGACGGCATCATGGCAGGCGGCAGCCAGCGAAAGGAGTGCCTTGCATCATACCGAGCGGTGAGCCCCGTCACTATCCACCATCCGCAGCGTGGACACCTGACTGTATCCGCCCGCCCCCCCGCCATCGGGGCATCATCACCCTAGTCGCGCCGCAGGCCCAGGAAGCTCCAGTGCACGTCGGCGCGGTCCAGCATGTCTTCGCGCGTGACGCAGTGATGCGCCGACAGGCCATGGCCGGCCGCCAGCGCGATGGTCTCGTCGGCCGAGACGTCGAACATGCGCCGGCCCGACGGCACCGGGCCGTGGCGCAGCGACATCAGGATCTGGCCGCCGGGCGCCAGCAGGGCCGCCAGCGCCGCCATGCCACGGGCGCGCTCGTCCGCGTCCAGATGCATCCACACGGCGGTCAGCATGATGACGTCGAACGCGCGTCCCCGCAGGCCGTCCAGGTCCGGCAGCGCATCGTCGACCCATTCCAGGTTGGGCAGCGCGTGGCGCCGCTGGCCCTCGCGCCGCAGTTCGGGCGTGGGCTCGGCCGCCACCACCTGGTGGCCCATGCGGGCCAGCGCGGCGGCGTCGCGGCCCGAACCAGCGCCGATGTCGGCGATGCGCGACGGCGTGGACGGGATCAGGTGCGCCACGTCGCGATGGACGTCGGCGAAGGCGATGCTCTCGTACTGCGCGGCCAGGGCCGCGGCGTTCTCGCCGTAGCCCTGGGTGCCCGAGACCACCACCCCGTCAACGCCAATGGCTTGCGCGGGATCGGCGGCGCTCATTTGGCCTTGAGCGCGTCGTAGATGCGCTTGCCGACGCGGCCGTCCTGCGGCAGGTTGCGCTTTTCCTGTTCGGCGCGCACCGCGTCGCGGGTCTTGGCGCCGGGAATGCCGTCGGCGGTGCCGACGTCATAGCCGCGGGCGTTGAGCATCTCCTGCACTTCCTTGATCTGCGCGCGCGACAGGCCGGGGTCGTCCGTCGGCCAGGCCGTGGCCAGCGCCGGGCCGCCCTGCAGGCGGTTCAGCAGCAGCGACACCGCCAACCCGTAGCGGCGCGACTGGTTGTAGTGCAGGATCGCGTCGAAATTGACGGTGGCCAGGAACACCGGGCCCTTGGCGCCGGTGGGCGCGAACAGGTAGGTCTGCTGATCGTTGCCGCTGGCCAGCTTGAGCGCGGAACCGTCACCCTGCTTCAGGCCCGCCTGGGCCCACTGCGCGATGGTGCGGCGGTCCTGCGAGCCGACGTATTCGGCGTCGGGCGCGGGCGGAATGGCGGCGGCCACGTCGGCCGGCACGCGCACTTCCACCACCGCGGGCAGGCCATGGGTCCATTTGGCGCGGCGCTTGCGCAGGTGGTTGGCGGTCGAGGCCAGGGCGTCGGGCAGCGAGTTGTACAGATCGATCTTGCCGTCGCCATCGCCGTCGGCCGCCAGCTCGTAGAACGAGGTGGGGATGAACTGCGTCATGCCGAAGGCGCCGCTCCAGGAGCCGACGAAGTTGTCGGCCGGCACCACGCCGTCGCGCAGCAGGCGCACGGAGGCGTAGGCATTCTTTTCCCAGAGCGTCTTGTTCTCGGTGCAGGCGCGGGTCAGCCAGGCATTGAGCACGTCGGTCTTGCCGACCTGGCGGCCGTAGTTGGTCTCGATGCCGAAGATGGCGACCAGCGTGGCCGGGTCGACCTGGTATTGCTGGCTGATGTCGCCCAGCTGCTTGCCGTACTTGGCCAGCACCGCGCGGCCATCGGCCACGCGCTCGTCGTCGACGGTCTTGGCGATGTAGTCCCACCAGCTTTCGCGGCCCTCAGGCTGGCCCTGGGCCGACGCCACGGTGGTGGGCAGCAGCTTGGCCTTGGCGGTGTATTTGTCCCAGTCGGCCAGGGTCAGGCCGTTGGCGGTGGCGCCCTTGCGCAGCTTGGCGATACACGCCTTGGTGTCGAGCTCGGTCGGGATGATGACGGTGGGAGATCGGCAGATCGTCGTGTAGGGAACGAGGGTAGGATATAGTGGTAGACAAGATGGTAGCGTCACTGCTATATAACAAAACATAGAATCTTAATATCAGACGATTATCGCGAGACAAT
>ERZ1739169.119-NODE-119-length-22836-cov-14.859708_pt1 | contig 22836 bp, 13 predicted proteins | sample MGYA00581756_ERZ1739169 | MGnify/ENA primary metagenome ERZ1739169 (study PRJEB40789, sample SAMEA7425667) | Salamandra salamandra | biome: salamander skin | place: Germany | collected 2020-03 | study: cvxcv | reverse complement strand
TGATGTACTGATAATTCTTCTTTAGCATGCACCGTTGAATACTCTGAAGCCTTGACCTTGAATCTGCGGCGTGAAACCATCCATCAGGGTCTCCACCGCAACTGACCCAATCTTGTGATCGTGATTCACTATCCGAACCCACCCAGTAGTCTCGAAGAGGAGTGGGATACATTGCCTCTCTATATGTATTCGGGTAGCAAGAATTCTGCGACGTGGTAATGCCACATAACCGCCCCTGTTTGGTGATGTAGCAGCCAGTCACCGACAGCAGAAGAACAGAGACAAAAAATAGTCTGATCATCGTTTTCATCGTTTCATCCTCAACAAAATGTCCAGCGCTTTCCATGCTTGCGGCGGCAGCGCTTCTGATAGCGCAAAAGGAGTGGCTGGCACGAGGGCAATGCCGGTCCAGGTTTCGTACATACGTTTCTGCAAGGGCGTCAGGCCGCGCCGGGCATTGCCCTGCTCGTCGTAAAAGCCGCTCAGGGTGCCGCCGATGAAGTCATGCGATCCGCCATAAGCCTCGTGTGCAAGATCAAGAACTCCCCCTGGCGAATACGCAAGACCGAGAAGCGTTCCGGGTCCACCCTGATTGCCGCCTGTGGGGCCGGGCATTTCCTTCCCTGGGTCGGATTCGAGAAACTTGGCCAACGACATTTCAGCCCTGGATGGATCAAACTGGACGCGCCCGTTTCCATCCAACTCAAGTTTCGGAATGCCGTTTTCATCGAGTACGGGCTGGTTGTTGGCATCGTGCTGAGTCTTGCACTGTTTATTTACGGGCCCACACAAAATATCCAACACCACCCGCGTCCCCGCCGTCTTAAATCCATCGCCCCGAAGACCCCCGCTCTCCCCGCTCTTGTTATCCAGCATCGTCTCCTCATCGGTAATACCGGCGAACTTCTCCGAATCCGCGATCGTGTACCGCCGCATGCGGTCGGCCGCCTCCGACAAACCCGCCTGCAGCGCCGCCACGCCGCCCGAGCCGCCCAGCGCGCCCACCGCCACGTTCAGCAGCCGCTCCTGGGTATTGATCTCGTTGATCTGTGCCTGCAGCGCCTCGATCTTTTCCGGGTCTTGCGTGGCCTTGATCTGCTGGCGCAGTTCCGCGCGTTTCTGTTCCGCGTGGCGCTCGATGGCCGCGCCGGCCTGCTGGCCGAACGCCGCGATGATTTCCGCCTCGGCCTGGACTTGCCGGCGCAGCTTGTCGCCATCCCATTTTTTCGTCAGGCCGCCGGCGCCATCGCCCGCCAGCACGCTTCGATCCAGCATGGCCAGCACCTGATCGGCGGTCCTGCCGGTGCGTTCCCGCTGGGCGTTGGTATCGGCGATGGTCACGGCCGCGCCGCTGATACCGCTGTGCGTCACGCTGTTCTCGCTGCCCTTGCGCGCGCTCATGCCCGGCGCACCAGCGCTGACGCTGTTGCCGAAGTTGTGCACCGACCATGTATCACCTTTGCCAGCGACATTGCTGGCCGAGGACTCATCAGCCTTCCTGGCGCTACCGTCGTCGCCTTCTTTCTTGCCGCCTGACGGCTTGTCGTCACCGGCAACGCTGAAGCCTCCCGACAGGCTCACCCCCGTCGCCTTGTACCGGCTGTGGTTCTCGATGTCGCTGACAGTCAAGCTGCCTGTCATCACGGTATTCAAACCCCGCTTCACCGCCTCTTCGGAAGAGGCGATGGCCGCGCCCTTGAGGTCGGTGTTGTCCTGGACGCTGATCTTGAAGCCGTCATCGCCTGCTTCAAGGCGCGATTGCTCCATGACGCTGGCGAAATCGCCATCCACCTTGTTGTTGGCGTAGCTGCCACTGGCGGCGAACCCCGTCCCCGCCGTCACGCTGCCGCCGATCTGGGTGTCCCTGCTTTTGAAGGTACTGGTGTCTTGCAGGCTCTCGATGCTGAGGTTGCCGCCCGCGTCGGCCACCACCTGCTTGCCGCTGGCCACCGCGCCGCGCAGGCGGGTGTCGCCGCCGGATTCCAGGGTAAGACGCTCGCTGGCGGTGACGTGGCTGTGGGTCCAGGTCACGTCTTTGCCTTCGCCGTTGCCTCTGGCCCCGCTCGCATTGGCGGTCACGCCGAACGCCGGGCCGCCTTGGCCCACGGAAATCGCCGCGCCCACGCCCGCGCTGGCGCTGCTGTTCTTGCGGTCGGTTTCGACGGTGTTTCCAGCCGCCAGCAGGTTGATGCCGCCATCGGCCTTCAGTATGGCGTCGCCACCCGCGCTGATGTCACTGCCGCGCACGGTCAGGTCTGAATCCCGACTGCCGGCGGCACGGATGCGCACATCGCCGCCCGCGGCCACGCTTGAACCGGCAGCCGTATCGGTGGCGGTGGTGGATTTGCTGCCGCTTTTGCTGGCACCCACGGTGATGGAAACATTGACGCCGCCGGCCGCCTGCGGGTCGGCCTGGACGGCATCGTAGGCGTTCTTGGCCGCCAGCCCCGTGGTTGCGCCTGCCAGCGCCCGCATGCGTCCGTCAGTCGTCTGGCCGACAGCGCGCTTCATCTGCCCTGCCGTCTCGATGGCCGCAAGCACCGGAGCCGACAACGCCACGGTCAGTCCGGACTGGCGGAACTTGCTTTGTTCCACGCTTCTGCCGGTTTCCCGCGCTTCGACGATATCCACCTTTTGGGCGTGGATGTCGATATCGCCTTGCGGCGCCAGTACGTGGCTGCCGATCTGCTGGTAGTGGTCACCCGCCACCAGGGTCACGTCGCCCTCCGTGGAACCCACGGTCGAGGCGGCGGCACGGGTACTGACGTCCCGGCGGTCGCCGCTTTGCATCTGGCTGCCGATGGTGAAGGCGAGCCCCCCGGCGTAGAGGAAGCCACTTTTTCGGGTTTCCTTGAAATGGCTTTCCGTGCTGCTTTCGGTGGCGGCCTGGAGGGTCAGGTTGTTGTTGGCCACAATGGTCGTGCCGGCATCGGAGACGACGTTGCTGCCGGTGACGGTGACGTTCTGGCCGCGCACCGCGACGGTGTTGCCGCTGAAGGTGCTGGCAATCGCCCGGCTATCTTCCCGGCTGTCGCGGGCGGTCTTTTTGCTGGAGCCCAGCAGGCTCCTGGACTTGTGCTGGTGGCCTTCGGCCCAGTTGCTGCTCGCTTCGCCAGCCAGGATGTTCACGTCGCCCTGCGCCACGGCAGCCAGGACGCCCTGCTCGCTGGTGACACTGGTGGCGGTGGCGTTCAGGTCGCGCCCGGCTTGCAGCCGCAGGTCGCCTGCCGTGCTGATCTGGCTGCCCACATCTTGCGCGTAGCCTTGTTTGAGATAGTTGTGGGCGTTGCCGACGTTGTTTTCCTGTTCGGCGATCCTGACCGTGCCCAGCGTCAGGTCGCGGCCGGCGGCGACAGCCGTCTGACCATCCTTGCCGCTATGGATGACCCGGGCCGCAATCAGACTGGCGTCGCGGCCCGCCGAGGCGAGCAGAATGCCGCCCGGGTTGGTGACGTAGAGGCCCGCCACGCGGTCCAGGCTGGTTCGGCTGAAATCGCTGCGTCCGGCCCGCCTGGCGCCGGTGTGGGTGGTACTGGCGACATTGAGGTCGCGTCCTGCCATGAGCTGTAGGGCGCTACCCGCGCTCAGGGTTCCGCCGATGTTGTCGATATCGGTCCGGGCGTCAAGCGCCATGGCACCGCCAGCGATGCGCCCGCCAAGATTACGCAGGTTCTCGCCGGCAAGGTTGACCACCGCACGTCCGGCAATGGTGCCGGAATTGACAAGATCGCCTTTCAGGTTGAAGTCGATGGCACTGGCGGCCAACAGGGTACCGTTGCCGTCAATGTCGCCTGGCATTACGCGGACGTACACCTGTGGCACCAACGCGCGCGTGATACTGCCGTCGGCCAGCGTCACGTCGCGTTCGACCAGCCAGACGATGTCGCTGGTGAGCTGGGCCACCTGCCTGGCACTGAGTGCCACGCCAGGACGCAGATTCCATTCTTTCGCATAGGTGACGCCTGCGTCCAACAATGCCTGGTACTGCGCTTCGTCATCGGCGTAGCTGTCGAGGAATCGGCGGCCAGTCAACTGGCCTATCTGGTCGCGAACCAGTTTCTGTTCGTAGAAGCCGTCGCCCAGTCGCTTGTGCACGGTGGCCGGGTCATGGCCAAGCTGGGACAGCATGTAGTCGGAACTGAGCCAGTTTCGGTAGTCGGCGAAACGCGGGTCGGTCTCGACCAGGTGGCCACTGGCATTCGGGGCAACACGAAACAGGCTGTTGGCGGGCGTGTTCGCGTCCACCTGAACGGTGCGAATGATCACCGGCGCCTCGCCGTTGCCGCCCGCCGCCTCCTGTCCCGGGATCCGACCGGGACCGCTACCGTCATTAACATGTGCCCCCGTAACCTCCCCCGGACTGTCGACGCGGTTTACGTCCGCCAGGACTTCCGTTATCCGTTTTGGGTCAGAATTGCCGTTGGCACGGACGCCGTCGCCCACAATGGCGCCGACCTGATGCTCCTGGCGTTCAGTCACCGCGAAGCCGCTGCCTGTGCCAACGGCATTCTGCACGAAGCTGGAAACATCGAGGTCGATCGTGTGCACGATGTCGTCCGGGACGTAGGCAATCTTCCCGTCCCATTTGCGCTGGTGATAACGTTTTGTGCCACCACGCCATTTTGAGTAGGTGTACTGGCTGGTTCCGCTCTGACGGATCCTGTGCTCGCCCGGGGCAGCCACGTTGTCGATCCGGGTCAGGTCGCCCTGCAGGACGCCGCCAGCGATGATCCGGCTCTTGTCGTTGACCAGTTCATCGCCACGCAAGGTCATGTTGCCGCCCGCGCGGATGAGCGCCGGCGCGCTTTCGACCACCTGCGTTTGGTACTCGGTCCGGATGACGTCGTATTGGGTCCAGTCATGAATCTTCGCACCAGTTTGCTTGTGGTGATAACGCCCGGCGCGGCTCCAGCCTTCCCAGCGGTACTCGCCGGCATCGTGTTTTTCAGGATTGCCTTCAGGTTGGATATACAGGTACCTGGTCGGGCCGCTGATTTGCGCCAGTTCGGTACGGAAATGCAGATTGCGATTGAGCAAACGGGCGCTGTCGACGGTCAGGCCGCCCAGTGACTCGATGGTGGCGCTGTCATTGAGGATGAGATCGGCGCTTGCGGCGGTCTGGTCGTTGGCGTCCAGCGTGCCGCCGATGTTCAGCGCATCACTGCCGCCGCCCGCGCTGAAAATCAGCGCCTTCTCCCGGTTGTTGATTAAGCGGGCGCCAATATCCAGACGCTGACGCGCCGCGAGGACGGCGGCGAGACCTTCTTCCTCGCGGTTGTTGACGGTACCGGCCCGGATGGCAAGATGATCGCCATAGAGCCGACCGCTGCCCACGTTATCCAGGGCGCCAGCGTCGAGGCGTGTCTGGCTGCCGTCGATAAGTCCGCGGTTGGTCAGGATGTTGCGGGCAGCGATGGTGGTACGTACGCCACGCATCTCACCGGTGACGCTGTTGTTGACGTCGGCGCCCTGTACGTCCAGGTCGCCCGCCTGCAATATGCCATGGTTGGTCAACAGGCCCGCGGTGCCGATATCGGCACGGCCGTTGGCGGTGATTTCCCTGAGGTTGGTGAAGTCCTGCCGCAGGCTCAGGCGCAAATCCCCCCTGGACAACAAGCTGCCATCACCGCCCAGGCTGTCGGCGGCCACGTTGATTAATTGGCCGGCAATCAGCGTGCCGAGCGGATTCAGGACACGGCTGACGGCGATGTCGATGCTGCCGCCCGAAGAGATACTGCCGCGCGTGTTATCGAGCTGACCTGCCGCGTCCGGGCCACGGATACCGATACCGCCGTCGGCTGCGATGGTGCCGGCGGTGTTGTCAATGTGGCTGGCTGCGAGCGCCACGCTGGCGCCCTGCAAGCCGAGCGGCTGACTGGCGTGCACGCTTTGCGTGTCGCGATTGAGGATCCGCGCGGCGTTAAGAGTCAGGCCATTACCCGCGACCATCAGGCCGCCACTGTTGTTTGCGACCCCGGAGAGGAAGGCCTTCAGGTCATTGCCCGCCTGAACCCTGCCGCCAGCGTTACCGATCGACGTTGCGCCGATATCGGCATCAGCGCTGCCTCCCAGTTGCCCGGCAGCGTTGTCGATGTCGCCGGTATGGGCAATCAGATCTCCCTGGCTATACACGACGCCGTCGCGATTATTCAGGTCGCCGCTGTTCAGAGCCAGCGTGTCGCCGCTGAGGATGCCGCCGGTGCTGCCGGCATCGATATTGGTCAGTGCCTGGCCATGCGTGTCCACGCGCATCCCCTGCCGGGACTGCAGCAGACCGCGGGCATTGTTCAGCGCACCGCTGTCGATGTCGAGCAAACCGCCGGTGCTGGCGATGGTGCCGCCGGCATTGTCGAGCGAGGCCAGACGCGTATCAACCGCGACGCTGGCGCCGAGCACCGTGCCACCGGCATTGCCAAGTCCACCATTGGCCAGACTGACATCACCCGTAGCCTGCAGGATGCCGCCAGCATTCTCGGTGCGGCCGCGAGTGTCCACGCCCAGCCTGCCTTCGGTGGAGAAGATCCGCGCGCCATCGCGGTTGTCCAGCGCGCCGCCTCTCACGTCGACCTTGCCAACGCTGGCTATGAGGCCGCCGTCATGGTTATCAAGGTTACCGGCGACGTCGACGTCCAGGCCCCCGTCGCTGGCACTCTGTACCGTGCCGCGCTGGTTGAGCAGTCCTCCCGCCCGCACGGTGGTGGCTCCGGCCGTGACCAGCGTGCCGCCGGCATTGTCCAGAAAGCCCGCCACGTCGATACGGGTGTCCGCTGTGCCCGCCGTCTGCACGATGCCATCGCGGTTAACCAGCGAGCCAGCCTGGAGATCGAGTGCGCCATTACCGGCGATGGTCCCCGCGGAATTGTCCACGCGCTCCCTAGCCCGGATCGTAAGCAGGTCCTCGCCGGTGGCGATGAGTTTGCCGCCGACATTGAGCAGGCGACCGGTATTGATACGAATACGCTCGCCGGAGGTGTTGCCGCCGCTGAGGTCAGTGCTATCGCCACGGATATCGAGCGCGCCATTGCTGACGATGCTCCCGCCGGCCCCCTGCAGGTCGGTGGCCTGTAACGTGGCATCACCCGATGTGATGACATTGCCGCGACGGTTATCAAACTGCCCTTCAACGACAATGTGGCTGGCGTTGCTGGCCAGCGTACCGTCGCGGTTGTCGAGCCGTCCCTTGATCCTGATGTGAGTATCGGAAGTGTCGCTGTGCAGGAAAGCGCCGGCACGGTTGGAGAATTCCTGCGCGTTCAGGACGACAGGACCGTTCAGTTGCATCAGACCTTCATCGTTGTTGAGCAGCCCCGTGGTCATCCGGGCGTCGGCAGCAATCCTGATTTCTCCATTGTGGTTGCCGAGGTCGCCACCACTCACTTCAAAATGACGCGCGGCCAGATGTCCACCGTCATTGTCGAAACCGTCGCTTGCGCTCAGGTCGATGTGCCCGCCAGCCAGGATGCGGCCGCCGTCGTTGTCAATCGTGGAGATGTTGAGTGCCCCCTTGGGCAACGATGCAACGCCGGCGCCCGGCTGAGTGCCATCGTCGCCGGCGTTCCCGCCATGTGGCGAGTCCCCGGCAGCGCTGTCAGTTCCGCCGTCCGTACCCGCATTCGGCACGTCACCAACGCCCGAAGCCGTATCCGTCTGTGGCGCGGCGAGGCCGATACGACCGCCATCGCGGTTACTGATGTGACCCGTCTGAAGTGCCAGGTCCTGCAAGCCGGTCTGTCCGATGACCCCGTCCCGGTTGGTCAGGGACTGCGCAATCGCTTCGATACGCCCCGCATTGAGTGTCCCCTTGCGGTTGTCGATATCCTTCGGGGTGCTGATCGCCAGTTCGCGGCCTGCACTGAGCGTGCCGGTATTGGCAAGGCCGCCGCTCGCGTCCAGGCGGGCGTCGGTGCCGGCCTGCATCGTTCCGAGGTTTTCCAGACGTCCGTCGGCGGTGAGCACCAGTTGCCCGGCCTGAGCGCCCATCGTGCCGGCGTTGCGCACCCCGACGCCATGCTCGGTTCCCACCAGCACGATTTTCTGGCTGTACATGCCGCCGAGCGCGCCGACATCCAGCGCGAAGGCTGGCGCATCACCACTGGCGGCGGTCTTCCGTACCTTCGCATGGTCGGCGCTGACGTCATTGCTCCCGGTGGTGATCTGAAGCTGCCGCGCCCAGATCCCGGCGTTGGCTTGCACGGAGCGGGCAATCAGATCCGTGTAGTTCGTGGCACTGGCATCCATGCCCTGGCCATCGACACGGATGGTGCCGCCCTTGACCCGATAGCTCTCCAGCGCACCCCCATTGATGACTGGCCGGCCGGTGGTGAGGATGGCGCGGTCCGCGTTGATGAAGCCGCAGCCATCGCAGGAAATGCCTGCTGGGTTGGCGATGACAAGCTGCGCCCGATCGCCCGCGACTTCGACATAGCCATTGAGCCGGCTCGGGTCACTGGAGTTGACTTCATTGAGGATGACACGGGCCGTGCCGCGCGCCAGCCACGGGTTGCCCTGAACCCAGCCGCCGAGCTGCGTTTGCGTGTCCCTGCGGGAATTGTTGAGGATGGCGCCCTGCTGCCCGGCATCGAACTGACTGTAGGTATTGCGTGAAACGCCGGCTGCACTCGGGGTCTGAATATTCACCAACGGGACGCCGTTAGCCGCTTCCAGCACCGTCGGCCGCTGATTGCCGGGAGCGCCAGGGTCGGCCATGACCTGTGCATTCGCCGATGTACTGATAGCCGCTTGCCCGAGAGCGAAAGCCAAGGCAAGGCCCAGCGGTCTGAATGTGGCAAAGAAACGGCTGCCGACGGCGCCTCCACCCGCGCCTTGACCCGGTCCGTCACGCCGGGCAATTTCCGCGACGACCTGGAACAGGCCCAGTGCCCGGTTGAAAACAATGCGGTGGAGGTTCCTGTTCATGCCATCGATTTCCTTTGCTTGCGCGCAATCCGTGCGGACTCAGCAGGACCAGTTGAGGCTGAAACCGGTCGTCAGCGACCCGCTCCGGAAACCTCCAGGCTTTGAGAGCGGCGTGCCGGCAGACAGATCCCACCAGAATCCTGCGGCGCCCCCGCGCAGGCCTATGACCGCGCCTGCAAGATTGCGCCCCTGGAGCCAACGAGTGGAAGGGCCGGATACATGGCCGTAGTCAGCCCCGAGATAGAGTTCCTGTGCGGCGCCCAGATGCAGACCGATTTCGTTGCGCCAGACCCAGCCACGCTCGCCCATGAGCGTCAGTTCGCCGTCAAAGCCGCGTACGGTGTAACGACCGCCAATCGAGAAGCGGTCTTGCGGCACCAGCGGAGTACGCTCCCATTGCGCGCGCCAGTTGCCGGTGTAACGGGCTCGCAGCGCCCCTGGCCGGAACGGGACCACCAGTTGAATGTCGGCGGTGATGACCTTCATCCGCGAAGTGCCTTCGCCAAAGTCTTCTTCGGGCGCGGCCATCGCTTTGAAAGCGCCAGTGCCATGCCGCCAGGCGAGACCCGCATCAAGTGCGCCTTCGCCCAGGAATTCACGGTGGGTCAGGCCCAGTTCCCAACCGCCGGCGCGGCGCCGTTGAACCCCGATTTCGGTGTCGTCGATGAAGTTGCCGGACCTGCGCATCCAGCCGCGTCCGTAGAACGAGGTTTTACGGCTGGCATCCCGGTAAACCAGACGCGACAGGCGCATTTCGGCGTTGTTGCTGGTACCGCTGTAGACATAGTTCTGGCTGTATCCGGCAACGGTCTGGTGGTACCTGTAGCCGCTGATGGTGGTGCTGAGTGTCCAGTAGCCCCAGGGCACGCCGTAATGTGTGGTGTAACCCCGAGTACCCTTACCGCTGGCGTTGAACATGTCGCGGCTGACGTTGATGTAAAACAGATCGTTCCACGAGAGCGGGGAGTCGAGCGAAAGTGTGGCTGCGCCTTGAAGCTTGCCGGTCGCCCTGCTGCCGGCGTCGTCCAGTGACACGCTGAAGCGCACGGGTGGGGAACGCTGCTGCCAGAGGATCACCACATCGCTGTCGCCCGGGCGTGCATCGTCTCCCTCAGCAGGCGTGATTTGAATGTCGGCCTCTACGGTCGGCACGCGTCTGAAGTTTTCCAGTGCCTGTTCGATATCGCGCAGATTGAGCAGGTCGCCGCGCCTGACCGGCACGGCGTTCGAGGCCGTGGCCTGGCGCGACGTGCCCGGCGAAAAACGAATGGCGCGGACGCGACCGGGCACGACGGTAAGCGTCAGCGTGCCTCCCTTCAGATCTTGGGGCGCGGCGAGGATACGGGTGGTGACGAACCCCCGCGCAACGACGGCGTTCTGCACGCGCGCCATGACCACGCTGATGCCCTCGGCGCCAAGGCATCGTCCCGTGGCGGCATCGTTCTCGGGGTCGGCGGCGCTCAGGGCCCAGAGAAACCGCTGGGCATCCTCGCCATCGAGCCGGATGCGGCCAATCGGGAAACATGGCGTCTCGTCCTGCGGCAACAGATCCAGTGACGGAGCGCGCGCCGGCTGCGCCCGTGCATTCGGCGCCGTTTCCAGCTGCTTGCGCAATCTCCTCACGCGCTCCTGCTGGCGCAACAGTTCCTGCGCGGCGCCATCCTGCGTCTGTGCAGACGCCGAGACCATGAACACCAGCAGGCTGAACGAGAGCCATACCCCCTGCCGCAACCACCCGACCATCCCCTCTCCCTATGTACCCGCACGCAATCATGCTTAGGCATTGGATGGAGGGAAGGCGAAGATTGGAATGCCGCGAGCCGGTTTGTCCGACCAAGCGTTGGTCGTAAGTCACACTCTCGGATCAGATAACCTATTGACGGTGAGCGGCGGCAGTGCATCAGACTTCATGCCCGGCAAGAAACCGGAAACCAAACAAAAAAGCGCCCTCGGGCGCTTTTTTGTTGGTGACGCTCGCCGCGGTCAACCGCGGCCGACAAACGGCATGGTAGTCGCCATGATGGTCATGAACTGCACGTTGGTGTCCAGCGGCAGGCGGGCCATGGCGGCGACGGCCTGGGCCACGTGGGCCACGTCCATGCGCGGCTCGACCTTGGTGCTGCCGTCGGCCTGCAGGATGCCGGCGGCCATGCGCTCGGTCATGTCGGTGGCGGCGTTGCCGATGTCGATCTGGCCGCAGGCAATGTGGTACGGCCGGCAGTCCAGCGAGATCGACTTGGTCAGGCCGGTGACCGCGTGCTTGGTGGCGGTGTAGGCGATCGAGAACGGGCGCGGCGCGTGCGCCGAGATCGAACCGTTGTTGATGATGCGGCCGCCCTGCGGCGTCTGCGCCTTCATGACCCGGATCGCGGCCTGCGCGCACAGGAACATGCCGGTCAGGTTGGTATCGACCACCTCGCGCCAGAGCGCCACCGGCAATTCCTCGATCGGCATGGCGGGCGCGCCGCGGCCGGCGTTGTTGAACAGCACGTCGAGACGGCCGTACTCACGCTGGGTGGTGTCGAACAGCTCGCGCACCGCCTGTTCATCCGACACGTCGGTCGGCACCACCAGCGCCCGCACCCCGTCTTCGCCCGCCGCCGTGCGCGTGGCTTCGAGCGGCTCGCGCCGGCGGCCGGCCAGCACCACGCGATAGCCCTGCGCCAGGAATTCCAGCGCCACCGCCCGGCCTATGCCGGTGCCGGCGCCCGTGACCAGCGCAACGCGGGGAGGTTCGATCTCGTTCGTGTGCATCGGATGCTCCTTGTTATCTGTCGGCGAAATGCTACCCGAATCATTCTGGCGATGCTGCAAGCGAACGTTCCATCGTTCGCGCGCGCCGCCCGCCCCAGGCCGCGGTCATCGGCACGGCCCCGCGCCACACCCCGCGCGCTAGGCGATCGACGTCCGGCAACCGCGCCGCGCGGCGGAAAACGATGGCGGCGGACGCGACATCGAACAACGCCCCTTGCCGCCCGTTGCGTCCGGACAAACCCCGTCCGCCGTCGCCGATGGCGCGCAAGGCGCGATCAATGCTTTGCGCTGTCACAAATTTCCATATAATTTTGGGAAATTAACTTATTACCAAAATTCCAATAAACCCCGGAGATACCCATGGCGTTACAGCCCCAACTCCGCCGCTGGGCAGGCATGCTGGCCCTTGGCGCCAGCGGACTCGCCGCCCTGCCCGGCGCGGCGCTCGCCGCCCCCGACGGCCGCCAGATCAGCACCCAGGGCGCCAATGGCGCGCCCGCCTGTATGACCTGTCACGGCGCCCAGGGGGAAGGCAACCCCGCCGCCGGCTTCCCGCACCTGGCCGGCCTGGGCGCCGCCTACCTGGCCGAGCAGCTCGAGGCGATGGCCAACGGCTCGCGCGTCAGCCCGGTGATGGCGGCCACCGCCAAGGCGCTGGATCCGGCCCAGCGCCAGGCCGTGGCCCAGTACTACGCCGCCCTGCCCGCGCCGCTGAACATCGACCGGCTGGCCGCCACCGCGCGGCAACTGGCCAAGCCGGACGACACCGGCGCCTGGCTCGCCACGCGCGGCGCCTGGGACAAGAACGTCCCCGCCTGCAACCAGTGCCACGGCCCCGGCGGCATCGGCGTCGGCGCCAACTTCCCCAGCCTGGCCGGCCAGCCCGCGGCCTACATCGCCGGCCAGTTGCGTGCCTGGCGCCAGGGCCAGCGCCCGCCCGGCCCGCTGGGCCTGATGCCGGCCGTCGCCACCCGCCTGACCGACGCCGAGATCGACGCCGTGTCCGCCTATTACGCCGGCCTGCCCAAGGCCGCCGACCTGCTTGCCGCGCAAGCCAACACCGCCGCGGGAGCCAAGCCATGAATCCGATCCGCCACCGCTTCGCCCGCCTGTTGCTGCTGGCCGCCGTGGGCGCCGGCGCGCTGATGTCGACCGCGACGGCCGCCGCCGCCGACGCGCGCCCCGCATTCACGCCGCCCAGCGCCGCGTCGCTGCCCGACACCGAATTCGGCAAGATCGTGCGCCAGGGCGAACAGATCTTCCTGCACACGCCGCAGAACGCCAGCAAGTTCGTCGGCAACGACCTGAACTGCGCCAGCTGCCACCTGGACGCCGGCCGCCGGCCCGATTCCGCGCCGATGTGGGCGGCCTACGTGCTGTATCCGGCCTACCGGGCCAAGAACGGCCACGTCAACACGCTGGCCGAGCGCCTGCAGGGCTGTTTCCGCTTCAGCATGAACGGCAAGCCGCCGGCCGCCGACGATCCGGTGCTGACCGCGCTGCAGACCTACATGTTCTGGCTGGCCAGCAAGGCGCCCACCGGCGTGGCCCTCAAGGGCCAGGGCTACCTGAAGCTGCCGGCGCCGGCGCAGAAGGCCGACTACGTGCGTGGCAGCGAGGTCTACGCCCAGTACTGCGCCGTCTGCCACGGCGCCGAGGGCAAGGGACAGAAGAACGGCGAGCACTGGGTGTTCCCGGCGCTGTGGGGGCCGGATTCCTTCAACTGGGGTGCCGGCATGCACCAGATCGGCAACGCCGCCGGCTTCATCAAGGCCAACATGCCGCTGGGCCAGGCGGGGATGCTGAGCGACCAGGAGGCCTGGGACGTGGCGTATTTCATGAACGCGCATGAACGGCCGCAGGATCCGCGCTACACCGAATCGGTCGCCAAGACCCGCGCCAAGTACCACGACTCCGACGATTCGCTGTACGGCATCGAGGTCAACGGCCACCTGCTCGGCAGCGATTCGCCCGCGCCGGGCGGCAAGCTGACGCAGGCGGCAGCCCGCTGACGGCGCGGCGCGGCGGGTTTTCCCCCTGCCGCGCCGCGCGATTTGCTATCCTTCGGGTCTCGGCATCACACGCTCGTCACATTCATGCACGCCACTTCCGGCAATGTTTTCATGGTCGTCGCCCCCAGCGGCGCCGGCAAATCCAGCCTGGTCAAGGCCTTGCTGCAGCAAGACCCGTCCATTCTCCTGTCCGTCTCCTGCACCACCCGTGCGCCCCGCCCCGGCGAGGAAGACGGCCGCGAATACCGCTTCATCGGCATCGACGAATTCAAGCAGCTGCGCGACGAGCAGCGGCTGCTGGAATGGGCCGAGGTGCATGGCAATTTCTACGGCACGCCGCGCGACCGCATCGACGAAGCCACCCGCGAAGGCCGCGACGTGCTGCTGGAGATCGACTGGCAGGGCGCGCGCCAGGTGCGCCAGCGTTTTCCCGGCGCGATCGGCATCTTCGTGCTGCCGCCGTCCATCGAGGAACTCGAAAGCCGGCTCAAGGCGCGCGGCCAGGATGCGCCGCAGGTGATCGCGCGCCGGCTGATGGCCGCGGGCGGCGAAATCGCGCACGCGCCTGAATGCGAATATGTTATTATTAATCAAGAATTTAGCGTAGCCTTGTCGGAACTGACTCAAATCGTCAGCGCCGCTCGGCTGCGTTTTTCGTCTCAGGCCGCCCGCCACGCCGAATTGTTCGCGCAACTCGGCATCCCGGCAGCCCACTGAAACGAATCCGCATTCTCCCTATCCACCATCAGCACCAGGTGTCCTAATGGCTCGCATTACCGTCGAAGACTGTCTGAATCAGATCCCCAACCGTTTCAAGCTCACGCTGGCCGCCACCTACCGCGCCCGCGAGCTGGCGCAAGGCCATGCCCCGCGCCTGGACAGCAAAGACAAGCCCACCGTCACGGCCCTGCGCGAAATCGCGGGCGGCCTCACCGGCGCGGAAATGCTGCGTAAAGTTCCCACCTGATCTTCCCCGGGGGGCGGCAAGCATGGCTTTTCCCGGGCTGAAGTACGCTTCATCTGGTCTGCTTGCCGCGCTCCGTGCCGGCTCCCGTCTCGGGCGCCGCACCGGCAAGAAAGACAAGAATTCCCCCACGCCAGCCTCCGTCGCCGCGCAAGAAGCGGCGGATGCGACCGCCTCGCCGGTCGCCTCGCTGGCACCGCTGACCGAAATCATCGGCAGCTATCTCGACAAGAAAGATGTAGAACGCGTCCGCGAAGCCTACCGCTTCGCCGATCAGGCGCACCTGGGCCAGTTCCGCGCCAGCGGTTCGCCCTACATCTCGCACCCCATCGCCGTCACGGAAATCTGCGCGGGCTGGAAGCTCGACGCGAACGCGTTGTCCGCCGCCCTGCTGCACGACGTGATGGAAGACCAGGGCATCGCCAAGCACGAGCTGGCCGAGAAATTCGGCCCTGAAGTCGCCGAGCTGGTCGATGGCCTGTCCAAGCTGGACCGCCTGGACTTCGCCACCAAGGCCGAGCAGCAGGCCGAGAGTTTCCGCAAGATGCTGCTGGCGATGGCGCGCGACGTGCGCGTCATCCTCATCAAGCTGGCCGACCGCCTGCACAACATGCGCACGCTGGACGCGGTCAACCCCGAGAAGCGCCGCCGCATCGCCCGCGAAACGCTGGACATCTACGCGCCCATCGCCCACCGGCTGGGCCTGAACCTGCTGTTCCGCGAACTGCAGGACCTGTGCTTCGCGGCCATGTACCCGAACCGCTATCAGGTGCTGTACAAGGCCGTGCTGGCCGCGCGCGGCAACCGCCGCGAGGTGATCGGCAAGATCGCCGATTCGGTGCGCGCCGCCCTGCCGGCCGCCGGCATCGAGGCCGAGGTCACCGGCCGCGAGAAGACGCTGTTCGGCATCTACCGCAAGATGGTCGACCAGAAGAAGTCGTTCTCCGACGTGCTCGATATCTATGGCTTTCGCGTCATCGTCCACACGCTGCCCGAGTGCTACCTGGCGCTGGGCACGCTGCACCAGCTGTACCGGCCGGTGCCCGGCAAGTTCAAGGACTACATCGCGATCCCCAAGGTCAACGGCTACCAGTCGCTGCACACGACGCTGGTGGGCCCCTACGGCACGCCGGTGGAATTCCAGTTCCGCACCCGCGACATGCATCACGTGGCCGAGGAAGGCGTGGCCTCGCACTGGCTGTACAAGGGCGCCGACCTGACGCTCAACGACCTGCAGAAACGCACCCACCAGTGGCTGCAATCGCTGCTGGACATCCAGAGCCAGACCGGCGATTCGGGCGAATTCCTCGAACACGTCAAGGTCGATCTGTTCCCGGACGCCGTCTACGTCTTCACCCCGCGCGGCAAGATCATCTCGCTGCCGCGCGGCGCGACGCCGGTGGACTTCGCCTACGCCATCCATACCGACATCGGCAACCAGGCGGTGGCGGCCAAGGTCAACGGCGAGTTCGTGCCGCTGCGCACGGAACTGAACAGCGGCGACACGGTGGAAATCGTCACCTCGCCCGCCTCGCGCCCGAACGCGCAATGGCTCAACTACGTGCGCACCGGCCGCGCCCGCTCCGAGATCCGCCACTACCTGCGCACCGTCAAGTACGAGGAATCGGTGGCCTTCGGCGAGCGCCTGCTGGGCCAGGCCCTGCAAGAGCTGCATATGCCGCTGCCGGCCACCGACGATCCGGCCTGGCAGAAGCTGGCGCGCAGCACCGGCGCCAGCTCGCGCGAGGAAATCCTGGCCGACATCGGCCTGGGCAAGCGCCTGGCCGCCGTGGTGGCGCGCCGCTTCGCGCCCGAGCACCAGCTGGTGGCCACCACCGCCGCGGCGGTGGACGAGCTGACCTCGGCCCGCAGCGCCCCGATCCTGATCCAGGGCAACGAAGGCCAGGCGGTGCAGCTGGCGCCGTGCTGCGGCCCGCTGCCCGGCGACCCGATCATCGCCGGCATGCGCATGGGCCACGGCCTGGTGGTGCACACCGCCGACTGCCCGGTGGCCATGCGCCAGCGCCTGCGCGAACCGGAACGCTGGATCAATGTCGCCTGGGACGCCCACACCGCCAAGCACCTGGCCACGCGCCTGGACATCGTCACCCGCAACGAGCGCGGCGTGCTGGGGCGGCTGGCCGCGGAAGTGACCGCGGCCGACGCCAACATCATGCATGTGACGATGCACGATGACGCGGTCTCGACCGTGTCGCTGCACCTGACCATCCAGGTCGACAGCCGCAAGCACCTGGCGCAGGTGATCCGCGCCATCCGCCACGTGCCGCAAGTGCAGAAGATCGTGCGCGTGAAAGGCTGAGGGGAGAAGCCCACCCCCGAAGCGCTGCGCGCTTCCCCCTCAAGGGGGCATGTCTACGGACCGGCGGAGCCGGATCCGTGACATCCCGCTTGGGGGCGTTCTCATTGCGGCCTTTGAAGCGTGGGGCGATCCGCGCTCAGGCCACGTGTTGCAGGAAGTCCTTCAGGCGCTGGCTGGGCGGATTGTCCAGTAGTTCGGCCGGCGGACCGTCGTGCGCGATCTTGCCTGCGTCGATGAAGATCAGGCGGCTGCCGACCTTGCGCGCGAACTCCATTTCGTGCGTGACCACCACCATGGTCATGCCCTCCTCGGCCAGGTCGCGCATCACCTTCAGCACCTCGTGGCGCAGTTCCGGGTCGAGCGCCGAGGTCGGCTCGTCGAACAGCATCAGCTTGGGCTTGATCGCCAGCGCGCGGGCGATCGCCACGCGCTGCTGCTGGCCGCCCGACAGCTCGGACGGGTAGTGGTTCATGCGCTCGCCCAGCCCGACCTTGCGCAGCAACTGCTCGGCCAGTTCGCGCGCCTCGTCGCGGCTCTGGCCGCGCGTGTGCACCGGCCCGAACATGACGTTCTGCAGCGCGGTCATCTGCGGGAACAGATTGAACTGCTGGAACACCATGCCGGCCTCGCGGCGGATCTCGCGCACCTGCGCCGCGCCGCCATGCACGCTCAGGCCGTCAACGAGCAGGTCGCCGCCATTGATCGTCTCGAGCACGTTGATGCAGCGCAGGAAGGTGGACTTGCCGGAACCGGACGGCCCCACCACCACGACCACTTCGCCCGCATCGATATTGAGCGAGATGCCGTTCAGGACGGTGGACTCGCCGAACGTCTTGGTGACGTCATGAAATTCAACCATGCTCATAGTATGCGCATCCTTTTTTCCACCAGGTGCAGGATCAGCGCCATCGTGCCCGTCAGGATCAGGTAGACGATGGCGATCGCCGACCAGATCTCGACCGCGCGGAAGTTGCTGGCCATGATTTCCTGGCCCTGGCGGGTCAGTTCCGCGACGCCGATCACGATGAACAGCGACGAATCCTTCAGGCTGATGATGCACTGGTTGCCCAGCGGCGGAATCATGCGGCGGAACGCCACCGGCCCGATGATGTGGAACAGGATCTTGTGGAACGGCAGGCCCATCGCCTGCCCGGCTTCCTTCAGGCCCTTGTGCACCGATAGCAGCGAGCCGCGCACGATCTCGGAGATATAGGCGCCCGAGTTGATGATGAGCGTGACGATGGCCGCCCACTCGGCGTCCACCCGGATGTTCGCCAGCAGCGGCAAGGCGAAATAAATGAACATCACCTGCACCACGATCGGCGTGCCGCGGATCACCGCGACGTACACCTGGGCGATGCCCGACAGGATCGGGTGCCCGTAGGCCCGGGTCACGCCGGAGAGCGCGCCCAGCAGGAACCCGCCGAACAGGCCCCAGAAAGTGATCTTGATGGTCATCTGCGTGCCCACCCACAGGTTGGGCAACGCATCCATCACTACATTCCAGTCAAAATCCACGATTACCCCTCAATGGCGCGCCAGCGCGCCGCATCACGGCGGGAACGCCCGGCGGCGCAAGCGACCCGGGGCCGCCCCGTCCCGGGCCCGGCGTCGCCGGAGCGAAGCGCCGGGGCCCCAGACTGCCGGGCGGCCCCGAAATGCAACATCAATCCGACAGGGAAGCTCAGGGCTTCTTGCCGAACCACTTCTCGTAGATGGCGTCGTACTGGCCGTTGGACTTGAGCGTGGCCAGGGCCTTGTTGACCTGCGGCACCAGTTCGCTGCCCTTGGGGAAGGCGATGCCGTAGAAGTCGCCGCTCTTGACCGAGCCGACCACCTTGACGCGGCCCTTGCCGGCCGTGTTGGCGTAGTACTGGACGTTGGGCGTGTCGTGCACGGCGGCGTCGACCCGGCCGGTGGCCAGTTCCAGGTAGGCGTTGTCGATGTTGGGGAACAGCTTGAGCTTGGCGTCCGGCACCTGGGCCTTCAGGAAGTCCACGGTGGCGGTGCCGGTCTTGACCGCGACGGTCTTGCCAGCCAGCGACTTGGCGTCCTTGATGTCGGTGTTCTTGTCGCCGACCAGGATGGCCAGGCCGCTTTCGTAGTAGGGATCGGAGAAGTCGATCACCTTCTTGCGGTCGTCACGGATGGTGATGCCGGCCAGCGCGACGTCGATGTTCTTGGTCTGCAGGCCAGGGATGATGCCGTTGAAGTCCATCGGCTGCAGCTTGTACTTGACGTTCAATTCCTTGGCGATGGCGGCCCACAGGTCGACGTCGAAGCCGGTGTAGGTGTTGCCTTGCTTGAACTCGAACGGCACGAAAGCGGTATCGGTGGCCACCACCAATTCCTTGCCTTGGGCGTAGGCGCCGGAGGCGGCGCCAAACATGGCCACGGACAGGCCGACCAAGGCGGCGGCGACTTTACGTTTAATCATGAAACTCTCCTCTTGGGGGCCGATAGCACCCGGGTTTTAGTTGGAACATGATGCGCGGGCCACGCCGGGATCGCCGGAGCAACTTACGGGGCATGTTAACGCATCCGTCCCCACCGCAGAGAGCTTAGAAAAATTACAATCCGCATGACACCCCGGAGAATCCCCATGCCCTACAAGTATGTACGCATCGCCGGCAACCGGCGCCAGGTCGGCGCGGCGCTGGGCAAGCTGGCCCGTCCGCTGATGGCGACCTACCTGGACCAGAGCGCCACCTGGAAGGCGCTGCGCCCCTGGCGCGGCCACCCGTACCTGGACGAGCTGGGCGAACAGGCCCGGACCGCCCTGCCCGCCCTGTGGGACGAACTGGAGGGGCTGGCCGAGGGGCTGGACATGCCGCTGGCCGACGTGCTGTTGTGGAATTGCCGCGGCGACCTTCTGCACAGCAGCGGCAGCGGCGACGGCTGCACCTCGGTGGCGCTGAAAGCCGCCGACGGCACCCGCTGGATCGGCCACAACGAGGACGGCGACCCCTACCTTTACGGCCGCTGCCACCTGGTCGACGTGGCGCTGGAGGACGCGCCGGGCTACCTGAGTTTCTACTATCCGGGTTCGCTGCCGGGCCATACCTTCGGCGCCAACCGCGCCGGCCTGGTGCAGACCATCAACAACCTGCGCACCCGGCAACGCCATGCCGGCGTGCCGCGCATGCTGCTGGCCCGCGCGGTGCTCGACTGCGCCACGCTGGACGAGGCGGTGGCGCTGCTGCGCGACACCCCGCGGGCGGGGGGCTTTCACCATACGCTGGGATCGGCGGCCGACGCGCGCATTTTCAGTGTCGAAGCGACACCGGGCACCGCCTCGGCGCAGGAAATCGGCACCCGGTATGGCCACGCCAACCATATGGTGCACCAGGCCAGCCGGGGGCAATCGCAGATCATCACCGACTCGTCGCGCGACCGCCAGCGCCGCATCGAGGGCATCGTCGACACCTGGTCCCCCGCCACCACGGGCGCCGACCTGCTGGCGGCGCTGCACGATACCGAGGGCGATTTGCCGATCCTGCGCACCGATGCCGCGGACCCGGATGGCGAAAACACGCTCGCCACCGCGATCTTCGAGATCGGCGATGGCGAGGTGACGTTGCGGGTCTATGACCGCAAGGCCAAGGCGGAGATCGTGCTGGATGTGATGAACGATCCGGAGTGACGGGGCGCGAATCGTCCCGTGCGGACGGCCCGGCGTTCACATTGATCGACACACCCGCACATCGATCAGGACTCGAACCATACGCGCCACCGACAATCTCGGATCAATCGCCAACTGGAAATGGGGCGGCGCTGCATAGAATGAGACTCAATTTTTTGAGAGTCTCATGCGCGGCAGAATACTCAACTACTTGCGTTCGATACCGTGGCACGATCCGGGAACGGTCGCCTTCATGATTGACCTGGTTCAAATCGTGGCGATCGTGATCGTTCTCATCCTCGTGGCGATCGCGGCAATTCGACATTGGCTTTTCGCCTGAGAACCCAATCCCATGGCCCCAACGCAAACGGGGCGACCCGTGATGACCATCCCGGATCGCCCCGCCCTCATGCCGCCGACTCAACGGGCGCCGTAGCCCCCGCCTCCCGGCGTTTCGACCACGAACACGTCGCCCGGATGCAGCTGGGCGCTGTCCTGCGGACCGAGTTCCTGGACCGAGCCGTCGATGCGTTCGACGTAGTTGCGGCCCATCGCGCCCGGTTCGCCGCCGGCCAGGCCGAACGGCGCGTGCAGGCGGTTGTTGGACAGGATCGCGGCGGTCATGTCTTCCAGGAAGCGGATGCGACGCACGCCGCCGTTGCCGCCGGCATAGCGCCCCGCGCCGCCCGAACCGTGGCGGATCTCGTACGATTCGAGCCGCACCGGGAAGCGGAACTCCAGCACTTCGGGGTCGGTGAGACGCGAGTTGGTCATGTGCGCCTGCACCACCGAGGTGCCGGGGAAGCCTTCATCGGCCGGACCGGCGGCGTCGATGCGCACGGGCCCCGCGCCGGTGCCGCCCGAGATGGTCTCGTAATACTGGTGGCGCGCGTTGCCGAAGGTGAAGTTGTTCATGGTGCCCTGGCTGGCGGCCAGCACGCCGAGCGCGCCGTACAGCGCGTTGACGATGCACATGGACGTCTCGACGTTGCCCGCCACCACCGAGGCCGGCGGGTTCGGACGCAGCATCGAGCCTTCCGGCAGGATGATGGACAGCGGCACGAGGCAGCCGTCGTTCAGCGGGATGTCGTCGTTGACCAGGGTGCGGAACACGTACAGCACCGCGGCCACGGCGATGGCGCCCGGGGCGTTGAAGTTGTTGTCCAGCTGGTCCGACGTGCCGGTGAAGTCGACCACGGCGCTGCGCGCCTGGTTGTCGACCCGCACCGCGACGCGGATGACCGCGCCGTTGTCCAGCGGATACTCGTAGCTGCCGTCCTTGAGCACCGAGATCACGCGGCGCACCGCCTCTTCGGCGTTGTCCTGCACGTGGCCCATGTAGGCCCGCACCACGTCCAGCCCGAAGTGATCGCACATGCGCAGCAGTTCCTGCACGCCCTTTTCGTTGGCGGCGATCTGCGCGTGCATGTCGGCGATGTTCTGGTCCGGATTGCGCGCCGGCCAGCGGCCCGAACCGAGGATGTCGCGCGCGGCCTGTTCGCGGAACTCGCCGCCCTTGACCAGCTGGAAGTTGGTGAACAGCACGCCTTCGTCTTCGACCGTCTTCGAGTCCGGCGGCATCGAGCCCGGCGTGGTGCCGCCGATGTCGGCGTGGTGGCCGCGCGAGCCGACGTAGAACAGGATCTCGCCGCCCTTGCGGTCGAACACCGGCGTGATCACCGTGACGTCCGGCAGGTGGGTGCCGCCGTGGTACGGGTCGTTGACCACGTAGGCGTCGCCCGGCTGCATGCGGCCGGCATTGGCGTTCATGACGGTGCGCACCGACTCGCCCATGGAGCCCAGGTGCACCGGCATGTGCGGCGCGTTGGCGATCAGGCGGGCCTTGGCATCGAAGATGGCGCAGGAGAAGTCCAGGCGTTCCTTGATGTTGACCGAGTATGCCGTGTTCTGCAGGCGGTAGCCCATCTGCTCGGCGATCGACATGAACAGGTTGTTGAACACCTCCAGCATCACCGGGTCGGCCTGGGTGCCGACGGCGCGGCGCTGCGGACGGGCCTCGACGCGGCGGATCACGAAGTGGTCCTGCTGCGTCAGCTCGGCCTGCCAGCCGGGTTCGACCACGGTGGTCTGGTTCGGCTCGGAGATGATGGCGGGACCCGCCACCATGTCGCCGCCGGCCATGTCTTCACGCACGTACAACGGGGTGTCGCGCCAGGCGCCGCCGCTGTACATGCGCACCGCGCGGCGCGGCGCCAGCGCGCCGTCGCGGCTGCCCGAGGCGGGCGTC
>ERZ1739169.118-NODE-118-length-22914-cov-17.568835_pt1 | contig 22914 bp, 20 predicted proteins | sample MGYA00581756_ERZ1739169 | MGnify/ENA primary metagenome ERZ1739169 (study PRJEB40789, sample SAMEA7425667) | Salamandra salamandra | biome: salamander skin | place: Germany | collected 2020-03 | study: cvxcv | reverse complement strand
CCTCGGCCGCCAGCGCGTGCGAGGAGGGCGCCGGCGCCCGGCCCAGCAGGCCCCACGGCCGCGCCACCAGCACCACCGCCATGACGGCGAATTCGGCCAGCAGCGTGAGCTTGGACAGGTTGAACAGCCAGGGGCCGATTTGCACCTGGCCCAGGAAGACGAAGACGGCCTTGACGCAGCAGATCAGCACCGCGGCCAGGAAGGCGCCGGGGATCGAGCCCAGGCCGCCTACTACGACGACCACGAAGGCGCTGGCGATGATCTCCAGGTCGAGCCCGAGCGTGGCGGGCACGCGCGGCGCGGCCAGCGCGCCGCCCAGCCCGGCCAGGAACGCGCCCAGCGTGAAGGCCGAGGTGAACAGCCAGGCCTGGTTGACGCCGAGCGCGGCCAGCATGTCGCGGTTTTCGGCGGCGGCGCGCAGCAGCCGGCCCCAGCGGGTGCGCATCAGCAGCAGCCACAGCAGGCCCAGCACCACCGGGCCGGCCACGATCAGCAGCAGGTCATATTGGGGAAAGCGCCGGCCCAGGATCTCGACCGCGCCCGACAGGCCGGGCGCGCGGGCCGCAAACAGGTCTTCCGGACCCCAGATCGCCAAGGCGGCGTCGCCGATGATGAGCACCAGCGCGAAGGTCGCCAGCAGCTGGAACAGTTCCGGCGCGCGATACAGCCGCTTGAGCACCAGCAGTTCGGCGGCGGCGCCGATCAGGCCGGTGGCCAGCGCCGCCAGCAGCAGGCCGGCCCAGTAACCCGGCCCGTCGCCGAAATAGCGGGTGAAGCTCCAGGCCAGGTAGATCCCCAGCATGTAGAAGGAGCCGTGCGCGAAGTTGACGACACGCGTGACGCCGAAGATCAGCGACAGGCCGGCGGCCACCAGGAACAGCGCGCTGGCGTCCGCCAGGCCGTTGAGCAGCTGCGACAGCAGCCCCGACAGGCTCATCAGTGCGGACGCATCTTGCGCACTTGTTCATCCGGCGGCTGCAGGCGCGCGCCGTCGATGTAGGCGAAGTCCTTCATGATGCCCTTGCCGTCCTCGACCGCGGTGACGCCGATGTAGACGCCCATGGTCGACTGGTGGTCGATCTTGCGGTACTGGATCGGGCCGTAGGGCGTATCCACTTTCAGCCCGGCGAAGGCGTCGACCAGCTTTTCGGTGTCGACTTCGCCGGCAGCCTTCAGGCCCTGGGCGATCGACATCAGCGAGGCGTAGCCGACCACCGAGCCGACCTTGGGCGTCTCGTTGTAGCGCTTGCGGTAGGCCTCGACGAAGGTCTTGTTGGCCGGGGTGTCGATGGCGTACCAGGGGTAGCCGGTGACGATCCAGCCCGACGGCGTGTCGGCGCCCAGCGGTTCCAGGTATTCCGGTTCGCCGGACAGCACCGAGACCACGGCGCGGTTCTCGAACAGGCCGCGGGTGTTGCCCTCGCGCACGAAGCGGGTCAGGTCGGCGGCGAACAGCACGTTGAAGATGGCGTCCGGCTTGGCGTCGGCCAGCGCCTGCACCACCGCGCCGGCGTCGACCTTGCCCAGCGGCACGGCCTGCTCGGCGACGAATTCGACGTCGGACTGGAACGACTTCATCATGGCCTTGAAGGTGGCCACGGCCGATTGTCCGTACTCGTAATTGGGGTAGACGATGGCCCAGCGCTTCTTGCGCAGGGCCAGCGCCTTGGGCGCCAGCGCGGCCACGTGCATCCAGGTGGAGGGGCGCAGGCGCCAGGTATAGCGGTTGCCTTCCTGCCAGGTGATCTTGTCGGTCAGCGGCTCGGCGGCCAGGAAGAACACCTGTTGCTGCTTGGCGAAGTCGGTCAGCGCCAGCCCGGTGTTGGACAGGAAGCCGCCGAACAGCAGGTCGACCTTTTCGCGCGCCAGCAGTTCCTGGGCGGCGCGCACCGAGTCGCCGGGGTTGCCGTTGTCGTCGCGCGAGATCACCTCGAGCTTGCGGCCGAGTACGCCGCCGGCGGCGTTGATCTCTTCCTGCGCCAGTTGCCAGCCTTTCTTGTACGGACCGAGGAAGGCCGGAATCGCCTTGTAGCTGTTGATCTCGCCGATGCGGATCGGCGGTTCCTTGTCTTTGGCGTCCTTGGCGGACGCGACGGGAGTCAGCACCAGGGCCAGTAGCGCGGGAGCGAGCGCGCGGCGCAGCAGGGTCAGGCAGGGACGGAGCATGGCGGATATCGCAGGCAAGAAGGTCCGACCGGAGCCGGGCCTTGTAGGGGACGATTGCTGTTGCGGCCCAATTGAAGCATGCGCGGCGTCCGAGCGCCAAGGAAAACGGCGGGGGACGGGTCCGTCCGCCAACGTGAGAAGACCCTGCGATGCAGGGCCCTTCAATGAAAGACCCCGCCTAAGCAGGGCCCAGCAATGAAAAAAGCCCTGCGAGGGCAGGGCTTTTTCGACTTTCCGGAGACCGGCCGAATTACTTCAGCTTGGTTTCCTTGTAGTCAACGTGCTTGCGAGCGACCGGATCAAACTTCTTGATCAGCATCTTCTCGGGCATGTTGCGCTTGTTCTTGGTGGTCGTGTAGAAATGACCCGTGCCGGCAGTCGACTCGAGCTTGATCTTTTCGCGGATACCTTTGGCCATGTCGTGCTCCTAGTATGTCAGATTGGCGGGGGGCCGATTAGGCCAGTTCGCCGCGGGCACGCATGTCGGCCAGCACGGCGTCGATGCCGTTCTTGTCGATCGTGCGGATGGCCTTGGCCGAGACGCGCAGGCGCACCCAGCGGTTTTCGCTTTCAACCCAGAACCGGCGCGATTGCAGGTTGGGCAGGAAGCGACGCTTGGTCTTGTTGTTCGCGTGCGAAACGTTGTTGCCCACCATCGGGCCTTTGCCGGTCACTTGGCATACGCGTGCCATGGATGCACCTCATTTATTCTTGCGCATCGCCGGGGGGTAGACAGGGTTTCAGCCGCCGGGCTGTATCAGAGGCGTGGATCGTCGTGGTCTTGCCACGAGGTCTTGCCATCTTGCCGGCCACCCAGTCTTAGTGGATGAGGGGGAATCGGGGATCCCGCCCAGTGCTTATACCCGCTGCCTGCCATCCGCAAAAATGCGCTTGGGGGTCAGAGTGTTGAACTACAAAGCATAGTAGTCCAGCACGGGAAACTTCATGTGAAGACGTAGATTCTAATACGAAAAATCGAGATAAATCAAGTGCCAGGGGCGCAGCGCAGGGAAAAGCGTGGCTTTCCTGCCGCGATGGACGCGTCCGGACGGCGCCCGCCGGCTTGATAGCGGCGGGCATGCGCCACCGGCGCGCGGCGCATGCCCGCCGATACCTTGTGTCCCTGCATTCAGGCCGGGTGCGATTGCGCCACGCGGCCCGACAGCCAGGACAGGCAGGCGCAGGTCGCCAGCGTGGTCGTCAGGGGCAGGGCGCTGTCGGTCTGCCAGGCGCTGACGGCGAAACCGGCCAGCGCGCCGCACGACAGTTGAAGCGTCCCCAATAGCGCCGAGGCCGCGCCCAGGCGCTTGCCCTGGTCGGACAGCGCCAGCGCCGCCGAGTTGGGGTTCACGAAACCCTGGCTGCCCATGTAGCAGATCAGGCAGGCCATCAGCAGCGGCAGCGTCATCCAGCCCACGAGCGTCAGCGCCACCGCCGCCAGGCTGGCGCAGGCCAGCGCAGTCAGGGCGCGGCGTTGCAGCTGGCGCGGGGTGTGGGTGCGCAGCAGGCGGGCGCTGATCTGCGAGCAGATGATGAGCGACAGCGCGTTGGTGCCGAACAGCAGCCCGTAATACTTGGGGTCGACGCCGTACAGTTCGATGAACACCCGCGGCGAGCCGATGATGTAGGCGAACATGCCGGCCTGGCCGAAGCCGCCGGCCAGGCTGTGCGCCATGAAGCCGCGGTGCGCGAACAGGGCGCGGTAGTTCTGCACGATGGTCTGCCAGCGCAGCGGCACGACCCGCTCGGGCGTCAGCGATTCCTTCATGATGAGCACGACGGCCGTCATCAGCATGGCGCCGCCGGCCAGCATCACCCAGAACAGGCTGCGCCAGCTGGCGATGCCCAGCAGTTGTCCGCCGGCCAGCGGCGCGAGGATCGGCGCCAGGCCCATGATCAGCATCAGCAGCGACATGGCGCGCGCCGCTTCGTGGGTTTCGTAATGGTCGCGGATGACGGCGCGCGGAATCACGATGCCGGCCGCGCCGCCCATCGCCTGCACCACGCGCCAGCCGGTCAGCGCCTCGACCGAGCCGGCCAGGGCGCAGCCCAGCGACGCGATCATGAAGAGCGTCAGGCCCACCAGCAGCGGCGGCTTGCGGCCGAAGCGGTCGGCCATCGGGCCATAGAACACCTGCGCCAGCGCCAGGCCGATCAGGTAAGCGGCCAGCGTGCGCTCGACATCGCCGCGCGGCACGCCCAGGTTGGCGGCGATCGTCGGGAACGCCGGCAGGTACATGTCGATGGCGAAAGGACCGATCGCCGTCAGGGCGCCCATGAGAATGAGCCAGCCCGGCAGCGCGCCGCGGGAAGAAAGGGTAGGGGGCATGTGGACCGCGAGGGGGGCTCGCGCAAGGGACAGGGCGCGTCGCGCTGCATTGCGCGTTTTGCACCAAGCCAAAGACTGTATCACGCACTGCCTTACACGCAAATTGCAAGTGATTTCCGATACAGTCTGTCCGTGTCCGTACGTATTCCAGAGGAGATGCTGTGAGTCCTTTGTTGTCTGTTGTGGAACGCAAGCTCCAGGCCTTGCCCGTCACTGTCCAGCTGGTGTTGCCCGATGGCACCGTGGTCGGGCCGCCGGATCCCCGGGTGCGGTTCGTGACGCATGACAAGACCGCGCTGGCCCACCTGGCCGAGGGCGCCGTCGGCGTGCTGGGGCAGGACTACGTCGAAGGCCGCATCGACATCGAAGGGTCGATGCGCGATGTGATGGCGGCGGCCGCGGCGCTGCTGCCGGGTTCACCGGTGGACGCGGCGCGCGGCGGCTGGCTGACCGAGCTGGTGCGCAAGGTGATGTCGGTGTGGCGTCACTCGGTGGAGCGCGACGCCCGCCAGATCGAATTCCATTACGACCTGTCCGACGATTTCTATGCCCTGTGGCTGGATCCGCGCCGGGTCTATTCCTGCGCCTATTACCGCGAGCCGGGCATGAACCTGGCGCAGGCCCAGGAAGCCAAGCTCGACCACATCTGCCGCAAGCTGCGGCTGCGGCCGGGCGAGCGCTTTCTCGACGTGGGCGCGGGCTGGGGCGGGCTGTTGCTGTGGGCGGCCGAGCACTATGGCGTCGACGCCACCGGCATCACGCTGTCGCGCAACCAGCATGCGCACGTCAGCAGGCTGATCCAGGAAAAGGGCCTGGGCGAGCGCGTGCGCGTGGAGCTGCTGGACTACCGCAAGCTCGACGAGGCCGCGCCCTACGACAAGATCGCCTCGGTCGGCATGTTCGAGCACGTCGGCCGGGCCCAGCTGGAAGGCTATTTCGCCAAGCTGCGCCGGCTGCTCAAGCCGGGCGGGCTGATCATGAACCACGGCATCACCGCGGCCGGCGTTTACAACGCCGAGCTGGGCAGCGGCATGGGCGAATTCATCGAGAAGTACATCTTCCCTGGGGGCGAGCTGACCCACATCAGCGTCGTCATGGAGGCCATGACCAACGGCGGCCTGGAAGAGGTGGACGTCGAAAACCTGCGACCGCACTACGCCCGGACCCTGTGGGCCTGGAGCGACGCGCTCGAGGCCAACCTGGCCGAGGCCGCGCGGATCCTGGGCGGCGAGCAGGGGGAGCGCTCGCTGCGCGCCTATCGGCTCTACCTGGCGGGTTGCGCCATGGGCTTCGAGCACGGCTGGATCGCGCTGCACCAGATCGTGGGCCAACACCCGGCCACGGGGCGTCCGGATGAACTCGACAATCCGCCCGACCTGGCCTACCCGTGGCGACGCGATTACATGTACCGGGACCCCGATCCGAAGCCCTGAAACCGGGTTTCGGGACCATTAAATGTATTTATACGAACAAAATATTAACTAAATGTATCTACATTTTCGGGAGGCGATTCCCCAGGGGAAAACGGGGAATCGCCTCTTGGGAATAAGGGTTTTTCCGCACGGTTTTCGGCGTGAATGTATCTGATTCGTTCAGGGGTGGGCTTGGGTCATGCATTAATTTCGGTTAAGATGCTGGCTTCTTCTTTCAGTTTGTTCACTATCTGTGGGTTCTCGAAAACTCTGTTTTTGAGGCTCCTGTCTTGCAAGACTCCGCACCCTGCGGATCCTCTTGTTGCTAGTGTCGGTTTGTATTGGCGGTTCTGCCCGTCTTCCGCACAACCCCCTTAGCTCCATGGCACGGCTGGACCAGCGCCGCCGTGTCCCTGAACCTATGGAGGCAAAAGCCAATGCGTTTCACCCCCGTCAAGACCCTGGCCGCCGCGGCCGTCTTGTTTGCCTTCGCCGGATCGGCCCAAGCCGCCGATGCGCCGCAATGCGAACTCAAGCGTCCGATCAATTTCGGCGCCATGAACTGGGAATCCAACCTGGTCCTGGTCGATGTCGAACGTTTCATCATGGAAAAGGGCTATGGTTGCAAGACCGAAACCCTGCCCACCGAGACCTTGCCGGCCCTGGCCGCGCTCGAGCGCGGTGACCTGGACATCAACACCGAGATCTGGCTGAACAGCGTCGCCGACCCCTGGGAACGCGCCGAAAAGACCGGCCGCGTCAAGCGGATCGGCGATCTCTACATGGGCGGCGAAGCCTGGTACATCCCGCGCTACACCGCCGAGCGCCTGCCCGAACTGAAGTCCGCGGCCGACTTGCCGAAGTTCAAGGACAAGTTCAAGGACCCCGAGGAACCCGGCAAGGGCCGTTTCTACGGCTGCCCGGCGGGCTGGGGCTGCGAAGTCACCAGCACCAACCTGTTCCACGCCCTCAAGCTGGACGATTCCTACACGCTGTACTCGCCGGGCACCGGCGCGGCGCAGAAGGCGGCCCTGATGTCGGCCTACAAGCGCAAGCAGAACGTGGTCTTCTACTACTGGTCGCCCACGCCGCTGGTCGGCGCCATGGACCTGGTCAAGCTGGAAATGCCGCCCTACGACGCCGACAAGCACAAGTGCCTGACGTCGCCCAAGTGCGCCAAGCCCGAGCCCAGCGCCTATCCCGACAATCCCGTCTTCACCGCGGTGAACACCAAGTTCTCGCAGGAAGCGCCGGTGCTGACCGAATTCCTGTCGAAGGTCTCGGTGCCGCTGCCCGTGATGAACGAAACCCTGGCCCACATGGAAGAAACCGGTGACGAGTCCGGCGCCGTGGCCAAGTGGTTCCTGAAAAACAAGCCCGACGTCTGGACCAAGTGGGTCCCCGCCGACGTCGCCGGGCGCGTGCAAAGCGCGCTGTAACCCCCGCCGCCTTTCCGGCGGCGGTCCGTTCCGGCTGGCCGGGACGGACCGCCGGGTTGGACTTTTTCCCCTTGGGATGACCCCAAGGGGAAAAAGCCCTCCGGCAGGCGGACTGTCCGCCACGCGGGCAATGCGCGGGATGCCTAGCTCCCGCGCCGGACTGTAAGCGTATTTCGCCATCGCCGCCGCCGGCTTCCCGCGCGGGAAGCCGGCCCGGCCTCCGAGCCGGATGCCGTGGGCGCGGCGCGTGGCGAATGCGCTGAAATGGAGTCAATACATGTTTCCTGAAATCATTCCCGCCCGTCAGGTGCGGGGGGCCATCGACGGATTCGTCGATCATCTGGTCACCAACTACGCCGATACCCTGGAGACGCTGTCCCAGCCCGTGCTGCATGCGCTGGTGTGGCTGGAGCAGGTGCTGCGCAGCTCGCCCTGGTGGGCCGTGGTCGGCGTCACCATCGCCATCGCCTGGCTGGTCAGCCGCCGCATCGGCCTGAGCCTGGCCATGGGCGCGCTGCTGTGCGTCATCGGCGTGCTCGGCCTGTGGGACGCCGGCATGCAGACGCTGGCGCTGATGATCATGGCGGCCGGGCTGTCGGTGGTCATCGGCATTCCGCTGGGCGTGCTGATGGCGCGCGTCAACTGGCTGCGCTCGGTCATGCTGCCGGTGCTGGACGTGATGCAGACCATGCCCAGCTTCGTGTACCTGATTCCGGTCGTGATGCTGTTCGGCCTGGGCAAGATCCCCGCCATCATCGCCACCGTGATCTACGCCGTGCCGCCGCTGATCCGCCTGACCGACCTGGGCATCCGCCTGGTCGACCGCGAGGTGCTGGAAGCGTCGCGCGCGTTCGGCGCCAATCCGCGCCAGCAGCTGTTCGGCGTGCAATTGCCGCTGGCCCTGCCCAACATCATGGCCGGCATCAACCAGACCACGATGATGGCGCTGTCGATGGTGGTGATCGCCTCCATGATCGGCGCGCGCGGCCTGGGGTATGAAGTGCTGCTCGGCATCAACCGCCTGGAAGTGGGCCGCGGCCTGCTGGCGGGCCTGGGCATCGTGGTGCTAGCCGTGCTGTTCGACCGGATCACGCAATCGTATGGACAGCGCATGCGCATGGGAGGCCAGCGATGAGCAAGATCGAAGTCAAGAACATCTACAAGATTTTCGGGCCGCATCCGAAGAAGTGGCTGGAAGCCGCGCAGGGCGGCATGAGCAAGGAAGCGCTGCTGGCCGAAAGCGGCCACACGCTGGGCCTGCGCGACATCAGCCTGTCGATCGAAGAGGGCAGCATCTACGTCATCATGGGCCTGTCGGGGTCCGGCAAGTCGACGCTGATCCGCCACTTCAACCGCCTGATCGAGCCCAGCGCCGGCCACATCCTGGTCGACGGCGTCGACGTGGTCAGCCTGAACAAGCGCGACCTGGAGACCTTCCGCCAGAAGAAGATGAGCATGGTGTTCCAGCGCTTCGGCCTGTTCCCGCACCGCACCGTGCTGGACAACGCCGCCTACGGCCTGGCCGTGCAGGGCGTGGGCCGCGCCGAGCGCGAGCAGCGAGCCCGCGAATGGCTGGAGCAGGTCGGCCTGTCGGGCTTCGAGCAGCAGTATCCGCACCAGTTGTCGGGCGGCATGCAGCAGCGCGTCGGCCTGGCGCGGGCGCTGGCCACCGATGCCGAGATCCTGCTGATGGACGAGGCCTTCTCGGCGCTCGATCCGCTGATCCGCCGCGAGATGCAGGACCAGCTGCTGCAATTGCAGTCCAAGCTCAACAAGACCATCGTCTTCATCACCCATGACCTGGACGAGGCGCTGCGCCTGGGCAACCGCATCGCCATCCTGAAGGACGGCGAGCTGGTGCAGGAAGGCACGCCGGAAGACATCCTGCTGAACCCCGCCAACGATTACGTGCAGTCGTTCCTGCAGGACGTGAACCGCACCAAGGTGCTGAACGCGACCCACGCCGTCAATCCGGCTCGCCTGACGCTGACCATGCGTTCGCGGCCGGCCCACTCGGTCGACCGCATGCGGGCGCTGAACTACGAGTACGCGCCGGTGCTGGACGGCAAGCGGCTGGCCGGCGTGCTGACGCTGGTGGCGGCCGAGCAGGCGGTGCGTGAAGGCGGGCGCGACGTGTCGCGCTTCGTCGAGGACCTGGCCTCGGTGCCGGCCACGGCCGGCCTGGGCGAGGTGCTGGCGCAGCTGGTGCACAGCGACCAGCCGGTGGCGGTGACGGGCGAGAACGACGAGTTCATCGGCATGCTGTCGCGCAAGAAGGTGGTCGAACTGGTGACGCCGGTGCTGGCCGAGACGGCGCCGACGGACGAGTCCGCCACGGTCGCCGCCGAGGGCGGCCAGGCGGCGCAGGAGGCCGAACTGCAGGGCCAGCCGCAACCCGCGCAGCGGGGCGAGGCGGCCTGACGTCCAGGTTGCCGTCAGGCGGACGGGCGGCGGCTGCCGCCCGTCATGACGATGCGGTCCCGGCGCGGCCAGGCTTGCGCCCGGGGCCAGTCCGGATATGATGGCTGGCCGGCGCCGACTGCCGGCGTGCCACTATTCGGAATATCGGAATCCGTCATGCCAATCTTGAATGTCCAGATCATGCAGGGCCATTCGGCCGCCCAGAAGACCGCCTTGCTGCAGGCGGCCTCGCAGGCGGTCGTGGAAAGCATCGCCGCGCCGCTGTCCAGCGTGCGCATCGTGCTGCAGGAAATCCCCGCTGAACACGTGATCGTGGCGGGCGAGATCGGCAAGGCCATGGCGCGCGTCGACGCCGCGCTGATCGAGGGCCGCGACGAAGCCAAGAAGTCGGCGCTGATCGCGGCGCTGAACCGGGCCGTGTGCGACAGCATCGGCATTTCGGGCGAAGACGTGCGGGTGCTGATCCGCGACGTGCCCAAGACCGACATGGGCGTGGCCAACGGCCTGAGCGCCAAGGCCGCGGGCCGCTGAGCGGGGCTCCGGCATGGCGATCGGCAAGGACAAGGGCTCCGTCACCGTCGACGACGTGGCGGCCGAAGCGGGGGTGTCGATCAAGACCGTCTCGCGGGTGTTGAACAACGAGCCGAACACCAGCGAGAAGACCCGCGCCAAGGTCATGGCCGCGATCGCCTTGCTCAAGTACCAGCCCAATCCGTCCGCGCGCCGGCTGGCCAGCAAGCGCTCGGACCTGATCATGCTGGTCTACGACAATCCCAGCGACAACTACCTGATCAACATCCAGCACGGCGCGCTCGACGCCTGCAAGCGCTATTTCTACAGCCTGCTGCTGCATCCCTGCGACTACCGCGCGCCCGACCTGGCCGCGCAGATCGTTCAGGCGGCGCGGCAGCATGCCTGCGCCGGGCTGGTGCTGACGCCGCCGTTGTCCGACGTGCGCGCGCTGATCGCGGCGCTGGACGATGGCGACGTGCCCTATGTGCGGCTGGCGCCGGGATCGCCCAGCGCGCGCGGACTGGAAGTCAGCACCGACGATCGCGCCGCGGCGCGCGACATGACCCGTTACCTGCTGGACCTGGGCCATCGCCGCATCGGCTTCGTGGCCGGCCATCCCGACCACGGCGCGGTGGGCGAGCGCCTGCACGGCTACCGCGACGCGCTGGCGGAACAGGGCGTCGCCTACGACCCGACGCTGGTCGAGCAGGGCCTGCATTCGTTCGATTCCGGGGTGCAGTGCGGCCAGCGGCTGCTTGAGCGCGCGCAGCGTCCGACCGCGATCTTCGCGGCCAACGACGACATGGCGGCCGGCGTGCTGTATGTCGCGCATGTGCGCGGCCTCAGTGTGCCGCAGGAATTGTCGGTGGCGGGCTACGACGACACGCCGCTGTCGCGCCAGACCTGGCCCAAGCTGACCACGCTGCGCCAGCCCATCCGCGAGATGGCCTACGCGGCGGTCGAGCAGTTGGCCTCGCGCGAACCGCAGGCGCGGGTGCGCACGCTTGGCTACGAGCTGGTGGTGCGGGATTCGACCCGCCCGCCCGGCTGAGCGCGGCGCGCGCGCCGGCCCTCAGCGCAGGCGCTTTCGCACGTCATCCTGCGGCGCATAGCCGATGCTGTCGCGGGCGTCGGCCACGTTCCAGGCGCTGCCCTGGTTGGCCGAGACGCCGTTGACCGTGACGCTGCCGTCGGACCAGCGCGACGCGTCCGCCGTCAGCGCCGCGATCAGCAGGCGTTCGAGATCCTCATTCGACAGCCACATGTCGTGGAACCAGGCCAGCGCGCGGCGGGCGGGTTCGTCGTGGGCGTCAGGGACTGGCGCGCGCGGATGCGCCACGCCGGAGTAGGTCATGTCGCGCGGGTCGTTGTCGCCCGGCAGGATCCAGCCGATGCGCGCGATCACGGTGGACAGCCGGCCCTGCGTGACCGCCGAGTAGGCGCGGCACAGGCGTTCGCCCATCACCTTGGACGTGCCGTAGGCCAGCGAGTGCACCTCGCGTTCGCCGTCGAACCAGCGCGTGCCGGGCGCGGGCTCGGTCTCGGCGGTGAGCTTGCCGGGTCCGATGGCGGCGGCCAGCGGCAGGTCCTTGTAGCCGCCCATGGCGTGGTTGGATGACGAGAACACCAGCCGGCGCACGCCTTGCGTGGCGGCGGCGGTCAGCACGTTCAGCGTCATGTCGTAGGAACCCAGGGCTTCCTCCCAGCTGGCGTCGGGCGTCGAGTGGCGCGCCGCCAGGTGCAGCACGGCGTCGGCGCCGGCGAAGTGGCGGGTCCAGCCGGGATCGGGCCGTTGCAGGTCGGCGGCCACCAGGGTCAGGCGGTCGCGCAGTTCCGGGCTGAAGACGCTGGCGTCCGCGTGCAGGTCGATGCCGACCAGGTGATCGCACCAGGGCTGGCGCGCCAGGATGGCGAGGGCCTTGCGGCCGAGCTGGCCGGTGGCGCCGGTGACGACGATGCGGGCGGGGGGCAGGGGAGAGGTCACGGTGAAAGCTTCCGGTTCAGGGCAGGGGGCAAAGGCAGGCGGGCGAGGCCAGGGGGTGGGGATCGCCCTGCGCCTGCGCCAGGCCCGTGGACGGGTCGATGCGCAGCGCGCGGATGAAGTGGTCGTCCTGGGACGCCGCCAGCAGGAAGGCGCCGTCGGGCGTGAGCGCGATGTCGCGGGGCGCGCGGCCGCCGATGTCGATGAAACCGACGAGGTCGAGCCAGGGGGCGACGCGGTGCAGGCGGTAGACGGCCACGCTGTCGTGGCCGCGGTTGGCGGCGTAGAGCCATTCACCATCGGGATGCAGGCGCACGGCGGAGGCGGTGTTGGCGCCGCGCCAGCCGCGCGGCAGCGTGCTGGCGCGCGCCAGTTCGCCGGCCGGCTCGTCGAGCGCATGGATGGCCACGGTGTTCGAGAGCTCCTCGACCACCGCCGCGTGCGCGCCATCGGCCGTCAGGGCCAGGTGGCGCGGTCCGGCGCCGGGCCGCGTGCGCAGTTCCCGCGCCGGCGCCGGGTCGAGGCCGTCGGGCAGCACGCGGTGGCAGGCGATGGTGTCGGTGCCCAGGTCGCACAGGTAGACCCGCGCGCCGTCGTCGCTGGGCGCGGCGTAGTGCACGTGCGGTCCTTCCTGGCGGTCCGCGCGCGGGCCGGCGCCGCGCCGCGCGATGACCTGGGGCGCGCCGCGCGGCAGGCCCTCGGCGTCGAGCGCGTAGCACAGCAGTTCGCCGGAGCCGTAGTTCGACACGTACAACTGCCGCGCCACCAGGTTGACGCTGACGTGGCAGGGGGCGGCGCCGGGCGTTGCGATCTGGCCGATGGGGCGCAGGACCGTCGCGCCGGCCTCGATCGCGTAGATATCGAGCGTCGCGTCGCGCTCCTGCTCGCTGACGCTGTAGAGGCGCCCGGCGGCCGCGCACAGGTATGACGGATTGATCGGACCGGACACGACTTGCAAGGACCGGAACGAGGCCGTCGCGGCTTCGAACGCCAGCAGGTGGATGCCCAGGCCGCGGCCCTGCACATGCGGCATGGCCTGCGTGTAGGTGCCCACCGCGAGCACGCAATCGCCGGGGGCGGGGGATGGGGTGTCGTTATGCACGTTCGGGCCTCGTCGCGACGTCGATCCACACCGCCAGCACCAGCACGGCGCCCTTGACGATCATCTGCCAGGAAGTGTCCACGTTCATCTGCTGCATGCCGTTGTCCAGGCTGGCCATGACCAGCGCGCCGATCAGCGCGCCATACACGGTGCCGGAGCCGCCACGCATCGAGGTGCCGCCGATGAAGCAGGCGGCGATGGCGTCGAGTTCGCCGCCCACGCCGGCGGATGGCGAGCCGGCCGCCGAGCGCGCGGTGCTGACGATGCCGGCGAAGGCGCACATCAGCCCCATCAGCATGAACACCATCAGCTTGACGCGCTGGACGTTGACGCCGGACAGGCGGCTGGCCTCGACGTTGCCGCCGACCGCGTAGACGTGGCGGCCGAACACCGTCTGGGTGGCGATCCATGAGAACACGCCCAGCAGCGCCAGCAGGATCAGCACCGGCAGCGGCACGCCGTTGGCCCGGTTCAGCACCAGCACGAAGCCGGCGGCGGTGGCGGCGATGGCGCCGATGCGCAGGGCATCGAGCCAGCGCGGCGTCACGGCCAGCCCCAGCCGGAGGTGGCGGCGACGCCGCGCCAGCGTCAGGCCGCAGGCCAGCGCGATGATCAGCGCTGCCAGCAGCCAGGACAGGGCCGGCGGCACGAAGGCCTGGGCGATGGCGCCGAGGTCGTCGGGCACCGGGGCGATGGTGACGCTGTCGGTGCTCAACTGCAGCAGGCCGCGGTAGGCCAGCATGCCGCCCAGGCCGACGATGAAGGAGGGCACCCGCAGGCGGGTCGTGAGACAGCCGTTGACCAGGCCGAGCGCGGCGCCGGCGGCCAGCACCACCGCCACCGACAGCCAGGTGTTCCAGCCCAGGTTCACCGTCAGGATGGCGACCAGGCCGCCCAGCAGGCCGAGCAGCGAGCCGACCGACAGGTCGATCTCGCCGGCGATGATGACCAGCACCATGCCGCAGGCCAGCATGCCGGTGACCGACATCTGCAGCAGCAGGTTGGAGATGCTGTTGGGCCGCAGGAAGCTGCCGTTGGTCTGGTGCCAGAAGAACAGCCAGATCAGCGCCAGGGCCAGCACCATGGCCAGCAGCTTGTGGCGCGCGAACAGTTGCCGCAGCGGCGGATGGCCGCCGCGCGGGCGCGGTTCGGAAGAGGAGGAAGCGAGCATCTGGGTCATGGCGTTCAGGCGGCGTGCCGCAGCGGGTCGGTGTTGAGGGCGGCGGCGAGCACGCGTTCCGGCGTCAGGCCCTGGATGGGAAAGTCTCCCGCGATGCGGCCGGCGTTCATGACCAGCACGCGATCGCTCATGCCGAGGATCTCGGGCAGTTCGGACGACACCATGACGATGGCCACGCCGCGGTCGGCGAGGTCGAAGATCATCTTGTAGATGTCGTACTTGGCGCCGATGTCCACGCCGCGGGTGGGTTCGTCCAGGATCAGCACCTTGGGCTGCTTGAGCGCCATCTTGGCCAGCACCACTTTCTGCTGGTTGCCGCCGGACAGGCTGGCCACCGGCAGGCCGGGGCTGGCCGTCTTGATGCGCAGGCGCGCGATCTCGCGCTCGACCGTGGCCAGCTCCGAATCGCCGTCGACCCGCGCGGCGCGGGCGTGGTCGGCCAGACTGGCCAGGGTGATGTTCTCGGCCACGCTCATCAAGGGCACGATGCCGTGGCGCTTGCGGTCCTCGGGCACCAGGCACAGGCCGTGCGCGATGGCATCGGCCGGGGACGCGATGCGCACCGGCTGGCCGGACACCCGCACCTGCGCGTGATAGCGGCCGGCGTAGGCGCCGTAGATCGCCGACACCAGCTCGGTGCGGCCCGCGCCCACCAGGCCGGCGATGCCGAGGATCTCGCCGGCGCGCACCTGCAGCGCGGCGTCGTCGACCCGCTTGCGCCGCGGATTGGTGACGTCCCAGCAGGTCACGCCGCGCGCTTCCAGCACCACCGCGCCCGGTTGGCGTTCGGTGCGCGGAAAGCGCGATTCGAGCGCGCGCCCGACCATCAGGCCGATGATGCCGTCCTCGTCGAGCGCGTCCGCCGGCTGGGTGGCGATGTGCTGGCCGTCGCGGATCACGGTAATGGTGTCGCAGACGCGCTTGACCTCGTCGAGCTTGTGCGAGATGTAGATGCAGGCCACGCCGGCGCGCTTGAGGTCTTCGATGATGGCCAGCAGCACGCCGATTTCCTTGGCGCTGAGCGAGGAGGTCGGCTCGTCGAAGATCAGCAGGCGCGCTTCCTTGGCCAGCGCCTTGGCGATCTCGAACAACTGCTGGTGGCCGTTGCCGTAGTTCATGACGGGGGCGGCCACGTTGACATCGGTGAGCTTGAGCCGCGCCAGCAGCTCGGCGGCGCGCCGGTGCATGGACGGGTAGTCCATGCGGCCGCCGGGCAGGCGCATTTCGTTGCCCAGGAAGATGTTCTCGGTGACGCTCAGCTGCTGCACCAGCATCAGCTCCTGGTGCAGGATGACGATGCCGGCGGCTTCGCTGTCGCGGATCGAGCGCGCGCGCAGCTCGCGCCCTTGCCACACGATCTGGCCCTGGTAGCTGCCATGGGGGTAGACCCCCGACAGCACCTTCATCAGGGTCGATTTGCCGGCGCCGTTCTCGCCGCACAATCCCAGGCATTCGCCGGGCCGCACGGCCAGGCTGACGCCCGACAGCGCGCGCACGCCCGCGAATTCCTTGACGATGCCGCGCATTTCAAACAGCGGTTGCTGCTGCTCCATGGTGCGTCTCCCGGCTACTTGCCCGCGATCTGGTCTGCCGTATAGAACCCGTCCTTGACCAGGATATCCAGATTGTCGCGCGTGACCAGCGTGGGCTTGATGAGGAGGGAGTTGACCTCGCCCTTGCCGTTGTCGAGCTTGGCGTTGAAAGCGGGCGTCTTGCCCTGCACCAGGTTGACCGCCATCTGCGCGGCCGCCTCGGCGATGGTCTTGATCGGCTTGTAGACCGTCATGGTCTGCGTGCCCGCCGCCACGCGGCGCACGCCGGCCAGGTCGGCGTCCTGGCCGGAGACCGCGACCTTGCCCGCCAGTTTCTGTCCCGCCAGCGCCTGGATCGCGCCGCCGGCGGTGCCGTCGTTGGAGGCGACGATGGCCTGGATGTTGTTGTCGTTGGCGTTCAGCGCGTTCTCGATGATGGTCTGGGCCTTGGACGGATCCCATTCGGGCGTCCACTGCTCGCCGACGATGGTGATGTCGCCCTTGGCGACCAGCGGCTTGAGCACGTTCATCTGGCCCTCGCGGAACATGCGCGAGTTGTTGTCGGTGGAGGCGCCGCCCAGCAGGTAGTAGCGGCCCTTGGGCACGGCGTCGACCATGCCCTGGGCCTGCATTTCGCCCACCTTGATGTTGTCGAACGACACGTAGCCGTCCAGCGGCGCGCCGAGGATCAGCCGGTCGTAGGCGATGACCTTGATGCCGTTGCGGTGCGCCTTGGCGATGGCGCTGCCCAGCACCTTGGAATTGAACGGCACGATGACCAGGGCATCGACGCCTTCGGCGATCAGGTTCTCGACCTGGGCGATCTGGCGCGATTCGCTGGCGTTGGCCGATTGCACGTTGACCTTGGCGCCCAGGGCGGTCGCGGCCTCGACGAAATAGTTGCGGTCGCGGGTCCAGCGCTCGACCCGCAGGTCGTCGATGGAAAAGCCGATCACGGGCGCGTCCTTGCTGGCGTGGGCGGCGGGGCTGGCGAGCAGGACCGCGGGCAGGGCCAGCGCGCAGGCCAGCAGGCGGCGCAAGAATGGGGTCATGTCAGTCTCCTAGTGGCGCTTCGCGCTCAGAAAGTGATACCGGTCTTCAAGCCTACGATGAAGGCGTCGTGGTTGGCGCTGGTGCCGCCAGGATGCCTGATGTACTGCAGATTGGGGCGCAGGTAGATGGAGGGGACCGGCGACCAGCTGTAGTACGCCTCGGCCACGTATTCATAGCCATCGCCCACCTTGGTGCTGGTGCCCAGGCGCTGGTCCTGCTGGCGCACGTAGTCGGCATAGCGGCCGTTGTTGTGGGTCGCGCCGATCGCCACGCCGATGACGTCGCGCGCCAGGCCGAACGGTCCTTTGTACTGCAGCCCGAGCGCGATCTGGTGATCCTGCGCGGCGGTGGCGCGGTCGGCCTGCGACACGTTCAGGAACACCGAGGCGCCGCGGCCGCCGGCGGTGCCGCTGACCTGCTGCTCGAAGTTGAGATAGAAACCATACTGGCCGTTGCGCTCGCGCGGCGCCAGCCCGGTTTCGCCGCGCGGCGCGTGGTTGATGTCCTGGTACAGGTCCTTGCCGTCGGAGGTGTTGTACCAGGCGCCGAACTTGTACGAGCCAGGCAGGCCGTTCCAGGCCGGCAGCCAGCCGACTTCCACCGGGATCAGCGCGCCGGTGGTGCCGTTGGGATTGTCCAGCGACAGGCCGTGGCGGCGCGCGTAGCCGTCGTCCACGTAGTTGGGATTGACCTGATAGACGCCCGCCTGCACGTAGGTCTGCTCGGACGTGTTGACCTTCAGGCGCGTGGCCCACTGGCTGGTCGGCCAGTTGACCCAGTAGCTGCCCACCAGGTTGCCGGGCTGCGAGCCGCAGAAGGTCAGGTTCTGGAAGTCGCAGGAAAAGCTGGCGAAGTCCTCGCCCACGGTGAGGCGGCCGATCTTCCACTGCACCCGGTTGTCCAGGAAGGCCTGGTTCAACCAGAACTGCGTCATGTGCCAGGTCTGGCCGCGGCCGTAGACCTCCTGGATCAGCATGTTGTTGCCGATGCCGGCGTCGGCGCCCAGGTTGCGGCCGTTGCGGTCGGTGATGGTCATCTGGAACGTGCCGCCATGCCAGCCGAGCAGCTTGTCCAGGTCCATCGTGGCGCCGATGACCCACTGGTCGGTGTAGCGCGTCAGCTTGTCCTGGCCGCCGCTGAAGTTGTGCGCGGCCTCGCCGGTGTAGCCCAGGTTCAGGGTCACGCCGCTTTCGGCCAGGCGGGTGCGCAGGCCGCCCCAGTCGCCCAGCAGGTAGGGGCTGGTCTGCAGGTCGTAGGCCCGGGCCGCGCCGGCGGTCGACAGCAGGCCCGCCATCAGCAGCCAGGACAGCCAGCGGCCCGGGCGGGCGGGTTGGGACGGCAAGCGGAGGGGCCGGAGGTGCACGCCGGTCCCTGCCGCTGCCGGGAAGCAGGGAGGTATTGCCATGACTTTGTCTCCTGATGCCGCCCGTGCCGTGGGCCGTCGCGGCTTGTTTTTTGTTGACCGGCAGGTACCGGCGAAGCTAGTGTCTGCAAAATTGACAGCGCTGTCAATTGAGGTGGAGGTTAGGGATTGCCCGGGGAGGGCGGTGCTTTTTCAGCGGTTGTGCAGAGGCACTTTCGCCTGGCGAGAGCGGGGCGCCGAGGGCCGCCGGGAGGGGCGGGGCGCGCGAGTATGATGGGCGGATAACCAGGAGGAAACACCATGAACGAAGTCATCGTCGCGTCCGCCGTCCGTACCGCCATCGGCGATTTCGGCGGCGCCCTGAAAGACGTGCCGCCCTGCGATCTGGGCGCCACGGTCATCAAGGCCGCGCTGGAGCGCGCGGGCGTCAAGGGCGACGAGGTCGGCCATGTCGCCGTGGGCCACGTCATCAATACCGAGCCGCGCGACATGTACCTGTCGCGCGTCGCCGCCATGAACGCCGGCATCGCCAAGGAAACGCCGGCCTTCAACGTCAACCGCCTGTGCGGCTCGGGCCTGCAGGCCATCGTCTCGGCGGCCCAGACCATTCTGCTGGGCGACGCCGAGATCGCCATCGGCGCGGGCGCCGAGAGCATGAGCCGCGCGCCCTACATCGCGCCGGCGCAGCGCTGGGGCGCGCGCATGGGCGACAGCGTCATGCAGGACATGATGACCGGCGCGCTGTCGGATCCGTTCGGGCGCATGCACATGGGCGTGACCGCCGAGAACGTCGCGGCCCAGTTCGGCATCAGCCGCCAGGACCAGGACGCGCTCGCCGCCGAATCGCATCGCCGCGCCGCCAGCGCCATCGAGGCCGGTTATTTCCGCGACCAGATCGTGCCGATCGTGCAGAAGACGCGCAAGGGCGAGGTCGTGTTCGACACCGACGAACACGTGCGCCGCGACGTCACGGCGGACAGCCTGGCCACGCTCAAACCGGTGTTCCAGAAAGAAAACGGCACCGTCACCGCCGGCAACGCTTCGGGCCTGAACGACGGCGCCGGCGCGTTGGTGCTGATGAACGCCTCGGTTGCGGCCAAGCGCGGCGTCAAGCCGCTGGCGCGGCTGGTGGCGTATGCCCACGCGGGCGTCGATCCGACCATCATGGGCATCGGCCCGGTGCCGGCCACGCAGGCCGCGCTCAAGCGCGCCGGCCTGACGGTGGACCAGCTCGACGTGATCGAGGCCAACGAGGCGTTCGCCGCGCAGGCTTGCGCGGTGACCCGCGAACTGAAGCTGGATCCGGCCAAGGTCAACCCCAACGGCAGCGGCATCGGCCTGGGCCACCCGATCGGCGCCACCGGCGCCATCATCACCGTCAAGGCGCTGCATGAACTGCAGCGCGTGCAGGGCCGCTACGCGCTGGTCACCATGTGCATCGGCGGCGGGCAGGGCATCGCGGCGATCTTCGAGCGTATCTGAGCGCCGCGACATCGATGCGCCCTTGACGGCGCATCCCGCATCCAGGGCGGGCCGCGATGGCCCGCCCTTGTCGTGACTGGCGCCGGCCCTACAATCGCGCCATGTACAAATCCAAATTCCCCTCCGAACTCGACCAGCCGACCCTGTCGGAAGTGGACGGCGTGCGCTATCTGCACTTCAACACCGAATGGGTCCAGGGCGCCATGCGCATCAAGACTCCGGCGGAACTGGTGCTGGAATACACCAGCCAGATGATGGCCTGGCTGCTGTTCCTGGAACCGCCCAAGGATGAGGCCATCGGCATGTTCGGCCTGGGCGCCGGCTCGCTGGCGCGGTTCTGCGCCAAACACACGCGCGCGCCGCTGCTGGCGGTGGAATGGAACCCGCGCGTCACCGCCGCCTGCCACATGTTCTTCCGCCTGCCGGGCGAGAACCGGTTGCGGGTCGAGCACGCCGACGCCGCCGAATGGGCCGCCGATCCGCTCAACGCCGGCCGCTGCCCGGTGCTGATGGTCGATCTGTACGACGCCTCGGCCCAGGGGCCGGTGCGCGACAGCGTCAAGTTCTACCGCGATTGCCGCCGCGTGCTGGGCGAGGTCGGGGTGGTGGCGGTGAACCTGTTCGGCCGTCACGAGAGCTTTGGCAAGAACATCGACAATCTGTCCAAGGCCTTCGACGACCGCATCGTGCTGCTGCCCGAGATCGACGCCGGCAACCAGATCGTGCTGGCGTTTTCGGGTCCGCGCCTGGCGGTGACGCCGGCCGACCTGCTGGCGCGGGCCGAGGTGGTCGAATCCCAATACGGCTTGCCGGCGCGTCGCTGGGCGCGTTCGCTGACCCGCCACGCGGTCGACGGCATCCTGCATTTCTGAGCCGTCCCCGGTTTCCCGCGGCCCGGCGGCCGCGGGCGCCCTGTTGTGCGTCAGGGGCGTCCGGCGCCCGTTGGCGAGACCCTAGGGCAAGTCCTTACAACATCAGACTGGTCCGTTTCGCTGGGACGGGGATATGATGGGCTTATTCATAATTATGAATTACGGCGCTGTCAGGCCGTCTGCCCATGACCTCACCCATCGTCCGGCAAGCCCTGTACCTGGAAGTCGCGGATCGTCTTCGCGGCATGATCCATGCGCGCGCGCTGCGCAACGGCGAATGGATCGACGAACTGCGGCTGGCCGGCGAACTGGGCATCTCGCGCACGCCGCTGCGCGAGGCGCTGAAGGTGCTCGCCACCGAAGGCCTGGTGCGGCTGGAGCCGCGCCGCGGCTGCTTCGTCAATGAACTGTCGGCGCAGGACCTGGAAGACATCTTCCCGCTGATGGCCATGCTGGAAGGGCGCTGCGCCCACGAGGCCGCGTGCAAGGCCTCGGATGCGCAGCTGGAAGCGCTGGCGCCGCTGCACGAGGCGCTCGCCGGCCACGCCGCCGCCGGCCGCATCGACGCGTACTACCAGACCAACTACCTGATCCACGAAGCGGTGCAGGCGCTCGCAGGCAACCAGTGGCTGGTCGACATGGTGGGCAACCTGCGCAAGGTGCTGAGCCTGTCGCGCCACCGCAGCCTGGCCTGGCCCGGCCGCATCGAGGAATCCTGCGCCGAGCACCTGGCCATCTTCGAGGCCCTGAAGGCCCGCGATCCCGAACGCGCCGAAGCGCTGGCGCGCCATCACCTGATGCGCCAGCTCGAAGTGCTGCGCGCCCTGGCCGCCGACGACGAGGCGCCGCCGCTTTCCGATCTTCCCGTTGCTGAGGAGTCTGTCCATGAACGCACCCGTCCATCTCGAGTCCGCGCGCGTCGCACGCACGCCTGACACCGACGCCGAGTCGGGCGAGACCGCCGCGGATGCCGGCGACAGCCTGATCACGCGCCTCGGGCGCCTGTGGGAGCGCGGCCGCCTGCCGAGCGAATCCGAAGTGCGGCGGCTGTTCGAGGCGCGCCTGACCGACGTGGCCGCCAACAAGCTGGCGCGGCGCTGGCGCGAGCTGTATGTGGCGGCCGATGGCAAGGACCGCCGCCTGATGCTGGCCGCGCTGACGCAGGTGCGCGGCACGTTCGGCGGCGACGGCGGCGAAGGCGTGCGGTTCTTCAAGCGTCTGAACGCGCAGCCGGCGGGCCTGCGCTTCCTGGTGGAGCTGCGCGCCGACATGCTGCGCTGGCGCAAGCAGGTGGCCGGCGTCCAGGCGCTCGACAAGGACCTGGAAGGCCTGCTGTCGGCGTGGTTCGACGTCGGCCTGCTGGAGCTGCGGCCGCTGACCTGGGACTCGCCGGCCTCGCTGCTGGAAAAGCTGATCATCTACGAGGCCGTGCACGAGATCCAGTCGTGGGACGACCTGCGCCACCGGGTGGCGCCGGACCGCCGCTGCTATGCCTATTTCCATCCGCAGATGCCGGATGTGCCGCTGATCTTCGTCGAGGTGGCGTTCGCCGGCAGCATGGCCGACAACGTGCAGGCGGTGCTGGACAGCGCCGCGCCGCGGCAGGACCTGGGCAAGGCGCGCTGGGCGATCTTCTATTCGATCTCGAACACGCAGGCCGGCCTGAAGGGCATCAGCTTCGGCAACTTCCTGCTCAAGCGCGTGGTCGAGCAATTGCTGGAAGAACTGCCGCAGCTCAAGTCGTTCGCGACCCTGTCGCCGATCCCGGGCTTCGCCGACTGGCTCGGCAAGCTCGACGCCGACGCGGTCGAGGCCATCGTGCGCGAGGACAAGTCGCGCGCCAAGACGCGCCAGCGCGCCGGCGTGCCGGACGGCCAGCGCTGGGTGGCGCGGCTGGCGCGCGCCGCGCAGGGCAAGAGGTCGGGAGAGCGGCGTGTAGGGAAAGAGGGGAGGCTATAGTGTAGAACTCGGGCGACGCTCGCAACCTCAAAAAAAAAAGAAAAGAGAATCAGAGAGAAGACAATCACACTAAAAGACCACGACAAAACGCCAAACATGCTCGCACGACA
>ERZ1739169.117-NODE-117-length-23046-cov-16.861815_pt1 | contig 23046 bp, 16 predicted proteins | sample MGYA00581756_ERZ1739169 | MGnify/ENA primary metagenome ERZ1739169 (study PRJEB40789, sample SAMEA7425667) | Salamandra salamandra | biome: salamander skin | place: Germany | collected 2020-03 | study: cvxcv | reverse complement strand
CGCGGGTCGGCACGCCGGCCGCCAAGCTGTGGGTCTGCAAGCGCGCGATCGCGGCGGTGGCCGAATGCATGGAGGCCTGGGGCGGCAACGGCTACGTCGAAGAGGGGCCGATGCCGCGCCTGTACCGTGAAACCCCGGTCAATTCCATCTGGGAAGGGTCGGGCAACGTCATGGCGCTGGACGTGTTGCGGGCCTTGCAGCGCGAGCCCGAGGCGCTGCCGGCGCTGGAAGCCGAATTCGCGCCCGCCTCGGGCCAGCATCGTGAGTTCGACGCGGCGCTGGCGCAGTGGCGGGCGCTGCTGGCGGATCCGTCTCAGGCCGAGTTCCAGGCCCGCCGCATCGCCTGCGGGCTGGCGCGGCTGTGGCAGGCGGCGCTGTTGATCCGGCATGCGCCCGAGCCGGTGGCGCGGGGTTTCGTCGGCAGCCGCCTGGGCGCGGCGGGCGGGGTGTTCGGCGAGCTGCCGGCAGGCATCGACGTGGCCGCGATCCTGGCGCGGGCCTGGCCGGCGGCGGCCGCATGCTAAATTTCCCCGCTTCACTCACCAATTTTCCGCATTTTCGCCATGCTCTTCCAGCAAGAACTCAAGCAGCAAGCCGCAGACGCCGCCCTGGAACTGGTTGAACAGGTCGCCGGCCCCGACGTCATCATCGGCGTGGGCACCGGCTCGACCGCCGATCTCTTCATCGACGGCCTGGCGCGTTTCAAGGGCCGTATCGGCGGCACCGTCGCCAGTTCCGAGCGCAGCGCCGCGCGCCTGGCCGGCCATGGCCTGAAAGTGCTGGACCTGAACGACGTGACCTCGATGCCGATCTACGTGGACGGCGCCGACGAAATCGACGCCAACCTGCACATGATCAAGGGCGGCGGCGGCGCGCAGACGCGCGAGAAGATCGTGGCCTCGGTGGCCGACCGCTTCGTCTGCATCGTCGATGAGTCCAAGCTGGTCGAGGTCATGGGCAAGTTCCCGCTGCCGATCGAGGTCATCCCGATGGCGCGCGAATCGGTGGCCCGCGCCATGGTGGCGCTGGGCGGCCAGCCGCGCCTGCGCGAAGGTTTCGTCACCGATAACGGCAACGTCATCCTGGACGTCGCTGGCCTGTCGATCACCGACGCGCCGGGCCTGGAAGCCCGCGTCAACAACCTGGCGGGCGTGGTCACCTGCGGCCTGTTCGCCATCGCCGGCGCCGACGTGGCGCTGCTGGCCACCCAGAACGGCATCCGCCGCCTGGATCGCCGCGCCTGAGTGCGGATAGCGGGCCCGGCCGCCCTTGCGGGCGGTCTGGCCGCGATTCATAATCCTGTCACACTTGGGTCATAACCTTGCGGGTTGTGCAGGCCCATACTTGAAACGCTTTCATATCGGGGCAATGCAATGAGATCAACCACGCAGGGAGCCCGGATGACGGAGCATACAAACAAGCAGTTCGACGCTGATCTGGAAAGCGTCCGTTCGCAGTTCTTGCAAATGGGCGGCGTGGTCGAAGCCATGATCCAGGAGGCCATCGACGCGCTGGCCAGCGGCGATCTGACGCTGGTTGAGAAGGTGCGCGAGCGCGAAAAGGAAGTCAATCGCCACGAAGTGGAGATCGACGAAAGCATCAGCCGCATCCTGGCCCGTCACCAGCCCACCGCGATCGACCTGCGCATGCTGATGGCCGTGTCCAAGATGCTGACCGACATGGAGCGCTCGGGTGACGAGGCCGAGAAGGTCGCCACCGTGGCGCGCCGCGTGCACGAATCCGAAATCCGCCACATCCCGGTGATCGAACTGCGCCACATGGCCTCGAACGTGCGCACCATGCTGCACCAGGCCCTGGACGCCTTCGCCCGCCTCGACCCCATCCTGGCCGCCGCCGTGGTGCGCAGCGACAAGGAAGTGGACAAGGAATGGAAGGGCGCGCTGCGCCACCTGATCACCTACATGATCGAAGACCCGCGCACCATTTCGCGCGCCATCGACATGATCTTCATCGCCCGCGCGCTCGAGCGCATCGGCGATCATGCCAAGAACATGTCCGAACGCGTGATCTACATGGTCAAGGGCGCTGACGTGCGTCACACCGGCGTCAAGAACACCGAGCGCCTGGCGCGCGGCGAAGAAGACACGCCCGAGCAGGACGACTGATCGCGAGCCGCCTCCCGGGCGGCGCGCGCGGAACGCGAAAACCCCAGGCGCCTCGCGGCGGCCTGGGGTTTTTTTCTTGTCCGGCGCGGGCATCGGCCGGGGAGGATGTGTTCTACAAGGGCAGGTCGGCGCCCTGGCACAGGCGCGGGTCCGGCACGCCGGACTTGCCTGGATTGATGCGCCCGGCCAGGCGGCGGCCGAACCGCGCCAGGCCCTGCGCGCTGACCTCCAGGTCGTACCAGCCCTCGCAGCCGGCGTACTTCAGTTCCAGCGCGCCGCCGGCCTGCACGTGCGCCATGGCGCGCCAGCCGTCGCCCATGCGCGATTCGATGTGGACCGCCTGGTGCGTGTCGCCGTGGTTGATGAGGCGCAGGCGCAGTCCCGAGGTCACCGGCACCAGTTGCGTTTCCAGCAGGCCGGCATCGCCGCGGTCGCCGCGGAAGTGGCGATGGAAGCCGTCCGGGCCCAGCAGCCACAGGTCGTAGGCGCCGTCGGCATCCAGGCGCCAGCCGTCGTCCAGCCGCGCGCCCGCGCCCACGGTGTAGCGGCGCGGCGCGTGCGCCAGCGCCCGGCGGTCGTAGACGTGCAGCACGGCGCCGACGCTGCCGGCGTTGCGGAAGGTCAGGCGGTAGTGCTCGCCGTCGGCGGTCATGCGGCCGACCGCCTCCAGCGCGTAGGGCAGGGCGCAGGCGTGGCGCACGCTGTCGGCGTGCTGCAGGGCGCGGTCGCCGGCGAAATCGAAGGCCGAGGTCAGGTCGCCGGCCACGGCGCGGCGCCAGGCGCTGATGTTGGGTTCGGCCACGCCGAAGCGGGCTTCGAGGAAGCGGATCACCGAGGTGTGGTCGAACACCTGCGAGTTGACCCAGCCGCCGCGGCTCCAGGGCGACACCACCAGCATCGGCACGCGCGGGCCCATGCCGAAGCCGCGGCCGTGCAGGGCGGGCGGGTCGTCCGGGGTGGCGGCGCTGGGGCCGTGGCGGGTGTCGTGGTATTCGCCGTCCAGCTCGATGGTGGACAGGCCGCCCGAGCGGCCGTCGGGCGCGCGAGCCGGCGGGGCGGGGGGCGGCATGTGGTCGAAGAAGCAGTCGTTCTCGTCATAGGTGACGAAGAACACACAGCCGTTCCAGACCTCGGGATTGCGCGTCAGGATCTCGAGCACGCGTTCGGTGTAGGCGCCGCCCTGGCGCGGCGACGAGACCTCGGGGTGCTCGGAATCGGCGGCCGGGGCGATGATCCACGACACCTGCGGCAGCGTGCCTTGCTCGACGTCGCGGGCCAGGTCGTCCAGGGTATGGGTCGACAGGGCCCGGTCGCGCAGCGGCGCCTCGGCGGCCGTGGCGGCGTGCTGGCGGCGGTACTGCCGGAAGCCCGCCAGCGGGTTGTCGTGGAAGTTGTCCGCCATGTCCTGGTAGATGCGCCAGTCGATGCCGGCGGCCTGCAGCCGTTCCGGGTAGGTGGTCCAGCCGTAGCCCTGGTCGGCCGGGCCGAGACGGTCGAAGGTGTTGACCAGGGCCGGGCCGCCGGCGCGTCCCTGGGGATCGTTGCTGCCGGTCCACAGGAACAGGCGGTTCGGATTGGTGCCGGCCTGGATCGAACAGTGGTAGGCGTCGCACAGCGTGAAGGCGTTGGCCAGCGCCGTCTGGAACGGCACCTCGGCGGGGCGATAGGCGCCCAGGCCGAGGCGGCTCTTGGCCGCCAGCCATTGGTCCATGCGGCCGTCGTTCCAGGCGCGCTGGGCGTCATCCCAGGTGTGCGGGGTGATGTAGCCGACCGGCGTGTCGCTGGCGTACTCGGCCTGCAGCGCATAGGGACGCAGCCGCTGGGCGCCGTCGGCCTGGGTCAGCACGTCGCCGGCCGGCGTCGGCGCCGGATGCGGATCGGCAAAGCCGCGCACGCCCGGTAGGGCGCCGAAATAATGGTCGAAGGAACGGTTCTCCTGCATCAGGATGACGACGTGCCGCACGTCGTTGAGCGTGCCGGTCTTGCGGTCGGGGGCGACCGCCAGCGCGCGCTGGATGGCCCGGGGCAGGTCGGAGGAAGCGGCGGAACTCGGTTCTTCTTTCATGACGGCATTAGTACGGCCAGCAACAACGGAATCTTAAGGCAGGCGCCGGGGGCGGCTGGGCGCTCCGGCCAGAAGCGCGAAGCCCCTCGTGAACGAGGGGCTTCGCAGGCGTGCCGCGCGGGGCGGCGCGGCGGGGTCAGGCCGAGGGCGGAACGTAGCCCTGGGCTTCGACGCTGCCGTCCTCGAACAGGAAGCGTTCCATCTGCTGCTGCAGGTACTTGCGGGCGCGGGCGTCGGCCAGGTTCAGACGGTTTTCGTTGACCAGGCGGGTCTGCACCTGCTTCCACTCTTCCCAAGCTTCCTTGGAAATGCTCTGCCAGATGCGGGTGCCGAGTTCGCCGGGGTAGGGCGGAAAATCGAGCCCTTCGGCTTCACGCTTCAATTTCACACAGTTGATGGTACGGGCCATGGTTCGCTGCCGGAAAGAATGGGTAATGCGCCATTTTAGCGGGCTTGGCGCCGGAAGGTCGCCAAGCCCCTGCGGGCACTGCGGGTAGGCCCCGGGTCAGCCCGGGGCGGCGCCGCGTTACAGCTTCTTGATGAACACCAGGCTGTTGCGCGAGCGGTTGTAGTTGTTCTGCTTTTCGCGCGGCAGGTCGGCGATGCCGCCCTGCACGAAGCCGCGTTTCATGAACCAGTGCGAGGTGCGGGTGGTCAGCACGAACAGGCGCTTGGCGCCGCTGGCGCGGGCGCGCGATTCCATGTGGCGCAGCAGGATCTCGCCTTCGCCCGAGCCCTGCCATTCGGGGTGCACGATCAGGCAGGCCATCTCGGCCATGTGATCCTCGGGGAAGTTGTGCAGCGTGGCGCAGCCGTAGATCACGCCGTCGTGCTCGAGCACGGTGAAGTTCTCGACGTCGCGTTCGATCACGCTGCGCGGACGCGGCACCAGCGTGCCGTCGGCTTCCAGCGGCTCGATCAGGCTGAGGATGGCGCCGACGTCGTCGAGCGTGGCCGGGCGCAGGTCGTCCAGCGTGTCTTCCACCACCATGGTGCCGACGCCGTCGTGGGTGAAGATCTCCAGCAGCACGCTGCCGTCCAGCGCGAACGGCACCAGGTGGGCGCGGGCCACGCCGCGCTTGACCGCCAGCGACGCGTACTGCAGGTAGGCGCCGGTTTCCTCGTCGAGCGCACCGGCGGTGAGCAGGGCGTCGGCATCGACCCGGGCCAGCTCGGTGTCGACCGAGCCGTCCTCGTTCAGCACGCCCTGGCCGCTGGACAGGAAGATCAGCTTTTCGGCGCGCAGCGCCACGGCCACGCTGGTGGCCAGGTCTTCCATGGCCAGGTTGAAGGCGTCGCCGGTGGGCGAGAAGCCCAGCGGCGACAGCAGCACCACCGAGGAACCCTTCTCGATGGCGAACTTGAGCGCGTCGACGTCGATCTTGCGCACCTGGCCGGTGTGCTTGTAGTCCACCCCGTCGAGCACGCCGGTGGGGCGCGCCGTGACGAAGTTGCCCGAAATGACGCGGATGTGCGCGTGCGACATCGGCGTGTTGGGCAGGCCCTGGCTGAAGGCGGCCTCGATGTCCAGGCGGATCTCGCCGGCGGCTTCCTTGGCGCATTCCAGCGCGGCGGCGTCGGTGGGCGCCAGGCCGCGGTCGAATTGCTGGGTGAAGCCCTTCAGGCGCAGCTGTTCATTGACCTGGGGGCGCGAGCCGTGCACCAGCACCAGGCGGATGCCCAGCGACGACAGCAGCGACAAGTCCTGCACCAGCGCGTTCAGCGCCCCGGCCTGCACCAATTCACCGCCAAACGCCACCACGAAGGTCTTGCCTCGGAACGCGTGCACATAGGGCGCCACGTCTCGGAACCATCGGACGAACTGGGCAGGGGCGAATTCGGGGGCTTCAAGGGCGGAGACGGTGTCTGGTTCCAGGTCGGGCATGATGGGTGGGGGTGTTCCTGAGAGTGGCAACAACGCGGCGAGGGCCGCGTCAACGCGCCGTCACGGGACGGCGTGGCGAAATTATATGGCCGCGGGGCGTTTATATAATAGGCAGCTAACCGGACAAATCGTACATGCCAGAATCTTCCCGCCCGCGGCCGCCCGTGCCGGCCGACGGGCCGACCCGTGCCCCCGGCAAGCCGCGCGCCGACGCCGCGGCCCCGGCGGCCCGCCAGGCGCCTCGCCCCGAGCGGCCCATTCCCGCCGTGACCTACCCCGAGGACCTGCCCGTCAGCGCGCGGCGCCAGGAAATCGCGCGCGCCATCGCCGGCCATCAGGTGGTCATCGTCAGCGGCGAGACCGGCTCGGGCAAGACCACCCAGCTGCCCAAGATCTGCCTGGAACTGGGCCGCGGCCGCCAGAAGATGATCGGCCACACCCAGCCGCGGCGGCTGGCCGCCACCTCGGTGGCCAAGCGCATCGCCGAGGAACTGAACACGCCGATGGGCGAGGTGGTGGGCTATCAGGTGCGCTTCAACGACCGCACCGGCCCCAATGCGTCGATCAAGCTGATGACCGACGGCATCCTGCTGGCCGAGTCGCAGCGCGATCCGCTGCTGCGCCGCTACGACACCATCATCATCGACGAGGCGCACGAACGCAGCCTCAACATCGACTTCCTGCTGGGCTATCTCAAGCAGCTGCTGCCGCGCCGGCCTGACCTGAAGGTCATCATCACCTCGGCCACCATCGACGCCGAACGCTTCGCCCGCCATTTCGCCGCGTCCGAGGACAAGCCGGCGCCGGTGATCGAGGTCTCGGGCCGGCTGTACCCGGTCGAGGTGCGCTACCGCCCGGTGCGCGAGGAGGCCGAGGAAGAGGCCGCGCCGGCCAAGCCGGGCCGCGACCGCGAGCGCATGTCGGGCGACGAGGAGCGCGACCTGATCGACGCCATCGTCGACGCGGTCGACGAATGCGCCCGCCACGGCCCCGGCGACGTGCTGGTGTTCCTGCCGGGCGAGCGCGAGATCCGCGAATCGGCCGAGGCGCTGCGCAAGCGCCACCCGGCCAGCACCGAGGTGCTGCCGCTGTACGCGCGCCTGTCGCAGGCCGAGCAGGAACAGATCTTCCACCCGCGCGGCAACGCGCGCCGCATCGTGCTGGCCACCAACGTGGCGGAAACCTCGCTGACGGTGCCCGGCATCCGCTTCGTGGTCGACAGCGGCCTGGCGCGCGTCAAGCGCTATTCCTGGCGCAACAAGGTCGAGCAGCTGCGCATCGAGCCGATCAGCCGCGCCTCGGCCAACCAGCGCGCCGGCCGTTGCGGCCGGGTCGGCCCGGGCCTTTGCATCCGCCTCTACGACGAAGCCGACTTCAACGCCCGCGCCGCTTTCACCGACCCCGAGGTGCTGCGTTCCTCGCTGGCCTCGGTGATCCTGCGGATGAAGTCGCTCAAGCTGGACGACATCGAGCAGTTCCCGTTCGTCGAGGCCCCGCCCGGGCGCGCGGTGGCCGACGGCTACCACCTGCTGCAGGAGCTGGGCGCGATCGAGCTGGCCGCCGCCGACGAGGGCGACGACGCCAGCCGCACCGGCGCCTCGTTCGTCCTGACCCAGACCGGCCACGAACTGGCCAAGCTGCCGGTGGACCCGCGCATCGGCCGCATGATCCTGGCGGCGCGCGAGCACCAGTGCCTGGCCGAGATGCTGATCATCGCCTCGGCGCTGTCGGTGCAGGACGCGCGCGACCGGCCCATGCAGGAACGCGAGGCGGCCGAAGCCGCGCACGCCAAGTTCGCCGACGACAAGTCCGAATTCATTTCCTTCCTCAAGCTGTGGCGCTGGTACGGCGAGCAGGTGCAGCACAAGGCCTCGCAGCGCAAGCTGGTGGGCCTGCTGCGGCAGAACTTCCTGTCGCCCATCCGGCTGCGCGAATGGCACGACGTCCACACCCAGCTGGCCGCCCTGGTGGGCGAGCAAGGCTGGCGCGTCAACCAGCTCGAGGCCACCTACGAACAGCTGCACATGGCGCTGCTGTCGGGCCTGTTGGGCAACATCGGCTTCAAGAGCGACGAGGGCGGCCATTACCAGGGCGCCCGCGAGATCCGCTTCCACATCCATCCGGGCTCGCGCCTGGTGAAGAAGGCCGGGCGCTGGATCGTCGCCGCCGAGCTGGTCGAGACCACCCGGCTGTACGCGCGCTGCGTGGCGCGCATCGACCCGGTCTGGCTGGAAAAGGTCGGCGCCCACCTGATCCGCAAGAACGGGTCCGACCCGCGCTGGGAGAAGAAGGCCGGCCAGGTGGTGGCCAACGAACGCGCCACGCTCTACGGCCTGACCATCTACACCGGCCGCCGCATCCAGTACGGCCGGGTCCATCCGCGCGAGGCGCGCGAGCTCTTCATTCGCCAGGCGCTGGTGCCGGGCGAGATCGACACGCGCCTGGCCTTCGTGGCCCACAACCGCAAGCTGATCGCCGGCATCGAGAAACTGGAGCACCAGACCCGCCGCCCCGACATCCTGGTCGACGACGAGCTGATCTACGCTTTCTACGACCGCCAGCTGCCAGCCGACATCTCGCAGACCGCGACCCTCGAAAAATGGGTCAACGGGCTCGACAAGGCCGCCGCCGCCAAGCTGCTGCTGACGCGCGACGAGCTGATGCGGCACGAGGCCGCCGGCGTCACCACCGACGTCTTTCCCAAGAAGGTCGAGTGGCAGGGCGTGTCGATGGCGCTGGACTACCACTTCGAGCCCGGTTCGCCGCGCGACGGCGTGACGCTGTCGGTGCCGCTGTTCGCCCTGAACCAGATCGATCCGGCGCGCTGCGAATGGCTGGTGCCCGGCATGCTCAAGGAAAAGGCGCACCTGCTGCTCAAGTCGCTGCCGCAGAAGCTGCGCCGCCACTGCGTGCCGCTGCCCGACTACGCGGCCGGCTTCTACGACCGCTGGTTCGAGCGCCTGGGCGACCCCCAGACGGGCCTGGTGGACGCCCTGATCGCCGACATGTGGGATCAGGTGCAAGTGCGTCCGGCCGCCGCCGACTTCAAGCTCGAAACGCTGCCGGCGCACCTGTTCATGAACTTCCGCGTGTTTGACGAGCACGGCCGCATGCTGGCCGCCGGCCGCAACCTGGCGCAGCTGCGCGCCGAGTTCGGCAAGCAGGCCCAGGCCACCTTCCAGCAACTGGCCGCCAGCGACACCCAGGTGGCGCAGGCGCTGGCGCACGAGAACCTGACCGCCTGGACCTTCGGTCCGCTGCCGGAAATCATGGAGATCAAGCGCCGCGGCCAGTCGGTCATCGGCTACCCGGCGCTGGTCGACCGTGGCGCGCATTGCGACCTGGACGTGTTCGACGACCCGGACGAGGCCCGCAAGGCGCACCGCGCCGGCCTGCTCAAGCTGTTCCGGCTGGGCCTGCGCGAGCAGGTCAAATTCCTGGAAAAGAACCTGGCCGACCTGACCAAGATCAGCATGCTCTACATGACGCTGGGCACGCAGGAGGAACTGCGCGACCAGATCATCGACTGCGCCCTGGGCCAGGCCTGCCTGGCCGAGCCCTGGCCGGTCAATGAACAGCAGTTCGAGGCGCGCCGGGCCGAGGGCAAGGGCCGGCTGGGCCTGCTGGCCCAGGAAGTGGCGCGCCTGGCGGGCGCCGTGCTGACCGAGTACGCGGCCCTGCAGCGCAAGCTGCCGCAGGCCAAGCCGCACGCCGCGGCCTACGCCGACCTGCAGCAGCAGCTGGGGGCGCTGATGCCCAAGTGGTTCATCCGCGATACGCCGTACGCCCAGCTGTCGCATTTCCCCCGCTACCTGAAGGCGGCGGTGGCGCGCATCGACAAGCTGCGCGCCGATCCGGGCCGCGACGCCAAGCTGGTGGCCGAGATGGCGCCGCTCGTGACCCAGTACCAGCGCGCCCGCTCGGCCCTGAAGGGGGCGCCCGACCCCCGCCTGGACGAGTTCCGCTGGCTGCTGGAGGAGCTGCGGGTGGCCTTGTTCGCGCAGGAATTGCGCACGCCGATGCCGGTATCGGTCAAGCGGCTGATGAAAAGCTGGGAGTCCCTGCAGCGCTGACGCGCGGGTCCGGGCGAGGCGGGCCGCGGCCGTCTCGCCCGAGGGATGCGGGGCGGCGCGAGCCGTCCCGTATTACACCCAGATTTCAGTCGTTTTCTGTTCAGTGACGCGTCATCTGGTTATGCTTCAATGCGCGGGCCTTCACCCCGCTCCCTGGAGCATTGCCGACATGTTCGAGCTCTTCAGCACCCGGACGCGCCCGTCCTCGTCGTCCCGCTCCTCGCCCAACCGCTGGGACTGGGCGCTTCTTCCCTTGGTGCTGGTGGTGCTGGCCGCGATGGCCTACGGCGCCTCGCAGATGAGCCGCCCCTTTGCCGTCGGCGAAGAGCTGCCGATCTCGCTGGATCCGGTCTACCTGCCGTACTACCTGCTGCGCACCATTCTGCGGATGTTCACGGCGCTGGCCTTCTCGCTGCTGTTCAGCTTCATCTTCGCCGCCATCGCGGCCAAGTTCCGCACCGCCGAAAAGGCCATGATCCCGATGCTGGACATCCTCCAGTCGGTGCCCATCCTGGGTTTCCAGGCCATCGCCATCGCGCCCTTCATCGCGCTGTTTCCCGGCAATCTGCTGGGGGTCGAGTGCGCGGCGATCTTCGCCATCTTCACCTCGCAGGCCTGGAACATGGCGTTCAGCCTGTACCAGTCGATGCGCACCGTGCCGGCCGAACTGAACGAGGCCGCGCGCGTGTTCCGGCTGTCCGGCTGGCAGCGCTTCTGGCGCCTGGAACTGCCGTACGCCACCCCGGGCCTGCTGTGGAACATGATGATGTCCATGTCCGGCGGCTGGTTCTTCCTGGTGGCGGCCGAGGCCATCTCGGTGGCCGGGCAGGACATCAAGCTGCCCGGCATCGGCTCGTACATCGCGGTGGCCATCGACGCCGAGGACGGCCGCGCCATCGCCTGGGCCATCGGCGCCATGATGGCCGGCATCCTGCTCTACGACCAATTGTTCTTCCGGCCGCTGCTGGCCTGGGCCGACAAGTTCCGCTTCGAGGAATCGCAGGCCGACGTGGCGCAGCAGTCCTGGCTGCTGGACTGGACCCGCCGCAGCCGCTGGATGCAGGCGCTGTCCAATATGTTCTGGGCGCAGATGCGGCGCGCGCTGGGCTGGTTCAGCGTGTCGTACGACGGCACCTCGATCCGGGCCCGCGCCAAGGCGCCGGACCCGCGCTGGACCCGGGTCTGGGATGCGCTGCTGGCCGCCGGCGCGCTGCTGGCCACCTACAAACTGGTCGTCTTCGTGCACGCGGAGGTGGGCTGGAGCGAAGTGCTGCACGTGATCGGCCTGGGCGGCATCACGCTGTTGCGGGTGATGGTGCTGATCGGGCTGGCGTCGCTGATCTGGGTGCCGATCGCGGTCTGGATCGGCCTGCGGCCCAAGTATTCGCAGCGGGTGCAGGCGGTGGCGCAGTTCCTGGCGGCATTCCCGGTCAACCTGCTGTTCCCGGCGGTGGTGTTCGTGATGGTGGCGTTGAAGCTCAGCCCCAACATCTGGCTCAGCCCGCTGATCATCTTCGGCACCCAGTGGTACATCCTCTTCAACGTGGTGGCCGGCGCCTCGACCATTCCGAACGAACTGCGCCTGGCCGCCAGCAACCTCGGCCTGAAGGGCTGGCTGCTGTGGCGCCGGGTCTACCTGCCGGCCGTCTTCCCCAGCTTCATCACCGGCGCCATCACGGCCAGCGGCGGCTCCTGGAACGCCAGCATCGTGGCCGAGTACGTGTCCTGGGGCAATACCTCGCTGATGGCCGATGGCCTGGGCAGCTACATCAAGCAGATGACCGAGCAGGGCGATTTCCACCGCATCGCGCTCGGCATCGGCGTCATGAGCATTTTCGTCATGCTGTTGAACCGGTTTTTCTGGCGCAAACTGTATTTGCTGGCCGAAGACCGCGGCCGGTAGGAGTCTTCATGAATTCCAATTTCCTGATCGAACTGCACGATGTCGGCAAGTCGTTCCGCGCCGCCGACGGCACTGCCCGCAACGTGCTGGAACACGTGGACTTCATCCTGCACGAAGGCGAGATCGTGGCCCTGCTGGGCAAGTCCGGCTCGGGCAAGTCGACCCTGTTGCGCATCATGGCGGGCCTGGTCAATGCCGACCAGGGCACCGTCACCTACCGCGGCCAGCCGGTGTACGGCCCGGCGGCGGGCATCGCCATGGTGTTCCAGTCGTTCGCGCTGTTCCCGTGGCTGACCGCGCAGCAGAACGTCGAACTGGGGCTGGAAGCCCAGGGCGTGGCGCCGGCCGAACGCGCCAAGCGCGCCGACGCGGTGCTCGACCTGATGGGCCTGGGCGGGTTCGGCGGCGCCTTGCCGCGCGAACTGTCCGGCGGCATGCGCCAGCGCGTCGGCATCGCCCGCGCGCTGGTCATGAACCCGGACGTGCTGCTGATGGACGAAGCCTTCTCGGCGCTGGACGTGCTGACCGGCGAAACGCTGCGCGACGACATGCTGGAACTGTGGGACGAGAGCCGCATCTCGACCAAGGGCATCCTGATCGTCTCGCACAACATCGAGGAAGCGGTCATGATGGCCGACCGCATCATCGTGTTCTCCAGCGATCCGGGCCGCATCCGCAGCCAGGTGCAGATCGGCCTGCCGCGGCCGCGCAACGCCGATTCGCCGCAGGTGCGGGCGCTGATCGACGAGGTCTACGCGCTGATGACGCAGCGCCCGGCGCACGACGTGCCGACGCCGCGCCAGCAGGGCCTGGGCTACCGCTTTCCGCAGACCGAAGTCGAGCGCATGGAAGGCGTGTTGGACGTGCTGGCCGAGGCGCCGTTCAATGGCCGCGCCGACCTGCCCAAGCTGGCCGAGGAAGCCGAGATCTCGGACGACGACCTGCTGCCGGCCTGCGAAGCGCTGGGTCTGTTCGGACTGGCCCAGATCGACAAGGGCGACATCTTCCTGACGCCGCTGGGCCAGCGCTACGTGCAGGCCGACCAGGGCCAGAAGCAGGCCATCTTCGGCCGCCAGCTGCTGGCGCACGTGCCGCTGGCCGCGCACATCCGCCACAGCCTGGAGCAGGAACCCGCCGGCGAGTTGCCGGAAAAGAACTTCCTGGATTCGCTGGAGGAGTTCCTCAAGCCCGACGAAGCCGAGCGCGTGCTGAAGATCGCGGTGGAATGGGGCCGCTATGGCGAGATCTACGGCTATGACTACCACACCGGCCTGTTGACCTTGCCGGAACGCGACGCGGGGTAGGGTGGGGAACGGCGGGCCGGACGGCCCGCCGTGGTGGCGTGATGACCGCGCGATCCGCGCGGTCGGCCCGATCACAGGGCGATGAAGCCCGCGATCACCAGGATGATCAGGCCGTACTTGGTGGCCTTGTAGACATTGCGGTTCCAGGCCTTGAAGGCCTTGCGCTTCTGGTCGATGACCCAGTGCGCGTGGGTCAGCTTGTTGATGGCGCCGGTCTGGTCGCCGCCGTCGTTGGGCGAGCTGGCCGCCGACATCACCACCCGGCCGAACCAGCGGTTGAAGGCCTCGGCCCAGCCCCACTTGAGCGGCCGCTCGACGTCGCAGAACAGGATGATGCGGTTCTGGTCGGTGTGGTTGTAGGCCTCGTGGACATAGGTCTCGTCGAACACCACGCTTTCGCCGTCGCGCCAGCTGTAGGTTTCGCCGTCGACGATGATGTGGCAGCCGTTGTCGTTGGGCGTGGCCAGGCCCAGGTGGTAGCGCAGCGACCCGGCGAACGGATCGCGGTGGGCGTTGAGCTTGCCGCCCGGCGGCAGCTCGGCGAACATGGCCGCCTTGACCTTGGGCAGCGTCTTCAGGATGGCCACCGTCTTGGGGCACAGTTCCTCGGCCGACGGGTGGCGGGCGTCATACCACTTCAGGTAGAAGCGCTTCCAGCCGTACTTGAAGAACGAATTGAAGCCGATGTCGTTGTGGCTGTCGGCAGCCTTGATGCGGCGCATCTCGGCCATCTGCAGGGCCTCGTCGCGGATCGTCTCCCAGTTGTCGTCCAGCACTTTGAGCTCGGCGATCTCGCTGGTGGTCAGGTAGGGGGTCGACGGCACGCGCGAGCTCAGCACCATGAAGGCGTTGACCGGCGCGAGCAGTACCGAGTGGTCCAGCAGTTGCCGGCCCAGCGGCAGCTTGACGCGGCCACGGAAGTGCGCGAACAGGATGGCGGCGAGCCAGATCCCGGGAATCAGCCATTTCATACGTAAATCTCGTCCTGCGGCAGGTGAGTCAGGTCCAACCGCCTATTGTTACACAGGGGCGCCCGGCGGGCGGCGGCCGAATCGGCCAAGGGGCGGTTTTCGGTCTTCCGACTAGGTACAATTCTTCCTATGTCCGAAGCCGTAACAAACCCGTCCCCATTTGTTCACCTGCGTGTCCACTCCGAATTCTCGGTGGTGGACGGCATCGTGCGCATCCCCGACCTCATCAAGCGCGTCGCCAAGCTGGGCCAGCCGGCCGTCGCGCTGACCGATCTGTCGAACCTGTTCGGCCTGATCAAGTTCTACAAGGGCGCGCGCGGCGCGGGCATCAAGCCCATCGCCGGCTGCGACGTCTGGCTCAGCAACGACGAGGATCCGGCCAAGCCGTTCCGCGTGCTGCTGCTGGTGCGCAACCACCAGGGTTACCTGAACCTGTGCGAACTGCTGTCGCGCTCGTTCCTGACCAACCAGGGCAAGGGCCGCGCCGAGATCCGCCGTGAATGGCTGCAGGGCCAGGACGGCCTGATCGTGCTGTCGGGCGGGCGCGGCGGCGACGTCGGCCAGGCGCTGGACGCCGGCAACGCCGTCTCGGCGCTGGCGCTGGCGCGCCAGTGGGCGCACCTGTTCCCGGGCAGCTACTACATCGAACTGCAACGCGCCGGCATGGACGGCGACGAAGCCTACACCCAGGCCGCCATGCGCCTGGCGGCCGAGGCTGGCCTGCCGGTGGTGGCCACGCACCCGGTGCAGTTCCTGGACGAATACGAATTCCAGGCGCACGAGGCCCGCGTCTGCATCGCCGAAGGCGAGATCCTGGCCAACCCGCGCCGCGTGCGCCGCTTCACCAAAGAGCAGTACCTGCTCAGTTCCGAGGAAATGGCGCGCCGCTTCGCCGACGTGCCCTCGGCGCTGGCCAACACGGTCGAGATCGCCAAGCGCTGCAACCTCAGCCTGGTGCTGGGCAAGCCGCGCCTGCCGAATTTCCCCACGCCCGACGGCGTGTCGCTGGACGACTACCTGGTGCAGCTGTCCGAAGAGGGCCTGGAAAAGCGCATGGCCTTCCTGTTCCCGGACGAGGCCGAGCGCGCATCCAAGCGCGAGCAGTACTACGAGCGCCTGCGCTGGGAATGCAAGACCATCATCCAGATGGGCTTCCCGGGCTACTTCCTGATCGTGCAGGACTTCATCAACTGGGGCAAGAACAACGGCGTGCCGGTCGGCCCGGGCCGGGGCTCGGGCGCCGGTTCGCTGGTCGCGTACGCGCTCGGCATCACCGACCTGGATCCGATCCGCTACGACTTGCTGTTCGAGCGATTCCTGAATCCCGAGCGGGTCTCGATGCCCGACTTCGATATCGACTTCTGCCAGGACAACCGCGAACGGGTCATCGACTACGTCAAGGAAAAGTACGGCCGCGCCGCCGTGAGCCAGATCGCCACCTTCGGCACGCTGGGCGCCAAGGCCGTGGTGCGCGACGCCGGCCGCGTGCTGGACATGCCCTACATGTTCTGCGACGGCCTGTCCAAGCTGATCCCGTTCAACCCGATGGATCCGTGGTCGCTCGAACGCACCCTGAAAGACGAGCCGGCCTTCAAGGACCGCTACGAGCAGGAAGAGGAAGTGCGCGCGCTGGTCGACCTGGCCAAGCCGCTCGAAGGGCTGACCCGCAACATCGGCATGCACGCCGGCGGCGTGCTGATCGCGCCCGGCAAGCTCACCGACTTCTGCCCGCTGTATTGCCAGGCGGGGCAGGAGAACAGCGCGGTGTCGCAGTTCGACAAGGACGACGTCGAAGCCGCCGGCCTGGTCAAGTTCGACTTCCTGGGCCTACGCAACCTGACCATCCTGGACTGGGCCGTGCGCTACGTGCGCCAGTTCAACGCCGACAAGCGCGACTTCGACGTCATGGCGCTGGCGCTGGACGATCCGGCCGCCTACAAGATCTTGTGCGACGCCAACACCACCGCGGTGTTCCAGCTGGAATCGCGCGGCATGAAGGAGCTGCTCAAGAAGCTGCGGCCCAACACCTTCGAAGACATCATCGCCATGCTGGCCCTGTACCGTCCGGGGCCGCTGGAATCGGGCATGGTGGACGACTTCGTCAACCGCAAGCACGGCCGCGCCGCGGTGGACTACTTCCACAACGATCTGGAGAGCACGCTCAAGAGCACCTACGGGGTCATCGTCTACCAGGAACAGGTGATGCTGATCTCGCAGATCATCGGCGGCTACTCGCTGGGCGGCGCCGACCTGCTGCGCCGCGCCATGGGCAAGAAAAAGCCCGAGGAAATGGCCAAGCACCGCGAGCTGTTCGAGCAGGGCGCCAAGGAAAAGGGCCACGACCCCGACCTGGCGGTCAAGCTGTTCGACCTGATGGAGAAGTTCGCGGGCTACGGCTTCAACAAGTCGCACTCGGCCGCATACGCGCTGATCTCTTACCAGACCGCCTGGCTCAAGGCCTACCACCCGACCGAGTTCCTGGCCGCCACCATGTCCTCCGACATGGACGACACCGACAAGGTCCAGATCTTCTGCCGTGACGCCCAGGACAACGGCGTCGAGGTGCTGCCGCCCGACGTCAACTTCTCGGGCTACCGCTTCGAGCCGGTGGCCGACCGGTACACCGAAAAGGGCAAGCCGCCGCGCACCATGCGCTACGGCCTGGGGGCGGTCAAGGGCACCGGCCAGGGCGCGGTCGAGGACATCCTGCGCGCCCGCAAGGAAGGCGGCCCGTTCCAGAACCTGTTCGACTTCTGCCGCCGCGTCAGCAAGCACGCGGTCAACCGCCGCACCATCGAGGCCCTGATCAAGGCTGGCGCGTTCGACACCATCGAACCCAACCGCGCCGCCATGCTGGCCTCGGTGCCGACCGCCATGGAAGCGGCCGAGCAGGCCGCCCGCAGCGCCAACCAGTCCTCGCTGTTCGGCGACGACAGCAGCGACGTGGTGGCCGGCGAACTGGCCAAGGTCGCGCCGTGGGACCTGCACAAGAAGCTGACCGAGGAAAAATCGGCGCTGGGCTACTACTACAGCGGCCACCTGTTCGACGCCTGGCGCGACGAAGTGCGCCAGATCGTGCCGATGCAGCTGGCGCGGGTCGAGCCGCAGCGCGACCTGCAATGGATGTGCGGGGTGCTGGCCAGCGTGCGCGTCATGATGACCCGGCGCGGCAAGATGGTGTTCGCGGTGCTGGACGACGGCACCGCGCAGGTCGAGATCTCGGTCTTCAACGAGCTCTACGAAAAGCATCGCAACCGCCTGCGCGAAGACCAGCTGGTCATCGTCCAGGGCAAGGTCAGCAACGATGACTACTCGGGCGGCATGCGCATCGTCGCCGAGCAGCTCTATGACCTGCAGCTGGCGCGCGAGGCGCGCGCCAAGTCGCTGCGCGTCAAGCTCAACGGCGGCGCCGACGCCGCGCGCCTGCGCCAGATGCTCAACCCGTTCCGCGCCGAGCCCGAGAACGGCATCCCCGGCGTGCCGGTGGACATCGTCTACACCAAGAACAATTTTCTCTGCACGGTGCGGCTGGGCGAGGAATGGCGCGTGCGCATGGCCGACACGCTGCTCGAGAACCTGAACGCCTGGACCAAGCCGAACGGCGTGGAGGTCACGTACTGATGCGCATCGTCCACTCGGAAGCCGCCACCAGTTTCGGCGGCCAGGAAGGCCGTATCTTCAAGGAGATGAACGCCATGCGCGCGCGTGGCCATCACCTGGAAGCCATCTGCCAGCCGAACGCGCTGCTGGCCGAGCGCCTGTCGGACGCCGGCTTCACCGTCCACACGCTGGAGATGGACGGGCCGGTCAATTACCTGAAGGGCGTCGCCACCATCCGCCGCATCCTGCGCGAGGGCCGTTTCGACGTGCTCAATACCCACAGCCGGCGCGACACCGTGATCGCCGCGGCCGCCGGCCGCCTGGCGGGCACGCCGCTGATCGTGCGCACCCGCCACCTGTCCAACAAGGTCGGCTCGCTCTGGTCGTACACGCGCCTGCCGCATCGCGTCACCACCGTCAGCGATCACGTGCGCGAGCACCTGATCGAGCGCGGCGTGCCGGCCGACCGCGTCGCTACGGTCTATTCGCCCATCGTGCTGCCGCCGCCGGTCGAGCATTCGACCCTGCGCGAGGAGCTCGGGCTGGCGCCGGACGACCTGGTGGTCGGCTGTGTCGCCGTGATGCGCGCCACCAAGGGCCACAAGGACCTGATCGACGCCATCGCGCCGCTGATGGCGACCCGGCCCAAGCTGCACCTGGTGTTCGTGGGCGGCGGCTCGCCGGTGTTCGAGCAGACCCAGGCCTATGTGGCGGAACGCGGCCTGTCCGACCGCATCCACCTGATGGGCACGCGCCGCGACGTGCCCAACCTGCTGGCCGGCTGCGACCTGTTCGCGCTGGCGACCCAGCAGGAGGCGTCCGGCACCGTCTACGTCGAAGCGCAGGCCAGCGGCCTGCCGGTCATCGGCACCGACGTCGGCGGCGTGTCCGAGATGTTCCGCAACGGTGAAACCGGCATCCTGGTGCCGCCCAAGGACCCGGCCGCGCTCACCGCCGCGCTCGAAAGACTGATCGACGACGCCGCGCTGCGCCAGCGCATGGGCGAGGCCGGCCGCAAGATGGTCTGGGAAGAGGGCGTGTTCTCGCCCGCCCGCCTGGCCGAGACCACCGAGGCCGTCTACACCCGCTGGCTGGCGGAGCGGCGTCGATGAACGCGCCCAACGTCCCGGTGCTGATGTACCACCACGTCACGCCGGCCGGCGGCATGATCAACGCCATGCCCGACGTGTTCGAGGCCCAGATCGCGCGCCTGGCGCGCGCCGGCTACCAGTCGCTGTCGACCGATCAGTTCGCCGCCTATCTGGCCGGCGCGCCGGCGCCCGAGCGCTCGGTGCTGATCACCTTCGACGACGGCTATCTCAACAACTGGGTCCACGCCCATCCGGTGCTGGCGCGCCACGGCATGCGCGCCGTGCTGTTCACCATCACCGGCTGGATCGGCGACGGGCCGGTGCGCCCGCACGCCGGCCAGGGCCTGCCGCTGCCGGCCACGCCCGACCATGACGCCAGCAAGAAGCTGATCGCCGAAGGCCGCGCCGACGACGTCATGCTGCGCTGGAGCGAAATCGAGGCGATGCGCGCCGCCGGCACCTTCGAATTCCATTCGCATACCCATACCCACACGCGCTGGGACAAGGTCTGCGGCGCCGACGTCGACGCCAAGCGCGCCCACATCGCCCAGGAACTGGCCGATTCGCGCGAGACGCTGACGCGCCGGCTGGGGCAGGCCAGCGACCACCTCTGCTGGCCGCAGGGCTATTTCGACGCCGACTACGTGGCGGCCGCCCGCCAGGCCGGGTTCCGCCACCTGTACACGACCGACCCGTTCGGCCAGAATGCGCCCGGCGCCGATCCCGGGCACATCTACCGCTTCGCGGTCCGCAACCAGGGCGGCAGCTGGCTCAACCGGCGCATCTGGCTGTCGCGCGATCCCTTCTGGGGGCCGCGCTATCACGCCTGGAAAGCCTGGAAAAAGCGTCTTAGGAATCGCGGATGAAGTTATCAGTCATTGTCATCACCAAGAACGAAGCGGCCAACATCGCCGACTGCCTCAAGTCGGTCGCCTTCGCCGACGAGCTCATCGTGGTGGATTCGGGCAGCACCGACGGCACGGTCGAGCTGGCGCGGGCCCTGGGGGCGCGGGTCGAAGTGACGGCCGACTGGCCCGGGTTCGGCCCGCAGAAGAACCGCGCGCTCGACCTGGCCACCGGCGACTGGGTGCTGTCGATCGACGCCGACGAGCGCGTCACGCCCGAACTGGCCCGCGAGATCCAGGCCACCCTCGCCGCGCCGCGCGGCGACGCCTACGAGATCGCCCGCCTGTCGAACTTCTGCGGCCGCGACATCCGCCACAGCGGCTGGTGGCCCGATTACGTGCTGCGCCTGTTCAAGCGCGGCGCCGCGCGTTTCAACGACGTGGTGGTGCACGAACGCGTGGTGCCGGCCGACGGCCGCGCGCCGCTGCGGCTCGAAGGCCACTTCCAGCATTACCCGTACGACAACCTGGACGCGCTGATCACCAAGATCAACCGCTACTCGTCCGACGCCGCCGCCATGATGTACGCCAAGGGCCGCCGCACTTCCGTGCTCGGCGCGCTTGGCCACAGCTTCTGGACCTTCGTGCGCATCTACCTGATCCGGCGCGGCTTTCTCGACGGCCGCCATGGCCTGGTGCTGGCGGTGACAGCCGCCTCGGGCAGTTTCTTCCGCTACTCGAAGCTGATGTTCCTGGCCGAGAAGAACAAGTGAGAATCCTCTACACCAACTTCCACGCCAACAACGGCGGGGGGCACGTCACCTACATCATCAACCTGGCGCGCGCCCTGGCCGCCGAGCACCAGATCACGGTCGCCGCGCCCGCCACCAGCCGCCTGTACCGCTACGCCAAGGCGATCCCGGGCGTGACCGTGGTGGAAATGCGCTACACCACACGGCCCTCGTCCTGGTTCAAGGACCGCGCGCGGCTGCGCCGCCTCATCAAGGACGGCCGCTTCGACATCATCCACGCCAACGGCTCGGCCGACCACAAGCAGGTGATGCTGGCGACGCTGGCCATGCCGCGCCGCCCGCGCATCGTCTTCACCAAGCACAACGACCATCCGGTCGCCAGCTTCGGCCACAAGCTGCGCGTGGCGCTGGCCACCGACCACAGCATCGCGGTCAGCGACTACATCCATGGCCTGCTGGCGGCCTCGCCCTACGGCAAGCGGCCCATCACCACCATCCGGCACGGCATCGACACGCGCTTTTTCGCGCCGCCGCCGCCCGACAGCCTGGACAAGCTGCGCGAAATCTTCTTCGGCCCGGACTGGCGCGGCAAACTGCTGCTAGGCAGCGCCGGCGGCACCGACTACGACAAGGGCTGGCTCGACCTGGTGGCCGCCGTGGCGGCGCTGCCGCCGGGCGACCGCGAGCGCGTGCTGCTGCTGGTGGCCGGCGACCCGCCGTCCGAGGCCAAGCTCGACCGCGTGCGCGAGCTCGGCATGATCGACCAGGTGCGTTTCCCCGGCCTGCTCGACGACGTGCGCGCGGCGCTGGCCTCGTGCCACGCCGGCTTCGTGCTGTCGTACCGCGAGGCGCTGTCGTTCGCCTGCCGCGAGATCATGGGCCTGGGCCTGCCGGCGCTGGTGACCGACGCCGGCGGCCTGCCCGAGAACGTGACCGACGGCGTCGACGGCTGGATCGTGCCGGTGCGCGACGTGGCCGCCATGACCGCGCGCCTGCGCCTCATGCTGGATGACCCGGCGCAGGTGCGGACCATGGGGGCGAACGCCCGCCAGACCGCCGAGCGCGACTTCAACCTGGCGCGTTTCGCGCAAGCCACGGTCGACGTCTACCAACGTACATTGGGCGGACACTGAGCCTCTATAATCGCGCCATGTCTATCCCAATTCTCATGTACCACCAGATCGGCGAGCCCAATCCCAAGGGCACGCCGTTCCGCGGCCTGACGGTGCACCCGGACGATTTCGCGCGCCAGATGCGCTGGATGCGCTTCCTGGGCTACCGCGGCCTGTCGATGCGCGACGTCATGCCCTACGTGCGCGGCGAGCGCCGCGGCAAGGTGTTCGGCCTGACCTTCGACGACGGCTACCGCAACGTGGTCCAGAACGCGATGCCGGTGCTGGACAAGCTGGGCTTCACCGCCACCAACTACCTGGTGGCCAACCAGTTCGACGGCGGCAACGTCTGGGACGCCAAGATCGGCATCCCGTTCTCGCCGCTCATGACGGTCGACGAGATGCGCCAATGGGCCGCGTCCGGCCACGAGGTCGGCTCGCACACCCTGGACCACGTCCATCTGCCCGAAATGACGCCCGACGAGGCGCGCCGCCAGATGGTCGAGTCCAAGGACGCGCTGGAGCAGGTGCTGGGCGCGCCCGTCACCGCCTTCTGCTACCCCTATGGCGACCATGGCCCGGAGCACCTGGTCATGGCGCGCGAAGCGGGCTATGACAACGCCACGCTGACCAAGCGCGGCCTGGCCAACGCCAGCGACGATCCCTTCGGCCTGCCGCGGGTGACGGTGTCGCGTTCGACCGGCATCTTCCGTTTCCTGCAGAAATGCCTGACGCGCTATGAAGACATCCGCGGGCGCGGCTGAGCGGCGGCTGCGCATCGCACTGCTGGTCGACCGTTTCGGCAACCGCTTCGGCGGTGCCGAGGCCTACGGCGTCGAACTCATGCGCGTGCTGGGCGAGCGCCACGACGTCTCGGTGGTCGCGCGCGACTTCGACAGCGATCTGCCGTTTCCCTTCCTGCCCGTGCGCTTTCCCGGCTGGCTGCCCAGCTGGATGCGAGTGCTGTATTTCGCCTGGAAGGCCGATCGCCTGACGCGCGGCCGTTACGACATCGTGCATTCGCACATGAACGGTTGGGCCGGTGAAATCCAGGTCATGCACGTCACGCCGGTGCGCTACAACCGCCTGACCCGGGTCAAGCCGGCCAAGCGCGCACTGGCCTGGCTCAGCCCGCGCCTGGCCACCTATCTGCTGCTGGAGAAATTCCGCGTGCGCCGCGCGCCGGCGCGGCGCGTGGTGGCGGTGTCGGGCCTGATCATGGACCAGCTGCACCGCAGCTACGGTCCGCAACTGCCGGTCGAGATCATAGATCGGAAGAGCGTCGTGGTAGGGAAAGAGTGTAGGCTATAGTGTAGATC
>ERZ1739169.116-NODE-116-length-23079-cov-16.610884_pt1 | contig 23079 bp, 22 predicted proteins | sample MGYA00581756_ERZ1739169 | MGnify/ENA primary metagenome ERZ1739169 (study PRJEB40789, sample SAMEA7425667) | Salamandra salamandra | biome: salamander skin | place: Germany | collected 2020-03 | study: cvxcv | reverse complement strand
CTCATGCGTCGGTATCGGGCGGGACGCCGCGCGACGGCGCCACGCGCTTGACTCGCAGCCAGATGGCGCGGCGGGCATCGCCGCGCGCCACTTCGAGTTTCAGGCCGTCGATCTCGGCGACGTCGCCGCGGCGCGGGATGCGGCCGAGCTGGCCGCCCATCCAGCCGCCGACGCTGTCGTACTCGTCGTCGGGCAGATGGCAGCCGAACACGTCGTTGAAGTGCGAGATGTCGGTGGCGGCCAGCACGCGCCACTGGTTCTCGCCCTCGGGGAAGATCGAGTCTTCCTCGGTTTCGTCGAATTCGTCCTCGATGTCGCCGACGATCTGTTCCAGCACGTCTTCCATCGTCACCAGGCCGGAGATGCCGCCATGCTCGTCGATGACGATGGCCTGGTGGTTGCGGCTGGCGCGGAACTCGTGCAGCAGCACGTTCAGGCGCTTGGATTCCGGGATGAACACGGCCGGACGCACCAGCGTGCGCACTTCGATGCCGGGTTCCAGCATGCAGCGCAGCAGGTCCTTGGCGAGCAGGATGCCGATGATGTTGTCGCGGTCGCCTTCGTAGACCGGGAACCGCGAGTGCGCGGTTTCGATCACGTTGGCCACCAGGTAGGGGATGGGCTGCGTGACGTCGAGCAGGTCCATGCGCGAACGCGGGACCATGATGTCGCCGACGGTGCCTTCGGACACGGCCAGCGCGCCCTTGATCATCTTGTAGGACTCCGCGTCCAGCAGGTCGCGGTCATGCGCGGCTTCCAGGACGGCCTTGATGCCTTCACGGTCCTCGGGCTCGCGGCGCACGAGGGAAAGCAGGCGGTCTAGAAGGGATTTGGTGGCGGGTTTGGATGAGCGAGCAGGCGTCGCTTCGGGAGCAGGGTAGGGGTCAGACATCGTCCGGGAGGACAAGTTATGGAGGGGCCAGCATAACCGAATCTGGCGCTCAATTTGTAACGCAACCCCGGAAAATGGGTCCAACCGACGCGATCTGCGCCTTGCTGGACGCCATTTCGCGCCGATTGCTCAGGGTTGACCCCAGGGCCGGAGATCACGCCTCGGTGTAGGGGTCGGCGATGCCCATGCGGGCCAGCGTGGCGGTCTCCAGCGCTTCCATGCGGCGGGCGTCGCGCGCCTTGATGTGGTCGTAGCCGAGCGAATGCAGCACCCCGTGCAGGGTCAGGTGGGCGGCGTGGTCGAGCAGCGCCTTGCGCTGTTCGCGCGCCTCGCGCACCAGCACCGGCACGCACATCACGATGTCGCCGCGCGCCACGCCCAGCGGGTCGACGCCATACTCGAACGTCAGCACGTTGGTGGCGTAGTCGCGCTGGCGGAAATCGCGGTTCAGGCGGCGCCCCTCGGCCGCGCCCACCAGGCGCAGGCTGAGCTCGGCGGCGCTGAAGTCCACCAGCCCGTCCTCGGCCGCGGCGGCCAGCGCCCGCTCGGCCCAGCGGCGCAGGCGCCAGCGCGGCAGGCGGGGTTCCTCGACGCCGTACTGGACGGAAAGGGACAGGTCAGGCGTCATTTTCCGAGGCTCGGTCGTAGGCATCGACGATGCGGGCCACCAGCGGGTGGCGCACCACGTCGCGGCTGGTGAAGCGGGTGGTGGCGATGCCCTGCACGTCGTGCAGCACCTTGACGGCATGCGCCAGGCCGCTTTCCTGGCCGCGCGGCAGGTCCACCTGCGACGGGTCGCCGGTGATGACGGCCTTGCTGCCGAAGCCGATGCGCGTCAGGAACATCTTCATCTGTTCCGGCGTGGTGTTCTGCGCCTCGTCCAGGATGACGAAGGCGTGGTTCAGCGTGCGGCCGCGCATGTAGGCCAGCGGCGCGATCTCGATGGTCTGCTTCTCGAACAGGCGCTGCACCTTCTCGAAGCCCATCAGGTCATAGAGGGCGTCGTACAGCGGGCGCAGGTACGGATCGACCTTCTGCGCCAGGTCGCCGGGCAGGAAGCCCAGCCGTTCGCCGGCCTCGACCGCCGGGCGTGTCAGCACCAGGCGCTGCACCGTGTCGCGTTCCATCGCGTCGATGGCGCAGGCCACCGCCAGCCAGGTCTTGCCGGTGCCGGCCGGGCCCACGCCGAAGGTGATGTCGTGCTTGAGGATGTTGTTCAGGTAGTCGCGCTGGCGCGGCGTGCGCGGACGCAGATCGCTGCGCTTGGTGCGCAGGGCGATGGCGTCGCTGTCGTCGTCCAGCGCCGGCAGCGGGTCGGCCTCGCGGGCCGGCGCGTCCTGCGTTTTCTCTTCCTGGCGGCCGATGCCGATCTCGACCAGCCCGAGCTGGATGTCGTCGACCGACAGGGCGCGGTGCACCGCCTGCTCATGGAAGCGGCGCAGCGCGCGGCCGGCCAGCTCGGCCTGCTCGCCCTCGATCGTGACGCGGCTGCCGCGGCGCGCGAGCTTTACGCCCATGCCGTCGGCCAGCTGGCGCAGGTTCTCGTCCAGCGGGCCGCACAGGTTGGCCAGGTGGGTGTTGTCGCCGTCCAGGGTGACGACGGCGGGCATGCTGCGGCGGGCGCGGGGGCGGGAAGTGGTCATTCGGTCCCTTGGGCGTCGCGGTCGATGTCGGCCACCCGGGCGCGCAACGAGTTGGTGTGCGCTTCGGTGATGATGACGTCGACCATCTGGCCGATGAGCCGCGCGGGCGCGGCGAAGTTGACGATGCGGTTGTTCTCGGTGCGGCCCATCAGCTCGTTCGGGTCGCGCCGCGAGGGGCCTTCCACCAGCAGGCGCTGGCGGGTGCCGACCATGTTGCGGGCGATGGCGGCGGCCTGCTCGTTGATCAGCGCCTGCAGGCGCTGCAGGCGGCGCAGCTTGACGTCCTGCGGCGTGTCGTCGTGCAGGTCGGCGGCCGGCGTGCCGGGGCGGCGCGAGTAGACGAACGAGAACGAGGTGTCGAAGCCGACGTCCTCGATCAGCTTCATGGTCTTTTCGAAGTCTTCCTCGGTCTCGCCGGGGAAGCCGACGATGAAGTCCGACGACAGCGTCAGGTCGGGGCGCGCGGCGCGCAGGCGGCGCACCACCGACTTGAATTCGAGGGTGGTGTAGCCGCGCTTCATGGCCGCCAGCACGCGGTCGCTGCCGGCCTGCACCGGCAGGTGCAGGAACGACACCAGCTTGGGCAGGCGGGCGTAGGCGTCCACCATGCGCTGGGTCATTTCCTTGGGGTGCGAGGTGGTGTAGCGGATGCGTTCGATGCCGGGGATCTCGTGCACGTACTCCAGCAGCATGGCGAAATCGGCGATCTCGTCGCTGTCGGTCATGCGGCCGCGGTAGGCGTTGACGTTCTGGCCCAGCAGCGTGACTTCCTTGACGCCCTGGTCGGCCAGGTCGGCCACTTCGATCAGCACGTCGTCGAACGGCCGCGAGACTTCCTCGCCGCGCGTGTACGGCACGACACAGAAGCTGCAATACTTGCTACAGCCTTCCATGATCGAGACGAAGGCGGTGGCGCCGTCGACGCGCGGCGGCGGCATGTTGTCGAACTTCTCGATCTCGGGGAAGCTGATGTCGACCTGCGAGCGGCCCTCGGCGCGGCGGCGCTGGATCAGGTCGGGCAGGCGGTGCAGGGTCTGCGGGCCGAACACCACGTCCACGTAGGGCGCGCGCTTGACGATGGCCTCGCCTTCCTGGCTGGCCACGCAGCCGCCCACGCCGATCACCAGGTTCGGGTTGGTCTTTTTCAGGTGCTGCACGCGGCCCAGGTCGGAAAAGACCTTTTCCTGGGCCTTTTCACGCACCGAACAGGTGTTGAACAGGATGACGTCGGCTTCTTCCGGATTGTCGGTCAGCTCCAGCCCCTGGTCGCCGCGCAGCACGTCGGCCATCTTGTCCGAGTCGTACTCGTTCATCTGGCAGCCGAAGGTGCGGATGTAAAGCTTGCGGGGGGAGCCGATGACGGCGGAGGACGGGACGGCGGCGCCGTCGGGCGCGGCCGAGGCGCGCTTCAGGGAGGTTTCTTGCATGTCGGTCGCCGTGACGGGTGTAGATCCCGGGGGCAGAAGAGGGGAAAAGCGGGATTTTACCCCTTGCAGCAAATTTCCCACTTCAATCCGCAATGCGGGGTTACGATAGCTCGCCTTCGCCGATTCTCTTTCCGAGAACAAGACTCTTTACAAACCCGGTCCGATGACGACGAATCTTCCCATTCCCCCGACCCGCGTGCTTCCGGCTGGCGGCGTGGCCGCTTCGGCGGACGAGTTTCGCAACCCCTTGTCCACCGCCGCGTGGGTGGCGGCGGGCCTCGCGCTGGCCGTGGTGGCGGGCGCCTGTGCCCTGTGGGTCGACCTGCCGCTGGCGATCTGGATCCGGCAGACGGTGTCCGAGGGCGTCAACGAATCGTTCGAGTGGATCGGCGAAATGGGCGAAAGCGGCCGCTATATCGGCGTGGCGCTGGCGTTCTACATCGTCGGCCTGGTCGGCCTGGCGCGCGGCTGGCGCAATCCGGTGCGCATGAGCTACGCCAGCATGGCGCGTGGCAGCCTGCTGATGCTGTCGACCATGGCGGTGGGCGGCCTGGTGGTGCTGGTGCTCAAGCGTTCGGTGGCGCGGGCGCGCCCCGAGCTGTTCTTCGACAAAGGCATCTACGGGCTGGGCGACGCCTTCTCGCGCGCCAACCAGTTCAATTCGTTTCCCTCCAGCCACACCTACGCCGCCTTCGCGGTGGCGGTGACGCTCGGCATCCTGGCGCCGCGCTGGCGCTGGGCGTTCCTGTCGCTGGCCGCGCTGGTCGCCGTCAGCCGTCTGGTCAACCTGGACCACTACCTGTCGGACGTCATGACCGCCGCCGGCATCGCCATCGCGGTCGGCCATCTGCTGGCGCCGCGCGTGCTCGGCAGCAAGTACCAGTGGCCGCTGCGGGCGCCCTGGCGCTGGGGGAAGAAGGGCTGAGGCGCCGGCGCGAGGCGTTTCCGACCAAAAAAAGGCCGCCACCCGGGCGGCCTTTTGCATGGCGCGACGGTTCAGGCGAAGGCCACCACCACGCGGCGGTTGGTGCGGCTTTTCTTTTCGATCTTGGTGACGGTGACCGGGCCGATCTCGCCGGTGTTGGCCACGTGCGTGCCGCCACAGGGCTGGCGGTCCACGCCGGGGATCTCGATGATGCGGATGCGCGCCGTGCCGCCGGGCGGGGCGGCGCCGACCGTGCGCACCAGGTCGGGCTGCGCCGCCAGTTCCTCGGGCGTGATGGTGTTGACGGTGACGTCGGTGCGGGCCTGGATCAGTGCGTTCAGGCGCTCGGTCAGGTCGGCCTTGTCGAGCGTCGATTCGGGCAGGTCGAAGTCGATGCGAGCCGAGTCGGGCGAAATGCTGCAGCCGGTGACCGGCGCCGGCACCAGCGAACCGAGCAGGTGCAGACAGGTGTGCAGGCGCATCAGCCGATGGCGGCGCGGCCAGTCGATGCGCACGGTGACGCGGTCGCCGACCTGGGGCGCGGCGGCGCCCTCGGCCAGCACGTGCAGGATGCGGCGGCGGTCGTCGGCGTAGACGGTGTCGGCCACCGGCAGCGCGCGGCCATCGGCCAGCGTCAGCGTGCCGCTGTCGCCGGCCTGGCCGCCGCTGCGGGCGTAGCAGAGGGTCTGGTCCAGTTCGACGCCGTCGGCGCCGACGGCGATGACGGTGGCTTCGCACTGCTGCTCGTAGGGCGCGTCGTCGAAGCGCTTGAGGGTGACGCTCATGGGGATGTCTCCGTTGTCTTTCTTGTGGCGGGGGTCAGGCCAGGATCCGGATGCCCTGGCCGGTCTCGATGGCGGCCTGCAGGCGTGGCGGCCCGTCGGCCTGTTCGATGGCGATGAGCGCGTCCGCGCCCAGCCAGGCCAATCCCTGGCGCAGCAGCGCGGCATGCGGATGGGTGGCGGTCAGGGCGCGCAGCGTCAGCGGCTGGCGCGGCAGGCTGACGCCGGGATAGGCCGGCACGTCCCACTGGATCAGCGTCGGCAGCAGGCCGTCGCCGGCTGCCTGGCCGTCCTCGCGCCAGGCGGGCAGGCTGCCATCGTCCGGCACCGTGAGCCGCCAGCGCAGGTCGCCGCGGGTCATGGGGATGGCGGGCGCGATGCGATCGGGGTGCCGCGCCTGCCATGCGCTCAGGTCGTCGGGCGCCTCGACGCGCGCCGCCCAGTGCGCCAGGAACGGGCCTTCGGCCAGGCGCGCCCGCATGGCCGGCTGGTCCAGCCCGAACCAGCGCGGCCGCTGCGGCGCGGGGGCGTCCGGGTCGATGGCGATCACTTCCAGGTACACGCCGCCCGCCATGCCCAGCACGCGGTTGTGGGTGCCCATGCGCGGATGCGCGCCGCCGCCCATGGGCGCAATGCCCAGCAGGTCGGCCACGTGGCGCGTGCCGCTGTCCAGGTCCGCGGCGGCGACGACGAGATGGTCGAGAGCGAGTTTCATGAGGCCTATGGTAGCGAATAAGGGGGCGGCCGTACCCGTACAGCGGGTGGGCGGGGCGTCTGTACAGTGGCCTTGCCCCGCTCGCGTTAAGCCGTGACGCTGATCCCGGCGGACGCGGATGGCCTTGCCTTCCGGACACGTATCTCGACGTGCTGGTCCAGCGCGACCAAGGCGCGCATCAGCCGCTCCAGCGAGATGTTCCGCAACTGGTAGCGGCGGATCTGGGAGACCTTGGGCTGGGTCATGCCGGTCAGGGCGGCAACCTGGGCCTGGGTGAGCTGACGTTGGTCGATCAGATCGTTGATCTTGATGGCAAGTTGAGCCTGGGCGGTCAGGTCGGCGGCGTCTTCAAGGCCGAGGTCATACAGAACGTTCAGGGTGCCGGTAGCGGGCGTCATGATTGTCTCTTGTGGGGCCCATAGCGGGCCTGAACCTGTTTGAGCCGCGGGAGTTCGATAAACATGAATATACCTGTTCGGATATAACAGTCAACCTCCATGGCGACGGTCATGGCCAAGGTATCCGCATGTAGGACGGGGCGCTATTCGTAGTGACCGAGGGCGTTGCGCCAGCCTCGTCCACGTATAAAAAAACCCGCCACGCGGGCGGGTTTTCCAAGAAAGGGAAACGGCTCAGGCGACTTCGCCTTCCTCGCCTTCCTTCTTGACCGGCTTGACCAGGTCTTCGCGCTTGACGCCCATCCACATGGCCAGCGCGGCGGCGACGAACACCGACGAGTAGATGCCGAACCAGATGCCGATGGTCAGGGCCATGGCGAAGTAGTGCAGGGTGGGGCCGCCGAAGAACAGCATCGCCAGCACCATCATCTGGGTCGAGCCGTGGGTGATGATGGTGCGCGAGATGGTCTGGGTGATGGCGCTGTTGATGACTTCCTGCACGTCCGCCTTGCGGTACTTGCGGAAGTTCTCGCGGATCCGGTCCATGATGACCACGGATTCGTTCACCGAGTAGCCCAGCACCGCCAGCACGCCCGCCAGCACCGACAGCGAGAATTCCCACTGGAAGAAGGCGAAGAAGCCCAGGATGATGACCACGTCGTGCAGGTTGGCGATCACGCCGGCCACGGCGAACTTCCATTCGAAGCGGAAGCCCAGGTAGACCATGATGCCGATGACCACCACCAGCAGGGCCATCAGGCCGTTGTGCAGCAGTTCCTGGCCGACCTGCGGACCGACGAATTCGACGCGGCGCAGTTCCACGCCCTGGTCGGCGGCCTTGAGCGCGGCCATGACGGTTTCGCTCTGGGTGGCCGACGTCTGGCCTTCCTGCAGCGGCAGGCGGATCATGACGTCGTGCGAGGTGCCGAAGTTCTGCACCTGGAAGTCGGTGTAGCCCAGCTTCGAGACCACGCCGCGCACGCTTTCAAGCTGCGCCGTCTGGGCGTAGTTGACTTCCATGACCGTGCCGCCGGTGAATTCGATCGACAGGTGGAAGCCGCGCGTGAGGATGAAGAAGACCGCCGCCACGAAGGTGACGAGGCTGATGATGTTCAGCACCAGCGCGTGGCGCATGAACGGGATGGTGCGGTGAATCCGGAAAAATTCCATTTTTTGCCCTGGCTATTCGGTGGCGGGCGGCGTTGCCGCCCGCGCGCATGTTCAGTTGGTCTTCGGCTTCCAGACTTCGCCGATCGAGATCGACGTGAGCTTCTTCTTGCGGCCATACCAGAGGTTGGCCAGCGCGCGCACGCCCACGACGGACGAGAACATCGAGGTCAGGATGCCCAGGCAATGGACCACCGCGAAGCCGCGGATCGGGCCGGAACCGAATGCCAGCAGGGCCAGGCCGACAATCAGCGTAGTGAGGTTGGAGTCGAGAATCGTGCCCCAGGCGCGCTCGAAGCCATGGTGGATGGCCTGTTGCGGCGATGCCCCGTTGCGCAGTTCTTCCCGTATCCGCTCGTTGATCAGCACGTTCGAGTCGATCGCCATGCCCAGTGTCAGCGCGATGGCCGCGATGCCCGGCAGCGTGAGCGTGGCCTGCAGCATCGACAGCAGGGCCAGCAGCAGCAGCACGTTCAGGGTCAGGCCGACGGTCGAGAACACGCCGAACAGGTGGTAGTAGATGATGATGAAGACGGCGATCGCCAGGAAGCCGTACAGCGTCGAATGGAAGCCCTTCGAGATGTTGTCGGCGCCCAGGCTCGGGCCGATGGTGCGTTCCTCGATGATCGACATCGGCGCGGCCAGCGCGCCGGCGCGCAGCAGCAGCGCGGTGTCGGCGGCTTCCTCGGAGCTCATGCTGCCCGAGATCTGCACCTGGCCGCCGGCGATTTCGCTGCGGATGACCGGGGCCGTGACCACTTCGCCCTTGCCGTTCTCGAACAGCAGGATGGCCATGCGCTTGCCGATGTTGTCGCGGGTGACGTCGCGGAAGATGCGCGCGCCCTTGGAGTCCAGCGTCAGGTGGACGGCGGCCTGCTGGGTCTGCGAATCGCGGCCGGGCTGGGCGTCCTGCAGGTTTTCACCGGTCAGGACCACCTGGCGGCGCACCAGGATCGGGCGGCCGTCGCGGTCGGAGTAGCGCTCCAGGCCGAACGGCACGGTGCCGCCCAGCAGCGCGGCCTGCGCGGCGGGCGAGTCGTCGACCATGCGGATTTCGAGGGTGGCGGTGCGGCCCAGCAGTTCCTTGGCCTTGGCCACGTCCTGCACGCCGGGCAGCTGCACCACGATGCGGTCCGAACCCTGTTGCTGGATGACCGGCTCGGCCACGCCCAGTTCGTTGATCCGGTTGTGCAGCGTGTTGATGTTCTGCTTGAGCGCCGAGTCCTGCACGCGGGTGACGGCGGCCGGGTTCAGCGCGCCCAGCAGCAGCAGCTTGCCGTTCTCTTCGCTTTCGGTGAATTCCAGGTCGGGCAGGCGGCTGCGCAGCGTCGAGATGGCGCGGTCGCGGTCCTGCGCGCTGGCGAAGGTGGCGGCCACGCTCATGCCCGAGCGTTCGACGCCGGCCACGTTGACCTTCTGGTCGCGCAGCACCGAGCGCACGTCGGCGGCCAGCGAGTCGTAGCGGGCGGTCAGGGCGCCCTGCATGTCCACTTGCAGCAGGAAGTGCACGCCGCCGCGCAGGTCCAGGCCCAGGTACATGGGCTTGGGGGCGAACCAGCCCATCGCGCGCATCCAGGTGGGCGAGGCCGGCAGCAGGTTCAGCGCCACGGTGTAGTGCGGGTCGCCCTGGACGGTATTGAGGGATTTGTCGATGAGGTCGCGCGCCTGCAGTTGCAGGTCGGTCGACGTGAAGCGGGCGCGCACGGTGCCGAGCGTGCCGTTCTGTTCGTAGTAGACCCCTTCATTGGGGATCTTGGCGTCGGTCAGGATCTGCTGGACCCGTTCCAGCATGGCCGGATCCACCTTGATGGTGGCCTTGGCGCTGGACACCTGGACCGCGGGCGATTCGCCGTAGAAATTGGGAAGCGTATACAGCAGGCCGATAAGGACCGCAATCAGGACCGTAATGTACTTCCAGAGGGGATAGCGGTTCATTGCCGGCTACGTCATGTAAGAGTGGAGAAAAGGCCGCCCGGGCGGCTGGCGCGACGGGCGGCGGGGCGGCTGCCGTCGGGCCCTGGGCCCGGCGGCGGAGCTCCTATGGGACGCTTACAGGGCCTTGATGGTTCCCTTGGGCAGAACGGTCGACACCGACGACTTCTGCATGATGATCTCGACCGGCTTGTCGGCCAGTTCCGAGACTTCGACGGTGACGTAGCTGTCGTTCACCTTGGTGACCTTGCCCAGCATGCCGCCGGCGGTCACGACTTCGTCGCCCTTGGCCAGGGCGGCGATCAGGTTGCGGTGTTCTTTCTGGCGCTTCATCTGGGGACGGATCATCAGGAAGTAGAGGATCACGAACATCAGGATGATGGGCAGCATGCCCATCAGCGCATTGCCTTCGGGGGCGGCCTGGGCCACGACGAGGCTGGCGGTATCGATAGCGGACATGTAATTCTCCTGCGTGTAGTCTGTTTGGGTTTGTTTGTATCGTGCTGTCGCCGATCTTGTTCTGCGCCCATCCCCGCGCGAGCCATGGATAGGGCAAGCCGACTATTGTAGCGAGGTTAAGGCCCCCACGCCGCGCGCACTTCGTGCGCTAGCTGCCCCCCGAGGGGGCTGCCCCGCCTTGGGGCGGCCCGGCGGCGGGGCGGCTGTTCTAGCATGAGGCTCGGCCTGTGCGCAGTAGTGGGGGCGGAGGCACGAATTAAAAGCCCCTGTTCGGGTTCTCCCGATGTCGTGTGGGAAAAATGCGTCGGTTGCAGGTGGTTCTGTATATCAATTGAGATACACTGGATCGACACCCCTCGCAGGAATGCCCATGCCCCAGACCTCGATGCTCCACGTCCGCGTGGACGACAAGCTCAAAGCCGACGCCACCGAAAAGCTGGCTGAATTCGGCCTGACGATTTCCGACGCAGTGCGCATCCTGCTAACGCGGGTGACCAAGGAAGGCGGCCTGCCCGCCGGGCTGACCACCGATGCCCAGGCCCACGATGCGTGGTTCCGCGCGAAGGTCCAGGAAGCCCTGGCCGATGCCGGGCCGATGGTCCCGCATCAGCAGGTCATGGATGAAGCCCAGGCGCTGATCGACCGGAAGCGTCGTGCCCGCAGTTGAATGGTCGTCCGTCGCCAGGGCCGACCTGCTGGCCATTGTCGACTACATCTCGGATGACAATCCAGACGCTGCCCAGCGCCTCAAGGACGAAGATGCGCTTACCGTGAGGATCTTGCGCATCCTGCATGCCGCGCAGCAATGGCCGCCGCAGTGACCCCCCCGCTGCGTCGCTGAGCGCGATCCGCAGGCAGCATGGCGCCGGCGCCGTCCCGCTACTCCACCCCGCGCGCCCGGTCGGCCGCGAACTGTGCGCGCCAGGCGTCGAAGCGGCCCTCGGCGATGGCTTCCCGCATTTCCTTCATGATGGTCAGGTAGAAATGCAGGTTGTGCAGCGTGTTCAGGCGCGCGCCGGTGATCTCGTTGGCGCGCTGCAGGTGGTGCAGATAGGCGCGCGAGAAGTTGGCGCAGGTGTGGCAGGCGCAGCTCGGGTCCAGCGGACGGGTGTCGTCGCGGTACTTGGCGTTGCGGATCTTGACGTCGCCGAAGCGGGTGAACAGCCAGCCGTTGCGGGCGTTGCGGGTCGGCATGACGCAGTCGAACATGTCGACGCCGCGGCTCACGCCCTCGACCAGGTCTTCCGGCGTGCCCACGCCCATCAGGTAGCGCGGCGCCTGGGCCGGCAGCTTGGGCGTCACGTGCGCCAGGATGCGCATCATGTCTTCCTTGGGCTCGCCCACCGACAGGCCGCCGATGGCGTAGCCGTGGAAACCGATGTCCTGCAGGCCGGCCAGGGACTCGTCGCGCAGCGACTCGTACATGCCGCCCTGGACGATGCCGAACAGCGCGTTGGGGTTCTCCAGCTTGTCGAATTCCTCACGCGAGCGGCGCGCCCAGCGCAGCGACATGCGCATCGAGCGGGCCGCTTCCTCGACGGTCGCGGGGCGGCCGTCGATCTCGTAGGGCGTGCATTCGTCGAACACCATGACGATGTCCGAGTTCAGCGAGCGCTGGATGCGCATCGATTCCTCGGGCGTCAGGAACAGGCGGGCGCCGTCGATGGGCGAGGCGAACTTCACGCCTTCCTCGGTGATCTTGCGCATGCCCTGCAGGCTGAACACCTGGAAACCGCCCGAGTCGGTCAGGATCGGCTTGTCCCACTGCATGAAGCCGTGCAGGCCGCCATGCTTTTCCATGATTTCCGTGCCCGGGCGCAGCCACAGGTGGAAGGTGTTGCCCAGCACGATCTGCGAGCCGATCTCCTTGAGCTCGTGCGGCATCATCGCCTTGACGCTGCCATAGGTGCCCACGGGCATGAAGATGGGCGTTTCCACCACGCCGTGGTTGAGCGTGATGCGGCCGCGGCGGGCGCCGCCGTCGGTGGCGAGCAGTTCGAAATTCAGTCCGGTCATGGGGCGAGGGATTCGATGAACATGGCGTCGCCGTAGCTGAAGAAGCGGTAGCGCTGGGCGACGGCGTGGGCGTAGGCGCGGCGGATCGGCTCGACGCCAGCCAGCGCCGACACCAGCATCAGCAGGGTCGACTGGGGCAGGTGGAAGTTGGTGACCAGCGCGTCGATGACGCGGTACTGGTAGCCGGGGGTGATGAACAGGCGCGTGTCGCCTTGGGCGGCGGCCAGCGGCAGGCCGGGGGCGGTGCGGCCCTCGGTCTGGGCGGCGGCCGATTCCAGGGCGCGCACGCTGGTGGTGCCGACCGCGATCACGCGGCCGCCGCGGGCGCGGGCCGCGGCAATGGCGTCCACCGTGGCCTGCGGCACGGTGAACCATTCGGCGTGCATGATGTGGTCGGCCAGGCTGTCCACGCGCACCGGCTGGAAGGTGCCGGCGCCGACGTGCAGCGTGACGAAGGCGCGCTCCACGCCCAGCGCCGCCAGGCGGTCCAGGGTGGGCTGGTCGAAGTGCAGGCCGGCGGTCGGCGCCGCCACGGCGCCCGGCTCGCGGGCGTAGACGGTCTGGTAGCGGTCGTCGTCGCCGGCGTCGGCGGCGTGCGTGATGTACGGCGGCAGCGGCGTGGCGCCGTGGGCGTCCAGCAGCTCCAGCACGGGGCCGGGGAAGCGGATGTCGAACAGCTCGCCCTCGCGGCCCAGCACCGTGGCGTCGAAGGCGTCGGCCAGCCGCAGCACCATGCCGGCGCCGGGCGACTTGCTGGCGCGCACGTGCGCCAGGGCGCGGTCGGTGTCGACGATGCGCTCGACCAGCACCTCGACCTTGCCGCCGGTGATCTTGTGGCCGGCCAGGCGCGCCTTGATGACGCGGGTGTCGTTGAACACCAGCAGGTCGCCGGGGCGCAGCAGCCCCTCCAGGTCGGCGAACTGGCGGTCATGCAGCTGGCTGGCGCCATCCAGGTGCAGCAGGCGGCTGCCCGTGCGCTGGGCGGCGGGCGTCTGCGCGATGAGCTCGGGAGGCAGCTCGTAGTCGAAATCGGAAACGGTAAGGGCTTGCACGCGGGTATCGGTATCAGGGGCGGGCGCGGCCTGGGCCGGCCGCCGGGCCGCCAGCTTGGGCGGCGGCAAAAAGGCGAGCCGGACCCGTCGGGTCGGCTCTGGGCAACTGACTATTGTAAAGGGGCTGGCGAAAAGGGCGGCCGGACCGGCCGGCGGACTCAGCGTCCGCCGCGCCAGCCGAGCCGGCGCGAACAGTCGGCGGCGGCCGCCGCCAGGGCCCGCAGCGGCGTGCCGTCCGGCGCCAGGTCGAAGCCGCCGTGCAGCCCCAGGCCGGTGATGGCCCCGGCCAGCTGGCCCTGGGCGTCCAGCACCGGCAGCGCGGCCGAGTCGATGCCGTGCAGCAGGTGGCCGCTGACGCTGGCGTAGCCGCGCTGGCGCGTGGCCTGCCAGCGCGCCCGCAGCGCGGCGGCGGGGTCGGCCGGATCGAGCGGCAGGCCGGCAGCGGCGGGATCGTCCAGCCACTGCGCGGCGTCGGCGCCCTGGCGCCGCGCAGTGTCCCATTCGGCCAGCGCGCGCGGCAGCGCCAGCGCTTCCGGCAGCCAGGCGGCGAAGACGCGCCCGGTGGCGCTGTTGAGCAGCGGCAGCACCGAGCCGACGCGCACGTTGACGGTGACCGGCAGCCGCGCGTCGCGCCACTGGACGATGGTGGGGCCGTGCTGGCCCCAGACCGAGATGAAGACGGTCTGGCCGATGGCGGCGCTCAGGTCTTCCAGGCAGCCGGCCGCCAGTTTGACGAAATCCACCTCGGCCAGCGCCGCCAGCCCGGTGTGCAGGGCCTGCGGCCCGAGCCGGTAACGGGCGCTGGCCGGATCCTGCTCGACGTAGCCGCGCCGCTCCAGCGACACCAGGTAGCGGTGCGCCTTGGCGCGCGGCATGTCCAGGCTGCGGCCCAGTTCCGACACCGACACGGCGCCGCCCAGCTCGGCCAGACGGGTCAGGACGTCTAGGGCGATTTCGGCCGACTGGATCCCGGTGCTGCTTTCTGTTGACATCAGTTTGTCTCTTATTAGAATACGTGTATCACTAAAAAATACATCAGCGTGCCGTGGCGGACAAACATCCGGGCTGGATGACCGGCCCGGGGCGCGGACGGACAAAGACGGAGACAAGCAATGAAGATGTCCATCTTCTCGGTGCAGGACCACTACCCCGACCAGCCCCGCAGCCTGGGCCAGCTCTACGGCCAGGTGCTGGAGCAGGCGCGCCGCGCCGAACAGCTGGGCTACGACACCTTCTGGGTGGCCGAGCACCATTTCCATGAATATGGCGCGGTGCCCAATCCGGCGGTGTTCCTGGCGGCGCTGTCGCAGCAGACGACGCGGCTGCGGCTGGGCACGGCGATCTCGATCCTGACCTTCCACAACCCGCTGACGGTGGCCGAAAACTATGCCCTGGTGGACCAGCTTTCGCAAGGCAGGCTGTCGCTGGGCGTGGGCTCGGGCTATCTGAAGCACGAGTTCGAGGGCTACGACGTCGATCCGGCCACCAAGCGCGAGCGCTTCGACGAGAACCTGATGCTGGTCGAGCGCCTGCTGGCCGGCGAGCGCGTCAGCCATGAAGGCAAGTTCAACCGCATCCACGAGGTGCGCCTGAACGTGCAGCCGGTGCAGCAGCCGGTGCCGGTGTACGTGGCGATCCTGCGCCGCGAGGCCGCCTACCACGTCGGCCGCCAGGGCCGCCGCATGCTGTTCGTGCCCTACGCGGCGGTGGACAACTTCGAAGAGATCGGCCTGATGATGCAGGACTACCGCCGCGGCCTGGCCGAGGCCGGCATCGAGGACGCCAGCGGCATGGCGGCGGTGGCGCTGCACACCCACGTGGCCGCGACCGACGACGAGGCCCGCGAACGCGCCGCCCGCGCCTTCGACCTGTACGTGGAGACCCGCCTGTATGCGCGCAAGCAGGTCTACGACGACATCATCGCCAGCGGCCTGTCGCTGTTCGGCTCGGCCCGCACCGTGGCCGACAAGCTGGCGCGGCTGGCCGACATGGGCCTGGACCACGTCATGAGCCTGCACAACTTCGGCCTGATGCCGCAGGACCGGGTGCTGGACTCGATGCAGCGGCTGATGGCCGAAGCCATGCCGCTGTCGGGCGTGCGTCCCGCCAGCGCGGTGCCGGCCTGACCGGCCGCCCCGCGCAAGCCGCCATGAGCGTCAGCCACGATCTCAGCCCGGCCCATCTGCGCCGGGCGCTGGGGCGCTACGCCACCGGCGTCACGGTGGTGACCGCCGCCGGCGCCGACGGGCCGATCGGCCTGACCGTCAATTCCTTCGCCCCGGTATCGCTGGAGCCGCCGCTGGTGCTGTGGAGCCTGCGCCGCGCCAGCATCCACTACGCCGACTTCACCTCGCGCGGCGGCTTCGCCATCCATGTGCTGGGGGCGCCGCAGCGCGACCTGGCGCGGGTGTTCTCGCAGCCGGTGGCCGACCGCTACGCCGGACTGGACTGGTACGCCACCGAGGACGGCATTCCCGTGTTCGACGAGTGCGCCGCCCGCTTCGAGTGCGCCACCCGCCAGGTGCTGGAGGTGGGCGACCACGCCGTGCTGATCGGCGAGGTGCGGCGCCTGCACGCCCCCGACGACCACGGCGGCGCCCTGGTTTTCCATAATGGGTCCTTTCTGTCGCACTTGGGGGATCCCGTCGTATAACGCTTTCTACGCCGTAGCGGATCGGCAAGACGCATAACGATATCCGCGCCCAAAGGAGACACCGCATGACCCCTCGTAGCACTTTGACGGCCGCGCTGGCGGCCCTGCTGGTCGCGGGCGCCGCGCCCGCGCTGGCGCAGGTGAAGATCGGCGCCACCCTGTCCACCACCGGTCCCCAGGCCTCGCTGGGCATTCCCGAACGCAACACCATCAGCCTCCTGCCCACCGAGATCGGCGGCGCCAAGGTCGAATACGTGGTGCTGGACGACGCCTCCGACACCACCCGCGCGGTCAGCAATTCGCACAAGCTGATCTCGGAAAACCAGGTCGACCTCATCATCGGTTCGACCACTACCCCCAACACCATGGCCATGCTGGACACCGTGGCCAGCGGCGCCACCCCGGTCATCACGCTAGCCTCGTCGGCGCGCCTGATCGACCCGGTGGACGACAAGCGCCGCTGGGTCTTCAAGACGCCGCACTCCGACTCCCTGATGGCCGAGGGCATCGCCCGCCACGCCGCCGCCAACGGCGTCAAGAAGCTGGCCTTCATCGGTTTCAATAACGCCCTGGGCGAAACCTTCTGGGTGGAAGTGGAAAAGGCCGCCAAGCAGCACGGCATCGAGATCGTCGGCAAGGAAAGCTTCGCGCCCACCGACACCTCGGCGGTGGCGCAGACGCTGAAGCTGGTCGGCGCCGCCCCCGACGCCGTGGTGGTGGGCGCCTCCGGCACGCCGGCGGCGATGCCGGCGCGGGCGCTGCGCGAACGCGGCTTCAAGGGCAAGATCTACTTCAACCACGGCGTGGCCAACAACGACTTCCTGCGCGTCTGCGGCCCGGCCTGCGACGGCGCCTGGGTGCCGGTGGGGCCGGTGATGGTGGCCGACCTGCTGCCGGACACCCACCCGGTCAAGGCCACGGCCCAGGCGTTCGCCAGGAAGTACGAGGCCGCCAACGGCCCGGGCAGCGTGTCGCTGTTCGCCGCCTACACCTGGGACATCGGCCTGCTGCTGCAGCAGGCCGTGCCGGTGGCGCTCAAGCAGGCCAAGCCCGGCACCCCGGAATTCCGCGCGGCCCTGCGCGACGCCCTGGAAAACGTCAAGAACCTGCCGACCGCCACCGGCGTGGTCAACATGAGCCCGACCGACCACAACGGCCTGGACGAGCGCGCGCTGGTCATGGCCACCGTGGCCGGCGGCAAGTGGAAACTGCAGTAGCCGCCCCCCGGCGAGGGCGGCCGGCGCGCGCTTTCGGCGGGCGCGGCCGCCCGTAACCGTCCCAGGTTTTGTATGCTCACGGTTTTGCAGCACGAGCAACCGGGTGGACAGGGCATGACGGGACTAGGGAAAAAGCGTGTGGGCGGGCCGCGGCAATGGCTGGCCGGCGGACTGCTGGCCCTGGCGGCCGGCACGGCCTGCGCCCAGGTGCAGGGCCTGCCCCCGAGCGTGGTCAACGCCTGGAAGGCCAGCAAGCTGCCGGACAGTTCGCTGTCGCTGGTGGTGCAGGAAGTCGGCGGTCCGCGCCTGGCGACGCTGAACGCCAAGGAAGCGCGCAACCCGGCGTCGGTGATGAAGCTGGTCACCACCTGGGCGGCGCTGTCCGAGCTGGGCCCCAACTACGTCTGGCGCACCGCCTTCATGACCGAGCCGGGCGCCCGGCCCGACGCCAAGGGCGTGCTGTCGGGGCCGCTCTACCTGCGCGCCGGCGGCGATCCGCAATTCCTGATGCAGGACCTGTGGGTGCTGCTGCGCGAACTGCGCCTGCGCGGCGTCAAGCAGATCAATGACCTGGTGATCGACCGCAGCATCTTCGGCCAGGTCGCCACCGACCCCGGCGCCTTCGACGGCGCCCCCGACCGCGCCTACAACGCCAGCCCCGACGCGCTGATGGTGGGCTTTGGCGCGGTGCGCATCCTGTTCACCCCCGACTCCGCCGCCAACAAGTGGGTGCCGCTGATCGACCCGCCGTTGCCCGGCCTGAAGATCGAGGGCCGGGTCGAATGGAGCGACGCGCGTTGTCCGGGCGCGCCCGTGGTCAACACCGACCCGGTCATCACCCAGCAGGGCATCACCCTGCGCGTCAGCGGCAAGGTGGCCGGTTCCTGCGGCGAATTCGACCTGTACCGGCTGGCGCTGTCGCAGACCGATTACGCCACCGAGGTCTTCCGCCTGCTGTGGAAGGAACTGGGCGGCACGTTCAAGGGCCAGGTGCGTTCCGGCATGGTGCCGGGCGACGCCGTGGTGCTGGCCTCGCACGACTCGCCCACGCTGGCCGAGGTGATCCGCCAGATCAACAAGCGCAGCAACAACGTCATGGCGCGCACGCTGCTGCTGACCCTGGGCGCGGAAAAGGGCCGCCGGCCGGCCACCGTGGCCAGCAGCGGCGCCGTGGCCAAGGGCCTGCTGGCCAGGCAGGGCCTGGACATGCCGGAGCTGGTGATCGACAACGGCGCCGGCCTGTCGCGCGACGCCCGGGTGTCGGCCGACAGCCTGGCGTCGATGCTGACCGTGGCCTGGAACTCCCCCGTCATGCCGGAGTACATTTCATCCCTCGCGATCGCCGGGGTCGATGGCACGGTGCGCCGCCGCATGAAAGGCGACGGCACGCTCGGCATGGCCCACCTGAAAACCGGGTCGTTGCGCGACGTGCGCTCGATCGCCGGTTACGTGCTGGGCGCCAGCGGCAAGCGCTATGTGGTGGTCAGCATCGTCAACCACGAGCAGGCCGGCGCCGTGCGGGCCTTCGACGACGCCCTGATCGCCTGGCTGGCCGAACAATAAAGGTTGACGCGGCCCCCTGCATCCACCCGGCAAACCGATTACGATTCTTGGGCGCGCGCCGTATTTCCGGCGGCGCCTGAGGCGAACAACCCTGTCTATCAATATTCTGGAGATTTACGCACATGCCCGTGCACGAAATCCGCCATCCGCTGATCCGCCACAAGCTCGGGATCATGCGTCGCGCCGACCTCAGCACCAAGAGCTTCCGTGAACTGTCGCAGGAAGTGGGCGCGCTGCTCACGTACGAAGCGTCCAAGGACCTGCCGCTGGCCCCCGCCACCGTCGAAGGCTGGTGTGGCGCCGTGCAGGTCGAGAAGATCGCCGGTAAGAAGGTCACCGTGGTGCCCATCCTGCGCGCCGGCATCGGCATGCTGGACGGCGTGCTCAGCCTGATCCCGGGCGCCAAGGTCAGCGTGGTGGGCGTGGCCCGCAACGAAGAGACCCTGGAGGCCCACACCTACCTGGAACGCCTGGTGGGCGAGCTGGACCAGCGCCTGGCGCTGATCGTCGATCCGATGCTGGCCACCGGCGGTTCCATGGTCGCCGCCATCGACCTGCTCAAGCGCGCCGGCTGCAAGGAAATCCGCGCGCTGGTGCTGGTGGCCGCGCCGGTCGGCATCGACGCGGTGCTGGCCAAGCACCCGGACGTCCATATCTACACCGCGTCCATCGACGACGGCCTGAACGAGCATGGCTACATCATGCCGGGCCTGGGCGACGCGGGCGACCGCATCTTCGGCACCACCCAGAAGACCGACTGAGGTCTGCCTCCCCGGGCGGCGTGGCCCGGGCCCGCCGCCATCGGCCGCCAGCGGCCGCGCCGGGCGGGCGCTACGCCGCCAGTCTTTGCGGCGCGCCTTCCAGGTGCTCGCCGAACCAATGCAATGATTGCGCCAGTCCCGCCACCTCGCCCACGATCAGCAGGGCGGGCGAGCGGATGGCGTGCGCCCGCGCCAGGCGCGGCAGGTCCTCAAGCGCGCCCGACAGCACCCGCTGCTCGGGCCGGCTGCCGTTCTCGATCAATGCGAACGGCGTCGTGGCGGCGCGGCCATGGCGGATCAGCCGCTGCGTCAGCAGTTCCAGCTGGCCCACGCCCATGTAGAACGCCAGCGTCTGGCGTTCGCGCGCCAGCGCCGGCCAATCCAGGTTGTCCTCGTCCTCGCGGCAGTGCGCCGTCACCAGGCGCACCGATTGCGCGTGCTCGCGGTGCGTCAGCGGAATGCCGGCATAGGCCGCACAGGCCAGCGCCGCGGTGATGCCGGGCACCACCTCGTAGCGCACGCCGTGCGCGCGCAGGTGTTCCAGTTCCTCGCCGCCGCGGCCGAAGATGAAGGCGTCGCCGCCCTTGAGCCGCACCACGCGGCGGCCCAGGCGGGCGTGCTCGACCAGCAGGGCGTGGATGCGCGCCTGGGTCGCGTGATGGTCCTCGCCCGGCAGTTTGCCCACCGAGATGCGTTCGGCGTCGCGGCGCGCCAGCGACATGATGTCGTCGCTGACCAGCCGGTCGTAAAGGATCACGTCGGCCTCGTTCAGCGCGCGCAGCGCCTTCAGCGTCAGCAGGCCCGGATCGCCGGGGCCGGCGCCGACCAGCACCACGCTGCCTTCGGCCGGCGCCAGCGGCTGGGCCAGGGCGGTCTCCAGCGCGGCTTCGGCGTCCTGCGGGCGCTGCTGGCGCAGCAGGCCGGCCACGGGGCCGTCCAGCAGCCAGTCATAGAAGCGGCGCCGCGCGCCCAGATCGGGGTGGCCGGCGCGGATGCGCTGGCGGTAGCGTTCGGCCAGGCCGGCCAGGCGGCCCAGGCTGTGGTCGAACAGGGATTCGATGCGTTCGCGCAGGCGCCGCGCCAGCACCGGCGCCACGCCCGACGAGGAAATGGCGACGATGATCGGCGAGCGGTCGACGATGGACGGCACCTGGAACGACGACAGTTCAGGATCGTCCACCACGTTGCTGAAGATGCGGCGAGCCCGCGCGGCGTCAGAGACCGCCGCGTTGACGCCGCGGTCATCGGTGGCGGCCACCGCCAGCCACGCGCCATCAAGCCAGGCGGGGTCGAAGCGGCCCGCCAGGTGGCGGATGCGGCCCGCCGCCAGCAGCTCCGCCAGCGCCGGCGTCAGCTCGGGCGCGCCAACGGCGACATCGGCATGGGCTTCGAGCAGGGCCAGCGTCTTGCGCTCGGCCACCGCGCCGCCGCCCACGACCAGCACGGGCCGGTCTTTCAGATCGGCAAATATCGGGAAAAGCTTCATCACGCAGCCTCGGGCGCACCCGGCAGAAGGTCAAACGATCATAGGGATCGGGTTTCATCCCCACAACTTCTGATTTCTTGAATCCATATAGCCACAACTTATTTGGCGCGGCCCGCCCGCGGGTTGCGCCGGCTCAACTCATGCAAGTTCCATGCCCGCGTGCAGGCGCCGGCCAAGCCAGGAAATAAGCGCATCGGGCAGCGCCCGCGAGGGCGGGGACGCCCGGCCGCGGGAGGGGCGGGGGCGGGCAGGGCGCCGGATTCGAGGCCGCGGGAACCGCCCGCACATCGATGGTGCGTCGCCGCATTCGTTTACGCACCAAGTTGGATCGCGCGGCGCGCCGGCCATCTTCGGGCGCGGTTTCCGGCGCGGCCGCGCACGGCCTCGCGGATCGCCGCAAACCCAGTGGGCGCGCGGGTGCGCGGCGACCGTGACGGGCGCGCCAGGCCACTTGGCACGCCGATTGCTTAACCGTTGATGGACGGGCCGCGCGCGGTCCGTCCACGCCAAGCGCCGCGATCCGCGGCAGGGAACAACGACGTTCCGCAGCGCCAACGGGTTGTTCCCGATCGGCGCGCGGGACGTTTTTTTTTGCCAGGAGCCTCGTATGACGCCAGTGAAACCCCGCCTGCCCGCCGCCACGGGTCCGGATTCGACCACCGACGCCAGCCGCCGCAAGTGGCTGGCCGGCACCGCGCGCGCCGTGGCCGGCGCCGGCCTGCTGTCGCTGGTCGACCCGCTGGTGCGCGCCGGCGCCTGGGCCGCGGGCAGCGACGCCCCCGAGAAGGCCGAGGTGAAGATCGGCTTCATTCCGCTGACCGACTGCGCCTCGGTCGTCATGGCCTCGGTGCTGGGCATCGACAAGAAGTACGGCGTCACCATCACGCCGTCCAAGGAAGCCTCCTGGGCCGCCGTGCGCGACAAGCTGCTCAACGGCGAGCTGGAGATGGCCCACGTGCTGTACGGCCTGATCTACGGCGTGCAGCTGGGCGTGGGCGGGCCGAAGAAGGACATGGCCGTGCTGATGAACCTGAACCAGAATGGCCAGGCCATCACCCTGTCGAACAAGCTGCTGCAGGCCGGCGCCCGCGATGGCGAATCGCTCGCCAAGGTGATGGCGTCAGAGAAGCGCGAATACACCTTCGCCCAGACCTTCCCGACCGGCACCCACGCCATGTGGCTGTACTACTGGCTGGCCGCCTACGGCATCGACCCGATGAAGGACGCCAAGGTCATCACCGTGCCGCCGCCGCAGATGGTGGCCAACATGCGCGTGGGCAACATGGACGGCTTCTGCGTGGGCGAACCGTGGGGCGCGCGCGCCATCCTCGACAAGATCGGCTTTACCTCGGTGACCACCCAGGCCATCTGGACCGACCATCCCGAAAAAGTGCTGGGCACCAGCGCCGATTTCGTGGCGCGCAATCCGAACACCGCGCGCGCCGTCACCGCCGCCATCCTGGAAGCGGGCAAATGGATCGACGCCTCGCCCGAGAACCGCCGCAAGACGGCCGAGACCATCGCCGCCAAGTCCTACGTCAACACCGACGCCAGCGGCATCGTCGACCGCATGCTGGGCCAGTACGACGATGGCTTGGGCAAGCGCTGGAGCGACGCGCACGCGATGCGTTTTTCGGGCGACGGTGCGGCCAACTTCCCGTACCTGAGCGACGGCATGTGGTTCCTCACCCAGCACAAGCGCTGGGGCCTGCTCAAGGAGCATCCCGACTATCTGGCCGTGGCGCGCCAGGTCAACCGCATCGATGTCTACAAGCAGGCCGCGCAGGCCGCCGGCATTGCCTTGCCCGCCGGCGAGATGCGCAGTTCCACCCTGATCGACGGCGTCGTTTGGGATGGCAGCAACCCGACGGCCTATGCCGACGGTTTCAAGGTCAAGGCCTGAGCGCCCCTTTGCACAGGAGAGAATCGCGATGTCTACCGTAACGAGTATGGAGCGGGCGGCGCCCGTGGCCGCGCCCGCCGCCGCGCCG
>ERZ1739169.115-NODE-115-length-23260-cov-17.142254_pt1 | contig 23260 bp, 20 predicted proteins | sample MGYA00581756_ERZ1739169 | MGnify/ENA primary metagenome ERZ1739169 (study PRJEB40789, sample SAMEA7425667) | Salamandra salamandra | biome: salamander skin | place: Germany | collected 2020-03 | study: cvxcv | reverse complement strand
CCGGAGCGAAGGCTCCGGACCGCAATCGTAGCCCCGCCATCCCCCGCCTGCCCCGACACCCGCGGCTAAAGAACCCAACCCGCCGCAAAAAGAACTCTAAGCAAGTTCCTTCAACAACAACTCCCAAAACTTCAACCGCTGCTCCAACGTAGAAACCAAGATGTACTCATTCAACGTATGTGCGCCGTCTCCGTCCGCCCCAAGGCCATCCAGCGTCGGAATCCCCATGGCCGAGGTGAAGTTGGCGTCGCTGCCGCCGCCGGTCATCGGCGCGTCTTCCAGCAGGAAGCCGGCGCGTTCCGCGTAGCCTTGCACCAGCGCCAGCAGCGCGGCGGCTTCTTCGGTCTTCACCATCGGCGGGCGGTTCAGTTCCACGTCGATGTCCAGTTCCACATCCGGGCCCACCGCGCACAGCTCGCGCATGCGGCGCAGCACGTCTTCGGCCGCGCCCATGTCGGGCACGCGGAAGTCCACCACGCAGCGGCACAGCGCCGGCACGGTGTTGGTCACCGTGCCGCCGGCGATGGTGCCCACGCTCACGGTGATGCCGCGCTCGTAGTCCGTCATCGCTTCCAGCGCCAGCACCTGGTGCGCCATTTCGCGGATCGCGCTGCGGCCCTTCTCGTGCTGCATGCCGGCGTGGGCCGGGCGGCCCTTGACGTTCAGGTTCAGCATGCCGGTGCCCTTGCGCGCCGTCACGCACTTGCCGCCGTTGGGGCGGGCCGGTTCGCACACCAGCGCGTACTTGGCGTTGGCGGCGAAGCGCTCGATGTGCACGCGCGAGGCGTGGCTGCCGGTCTCCTCGTCGGGCACCACCAGGAAGTCCACCGGCAGTTGCGTCGCGCCGGGGCGGGCCACGCTGGCCAGCGCCGTCAGCGCCAGGTAGATGCCGGCCTTCATGTCATAGCTGCCGGGGCCGTAGAGGCGGTCGCCGTCGATGCGCACCGGATTCTCCAGCAGCGTGCCGACCGGATGCACCGTGTCCATGTGCGCCAGGATCAGGATGCCGGGGCGGGTGTCGCCGGGGGCGCGGTTGGTGGCGTACAGCAGCGGGCCGGTGGTGGGGCCGAGGGACGACAGTTCCACCGTCAGGCCGGCCGCGGCGGCGTAGTCGGCGATGATGCGGGCCATCGCGGCGATGCCGTCGGGGAAGTTCGAGGGCGATTCGCATTGCAGCCAGCTCTGGATGCCGGCGACGAGTTGTTCAGTGCGGGAAGTGGACATGGCGATTCTGCTAGCGGGAATGAAAGGGAACGTTCAGGCGACCTGCTGGCCGGCCAGGCGGGCCAGCTCGGCATCGCTCGGCATGGCGCCGTCGAACCACAGGCTGGCGCAGACCGCGGACATGGCGCGGCCGTCGTGGCCGATGCCGGGCACCACCTGCAGCGTCCAGTTGAACGGCACGCCGCGGCGCTCGGCTTCCTTGCGGCCGGCCTCGAAATAGTTGTGGGCGCGAGCGAAGCGGTGCGGGCCCTGGCGCATGGCGGCCGGTTCCGACGGCAGGTTGGGATCGTCGGTGGCGATGTCCTGGTCGCCGGCCAGGATCGTCATCGGGTACGCCAGCAGTTTGACCAGGTGGTCTTCGGTCAGGCCGACGCCGTCCATGCCTTCGGGGAACGGATGGTCGAAGGTCGGCAGCGTGTACCAGCCCGGGTTGCCGGCCGCCACGGCCTTGAACGGCGCGTGCGACTGGCTGCTCATCAGGCGGTGCACGAACTGGCCGCCGGCGGAGTGGCCGAACAGGTAGACGTTCTGGCCGTCGGTGATCTCGGCGTCGATCATGTCGCGGATCACGTTGCCCACCAGCGCGTAGGTCCAGCCGTCGATGTGGCGCGGGTTGCCGCCGGCCGAGAACACGCGGCCGTTGTTGTAGCTCTCGACGCCCGGCCAGATCTCGTTGGAGAAGGTCAGCGCCACGATCAGCAGCTTGTGCTTGTCGGCGGCCTCGACCCAGAAGTCGCGGTATTCGTCGCCGTTGCGCAGCACGCCGTGCTGCACGATCACCACCGGACGGTCCGGGGTGTAGCCGTAGGGGCGATAGGTCTGCAGCTTGAACGGGCGATCGGAATTGCGATCCTCGTCGATATAGGCGATGGCGTTGCGGCCGGCATGGCCCATTTCGATGGCGATGCGGTCCACGTTGGACATGTCAGAGGGTTTCATGGCGTTCAGGCGGTGGCTTCGTTCAGATGGCAGGCCGACCAGTGGCCCGGAGAGATTTCCTTCAACGTCGGCGCCTGCTCGCGGCAGCGCGGCATGGCGTGCGGGCAGCGCGGGTTGAAGGTACAGCCCGACGGCGGGTTCAGCGGCGACGGGATTTCGCCCTTGATGGGCGTGAACTTGCGGCCGCGGCGGGCCACGTCCGGCACCTCGGCCATCAGGGCCTGGGTGTACGGATGGTTGGCGCGCGCGAAGATCTCGGCCGAGGTCGAGATCTCGACGATCTTGCCCAGGTACATGATAGCCACGCGATCCGAGATGTGGCGCACCACGCCCAGGTCGTGGCTGATGAACAGGTAGGTGAAACCGTGCTGCTCGCGCAGGTCCATGAACAGGTTGATGACCTGCGCCTGGATCGACACGTCCAGCGCCGCCACCGGTTCGTCGCACACCAGGAACTTGGGCGCCACCATCAGCGCGCGGGCGATGCCGATGCGCTGGCGCTGGCCGCCCGAGATCTGGTGCGGGAAGCGGTCGCGGTACTCGGTGTCCAGGCCGACTTCGGTCAGCGCCTGGTCGATGCGCGCGGGAATCTCGGCCGACGGCGCCAGCTTGTGCACCTTGAGCGATTCGCCCAGGATCTGGCGCAGGCGCTGGCGCGGATTGAGCGAGGCCTGCGGATCCTGGAAGATCATCTGCACGCCCAGCGTATAGGCGAGCTTGTCGGCGCCGCGCAGGCGGCGCGCGTCCTGGCCCTGATACAGCAGGTCGCCTTCGGTCTGGCGGTGCAGGCCGGCGACGACGCGGCCCAGGGTGGACTTGCCGCAGCCGGACTCGCCCACCAGGCCGACGACTTCGCCGCGGCCGATGCGCAGGTCGACGCCGTTGACGGCATACACGGTGCGGCGGTCGATCGGGCGGCCGCCCAGGGCCAGGATGCGCTGGGCCAGGTCGGGACGCTGTTCGAAGCGCTTGTGGACGTTCCTGAGCTCGATGACAGGGGTATCGGCTTGACTCATGCTTGCTCGGCCTCGCGGGCGATCGGGACGTAACAGCGATAGCTGCGCGAACCTTCGGTGGTGACGGTGGGGGCTTGCTCGGTGCAGCGCGTGACCGCGTGGGTGCAGCGCGGCCGGAAGGCACAGCCCGACGGGCGGCCGGCCAGGCTCGGCGCCATGCCGTTGATCTGGTGCAGGCGCGCGCCCGGCGTGGTGGCGCCAGGCATCGAGTCCAGCAGGCCCCGGGTGTAGGGATGGCGCGGCGCGTCCAGCACCTGTTCGACCGGGCCGCTCTCGACGATGCGGCCGGCGTACATGACCGCGACGCGGTCGGCCAGCTCGGCCACCACGCCCAGGTCGTGGGTGATCCAGATCAGCGCCGTGTTGTGCTCGCGGCAGATCTCCTGCATGCGGTACAGGATCTGGCCCTGGATGGTCACGTCCAGCGCCGTGGTCGGCTCGTCGCAGATGATCAGGTCGGGCTTGTTGAGCATGGCGATGGCGATCGCCACGCGCTGGCGCATGCCGCCCGAGAATTCGTGCGGGTAGCTCTTCAGGCGCTTCTCCGGCGACGGAATGCCGACCATGGCCAGCGCCTCGCGGCAGCGTTCCATGGCCTCGGCGCGCGGCACGTCCTCGTGCGTCAGGATGGCTTCCATCATCTGCTCGCCGATGCGCAGGACCGGATTGAGCGTCATCAGGGGGTCCTGGAAGATCATGGCGATGCGGTTGCCGCGCAACTGGCGCATCTGCTCTTCTGAGAGCTTGCGCAGGTCGTTGCCCTTGAACTTCACTTCGCCGTCGACGACTTCTCCGGGCGGATCGATCAGCCCCAGCAGCGAGAAGCCGGTGACCGACTTGCCCGAGCCGGACTCGCCGACCAGGCCCACGATCTCGCCGCGGCGCACGGTCAGGTCGACGCCGTCGACCGCCAGCCAGGCGCCGGCCTCGGTATGGAATGCGGTGCGCAGGCCGCGCACATCAAGAAGGACGTCACTCATCGCTTGGGGTCCAGGCTTTCGCGCAGGCGGTCGCCCACGATGTTGATGGAGAGAATCAGCAGCAACAGCGCAATGCCCGGGAACAGACTGATCCAGTAGTCGCCCGACAGCAGGTACTGGAAGCCGTTGGAGATCAGCAGGCCCAGCGAGGGTTCGGTGATCGGCACGCCGACGCCCAGGAACGACAGCGTCGCTTCCAGCGCGATGGCGGTGGCGATCTGGATGGTGGCGAACACCATGACCGGACCCAGGCAGTTGGGCAGCAGGTGGAACACCATGATGCGCCAGGCCGGAAAGCCCAGGTTGGCGGCGGCCTCGACGTATTCCTTGCGGCGTTCCTGCAGCGCGCGGCTGCGCATGATGCGGGCATAGTGGCCCCACTGCACCAGCACCAGCGCCAGGATCACCTTGTCGACCCCGCGCCCCAGCACCACCAGCAGCACCAGCGCCACCAGGATGGTCGGGAAACCCAGGATGAAGTCGACGATGCGCATCAGCACGGTGTCGACCAGGCCGCCAATATAGGCGGCCACCAGGCCGACCGCGCCGCCCACGGCGGTGGCCAGCACCACGGCCGACAGGCCCACCATCAGGCTGATGCGCAGGCCATAGAGAATGGCGCTGAGCATGTCGCGGCCCTGGTCGTCGGTGCCGAGCCAGGCGATGCTGCCGTCCATCAGCGCCTGGCGCGGCGCCAGGCGGCCGTCCATCAGCGACAGGTTGGCCAGGTCATAGGGATTCTGCGGCGCGAAGTAGGGCGCGAACACCACCAGCAGCACCAGGATGGTGAGCGCGATGACCGAGCCGCGCACGGTCGGCCGGGCCCGCAGTTTCTTCAGGATCGAGGCGCGCTTGGGCGTATCGGCCAGGGGCTGGACGGTACGGGTGCGGCCGGTATTGGGAGATTGAGCCATGGCGATTATTGAGCAGGGGTCACGAGCTGCACGCGCGGATCGAGCGCGGCGTACAGGATGTCCACAACCAGGTTGATGACCACGAAGATCAGGGTGACCAGCATCACGTACGCGACCACCACGGGCCGGTCGAGCTGGTAGACGCTGTCGATGAGCAGCTTGCCCATGCCGGGCCACGCGAACACGGTCTCGGTGATGGTGGAATAGGCGATCAGGCTGCCGAATTCCATGCCGATGACGGTGACCACCGGGATCAGGATGTTGCGCAGGATGTGGCGGCGCACGATGCGGCCGGGCTTGATGCCCTTGGCGCGCGCGAACTTCACGTAGTCCTGGCTGCGGGCCTCGACCACGCCGGAGGCGGTCAGGCGCAGCACCAGCGCGATGTTGGCCAGCGCCAGGTTGATCGCCGGCATGATCAGGTGCGACCAGCCGTCGGCCGTCAGGATCGACAGGCGCACGCCGAGCACCGTCACGGTGTCGCCGCGGCCGGTGGCGGGCAGCCAGCCGAGCCACACCGCGAACAGCAGGATCAGCATCATGCCCTGCCAGAAGTTGGGCAGCGAGAAGCCCAGCACCGACGACGCCATGATGCCGCGGCCCAGGGGCTCATCGCGGTACAGGCCGGCCACCAGGCCCAGCGGAATGCCGATCACACAGGTCAGGCCGATGGCCACGATCACCAGCTCGAAGGTGGCGGGGATGCGTTGCACGATCAACTCGATGGCCGGGATGCCGTGCACGAACGACGTGCCCAGGTCGCCGTGCAGCGCGCGCCACAGGAATCCTGTGTATTGCTGCCACACGGGCAGGTCCAGGCCGAGGCGGGCGATCATCGCCTCGCGCGCCGCCTGGCTGGCTTCGGGGCTGACCAGCAGTTCGATCGGGTCGCCCACGGCATACACCGCGAAGAAGACCACGACCGAGACGGCCAGCAGCACGAACAGACTCTGGATCAGTCTGCGTAGGATGAAAAGGGCCACGTGATATTTCCTTGGTGGGCTCGGGGTTGCAGGCGCCGGAAACGGCGATCTTAATTAGCGGGCTTGGCCGACATGGCCAGGGTGTATTGGTCGGCGCGGCCTTCGTACGTCAGGCCCTTGCGGAACGCCCAGATGCTGCTCTCGAAATGCAGCGGAATGCTGGGCAGGTCGGCCAGCGCCAGGGTCAGGGACTCCTGCAGCAGCTTTTCGCGCACCGCCGGATCGACGGTGGTCAGGGCGCGCTTGAAGACCTTGTCGAAGGCCGGATTGTCATAACCGCCGTAGTTGCTGGTGCCCAGGCCGTGTTCCTTGTCGAAGGCGCTGACCCAGTACTGCAGGAACGACGAGGCCTCGCCGGTTTCCGACGACCAGCCGCCCATGGCGAAGCTGAACTCGCGCTTGGCGCGCTTGGGGAAGTAGACCGAGCGCGTCATGGCGTCCACGGTCGTCTTGATGCCCACGCGCGACAGGTACTGGGCCACGGCCTGCGAGATCTGCGCGTCGTTGATATAGCGGTCGTTGGTCGACGAGATGGTCAGCTCGAAGCCGTCCGGGTAGCCGGCCTCGGCCAGCAGCTTCCTGGCGGCGGCCGGATCGTACTTCAGTTCGGGCGGTGGCTGCAGCGTGCCGAACATGCCGTCGGGCAGGAACTGGTTGGCCGGGGTGGCGGCGCCGTCCATGATGCGGTCGGTAATGGCCTTGCGGTCGATCGCCATCGAGATGGCGCGGCGCACGCGCACGTCCTGCAGCGGGTTCTTGCCGTCGGCGGCGCGCACCATCGGGCTGGGGCTGCGCGCCACGTCGAACTGGAAGTACACCACCCGCACCGACGGCGTGATGACGTAGCCGAAGCCCGGCGTTTCCGAGATGCGCTTGACGTCGCGCGCGGCGGGGTTCTCGATCAGGTCGAAGTCGCCGGCCAGCAGGCCGGTCAGGCGCGGGCCGGCGGCCGGCACCGGGATCAGGCGCACGTTCGGCCAGGCCGGTTTGTCGCCCCAGTAGGCGTCATTGCGCGCCAGCTCGATGGCGCTGCCCTTGACATAGGACTTGAGCGTGTACGGGCCGGTGCCGATGGCGGACTTGCCGCTGTTGAAGTCGCTGATGGTCGGCCAGGGGCCGGTCACGCCGCAATTGTTCTTGGGCTCGAAGCGGATCGGGCCATGCTCGACGATGCCGCTCCACAGCATGGCGTTGCGGGTCAGGTCGTTGGGCAGCAACGGGTAGGGCAGGTGGGTCTTGATGACCAGCACGTTGCCGTCGCGCACGTCGATGCTGGCCAGCTTCTGCACCACGCTCAGGTACGAGCCGCCGATCGACTGCTCGTTGTGGAACGCGCGGCACAGCGTGAAGATCACGTCCTGCGGCGTGAACGGCTGGCCATTGGAAAATTTCACGCCGTCGCGCAGCGTGAATTCCCAGGTGGTGTCGTCCACCGCCTTCCAGGCGGTCGCCAGCCGCGGCACCAGGTTCATCTTGGCGTCCTGGCCGATCAGGGTCTCGAAGATGTGCGAGGTCATCGCGTCGTTGGGCGTGACCTGGTGGTAGTGCGGGTCCATCGCCGTGGGTTCGGACGACAGGCCGATCCGCAGCGTCTGCGGGGCCGTTTGGGCCATGGCGCCGGGCGCCCCGGCGGCCAGGGCGGCCGCCAGCGTACAGGTCGATAACGCGCTGCGGATGAAAACGTTTGCGGACATGCTGCTTCCCTTGGTGGTTTTTTATAGAAGGCGGCGCGCCGTCGAGGGCGCGCCGCGCAATGGCTCTAGCCGATCGGTTGCGCCAACCGCACCACCGTCACCCCGGCCCGCAGGTTGGCGGTCGACGGCATGATCAGGACGCAGTTGTCGTACGGCGTGGTCACGGCCTCGCCCTCGGACCAGCCGATGACGGTGCCGGCGCGCGCCAGCGTCTCCAGGCCCTTCCAGGGCTCGGCGAAACGGAAATCTGCGCTCTTGGCGGCGATCGCGTGGGTCACGCGCAGCGCGCGCTGGGCGCTGGCCTGGGGGGCGAACCAGGCAGCGGGCAGGTCGGCCTCGTCCACCGTGCCGGCGGCCGCCAGGAAGCGCGCCATCTGGTCGACCGCCACGCCGCGCGCCTCGGGCGCGCCATGGAAGCCGCATTCGATCAGCAGCGAACGGGTGCCGTTGTCGCCGGCCTCGCCGAAACGGCCGTAGTCGCGCATGCGCACGCCGGCGGCATGGCCGGCGTCGGCGATGATGGTGGCGGGGTTGCCCAGCGACAGGGCCAGGTCGATGTTGCGCTGTTCCATGCCGGTCAGCTGCAGCGGCACGTCGGAATTGCTCATCGAGTGGAAGTCCAGCAGCCAGTCGGCCTGCGCCACCCACGGACGAAGGGCGGCGGCGCGGCGGCGTTCCTGGCTGATGGGCTGGGCCAGCTTGTCGTCGCTCCAGACCCGGTTCATGTCTTCGTCGACGAAGCGCGCCGGCGCGTAGTTGGCGGGATCGAAGCGGTCGAACGCGGCCAGGTTGCAGAACGCCAGCGTCAGCGAACCGCGGCGCGGGCGCAGGCCGGCGGCCAGCGCGTCCTTCAGGGCCCAGGCGCCGCACAGCTCGTTGCCGTGGACCAGGGCGCTGAGCATCACGCGCTTGCCCGGCACGCCGGAGTCGAAATGCCAGACGCCGGGGGTATCCGTGTTGCCCACGCGCTCGGCCGCCAGATCCGGACAGGCGAGAAGGAAGGGACGCGGACGGGGCGCGGGAGAGGACGAGGACATGGGAACTCCGATCAAGCGAGGGGGATTGTATAAGGGATGGCGCCCGGAGGCGGTCAGGTGGCGGTCAGGCGCCCGCGTTGCGCGGCCACGGCCGAGCCTTGCTCGCCCAGGTCCCAGAACAGGCCGGCCATCACGGCCGCGCCCTCGCGCGCCACCGAGGCGAGCAGATGTTCGTCGGGGCCATGCTGGCAACAGGCGGGATACGAGTGCGGCACCCACACGGTGGGCAGCCCCAGCACGTCCGAGAAGGCGTCGTTGGGCACGGTGCCGCCCAGGTTGGGCAGCAGCGCGGGCGTCTTGCCGGTGGTGGCGGCCAGCGAGGCCACGGCCCAGCGCGCCCACGGATCGTCCGGGTCCAGCCGGGTGGCCGGCGTGCCGCGCCGCACGCGGACCTGGACCTGCCGCAGGCCCCGCGCGTCCAGGTGCCGGCGCAGGATGCCCTCGGCCTGGCGCCAGTCGGTGCCGACCACGAAGCGCAGGTTGCAGGTGGCGCTGGCGCGCGGCGGAATCGCGCCCACCGGGTTGTCGGGGTTGCCGGTCTTGTAGGCCAGCACTTCCAGCGTGTTCCAGCCGAACAGGCGCTCGGCCAGCGACAGGCCGGGCTCGCCCCAGTCCGGGTCGATGTCGGGGGCGTCGTCGTCCTGGCCGACCTGGATGTCCGCCAGCGCCTGGCGCACGGCGGGCGGAATCGCCGGCGGACGCAGGCCGTCGACCAATAGCCGGCCGCGCGCGTCCACCAGGCTGGCCAGCGCGTTCGCCAGGATGATGCCGGGATTGGGCAGCACGCCGCCCCAGTTGCCGGAGTGGTGGGCGTGGCCGCGCAGGTCCACCGTCAGGTCGAACAGCAGCGTGCCGCGCGACCCCAGGAACAGCGTCGGCAGGTCGGCCGCCAGCCGCGGCCCGTCGGAGGCGATGAAGACGTCCGCCGCCAGCGACTCGCGCCACGCGGCGCAGGCCTGGTGCAGGCCGGGCGAGCCGACTTCCTCGCCGCATTCCACCAGCATGCGCAGATTGAAGCCCAGGCGTCCGCCGCGTTCGGCCCGCACCTGTTCCAGCGCGGTCATGTTGACGCAGTACTGTCCCTTGTTGTCGGCGGTGCCGCGGCCGTACCAGCGGTCGCCCTCGGCGGTCAGCCGCCAGGGCGCCAGGCCGTCGCGCCACTGCTCGTCGTAGCCGCGCACCACGTCGCCGTGGGCGTACATCAGCACGGTGGGCAGGGCGGGGTCTTCGATGCGCTCGGCCAGCAGGAACGGCGGGCCGCCGGCGACGGGGTTGTCCTCGACGCGCCAGGAACAGCCCAGCGCTTCCAGGCGCGGGGCGACCGCCGCGCGCAGGTAGTCGTAGAGCGCGGCGCGCTGGTCCGGGTTCTGGCTTTCGGTGCGGTGCGCGACCAGCTCCGCCAGGTCGCGCTGCAAGGCGCCGCTATCGGCGTACGCGACCGCGCGGCCGATGGCGGCGGCGCGGCTGGCGCTCGTGACTGCTGCTGGCACGGACTTCCCCTTGTCTGGCGGGGCGCGTCATTGCGCACCCTGCTGAATCGTTGCGCAAATTCTAGGATCAGGGAAGCTTTCTCTACAATTAGAATATTTATCGGAAGCTTTGCAAAAAAGGCAAAGCTATTTTCATCGGCGTCAGGCCCCAGCGAGGGGGAAACATGCACGGCATCGCCCTGCGTTACTTTGTCGAGGTTGCCCAGGCGGGCAGCCTGAGCGGGGCGTCCGAACGCCTGCACGTGGCGGTGTCCGCCATCAGCCGCCAGATCGCCAAGCTGGAGGAAGAAGCGGGCGCGCCGCTGTTCGAGCGCGCCGCGCGCGGCATGGTGCTGAGCGAGGCCGGCCGGCTGCTGCTGACCCATGCGCGCCGCACGCTGCTGGAATCGGATTCGGTGCTGCAGGAGATCGCCGCGCTCAAGGGCATGGCGCGCAACGAGATCCGCATGGCGGCCGTCGAGGGCGTGGCGCGCATTTTCCTGCCGTCGGCCATGGCGCGCTTTCGCCGCGACTGGCCCGAGGTGCGCTTCGACCTGCACGTGGGCACGCCGGCCGATGTCGCGCGCCGCGTCGCCGAAGGCAGCGTCGAACTGGGCATGACCTTCAACGTCGAGCGTCTCAGCGGCGTCAGCGTGCGTTATTCGCGGCGCGCGCCGGTGCACGCCGTCATGGCCGCCGGCCATCCGCTGGCCAGCCGCAAGAGCGTCAGCCTGCAGGACCTGGGCCGCTATCCGCTGGCGCTGACCGGCCCGGGCACCACCACCCGCCACCTGTTCGAGATGGGCTGCCTGCTGGAGTCGGTGCAGCTCGAACCCACCCTGACCTGCAACGATTCCTCGCCGCTGCATGGTTTCGTGTTCGGTTCCGACGCCATCATGCTCAGCGGCTACATCTCGGTGGCCTGGAGCCTGAAGCGCGACGAACTGGTGGCGGTGCCGATCTCCAACGCGCAGTTGCAGTCGCGCACCTTGCAGCTGCACGTCATGCAGGGGCGTCAGCTGCCTTCCAAGACGGAAGCCTTCATCGACCTGTTGTCGCGCGAGCTGGACGTGCTGCTGGCGCAAGGGCCGGGCGCCTGAGGCGGCCGCTGGCTCGCGACGCCAGCCGGGGGCGCTGCAGGCGCGCAAAGAAAAACGGCTGCCCGAAGGCAGCCGTTTTCATAGGGCGCGCGCCGGATTACTTGGCGTCGGGCTTGACCGAGGTGGCCAGCGTGAACTGGTCGCGGCGGCCTTCATAGGAGATGCCCTTGCGGAAGGCCCAGATGCTGCTTTCGAAGTGCAGCGGGATCAGCGGCACGTTGTCCAGCGCGATCTGGGTGGCTTCCTGCAGCAGCTTCTCGCGCTTGGGCGCGTCGACCGTCACGATGGCCTGCTTGTAGACCTTGTCGAAGTCGGCGTTGGTGAAGCCGCCGTAGTTGCTGGTGCCCAGGCTGTTGGGCGAGTCGAGCGAGGCGACCCACAGCTGGAACAGCGCCGAGGCTTCGCCCGTTTCCGCCGGCCAGCCGCCCATCGAGAAGCTGAACTCGCGCTTGGCGCGCTTGGGGAAGTAGATCGAGGCGGTCATGGCGTCGACGTTGGTCTTGATGCCGACGCGGGCCAGGTACTGGGCCACGGCCTGCGCCACCTGGCCGTCATTGACGTAGCGGTCGTTGGTCGACGACAGCGTCAGCTCGAAGCCGTTGGGGTAGCCGGCTTCGGCCAGCAGCTTCTTGGCGCCTTCCGGGTCGTACTTGATTTCCGGAGCCTTGGGCAGCGCGCCGAACATGCCGTCCGGCATGTACTGGTAGGCCGGGGTGGCCATGCCGTCCATGATGCGGGCGGTGATGGTCTTGCGGTCGATGGCCATCGAGATGGCCTTGCGCACTCGCAGGTCCTGCAGCGGGTTCTTGCCGTCGGCGCTCTTGACGAACGGGCTCGGGTTGCGCGCCACGTCGGGCTGGAAGAACACCAGGCGGGTCGAGGGCGTGGCCACGAAACCGAACTTGGGATTGTCCTTCAGGCGCTGCAGGTCGCGCGCGGCGGGGTTCTCGATCATGTCGAAGTCACCCGACAGCAGGCCGGTCAGGCGCGGGCCGGCGGCCGGCACCGGCACGAACTTCACTTCCTTCCAGTAGGGCTTCGGGCCCCAGTAGTTCTCGTTGCGCACCAGTTCGATGCCGGTGCCCTTGACGTAGGACTTCAGGGTGTACGGGCCGGTGCCGATGGCGTCCTTGCCGTTGTTGAAGTCGGCCACCGTCGGCCAGGCGCCGGTCACGCCGCAACCCTTCTTCGGGTCGAACGTCAGCTTGCCGTGCTCGACGATGCCGTTCCAGATGATCGGCAGCGAGCGCGCCATTTCGGCGGGCATCAGCGGGAAGGGGGCGCCGGTCTTGATGATGACGGTATGCGCATCCGGCGTCTGCACGTCGGTGATCAGCTTGGTCGTGTCCATGTAGGACTGCGACACGTTGGTCTCGTTGTTCAGCGTGCGGCAGATCGTGAACAGCACGTCTTCGGACGTGAACGGCTTGCCATTGGAGAACTTGACGTCGTCGCGCAGCTTGAATTCCCAGGTCAGGTCGTCCAGGTTCTTCCAGGACGTGGCCAGCGCGGGCACCAGCTTCATGTCGGCACTGCGGCCCACCAGCGAACTGTAGACGTGCGCGGAGAACGCGTCGTTCTGCGTCATCTTGTGGTAGTGGGGGTCGGCCGAGGTGGGTTCGGCGGACAGGCCGATCTTCAGCGTCTGGGCCTGGGCAGCGGCCAAGGGAATGGCGGCGGCCACGAGGGCCAGGGTGGTGCGCAACTTCATGGTGACAACTCCGGATGGGGAACGAACCGGATCGTGCTGGCGGCGGGGAACAGCGGGCGGGCCAACCGGGGAAACGCAACGTCGGCCGGGGGGCTTGCGGTGTTTTTGGCGCCAGGCACGACGGCAAGGGGCCGATTATCGGTAGGGGGTTCGCGCGCTGTCAATGCGCGCCGGGCCGACGCTAGGGTAAACGCCGAGAGGGGAGAATGCCGCCGTTGCCGCGCACAAAATGACCATCGCCCCGGTGCGAGGCGGTCCCGCTTCGGGACGGCTTCGCGCTGGGGCGACAGGGGTATTGCGTCGTGGAGGGCGTCGCGGGGGCCCCGTGAAGGGGCCGGCGCGGCGCGATGGCGCCCGGTGAGGGGGAGGGCCCGAGGCCCCGGGCGCCGGGTCCGATGCGACGGGCGCCGCGTGGGCGGCGGGCGTCACACCGGCAGCGCGCCGGGCCGAATCGCGGGAGATCGGTCGCGACTCAGCCTGGCACGGCTGGTCTTACCACTGCGAACCGGAGAAGCGCGAGCTGGCGGCGCGGGCCTTGTTCATCGATTCGTTGACTTCGTCGATGAAGGCGAACACGCCAGCAACGGCGGCGGCGATCGCCTGGCCAGCCTTCTTCAGGTTGGTCAGCGGGTGGGAATTCGGTTGGTTCTCGAGGGCGCCGCGGAGCAGGTCACGCTCCAGCGCGTCGGTCAGGCGGGCAGTGTGGTTCAGGGTCAGTTCGCTCATGGTTGGCTCCAGTCCGTTTCGTCTTGGGGTAAACCATTATAGGGATAACCCTAAATCAAAAGCAACGCGTTTTTAGGGGAAAACCCTAGTATGTTGTAAAAATGTATTTGCCCCGGGGACTTAGGCCTGCGGACCGCCATTGCGCAGCTCCCGGGCGGCGTCCGCCAGCTCCCCGGCGGTCAGCCCGATCGGCCCGATGCCCCGGGCCACCAGGGCGTCGGCGGCAGCGCCATGCAGCCAGACCGCGCCGGCCACGGCCTGCGCCAGCGGCAGGCGCTGGGCCAGCAGCGAGCCCAGGATGCCGGCCAATACGTCCCCGGTTCCGGCCGTGGCCAGGCCAGGGTTGCCGCTGGTGTTGCGGCGCCACGTGCCGTCCGGGGCACAGACCACGGTGCCCGCGCCCTTCAGGACCACCCAGGCGCCAAATCGTCGCGCCAGCGCCTGGGCGGCGGCGGGGCGGTCGGCCTGGATGCCGGGGGTGTCCAGGCCGAGCAGCCGGCCGGCCTCGGCCGGGTGCGGGGTCAGCACCACCGGGCCGTCGCCCCAGTTGGGCTGGATGCCGCCGTTGGCCAGCAGGTTCAGGCCGTCGGCGTCCAGCACCAGCGGCGCGCCGCCGCGCAGCACGAACAGTTCCGACAGGGCGTTGGCGGCGGCCGCGCCGGCGCCGATGCCGCACCCGGCGACCCAGGCGGTGACGCCCCAGTCCGCCTCCAGCAGCGAGCGCGCGTCGCGCAGCATCAGTTCGGGTTGCAGTGGATCGCAGGGCAGCGGCGCCGTTTCCTGGGCGAAGCCCACCAGCACCTTGCCGGCGCCGGTCTTGAGCGCGGCGCGCGCGGCCAGCAGCGCCGCGCCTTCCATGCCGCGCCCGCCGCCCACCACGCCGACGGTGCCGAAACTGCCCTTATGGGTGTCCGGGTCGCGCACGGCGAACAGGGCTGGCAGGTCGTCGCGGCGGATCTCGCCGGCAAAGGAGGGGGCGGGGGTGTTCATGGGCTGAGGCTCCGGGATCGGCGGGGGCGTCGGGGCAGGGGCTATCCACTATAGTGCCCCAAAACGCGCGGCCTTCCGCCCGCGCCACCGGAGACGACGATGACCGATATCACGCTGGAACACTATTCCGCCTACGAGTCCCTCAAGCTGCGCCGCCATCCCAACGGCGTGCTGGAACTGATCATGGGGTCCAAGGACGGCAAGCCGGGCAAGCTGTCCACCGCCGACGACCGCATGCACCGCGAGCTGGCCGACATCTGGCGCGATATCGACACCGACCCCGATACCCGCGTGGTGGTGATCCGCGGCGAGGGCAAGGGTTTCTCGGGCGGCGGCGACCTGGACCTGGTGCAGCAGATGGCGGACGACTTCGACGTGCGCACCCGCGTCTGGCGCGAGGCGCGCGACCTGGTCTACAACATCATCAACTGCAGCAAGCCGATCGTGTCGGCGATGCACGGCGCCGCCGTGGGCGCCGGCCTGGTGGCCGGCCTGCTGGCCGATATCTCGATCGCCGCGCGCGACGCCCGCATCATCGACGGCCACACCCGCCTGGGCGTCACGGCCGGCGACCACGCCGCCATCGTCTGGCCGCTGCTGTGCGGCATGGCGCGCGCCAAGTACTACCTGATGCTGTGCGAAACCGTCAGCGGCGAAGAGGCCGAGCGCATCGGCCTGGTGTCGCTGTGCGTGGACGAGGCCGAGCTGATCGGCCGCGCCTTCGAGGTGGCCAACCGCCTGGCGGCCGGTTCGCAGACCGCGATCCGCTGGACCAAGTATTCGCTGAACAACTGGCTGCGCATGGCCGGCCCGACCTTCGATACGTCGCTGGCGCTGGAGTTCATGGGATTTGGCGGCCCGGACGTGCGCGAAGGCGTTCAGTCGTTGCGCGAGCGGCGCGCGCCGAACTTCCGGCCCGACTCGCCGTTCTGAGGGGGCGGCTGCCGACCGCATCCGGCCGCGCGCCGGGCCGGATTCACTTCTTGAAGAACGCCGCGAACGCGGCTTGCGCTTCGTCTGTCTGCAGGCGGGCGCGGAACTGCTGCGCCTCGTAATCGAGCGTGTCCTGGATTGCTTGCCTGTCCGGCCGCTTGAGCATGGCCTTGGTCAGCCGCAGCGCGGCTGGCGGCTGCCTGGCGAGGCTGGCGGCGGTGGCCTGCGCGGCCGCCAGGGCGCCGCCCTTGGCGGTGACCGCGGTGGCCAGGCCGGCGTCGCAGGCTTCCTGCGCCGAGAACGCCTTGCCCTGCAGCAGCCATTCGGCGGCGCGGCGGGCGCCGGCCAGGCGAGGCATCAGCAGGCTGGACGCGCCTTCCGGACAAAGGCCCAGCGCCACGAACGGCATGCGCAGGGTGGCGCCCTCGCCGACATAGACGAAGTCGCAATGCTGCAGCAGCGTCACGCCGATGCCGATGGCATAGCCCTCGACGGCGGCGATGACCGGCACGTCGGCCTGCGTCAACGCGCGCAGGAAGGTCAGGCCGGCGCTGTCGCCGGCGCCGCGCTCGGCCTGGAAATCGCGCAGGTCGTTGCCGGCCGTGAAGTGTTCGCCGGCGCCGGCCAGGATCACCGCCGACACGCCGGTGTCGGCGGCGGCCAGCGAGAGCTGTTCGGTCAGCGCGGCGTAGGTGGCCGTGTCGAGGGCGTTGCGGCGGTCCTGGCGGTCGATCACCAGCGTCAGCACCGCGCCGTCGCGCGTGACCCGCAGCCCGGCGCTCATGCGAAGGTCCTGGCGGCCAGTTGCGTCCTGGCCTCGGCGTACTCGCGGCGCAGCGTATCGACGATCTGATGCGTCGGCTGCACGCTGCCGATGTTGCCCACGCCCTGGCCCGCGCCCCAGATGTCCTTCCACGGCTTGACGCGGCTGGAGCCGAAATTGGAGGCGCCGCTGTCCGGCTGCGGCAGGTTGGCCGGATCGAGGCCGGCGGCGCTGATGCTGGCCTTCAGGTAGTTGCCGGGGATGCCGGTGAAGAACGGGGTGTAGAGGATGTCGGAGGCGCTGGCCTCGACGATGGCGGACTTGTAACCCTCGCTGGCGTTGGCTTCCTCGCTGGCGATGAAGCGCGTGCCCATGTAGGCGAAGTCCACGCCCATGGCGAGCGCGGCCAGCACCTGGGCGCCGGAGGTGATGGCGCCCGACAGGATCAGCGGGCCGTCATAGAAGCGGCGCACTTCGGATACCAGCGCGAACGGGCTGAGGGTGCCGGCATGGCCGCCCGCGCCCGCGCACACCAGGATCAGGCCGTCCACGCCCGCTTCCAGCGCCTTTTCGGCGTGGCGGATGGTGGTGACGTCGTGGAACACCTTGCCGCCCCAGTCGTGGACGCCTTTGACCAGGTCGCCGGGGGCGCGCAGGCTGGTGATGATCAGCGGCACGCGATGGCTGGCGCACACCGCCAGGTCCTGTTCGAGCCGGTCGTTGGACTGGTGGATTATCTGGTTGACGGCATAGGGCGCGACCGCGGCGCCGGGGTTGGCCTCGCGGTACGAGGCCAGGCCGGCCTGGATCTCGTCCAGCCAGTCGGTCAGCAGGCTCTGCGGGCGCGCGTTCAGCGCCGGAAACGAACCGACGATGCCGCTCGTGCATTGCGCGACGACCAGCTTCGGGTTGGACACGATGAACATGGGGGCGCTGATGACCGGCAGGGACATCTGGCCATACAGATCTGTCACTAGGGAGTGGGGCATAACGGCGTCACGTGTGGTTTCGGGTTGAGCGCCCAAGCCGCGCTTGCATGGCGGAAAGGGATGTGCCTACAATTACCTACCGACCGTCCGGTAATTAATTAATCTTTATTTAACGGCAAGCGTCGAACCGCTGTCAATGGAACGGAACCGCCCGTGGTCCGGCATTGGCTTCCTCGACGTCGCCCCAACCAGGCCTGCCCATGGCGACTTCCCCTGCCCCCGCTTCCAAACGCGCCCGCGCCGGCCGTCCGCCGACCCTGGCGGCGCCGCGCGAACGCATCCTGGCCGAAGCCGCCAAGCTGTTCGCGCGCAGCGGCTACGACGGCAGTTCGGTGTCGGACCTGGCGGGCGCCATCGGCGTGTCCAAGGCCGCCATCTATCACTACTTCACCACCAAGCAGGACATCTACGACGCCATCATCCTGGCGGTGCTCAATGGCCTGAACCAGAGCGTTGGCCAGGACGTGGCGCGCGCCGAGGGCGGCGCCGCCCGCCTGCGCGCCTTCATGGTGGGCCACGCCCGCTATTTCGAGCAGCACCACGCCGAGTTCGTCACCATGCTGATCGGCTATTCCGGCATGGCGCTGCCCGAGCGCGAGGACGCTGCGCGTCTGCGCGACGGCTACGAGAAGCGCCTGCGCGACCTGATCGCGCAGGGCGTGACCGAAGGCGCGTTCCGTCCGCTGGACGTGCCCGCCACCGGCCGCGCCGTGCTGTCGATGCTGAACTGGATGGTGCGCTGGTACAAGCCCGGCCAGGGCGACAGCGCCGAGGCCATCGCCGCCGGCTATTTCGATTTACTGGTTGGCGGCATGCGCCCCTGAGCGCCGCCGCCCCGCACACCCGAGAGACTCAGATCATGGCCCTGGATACCGAAACCCTGACCCTGTTGCTGGACGCCGTGCGCCGCTTCGTGCACGAACGCCTGATTCCCGCCGAGGACGAACTGGCCGCCAGCGGCCAGGTGCCGCCGGACATCGTGGCCGAAATGCGCGAGCTGGGCCTGTTCGGCCTGTCGATCTCGCCCGACCACGGCGGCCTGGGCCTGACGATGGAAGAAGAAGTGAAGGTGGTGTTCGAACTGGGCCAGACCTCGCCCGCGTTCCGTTCGCTCGCCGGCACCAACATCGGCATCGGCTCGCAGGCCATCGTGCTGGCCGGCACCGACGAACAGCGCGCCCGCTACCTGCCGCGCCTGGCCAGCGGCGAGCTGATCGGCTCGTTCGCGCTGACCGAGCCCGACGCCGGCTCCGACGCCATGGCGCTGCGCCTGTCGGCCGAACGCGATGGCGACCACTACGTGCTCAACGGCACCAAGCGCTACATCACCAACGCGCCCATCGCCGGCCTGTTCTCGGTGATGGCCCGCACCGCGCCCGAGCGCCGCGCCAATTCCATTTCGTGCTTCCTGGTCGAAGCCGGCACGCCGGGCCTGATCATCGGCAAGCCCGACAAGAAAATGGGCCAGGCCGGCGCGCTCACCAGCGACGTGGTCTTCGACAACTGCCGCGTCCCCGCCTCGGCCCTGCTGGGCGGCGAGGAAGGCAATGGTTTCCGCACCTCGATGCGCGTGCTGGACAAGGGCCGCCTGCACATCTCGGCCCTGTGCGTCGGCATCGCCGACCGCCTGCTGCGCGACGCCGTCAAATACGCCACCGACCGCAAACAGTTCGGCCAGCCCATCGCCGAATTCCAGCTGATCCAGGCCATGATCGCCGACAGCCAGGCCGAACTCTACGCCGCCCGCTGCATGGTCCTGGACGCCGCCCGCCTGCGCGACCGCGGCGAGAACACCACCATGCAGGCCGCCTGCTGCAAACTCTACGCCACCGAAATGGTCGGCCGCGTCGCCGACCGCGCCGTCCAGATCCACGGCGGCGCCGGCTACATGTCCGAATACGCCGTCGAACGCTTCTACCGCGACGTCCGCCTGTTCCGCATCTTCGAAGGCACCTCGCAAATCCAGCAACTGGTCATCGCCCGCGAGGTCATCAAGGCCAACAGCTGAGCAGGGCGACGGCGTGGCGGGCATCGACCGCCACGCCCGATACCGGAACCTCATCAATAGGGCAGGGCGCCATGCATCATGTGCCGCGGGCGCCCATGCAACCTGCAGGTCCTCCACCCACGCGCAGCATCATTAATCAAACGCAAGAGCCCATGTAAGCCAAAGAAGGCTGCCCGCGCAGCCGCCTTTGGCGGGCCCCGCACTACCTCTCCACCCCCCGATGGTCGTCACCAGAATGCCAAGCACACCGTCCGTCCCAGCACCCGCCATGAGCCTTCAGCGCAGCCCTTTGCTGTGGGGCGCGGGGTGCGGGGGGCGTGTAGATGCGCCCGACGGAATCCGAAGGAGTCGCCGCGGGCGAGGACGAGGATGAGGAAGGGGCAGTCCGGAGCGAACGCTCCGGACCGCAATCGTAGCCCCCCGCACCCCGCGCCCCACAGCAAAGGGCGTCCCAAGAACCCAGACGCGTCCGCCCACCGACCACCCCAACACACCCAAGCCCCCACCGGCTAATATCCCCACTGACCTAATACTCTTTGGCGAAAAGATAAAAGATGTCGCAACGTCCCGCTCCCCTGACAGGCATCCGCGTCCTGGACCTGACCCGCGTCCTCGCCGGCCCCTGGTGCACCCAGAACCTGGCCGACCTCGGCGCCGAAGTCATCAAGATCGAGCGCCCCGGCGCCGGTGACGACACCCGTGCCTGGGGCCCTCCGTACCTGAAGGACGCGGCCGGCGACGACACCACCGAAGCGGCCTACTACCTCTCGGCCAACCGCAACAAATTCTCCGTCGCCCTCGACATCGCCTCGCCGCGCGGCGCCGAACTGGTGCGCGAGCTGGCCTTGCAGAGCGACATCCTGGTCGAGAACTTCAAGGTCGGCGGCCTGGCCAAGTACGGCCTGGACTACGCCAGTCTCAAGGAAGTGAACCCGCGCCTGATCTACTGCTCCATCACCGGCTTCGGCCAGACCGGCCCCTACGCCAGCCGCCCCGGCTACGACTTCATGATTCAGGGCATGGGCGGCCTGATGAGCATCACCGGCGAGCGCGACGACCTGCCTGGCGGCGGTCCGCAGAAGGCGGGCGTGGCCGTGGCCGACCTGATGACCGGCATGTACTCCACCGTCGGCATCTTGGCCGCGCTGCACGAGCGCTCGGTCAGCGGCCTGGGGCAGCACATCGACATGGCGCTGCTGGACTGCCAGGTCGCCATGCTGGCGAACCAGAACCTGAACTTCATGACCTCCGGCAACGCACCGCGCCGCGCCGGCAACGCGCACCAGAACCTGGTGCCGTACCAGGTCTTCGCCGCCAGCGACGGCCACCTGATCGTCGCGGTCGGCAACGACAGCCAGTTCCGCAACTACTGCGGCGCCATCGGCCTGCCCGAGCTGTCGGCCGATCCGCGTTTCTCCACCAACCCGCAGCGCGTCAAGAACCGCGAGGCGCTGGTGCCGCTGCTGGCCGAACGCATGGCCACCGGCGCGCGCGACCATTGGCTCGCCTCGCTCGAGGCCGTCGGCGTGCCGGCCGGCCCGATCAATACGCTCGACCAGGTCTACGAAGACCCGCAGGTGCTGGCGCGCGGCATGAAGCGCGAGCTGCCGCACCCGACCGCGGGCACCGTGCCGATGGCCGCCAGCCCCCTGAAGTTCTCGGGCAGCCCGGTCGAATACCGCCGCGCGCCGCCCATGCTGGGCGAGCACACCGCGCAGGTGCTGGCCGAAAAGCTCGGGCTGTCGGCCGCGGAAATCCAGGCGCTGGCGCAAAGCCCGTCCTGATTCGCCGGCGCCATCCGGTCGCCGCGCCTGGCGCGGCGCACACACCATTCCAATGACAGGCAGGAGAAGTTGATGACGGAGATTCAAACCATCGGCGTCGTGGGCGCCGGGGCCATGGGGCGGGGCATCGCCCAGATCGCGGCGCAGGCCGGCCTGCGCGTGCGCCTGTACGACACCAGCGCCGACGCCGTGGCCGCCGCGCGCGAGTCGCTGCGCCAGACCTGGGACAAGCTGGCCCAGAAGGGCAAGCTGACCGCCGCCGACGCGCAGGCCGCGCTGGCGCGCGTCGAGTCCGCCACCGCGCTGACCGACATGTCGCAATGCCAGCTGGTGGTCGAAGCCATCGTCGAGCGCCTGGACGTCAAGCGCGACCTGTTCGCCGCCCTGGAGGGCGTGGTGGCCGACGACTGCATCCTGGCCTCGAACACCTCGTCGCTGTCGATCACCGCCATCGCTGCGGCCTGCAAGCTGCCGCAGCGCGTCGCGGGCTATCACTTCTTCAACCCGGTGGCGCTGATGAAGGTGGTCGAGGTCATCGACGGCCTGCGCAGCGCGCCCGAGACCGGCGACGCGCTGGCCGAGCTGGCGCGCCGCATGGGCCACACGCCGGTGCGCGCCAAGGACATGCCCGGCTTCATCGTCAACCACGCCGGTCGCGGCATGAACACCGAAGGCCTGCGCGTGGCGCAGGAATCGGTGGCGAGCTTCGCGCAGGTCGACGCCATCATGCGCGAGCAGGCCGGCTTCCGCATGGGCCCGTTCGAGCTGCTGGACCTGACCGCGCTGGATGTCTCGCATCCGGTGATGGAATCGATCTACCGCCAGTTCTTCGACGAACCGCGCTTCCGTCCGTCGCCCATCACCACCGTGCGCCTGGCCGGCGGCCTGATCGGCCGCAAGGCCGGCGAGGGCTTCTACAAGTACGTCGACGGCCAGAAGCAGGTGCCGGCCGAGCCGCCCGTGCCGGCGCTGCCGGAAGGCCTGAAGGTCTGGGTCAGCCCGCGCCACCCTGAGGGCTACGCGCGCGCCATCGCGCTGCTGGAAAAGCTGGGCGCGCCGCTGGTGTCCGGTTCCACGCCGGCGGCCGACACGCTCATCATCGTCACGCCGTTCGGCGAGGACGTGTCCACCACCGTGTCGGCGCAGGGCCTGGATCCGGCGCGCTGCGTCGGCCTGGATACCCTGTTCGCCTTCGACAAGGCCGCCCGCCGCACCGTCATGGCGTCGCCGGCCACGCAGGAAAAGTGGCGCGACGCCGCGCATGCGCTGCTGGCGGGCGATGGCGTGCCGGTCTCGGTGATCGAGGATTCGCCGGGCTTCGTGGCCCAGCGCATCGTGGCCATGATCGTCAACATCGCCGCCGACATCGCGCAGCAGCAGATCGCCACGCCGGAAGACATCGACCGCGCCGTGACGCTGGGCCTGGGCTATCCGGTGGGACCGCTGGCCCTGGGCGACGCGCTGGGCGCCGAGCGCATCCTCGAGATCCTCAAGAGCCTGCAGCGCGTCACGGGCGATCCGCGCTATCGCCCCAGCCTGTGGCTGCAGCGCCGCGTGCAACTGGGCATGTCGTTGCTGAAGACGTCCGCGGCCGATTGAGGCCGCGCCAAATGAAAAGCCCCTCGATGCATCGAGGGGCTTTTTTTCGCCTGCGCGGCGTTGGGGGCGCGCGGCGGGAGAGCGGTGCGCGGCTTACTTGGCCGCGTCCACCATGTACTGCACGGCCGCGCGGATGTCGTCTTCCGAGGCGTTGGCCGCGCCGCCCTTGGGCGGCATGGGCGGCTTGCCCTGCATGGCGACCTTGACCATCGCGTCCATGCCCGTCTTGATGTACGGGTCCCAGGCGGCCTTGTCGCCGAACTTGGGCGCGTTGGCGACGCCGGTGGCGTGGCAGGCGAAGCAGACGCTCTTGTAGAGCTTCTCGCCGGCGGGATTGACCGCGGCGGCCTGTTGCGGCGCGGGCGCGGCGGCGGCAGGCGCAGGCGCCTCGGCAGCGGGAG